>Ga0335075_10003399_pt1 | contig 25270 bp, 23 predicted proteins | sample Lox_Sample_24_FD_206723 | JGI IMG/M metagenome (GOLD analysis project Ga0335075, IMG submission 206723) | Soil microbial communities from Loxahatchee National Wildlife Refuge, Florida, United States - Lox_Sample_2.4 | ecosystem: Environmental > Terrestrial > Soil > Wetlands | place: USA...
AGGACGATGAGGAAGTCCCGGATGCAATCCGCGACGTCCATTGGACGCGCCTGCCCTCGGGCGAGACAACCGCCGCCTTCGTGGACCGGATACTGCAGCAGACCTACGACCGCAGGCTCGGTGATTTGCTGCAGCTGCAGACCGACATCGCCGCCGCGGTGGTGAGCGCACTCAAAGTCACGCTCCTGGCAGACGTGGCGCAAACGATCGCCGCTCTGGAGTCGGGCTTTCTCGACTTCCCGGAGTCGAACCCCGAATATGAGCGTGCGCGCGACCTTGCTCCGGGCAGCGCGCGGATGCTGGCCGCCTACAGCCGCAATGCGGCGGATATGGGGAATGCGGCAGCGGCAATCGGCGCCGCCCGCGAGGCTACCGTGCTCGACCCTCTGAACGCCAACGTGCATCGCACAGTAGGGATTGCATTCGTCATGGCGCACCAATATTCAGATGCAATCTCGGCATATCAGGCGGCGCTCTCTCTCAGACCTGACGACGTGCGGCTGCATGCGCTGATCGGCGAGACCAGATATCTGATGGGAGATCTGCGGGGGGCCCGCGCACTTTGCGAGATGGCGTCCGCCGATGAAGTGGGGCGGGAGTGCCTGGCCGTAACCTATCGGCGGATCGGAATGCGCTCCAGTTGAAGTTTCCCGCGAGTTGAAATGACCAGGATTCTCTTCCTTCGCGTCGCGCACGATCTGAGCGCCAGGCTCGCTGCCGAGCTTTCTCGAGCTGGATATGACGTCGCAACGTCGGAAAGCGCCGACGTGCGCACGGTTCTGCAGCAGCAACCGGATCTGATCCTGCTGCAGACGGATGCACGGACGCTCGACTGCTCCGGTCTTCTCACAGAGCTCAAGGGGAATGAGGCTACGGCGCCGGTGAAAGTGATCCTTCTCGCCGACGGTGGGGCTCTGGAGCGCAGTCATGCTCTCGATCTGGGCGCGGACGACGCCCTGAGTATTCCCTTCGAGCCCGTTGAGCTCTTTGCGCGAATCCGGGCGGAGCTCAGGGAGAAGGCACCGGACGATCGCCTGCGCCTGGAGGCGCTCGACGCCAGGAAAAAGGAGCTCGAGGCCGAGGCGGCCCTGGCCACGATCGTGGCGGAGAAGGAGACGGGGAAAAAGCGCTGGATGGTGCTCGGCATAGTGAGCGCACTGGCGGTGATAGGCGTTGCCATTGCCGTGCGCAACGCGCAACTGAGCCGCAGGTCGACCGCGAACCTGGTCCTGCAGCTGGGGAGTCTGCGCTCGGAGATGCTCACCGAGGATCAGCTTCTCGAGCGCGCGCAAAAGAACCGCGAGGCACTCGATAGCCGGTTGAAACAAACCGATGCACGCATCGGCAGACTCGAAAGCGAGTCGCGGGTCGCGGAAAGGATCGTCCAGGATTATTCGGACAGCGTCTGTCTGATCTACGTCGTGCTCGGTTTCCGACACCGGCAGACCGGCGCCGAGCTCAGGTTCAAGAGCATGGACGCCAAGGGCAACCCGGTCACGGATGGAAGGGGAAACCTGATGGTCACGACCGGGGGCAACGGGCCGCCTGTGCATCTCGATGTGTTTGGAAGCGGCTTTCTGGTCGATGCCGCGGGCCACATCCTCACCAATCGCCACGTGCTCGAGCCGTGGTGGCACAACAGCCGGGAGATCCCCGTACCCATCGATACCTTCCAGCCGACCATCCTGTCCATGCAGGCCTTCTTCCCGGGGAACGAAACGCCGATGAGCTTGCATGTGCAGAGCATGAGCGAAAGCTTCGACCTGGGGCTCGCGTCGGCCGATCTCCCGGCCAGCCATCCGAGGCCCGTGGCCATCGACCCGCAAGGTGCGATTTCGGGCGACCCGGTCGTCCTGATTGGATACCCGACCGGAGTCGACGGGATTCTTGCGCGCATCGACGGGCCGACGCTCAGACAGATCGCCCGCGTCACGGGGAACAATACGGAGAGTCTTCTACGGGAGCTCGCACGAAGAAAGCTGATCCGTCCGCTCGTAACGCAGGGTCATCTTGGCGTTGTTGGCCCCGACCGACTCGTCTACGATGCACAGACGACTTCGGGCGGTTCGGGTGGTCCGCTGTTCGATGCCAGCGGGAAAGTGATCGGAGTGAACTTCGCGACTCTGTCGGGCTTCTCCGGCTCGAATTTTGCCGTCCCCATCTCGCATGCCGAGGAGATGCTTGGAGGGATAAAATCCGCCGACGTGCTCCGTTGACGGGAGGTTTACCATGGTAGGCGTGAACAAGCAGAAGATCGCTCTCGCAGCGGCGATTTCTCTGCTCACCTGCATCTGCCCGCAGCTGGCGGATGCCCGAGTCCATCCGGCGGTCACCGGATCGAGCTACGCAGCGCCGTACCTGGGGCGGTGGGACCTGACCGTAAGGACTCCTACCCAGGCGCGGCCGTCCTGGATCAGGATATCCGATGACCACGGTCGGATCGAAGGGCTCATGGTCGGGCTCTGGGGCCACGCGACGCCGACGGAGATTCGATTCAACGGGGGTGCCATTGAGCTCACCGTGCCTGAGGACTCCGGCTTTCCGGACGGAACCCGTTTGCGCGGCCGCCTCGTCAACGGCAGGCTCGTCGGCACGGCGACAGCGCCTGATGGGGCCTCGTGGCGCTGGAGCGGCCAGCCGGCGCCGGCGCTCGAGCGTAAGGGAGTGCCAAAATGGGGCAAGCCCATCCGGCTGTTCGATGGCAGGGATCTCGCCGGGTGGACGTTCGCCGATCCGACCCAGGCAAGCGCCTGGAGCGTCGAAGGCGGCACGCTCATCAAACATGGCCGGGGCTCCGAGATCGTCACTACGGGCCGGTTTCGCGACTTCAGGCTGCACGTCGAGTTCAATTGCGGCCCAATGGCCAACAGCGGAGTCTATCTGCGCGGCCGCTACGAGGTGCAGATCGAGACCAACGCGGCGCAGGAGCCGCCGGACCGGCGTATGGGGTCCATCTACGGATACATCGCACCGCAGCCTCCGGTCCCGCGCACGCCGAATGTCTGGCGAAGCTACGACATCACGCTGGTCGGGCGAACCGTTACCGTGGTCGAAGACGGCCGGACGGTCATCGATCGCCGCGAGATTCCCGGAGTCACCGGCGGCGCCCTGAACACGGATGAAGCTTCACCCGGACCCATATACCTTCAGGGCACCGAGGACGGGCAGGTGAGGTTTCGCAATATCGTCATCACGCCCGCGGAATAGTCTTTCAGCAAGAGGGGAATTCGTATGGATGAGCGCGAAATGTCCCGTCGTGAATTCGTGCGCCGCTCGGCCCAGACCGGCATCGTGTTGGCTGCGTCGCCTTACTTTCTCGGCGCCCAGCCGGCGGGAGCCGCGACACGGCCCGTCGCGCCGAGCGACCGGGTCCGCTTCGGCATGATTGGCATCGGTATGCGGGGGTCCGGTGTATTGGATGCCTGTGTACGGCTTCCCGGGATCGAGTGCGTGGCGGCCTGTGACCTCTATGACGGCCGTCACACGCTGGCCAACGAGATCATCGGTGCCGCGACGGGCAAGAGCGTGCCGACGACGCGCAGATACCAGGATCTCCTGGACAACAGGGAGATCGACTGCCTGGTCGCGGCCGTTCCGGACCACTGGCACGAGAAAATCGTCGTCGACGCCTGCAACGCCGGTAAGGACATCTACTGCGAGAAGCCGATGACGCACGAGGTCGAAGAGGGCTTCAGGATGATCGAGGCGGCGCGCAAGAACAACCGCATCGTCCAGATCGGCAGCCAGCGCCGCAGCTCGATCGGTTTCGCGAAGGCGAGAGAGCTCATCCGGCAGGGCGCCATCGGCGAGGTTCACTCCGTCCAGGCGATTCTCGGCCGCAATTCCCCGTGCGGTGCCTGGGTGTATGCGCCGCCGCCCGATCTGTCACCCCGGAATCTCGACTGGCACACCTGGCTCGGCGATGCGCCGGAGCGGCCCTTCGATCCCATCCGTTTCGCGCGCTGGCGCGCCTTCAAGGACTACGGCGAAGGCGTACCCGGCGATCTGTTCGTGCACAGCCTCACCGGCATTCACCATGTCATGGGCCTGAATACGCCGCCGGAGCGAGCGCAGAGCACGGGCGGCCTCTACTATTGGAGGGACGGTCGCGACTACCCCGACGTGATCACGACACTCTACGATTATCCGAGCTTGAGTGTTGCCGTCCTGATGACGCTCTGCACCGACCAGGATGAGATCACCCGCTTCCTGGGCGCCCGGGGGATCATCGAGGTCCACGGCGAGGGGGAAGTGGTGACGATCGCTCCGCAGGACGGCAAGGACGATGCGCCCTGCTATTACGATACCGGCTATCCACAGAAGATGCGGGACGCCTATGAGAAAGCCTGGCACGAGAAAAACGATCCGAAGCCGGGAGCGGCCAAACTGGCCGAGGGCAGCGAGACCTATGTATTCCCGCCCAATTACGACCCCGCCAACGATCATCTGTGGAACTTCTTCCAGTCCGTGCGGACGCGACAGCCTTCGGTCGAGGACGCGGTCTTCGGCAATCACACTGCGATCGCCTGTCACATGGCCAACTACTCCTATTTTCACAGGAGCGCAGCGGTGTGGAACGCGAGCCGCAGACTGATAGCGGGATAAGGCGAGCACTCCTCCGATGTCATTGGACGCCTATCAGGCGTATCTGCACATTCGCAGACAGAAAACGCTGGCCGACATCGCCAGGGTGTTTCGGGCATGCATCGCGCCTTTCGGGTTCGTCACGTACGCCTGCGGTGAGCTGGACCTGGCGGATCGCGACCGCAGCGTCTACTACATCGTCGACTGGCCCGAGTCGTGGCGCAGCTTTTATCTCAAATCCAAACTCATCGAGCGGGACCCCCTGATCGACAGCCTGGCCCATCGCAACGAGCCGTTCACGTGGAGCGATCTGCGGCGCGATCGGAAGTTCGGCAAGGCCGGTCGCGAAGCCTTGAAGCTCCTGGCGGAGAACGGGTGGGTCGAGGGACTCGTCGTGCCGCTTCCGGGCAGCGGCGGACGCGTCGGGCTGGTAAGTCTGGTCGGCAGGGAAGCCAAGTGTGACGCCGACGCACGGGCGTACCTGAGCCTGGTCAGCATCAGCCTCCACGTCTGCGCCAAGTCTCTCGTCGCCCGGGAACCGTTTGGCATCCCTCCGGCAGGCCTTACCGAACGGGAAATCGCCTGCGTCCGACTCGTGGCGAAAGGCAAGTCCGACGCCGCCGTGGCGCAGAGCCTGGGCGTCGCACGCTCGACAGCCCATGAGTTCATCGAGAAAGCCAAGAGGCGGCTCAAAGCGCATACACGAATGGAAATGACGGCGATTGCCGTCGCACTCGGCATAGTGGATCTTTGACTGGAACCCTCCATTTGGAGGGTTAGCAGGTGCCGGAAAGAGTGCTAGATTCTGCTCCAACATTCCTGCGGGGGATAAGAATAAACACCCCCCGATAGGATTTTGGAGTAGACCTATGACAAGAATTCCAAGATTGCTGGCGGTCGGCCTGTGTGCACTGCCCCTGGCGGCGCAGGCGGGAACATTCGACCTGAACTTCACGGGTACCTATCCGGGCGGCAGCCCTGGCTCCATCAGCGGCACGGTGGTTCTGACCGGTACCTCGCTCGGCGGCGGGGACTGGCTGATCACTTCCGCCTCCGGAACCATCAACGGGCAGGCGGCGAGCCTCGCGGCCGGAGTGTTGTGCAGTACCAACGCTACGACGCTCGCGAATTGCTACGGGAGCGCGACCATAAACGGATTTCCGGACTACATAGCCTATTACGGCACGGCCAACTCGAATGGCTATGTCTACAACAATGTTTACTATACGGGGGCCGCGGCGACGGCCAATGACGGTGCGCTCGATGACGGCGGACTAGGCTTGATGATCCCCGGCGATGTGATCAACATTTGCCAGTGCAACGGTCCGGGGTCCTTCACCTTTGCCGATGAGATCACCTGGCCGCCGGGGGGGAATGGCGCCAATGCATTCGTGCCGATCACCCTGGTGGCGACCACGGTTCCCGAGCCGGGTGCACTGGCGTTGCTCGGGCTCGGATTCGCGGGGATCGGACTCAGGAGATGGCGGAAGGCCTGACGCGGCTGCGGAATTTCAGGCTTTCAGGACGGCGAGCTTGCTGTGGGTTCGTACCGCATCGTCCTCGGTGACGGGCGGACTCTCGCGCAGCAACTCCTCGAATTTCGCCGGGACGAGGGCGGGACTGAAATAGAAGCCCTGGTACTGGTCGCAGCCGAGCTTGGCGAGCAGCTGCAGCTGCTCGGGCGTCTCCACGCCTTCCGCAATCACCTTCAGGCGCAGGCTGTGGGCGAGTGAGATGATCGCGCCCACTATGGAAGCGTCTTCCCGGCGTGCGGTCATGTGCTCGACGAAGCAGCGGTCGATCTTGAGCTTGTCGATCGGAAAGCGGCGCAGATAGCTCATACTGGAGTAGCCGGTACCGAAGTCGTCGACCGAGACCAGTACGCCCATGCGGCTGATGGCTTCCAGAATGTGAACCGATTCCTCGGCATCGCTCATGACCGCGGTCTCGGTCAGCTCGATCTCGAGGAGTGTAGGGTCGAGTCCCGAGGAATCGAGAGCGCGGCGAATCTGACCCACCAGGTCAACGAGGCGAAACTGCGAGGGCGCAAGGTTTACGGCGATGCGCAGGGCGCGCGGACCACGCTGCTGCCATATCCGCCCTTGCCGGCACGCCTCGTGAAGCACCCACTCGCCGATGGCATCGAGCAGACCGCATTCCTCGGCGACCGGAATGAATTCGCCCGGCTGCAGCAGGCCGCGGTGCGGATGGCGCCAGCGGATCAGGGCCTCGGCGCTGTTGACCCGGCCCGTCGCGGTATCGACCTTCGGTTGGTAATGGAGCTCGAATTGGCCGCCGTGCAAGGCCTCGTGGAGCTCGCTCTCGAGCTTCACGCGCTCCTGCGTCACGCCGCCCATGCTCTCGGCATAGCACTGCACGTTGTTGCGGCCGCGTTCCTTGGCGTGGTACATGGCCGCGTCCGCGTGTGCCAGAAGCGTGTCAATGGTCGCGCCATCGTGCGGGTAGAAGGCAACGCCGATGCTGGGCGATACGTGCACATCGATGCCGAGGAGCCGCATCGGCTGCTCCATCACGTTCAGCAGGCGCGTGCCCATTTCCAGAGCTTCCGCCCGCGATACCGGTCCGTCGAAGACGATCACGAACTCGTCTCCGCCGAGGCGCGCGATGCTGTCGACGGCGCGGATGGATCCCTTGAGCCGTGCTGCCACCTCGCAGAGGAGCTTATCGCCCGCGCGATGGCCGAGCGAGTCGTTGATGAGCTTGAAGCGGTCGAGATCCAGCACCGCCACGCCGAACTCATGCCCTTGGCGATTCGCCTGGGCGATCGCCTGGGTGATGCGGTCATCGAGCAGCAGGCGGTTGGGGAGCCCGGTGAGCGAGTCGTGCGAGGCGAGGTGTCGCAGCTGTCGGTTCGCAGCTTCGAGTCCACGGGTGCGATCGGTGACGTCCCGCTCGAGGCCTGCCACGTGGCGCTTGAGTGCGCGTGCGTTCTGCCACTTCTGGCTCAGGGCGCCGGCGGACTGCAGGATCTCGATAGGCTCAAAAGGCTTCTTGATGACGAGGAGCTTGTCGGAGTGTCCGAGGCGGGTGAGAAGCTCCGTCCAGTTGTAGTCACTGTAGGCCGAGCACACGACCACCTGGATATCGGGGTCGACCTTCCAGAGGTTTTCGATCGTTTCCAGGCCATCCCAGCCCGGTGGCATACGCATGTCCACGAAGGCGACTGAGTAAGGGCGTCCCTCGATGAGGGCGCGGCGTGCCAACTCCACGCCGTCGCGGCCCTGCATCGCCGAATCCATATCGAATGTCGGACGCGATGTCGTCAAATGCGGCTCGCCGAAGAGAGCCGCTTCCGCCGCCGTAGGCTGCGTCTCATCGCAGGTGGTGAGGATCTTGCGATAGTCGTCGTGAATGGCCCGATTGTCGTCGATCAGCAGCAGACGGTGGGTCAGCAGCTCGGATTCATCGGCCACGAGGCTTCTCCGGCCGGGTGAGCGGCAGTGTCAGGGTAAAGGTAGCTCCCTGACCGGGTCCGGCACTCTCGGCCTGCAATGACCCGCCGAGGTCTTTGGCCGCCAGGGCGCAGCTGTGCAGGCCAAAGCCGTGGCCGCCCTTCCGCGTAGTGAAGCCGTGATTGAAGATGCGATCGAGGTTCTCCGGTGGAATGCCGACGCCGGTATCGATGACGGCGATCCGCACAGTTTCATCGACCGCGCGCACGCAGACAGTCACGCGTTTTTCGGCGCTCCCGGACTCATCGCAAGCGTATTTGGCGTTGCGGACGACGTTGACCAGGATCTGCAGGACCTTGTGCTTGTCGACAGTGATCAGCGGCACTGCCTGGAAGTCGCGCACCAGCGTGACCCCGTGACGGCTGAACGCACCCTCGTTCATCCGCAGGCTGTCCTCGACCAGCGTGCGAACGTCCATTATTTCGGTTACGCCGCCGCGGCGAGCATAGCTCTGTTGCATTGCAACGATTTCCTTGATGTGCTCGACGTTGTTGCGCAGCACCGCGAGCTCCGCGTGGGCCGCATCACGCTCCGCAACGAGATCGCCGGCGAGCTCCTGCAGATACACGGGTACGTGGCTGCCTTGAGAACCCGCCAGGAAGCCCGCCAGGTCGGAGGCATGCTCGCGCAGGAGTGCGGCGATTCGTGTAAGTCCGGCACACTTCGATTTCCTGATTCGCTCGGAGACGATGCTGGCCGAAACATTAACGCTATTGAGGACGTTGCCGACGTTGTGCAGCACGTTCGTCGCGATCTCGGCCATGCCTGCGTCCCGGGATGCGGCCAGCAGCAGCTTGTGTACGCGCTCGAGTTCCTGTTCGGCGAACCGTCGCTCGGTGATATCTTCGATCACCGCGAGAGCGCCGAGTGGCTGACCAGCGTGGCCGATCAAGCGCTGACCACTCGATAATACGGTGCGGCGCGAGCCGTCCGGTCGAACGATGACGAACTCGGCGTCACGCACGTTGTTACCGAGCAGGGTTCGCGCTAGTGGACGGTCCTCTCGCGGAACGGGCGTTACCCCATCCGCCAGAAAGACCTGGGAGGTGAGGGGGTAGGGGTTGCGCGGACCGGCCTGGGTGGTGTCGCCGGAGGGGATTCCAAGCAGCTCAGCGGCTGCGCGGTTGTGGTGCGTCAGCTGACCTCTGACATCGCACGCAACGAGCGCAATCGGGAGTTCGGCGATCACGGTCGCCAGCAGCGTCTGATTCTGCAGCAGGGCGGCTGCCATCTGCTTTCGTCCGGAAATGTCGACCAGAAACTCGACCGAGCATTCCGGCTCCGCCCCGCCGTTGCTCACGAGTGAGGTGGTTGCGTGAACCCACAGAGCGCCGCCGCTCTTTCGCAGGTAGCGCTTCTCGACCTCCAGGTGGCTGATTTCTCCCTTCCACAGCCGCTCGAGGCCTTCCGTGGTGGACTCGAGATCCGCCGCGTGCGTGAGGCTCTCCATCGACTCGCTCATGAGCTCCGCGGTATCGAAGCCGAGCATCGCGCCGAAGGCCCGATTGCAGTGGCGGTAGCGGCCGTGGCGATCGGCGAAGGCGATGCCGACCGGTGCACTTTCCACGGTATTGCGGAACAATGTTTCTACCTGCCGGGGATGGGTCTCCCCCAACAGAGCGTCGACGTCCGGTGCCGCGAGGCTCTTATCTTGGCTGCTCATCGCCCGCGACCCGTGCGGCTTCAAAGGGCACCCCACAACCGCCCAATCCGCAGTAACCGTCGGGATTCTTCGCCAGATACTGCTGGTGGTACTCCTCGCCGTAGAAGAACGGTGGCGCGCCGCGTATCTCCGTGGTGATGGTGCCGTGACCCGCGGCGGTGAGCCGGGCCTGATAGGCGCGCCTGGAGATATCGGCGGCGTCCCGCTGTGCCTCGTCAGTCACGTAAATGGCGGAGCGATACTGCGTACCGATGTCGCCGCCCTGACGCATACCCTGAGTGGGATCATGCGATTCCCAGAACGCCTTGAGCAGGTCCGCGTATCGGACCTTGGTGGGATCGTAAATCACGCGCACCACCTCGGCATGTCCCGTCTCGCCGGTACAAACTTCCTCGTAGGTGGGGTTGGCAGTGAACCCGCCCGCGTAACCGACTGCGGTCGAGTACACCCCCGGCAGTTGCCAGAACAGGCGCTCCACGCCCCAGAAGCAGCCCATGCCGAACACCGCTTCGCGCAGATTGGCAGGGAACGGCGCTACGATGCGGCGGCCGTTGACGAAATGGGTCTGCGGAACGCTGAGGGGTGTCGTGCGCCCGGGCAATGCCTCGTGCTCGGCCGGCATGACCGATTTCCTTTTCACGCGCAGACCTCGGTGCGGCAATCGGGGTACTTGACGGGAGACATTCCGGCTGTCCTTCAGCTGAGGGCTGTGAGAGCTGGATATGAGACGCCCGGCACGACATAACTACCGTGACCGCCGTCACGCCGGCAGGTGTGTCAATGTGACGGAGCGCGCCAATCTACGGGGCGGAGGTCAGGCGGGCATTTCCCTGGGGATCCACCAACTTACACGCGGGGTCGGCTCCGCCCCCTGGCGCCCAGTTATCTGGGCGCATAGGGGGTCGAGGGCGTTGTTCCAGCCCCGGCGATGGACCATACTCCGCACAAAACGGCCCGAGGCCCAGGGTGCTCGAAACGATAAAGCCGCCGTCGCCTATCGACGATGGCTGTCGGATCACGATCGGCTCATCAGGGGCGTCTCGGAACAGGCGAGGCTCGAGGCCCGCCGGACAGGCAACGCCTGGCGGGATTGGGAGCTTCGGCGGCCGACCGGAGACACGGCGAAGCTTCGCGTCCTGAAAAACCTGTGATGGAAACGCATTCCCGTGAAATTCGCCATTAGGGCCGACCTCTTCAACCAGTTGGCGGCGATGGAAGACGCGGGCCTGCCATTCGACAAAGTGATCGACATCCTGCATCTGCCGCGGAGCGAGGACTCGCGTCTGCGGGCCACACGCAAGTTGATCAGGCGCGGTGTGGGCATTGCAGAAGCCGGGCGCAGGGGCGGCCTGTTCACCCCATTCGAGGCAGCTTTGGTACGTATGGCGACATTGTCGGGCAGCCCGGCCCGTACCTATCACCTCCTGGCCGATCAGTGCACGCGGCGCGCAGCACGGGTGAAGATGCTGAAGTCGCGCATGGCCGTCCCGGCGGTCATGATCGTGGCCTGGATCATTCTCGGGCCGGTGCCGGACATCGTCCTCGGACACCTGACCTTGAGCAGCTACCTGGTGAGGCACCTGCTGCCCTGGATCGGTGTCGGGGCGGCCGCGTATGGGCTGCTCGAAGTCTCGCACCGGCGGCAGCTCGGTGGCCAATCTTCCTGGCGGGTCGCGCTGGACGGAGTCTTACCGCATCTACCGCTCTTCGGCCCGATGGAGGTACGGCGCAATCTCAGGGACTTCCTCGACAGTCTGGCGCTGATGCTGGAGGCGGGCGTGCCGATACTCGAGGCGGTACCGATAGCGTTGGACACGGTGCGAAATCAGGCAGTCAAATCGCAACTGGCCCGGATCAAACCGCGGATTGACGCGGGGGCGTCGTTCACGCAGGCGATAGCAGGCCTCCCGCTCTTTGGTCGCGCTCAGTCGTTCGAGCTGATCCGGATCGGCGAGGCGAGCGGCGCATTGCCCCGTGCGTTGTCGCGGTACTCCGCGGCCGAGACCGCGGCAATCAGTCGATTCGACGACCTGGTTGCGGAGTGGATACCGCGGCTGGTCTATACGTCGACAGCCCTGCTCATCGGCTACGGATTGATCCATGGGGGCGCGTTCACGCCTTCGCTGCCGCAAGACCTGCGCTAGGCGGGACCGCCGCTCCTCCAGTCCGTATCATGCAGAACGTCCTCCACATACAGCATCCGCACCGCCACCACGGCCGCAGCGGCGAGCGGCGTCGCCAATGCAATACCGATGACCCCGAGCAGCGTGCCCAGGACGGCTTGCACCGCTAAGGTGAGGGCGGGCGGCAGATGCACCATCCTCTTCTGCATCAGGGGCAGAAGGATGTAGCCCTCCGCGATATGGATCAGGACATAGAGGATGATGACATAGAGAGCGAGCGTCGGACTCTGTGTCAGCGCTATCAGAATTGCGGGCAGCGCGGAGGATATGCTGCCGAGATAGGGGACGAAGGAAAGGGTGCCGGCAACCAGTCCGAGCGTGAACGCGAGGTGCACCCCGATCAACCACAGCCCTACGCCGGTCATCAGAGCGATGATGGCCATGGCAATGAAACGCCCGAGCAGCCACCAGCGCAGTGACCGGGCCATAGCGTGCAGAACCTCGCGCATCCGTGCGCGCCGCCCGGGCGGAAAGAGGCGAACGGCACCGGCGACGTAGACGTCCGGATCTATGGCGCCGTATAGACCGATGAAGAGCACGACGACGACACCGACGACGACGCCCATGGTGGTGCTCGCGATACCGAAGAAGCGTCCCGCGACCGCGCGCGCGGAAATGCCGCCATTGCCGGGCTGCAGCTCGTCGACGAGCGACTTCCCCCAGGATGAGCGGTCCAAATAGCGCATCACCCGCTCGAGCCCGGCCGGTACCTGCTGGTAGAGCTCGTTGAATTCATGGCCGATCCGCGGCGCGAGAAAGTAATCGATCGCCGCGATGACGACCAGGATCGCGAGGATCACCACGGCAAGCGCCAATCCCATCGGCAGGCGGGACCGGTCGTGCACCCATTCAGTCAGTCCGCGCAGCAGCAGCGCGAAGAGAATGCCGGCGAAGATGCAGAGGAGCATCTTCGCGGCCAGCCAAAGCAGAAGCAGCGCGAGCGCGCCGATGACGGCGGCGCGCGCGAAACTCAGCAGCGCGCCCGCGCGCGCGGCGGCGGGCGCCCGTTCCTGCTCCACCGGCGAGGGCCGCTCGCTCATGGGTAACGGGTGTTGGGGCGTTGGATCGGGCACTTTCGCATCGAGGCCAACGCGCGTACCCTGCGCTTCAGGGGGAACGGGATTCCTGCTGTTTCATCCGCCCGCGAGGAGTTTGAAACTTCGCCTGGGCGGTTACGATGCGAGGAGGATGTCATGCCAGAGAAATTAGTCGACGTCAAAGCCGGTGAGCGACTGCTGCACACGTTTCCGGTCAGGACGGGTGAGGGGGCCGGCGAGCCGCGGGAAGAGGACTTCCAGAAGAAGGCGCTCGAGGCCGCGGCCCACGCCAAGGTGGTTCCGAACGCGGAGCTCGACAGCCTGAGCGCTCGCATGCACGTCAGCCGCGGCGGCCCGCTGGAGCCGACATCAGATCCGCTGGGAGTGCTGGCGGAGACCAAGGAGGGCCTGGATCAGGTCGTGCGCGAGCGAGCCTTTTTGCTGTGGGAGCAGGCGGGTCGACCGGCTGGTATGGGCGAGGAGTTCTGGTACCGGGCGCAGCATCAACGCTGGCGAGAGCGTGCCTATGCGCTCTGGGAGCGGGAAGGCTGCCCGGAGGGCAGGGCCGACGAGCACTGGCAACGCGTTCTCGATTTTGAGCGCAGCGGTTGAGCCGCACGTGGAGCGTTCGAGGCTGCGCTGATGCCGTCAATGCCCGCCGCGCCTGCGGACACGGTCGTGGGCTCATGACCCTCCTCACACGTCGAATCAGACGGGCGCCTCATCCCGCAACCGACATTCCCGCACCAGGGCCGCGGTGACCGGAAACCAGCGCCAGTCTGCGGCGGCTGGTGGTGGCTTCGGCCGGTCCGGCGCCCGCAGGGCTCGCGGTCGCTTTGAGCCAGTAATCGCCCTCGCCGGCGGTGAGCGCCAGGCGCACCTGGCACGTCTGCTGTCCGCTCGAGGCGACCTCGTACGGCACGTCCGCTCGCGATACGACTTTGCCCGATCCGTCCTCGAGCAGAAGGGCAAGGTTTCCGCGGCTCGAAGACGGTCCGTCGTTGACCATCATCACCGTGAAATCGCGCTCGCCGCCGGGAGGGAGCTGGCGGTGCCAGAAATCGATGTAGACCCCGAGCGGCTTGAAGGCCTCACCCACCCACGACTCGAACAGGGGCTGCAGCTCGAGGGTCCTGATGTCCTTGAAGTTATCGCACGTGAACCCATCGGGGAGGCTGGAGGTGAGATAGACGAAGTGCATGACTGCGCAAAAGGAGCGAAATGCCCGCCAGTATTCGGTGAGGCCGGCTAGCAGGTACGCATTCGCCTCGAAACGCTCCGCCGCCGTCGAGTGTGGATACGGCATCGTCGCGTACACCCTCTCGGTGAGGGGTGTTGGAGTGCCGTCGCGGTTGAGCCAGAGCCACCCGTACTCGTTGTTGATCATCGCGTGGCCGGTCGGCGGGGCAGGCGCAAAGCTCGGGGCGCCGTTGCCCGACTCGAGCTGCACCATGTCAAAGGGCGGCCCGATCCCCGGAAGGGCGTTGTTGATGAACAGATAGGGGTGGTCCTCGACCGGATCGTCGGGTCCGTTCGGGGGATCGAAGCTGTTTTCCCACTGCCTGCCGGAAAGATCCAGACCCCGGACCGCGGGAATGACCGCGCGCGCGAGCACCGGCAGCTCCGACTCGTTGCTCGCGTCCCAGAGTGCCACGCTCGGGTGATTCCAGGAGTCGCGCATCCAGCGCTCGAAGTCCTCGATGAGCTCCGCCGTGTCGAAGCGTTGCATGGTCAGCCCGGCGGCGCCGAGAATGTCCGGGGACAAAACCCAGATGGGATACTCGTACTGAAACATCATTCCCTCCTCATCCGCGATATCGAGCCACATCCGCGGCACCGCTCCGATGCATAGGCGAATGAAGTTCCAGTGCATCCCGCGCGCCTTCTCTCCCAACAGGCGCCGCACCCAGCCCTCGTCCCACGGCAGCAGACCCGACTGCGGATCTTCGAAGAACCGATGCAGCGTGATGTTGGATCCGCGTAGAAAGTATACGCTGCCGTTGAGATATGCACGGCGGCTCGGAGTGTCGAACCTCAGCTCCCGCAGACCGAAACGCGTCGACACCTCATCGCCCGGGATGCGGATGCGGACGGCGTAGAGGTTCGGTTTCTCCGGACTCCAGAGCCTGGCGGTCGGCAGTGGAATTCGCGTGGTCACGACCAGAGAGCCGCCGCCCGCAACGCTCACGGTCCGCGTGGTAGTGGCCAGCGGCGCAACGTCCTTCCACGGGTGGACGACGAGTTCCAGCGGTATCGTCTGCGCCGCGGCGCCGGTGTTGCGAAGCGTGGTTCGAACGAGAATCTCGCGCGGCGAGATCTTCGGCGCCACCTGCGTGACCTCGATCGCAAGAGCATCGGTCAGTGCCACCGAGACGCTGTCGTAGATCCCGGGTGTCCACCGGGTCTTCTCAAAATCCGTGCCGCAGGGGCAGCCCTCCGGTAGAACTCCAGGGTGCGCGCCAATACGGACGAGGATCTCGTTGAGAGATGACCAGCGGACGTCGCGGGTGATGTCATAGGATGCGGACGTCGAGCCGGAGAGGTGCTCGCCCACCCTGCGGCCATTGACCCAGACCGCGGAGCCGAACTGTGCCTTGCTGATCGTGAGGACGGCGAGCTCCCGGCTCGTGGAAGCGCGGAAGCAGGTCCGGTACCAGAAGTAGTTTCGCGGCTGGTGTGAGACACCGGCGCCCGAGATGCGGGCGGAGGAGGGCAGCCGCCCCCACATGATCAGATCGTCGATGTGCTGCCGGCTCTCGAACTCATCGACGCCGGCAAATGGGGGGCTGGCCGAATGCGTCAGGCCCGGCACCGGTGCGCGATGCCCGTACGTCACCGGCGGGTGATCTGCCTCCAGCGTCTCACCGACTTCCCACATCCCATCGAGTGAGAGGGTCTGTCTGTGTGCGCCAGGCGCGGATTGCTCGCCGGCCGCCAGGGCCGGCATGCTGAGCGCAGCCAGCGCAGCTCCCCCGGCCAGAATGAGATCTCTGCGGGTGATTCCGCTGCTGTCGTATTCACTCATGCTGCGCGTGGGTTGCCGCTGTGAGTGGCCACGTGAAGCGATTCTCCGTGCACGTCAAGGCGTGCAGCAACCGATTCCTGCTCATGCACGCATGAGCGTCCCTGAGGCAAGCAGCCGTTGTATGAAACCCTGCCTCGGCCGTCCTCATGGGTGCATTAGCAAGGATGGTTTGCCGCACATGGCGAGCTATCCGGAGAATGCAGCCATGCGACACATGATCTCCGCTATGGCTTTGGGCTTCGCTTGTCTAGCCGCCCAGGGGCAGCCGCTGCCGCTCCAGGGCCATCCAGGGAATATCTTTGTGAGCGGCGAGAACGTCGTAGTTCCGCTTGCGAGCGCCGGCGCGGGCCCCTGGCGGCTCATCGACTACGACGGCAGGACCGTCGAGCGGGGGACGGCAAAGGATGAAAAGGCGGCTCTCGGCAAACTGCCCGTGGGGTTTTACACGCTGCGGTCAGGGAACGATGGCGTCACGCTCGGGGTCCTGGCCCGGCTCGAGGCCCCAACACCTGCCGACTCGCCGATAGGCGCAGTCGCCGTGCCCTCCTATTTTTTTGCGAGCGAGCAGGCGCTGCGAACCGCCGCCAGCCTGCTGAGCCTGGCAGGGATCCGATGGGCCGGGGATCACTTCAGGTGGCCGGACATCGAGCCGCAGCCCGGGATATTTGCGCAGCATGTAGCGGATGACACCGCCGACGCAATCTTTGCGAGCGCCGGTATACGGGTGATGAACACCATGTTCGCGGCGCCGCCATGGACGCACGCGGAAGCACATCGATTCCCGTCGGACCTGAGAGCGGTATTTGGCTTTTACAGGCAATTGGCGGGACGTTGGCGGGGGAGGGTCGCTGCGATCGAGCCCTGGAATGAGCCCAACTTTTTCATGTCGGGCGCGGAGATGGCGAGCTACCAGAAGGCCGCTTATCTCGGGCTGAAGGCCGGCAATCCCCGGATCATCGTGGGATCCCAGTCATGGGCGATCATGCCTCGCGTTCTGCCCACTCCAGGCGATGAGCTGGAATTCAGTCGCAACGATGTTGCGCCCTATTTCGACACTTATAACTTCCATCACTACGCGCCGATTTCCCAGCTGCCCGCCATTTACCGGGTCCAGCGGCCGTACGCCGCAGGCAAGCCGATCTGGATAACCGAATTCAACTATCCGGTTGCCGCCAACCCGAAATCGCCGCTGCAAGATCCCTCACCGCACGACATGAGAATCCAGGCGGAACGCGTCCCGAAGCTGTTCGCGGCAACCCTGGCTGAAGGCGTGCAGCGCGCCTTTTACTTCATCTTCCCCAATTACACCGAAATCGGCGAGCAATTCGGAGTGTTGCGGCACGACCTCACGCCGCGTCCGGCATATCTCGCGCTGGCCGCGGTGGGAAGACTGCTCGCCGCCGCGAAGCCTCTGGGGCGAATCGAGGGCGGGGAAAGGGCCGGCCAGGTGTATGCCTTCAGTGCGAGGCCCGACGGGCACCTGCGAGACGTTCTGGTTGCTTGGACGGATGCGGGAATATCGAAGATCGTGGCGCCGGCGGCGCCCATTGCGGTTTATGACTTCGTGGGGCGCAAGCTGGCTTGCAATCGATCCCGCTCGTTGAGCCTGAGCAGCTCGGCGATTTTCGTCATTCTGCCCGCGGGCTCGGTGAAAATCCGGGCCGCCCGAAAGGGGCCGCTAGGCACGGCCGGTCAGCATTCGGAACGGGCTGCCGCGGCGCCGCCCTCGCCAGTCGTCCTGCAGGCGGTATTCAACTCATCGGAGCTCGTAACGACTGCACCGAGCCCGCAGCTGCCTGGACATCCCCTGGTTCATCCGCAAGCCAGGATGAGCTCGCCGACCGATCAGGTCATCCGACTCTATGCGTACAACTTTTCGGGCGCGAAACTGCAGATTCATCTCAGCGCGAGCGTTCCCCGCAAATGGAATTACTCATTGCCAACGAGAGCTCAGACCATCGAGGGGGGCGACAGAGTAGCCATTCCGTTCGCAGTCGAAGCGCCTTCGCACGACCGTGGAAGGTCCGGAACGATATTCGTGCATGCTTCCGATTCGAGTGGACGGATCTCCACGCTTTGCTTTGAGCTCATGCCATAGGTCATGCGAGGGTACGTTATACTGCCTGCAGTTCGCGGCCGCACATCCTGAGATCAACCGACATGGCCTACCACCGCAGTCTGGGGACGACGAGCATTCTCTGCCTGTTCTTGGGAGTGCTCGGGTGCCGGGTGTCACTGGCTTCAGGGTCGGACGCCATTTCCATCAGCGGAGCGGTGGAGCACCCTCTATCGCTGAGCCTGGCGGCGCTGAAGCGCGAGCCGGCGACGACCGAGAATGTGTCGCTCATGACCGAGAGAGGGGCTCTAGCCGCGAGTTATACCGGCGTGCTGCTGTGGACATTGCTGCAGGAAGCGGTCATCAAATCGACTCCCGGGGTGAAGAACGACATCCTGCGCCACACCGTCGTCGTGACGGGCAGCGACGGCTACACGGCAGTGCTGTCGGTCGGAGAGATCGATCCGAAATTCGGCGGCGACCGCGCCATGATCGCCTATGCCGTGGATGGGAAGCCGCTTTCCAGGAGGCGGGGATTTGCGCGCCTCATCGTGCCGACGGACAAAGCGGCAGGCCGAGCTGTCTTCGGCATCGCGAGCATCACGGTCCGGTGAGGCGGGCCGCCCGCTCCGATAGGACCTGCTAGCGCGCAGGAGATGCCTGCTGTATACTGAGCCACATGGTTCAGTATTCAGATTCCCGCCTCGACGCCTCCTTCGCCGCGCTCTCGGACGCCACCCGCCGTGGCGTGCTGGAGCAGCTCGGCCGTTCCGACGCGTCGATTACCGACCTCGCGGACAGATTCCACATGACCCTGACGGGCATGAAGAAGCACGTCGGCGTCCTGGAGAAGGCGGGGCTCGTCACCACGGAGAAGGTCGGGCGCGTGCGCACCTGCAGACTCGGCGCACGCGGCCTCGAAGATGCGGCAGCGTGGATCGAGAGACACCGCGAGCTCTGGAGCGCGCGCTTCGAGGAGTTGGACCGGGTGGTCGAGGAATTGAAACGCAACGAGCGCGCCGAGCGACCCAACAAGAGAAAGTGAGAGCCCAGACATGAAGAATCCCACCATTATCGAGCGAAAATCCGATCGCGAGCTCGTCGTCACGCGTACGTTCGACGCGCCGGCCCGCATCATCTTCCAGGCGTGGAGCAAGCCGGAGCTGTTCAGGCGCTGGTGGCTGCCGAAGTCGCTGGGAATGACGCTGGTTTCCTACGAAGCGGATATCCGCACCGGCGGCGGTTACCGGCTCGAGCTCAGCCACCAGGGCTCGCAGCCCATGGCGTTCTTCGGCAAGTATCTCGAAGTGACCCCGCACTCACGGATGGTCTGGACGAACGAGGAAAGTCCTGACGGTCCCGTGACGACGGTGACGCTCGAGGAGAAAGGCGGCAAGACGCTGCTGGTTCTGAGCGAACTGCATCCTTCGAAGGCAGCGCTCGATGCCGCGGGAACGGGCGCGCTGGAGGCGATGCCCGAGACCTTTGGGCAGCTGGACGAGCTGGCCGCGGAGTTGATCGCGGGCGCGGCGAGCCAGTAGTAGGAGTCTGGCCGGCGCATCCCGGTGACGGCATCGGGCGCCGCCGCCGGTGGATGATCGGGCGGTCCTCCGCGGAGGACCGCCCGAGCGGCTGCGGCGCCTGCTACTGCGCAGGCGCGTAGCTCAGGGACGGGTCGTATCGATCGACATGCGCTTCCGAGCTTGCGATCGCGTCATCTATGGACTTGTGTATCTCGTCGGCCTTCCGCTGACCGTCGACATTCGCGAGCATCTTCCACACCGACGGGGATTCGGGCTTGCCGATCTCCGCCCAGCTCCGGGCCGGAATGATCAATTGGAAATCCGGGGCGCCGGCCCCGGCGTAGTTCATCTCGTCGAGCTCGGAGTAGTACGGCCAGTTCGACTTGGCCTCGGCGGCATAGATCGCCTTGACACCGTTCGTGAAGGCCTTATATGCAGCCATACCCGGCTTGAGCGTGAAGGAAATCACCTCCGTGAGCGGGGTCATGGGCGCCGTGTTGTTCGGGTAATGGCTGAACCCCGGCGCCACCGTCGTCACCGCCGCTGTTTCGCTCAGCAGATGCGGATTCACATCGGCTGCGAATTCCGCATCGCAGACGCCGGCCATGGCATGGTTGGTGTCGAGGGCCGCCCAGTCCGGGACCATGACCACGTAGGAATACATGTAGGTGTTTCCGGTCACGTGGTTCAGGGCGGGCACGGCGAACTTGAAGCCGTGTTTGCTCAAGCATTGATTGTAGCTCTTGACCCCGGCCTCGTAGGCCGCCTGTTCTGCCGGCGCCACGGTGTCTTCGATGTCGTAGGACATGCTCAGCTGATTCATGTCCGCGGCCTGAACGGGCCTCGCGGCCGCCGCGATGATGAGCCCCGCCGCTGCGGTGGGAAGCAAGGCGGAAGCGATGATCTTCAGTCGTCGTGTCGTGGAATACATGATGTCGTCCCCGATGAGTCGCAGGGTTATTGGGTTGCGCTGCGAACGGCGTGCCGGATACCTCGGCGGCGCCGCTCAATGGGGCGAGTGTGATGCACGGGAAGGCCCGGCGCTTTACCGTTTGTCTCAACTCGCCCGTCGCGCTCCGTAAAGTCGGCCGGGCGATCGACAGGATCAGAACCCTGCCCTCGAAGGCCGAGGTCTCTCGACCTCCGCGAAGTCGGGGCAGACCTTGACCGTCCTCGCCGCCGCTACCAGAAATACGATCAACTGCGTGGCGTAGATGTGATCGACCGCGGCCCGGCCGGCCGTAGTCAGTACCAGCGAGCCGTCGGCCAGGCGCAGGAGCCCGCCGCGCTGCGCCGCCTCCATCAGGCGGCGCACGTGCAGGCGTGAGACCGAGAACCGCTTCGCGGTCTCGGTGGGGTGGAAGGCAATCGGATCGTGCGGTGGAAAGCCATCCACTGCGGCCACGACCAGACCGTGCACGATCTGCGTGCCGGCGTAGCTGTGCATGAAGGTTCGGAAGAACGGGTCCTCGATGTCGATGTCCTTCAGTCCCTCGAGGTAGGCTTCGCTGATGTAGCGCACATAGCTTTCGAACACGACGTGCGAATCGAGCGAGGCGAGCACCCCCGAGACCGCCGGCTCGATGACGGCGGCAGTCTCCAAAGTCGCTTGCATATGGCGGCGCCAGGTCGCGAGGAAGCTCGGGGTGGGGTCGTAGCGTCTGGCGGCCTTGGCCCCGCAGGGAGGCGCGGGCGTCGCGTAGCCGAGGTGTTGCAGATACATGAGTAGCAAGCGAGCGCGGCCTGGACTCACGAGTCCCGTCGAGGCGCACAACGCCTTCAGCCGCGGAAGAGTCAGGCCGCCAGTCACATACAGATAAGCGAGACACTTGGCGGCGACGTTCCGGCCCGCGTCCTTCAAAAGGGCATCGAGCGCACGATCCGCCTCGGCCTGCGCCAGCATCGCGGTGGCGAAGGCGCGCGCGGCATCCGGATAACGCGGGCTCGCACGCACCCGCGCATAGCGGTCCTCGGCCGTTGCGGCCTGCCCGTCCCAGGCTAGTAGGTCTGTCAACCGGCCGCTCGCGTCCTCCATAGCCGGTCAAGCGTATCACGAGCTCCTGCTCGAGTCCGAGGCCTCTCCCGATTCTGCACGCTTTCGAAGGCCGGGGAGCCTGAGCGCAGAGACGCTTCGCTCGGCGCCACCTCGGACGAGCTCATCGCGAGATCGCGAGCCCTGCCAGGGGGGAGGCCGAAGGCGCGGCGGAATGCGCGATTGAAGCTCGCCTCGCTCGCGAACTGATGCGCGAGCGCCAGATCGACGATGCGAAGGTGCGGCGATTGCCCGGATGTGAGCTCCCAAAAGGCGCGCAGGAGGTGGCGCTTGCGGATGTAGCGGGCGAGTCCTCCCTCCGATTCGAAGAGCCGGTAGACCGTGGCGCGCGACCAGCCGGAGCGCTCACAGACGAATTCGGCCGAGAGGGCGGGGGAGTCGAGGTGCCGCTCCACGAGGCGCTTCAAGGAGTCGAGCAGCCCGGAGGTAGGGCTCTCGAGACTCATTGTGGGTACGCTCTGCAACATCCAGAGTAGGGCGGACGCAGCCGGTCGGACTCGTTTCCCGGAGAACGACTCGTGTTGGTTTTCGGGCCGACGCGAGGCTAGAGCGCAAGGAACCGAAGATCAACGTACATTTTTGACCATCAGACCTCGGCGCGCCGGGGGCGCCGTAGCCACGAGGCGCTCTCATTGAGACGGACGGCAAAGTACGGCACGCACCGGCGCCGCAGACTGGACCTCGAATTGCGAACGGTCGCCGCATGCTGCGGGATGCCGAAAGCACTGTCAGACGGGGGTTCCGAAATAAAGAAGAGGTGGATCATCGCCGTGGCGGCTTTCCTCGGGTGCGCAGCACCGGGCGCGCCGCGGCGCGATCCACCACCGCCCTGGGCGTTCATGCTTCTGCATGAGGAGAGTGACCGGACGCCCGCGACCCGACTGATCACGGTTCCGGGCTCCGCGCTGCGCGTGACGGAGCAGGCGATCGATGATCCGTTTGCGGGCGTCGACTGGTTTCCTGGCGATCATCCAGCGATGCCCGAGGTCGTGGCGCATGGACGGCGGCCGCGCTTGTGGGCCTGCAGCTACTGCCATGGTCCAACCGGCGTTGGTGACCCCGCGAGTGCTGCGCTCGCGGGCCTGCCGGCCGCCTATATCGAGCAGCAGTTGACCGAGTTTCGCGATGGGCGCAGGCAGTGCGCCGTGGCGAAGGCCGCATGCGCCGTCATGCCGAGGGTGGCCCGGCAGGTGAGCGCGGCGGAGGCGAGGGCGGCGGCGGATTATTTCTCGAAGCTCCGCTATCGCCCCCGCGTGAGGGTGCTGGAGGCGGCGATGGTGCCGAACAACCGCTACGGCAGCCTCTTCCCGGTGAGGGTCGAAAGCGGTGGAGAGCAGCCGATCGGAACGCGCATTCTCGAGATGCCGGAAGAAGTGGCGCTCGAGCACGAGGGCGACTGGCGGGCGCCCATAACGGCCTACGTGCCGCCGGGCAGCATCGCGCGCGGAAAGGCGCTGGTGGAGAGCGGCGCCGGCGCGCTGCCCTGCGCCGCCTGCCACGGAGACCGGTTGCAGGGCGTCGCAACGGTGCCGCCCCTTGCCGGCCGGACTCCGAGCTACCTCGTCCGCCAGCTCTATGACATCCAGCACGGCTACCGGCGTGGCGCGGCCGTGGCACCGATGGAGCCCGAGGTCGCCCATCTGAGCCCGCGCGACCGCATCGCCATCGCTGCCTATCTCGCCTCGCTGTCCCCGAGCAGTCCATGAGACTTACCAACGCCATAGTCAGTCTGATCGTCAATTCGCACCATCCGGACTGGCAGTGGAGTTGGGTGGTCTCGGGTCCGGTAAGGTTTGCCTTTGACGCAAGGCTCGCCGAGATGATGGAAAAGTCGCAAAAGCCCTAACTGGGAGTTCGATGGCCAAGCTGCTCTTTACCATGGTGCCTGCGAACGATCTGTGGTTGCCGACGCGGCCGGTGCCGATTGCGCGAGCACTCGCCGATAGGGGTCATGAGGTCGCCCTGTTCAACCCATCGCCCGCGCCGGCCAAGCTGATCAGCGAGGCGGGATTGACGAACCGACCAGGCCATTCGCATGCGTGCCGCGGCTTCTCCAATGGTCATCAGATTGAGCACGACGGCCTGTTGGGTGCGGCGGTCCTTGAGAAAGGATTCCTGGCTCATCCCCGAAACATACTGGCGAGCGAGCTTGGTGGCTTCTGAATTCTATACCCGTGGGCGTTTGGCCGTGCCAGATCGATGATGGAAACAAGGTGATGTTTTAGTTACAACACCTTGAAAAATAAAGGAATTGGCTCCCCGGGTTGGACTCGAACCAACGACCAACGGATTAACAGTCCGACGCTCTACCGACTGAGCTACCGGGGAACCGCGCGAGCTAATCGCGAAAGGGCGCGAATTCTGAGGCGAGGGCCTCGGATTAGTCAAGGAACCCCGCGGCGCCGGTGCCGGCGAGGGCGAAGCAAGGCGCCATAGGCGATGAGATTGATCGCGAGCAGGAGCGCTGCGAGCACCCACTGGACCTTTTGCGTGAGGCCGGGCGGATAGAGGATCGGCAGCAGGTAGTGCTCGAGAAAGCCGCCCTGGTAGCCCGCTTCGCCGGCGAGATGCCGCAGGTGATTCTCCAGCGGCGTGAGCGGGCAGATCTGCCCCGTGATCTCGACCCAGAAGCCCCAGGCGAGCGCCGGCAGATGCGCGAGAACCGCCCACCGCCACTTCCACGCGAGGAAGCCGCCGAAGACGACGAATGCGGCGAAGGCGAAGTGGAGGATGACCAGCAGGTCAGCCAGGATCCTCCAGGCCATTCAGCCTCGGGCGGCCCTCAGGCGCTGTTGCTCGGCGCCATCCCTGCGCCGAGCCCTACGGGCCGGCTACCGCCGTCCAAAATCGCTCCCGGCGATTTTGTGGCGACCGCGCCGCCGGTGGCCAGGACGCGGGCGATGCGCTCGATCGCCTTCTCCAGCGTCTGCAGGGCGCACGCGAAGGAAATCCGCATGTGCCCGGGGGCGCCGAAGCCGGAGCCCGGGACGACCGCGACGCCGCCTTCGTTCAGCAGCAGCTCCGCGAATTCGCCATCCGTGGTGCATCCGAGCCCGGCCATCGCCTTGGAGACGTCGGCGAAGGCATAGAAGGTGCCTGCGCCCGGCAGGCAGCTCACCCCCGGCAGGGAATTGAGGGCGCCCACGACATAGTCGTGCCGCTGCTTGAAGGCCTCGTTCATCTTGGCGACGCAGGCCTGGTCGCCGGCGAGGGCGGCGGTGGCCGCCTTCTGCGAGATACTGGAGGCATTCGAGGTCGACTGCCCCTGGATGGTCGCCATGGCGGTGATCAGCTCCTTTGGTCCACCGCAGTAACCGATGCGCCAGCCCGTCATGGCATAGGCCTTCGAGACCCCGTTGATGGTCACGGTGCGGCCGTAAAGCTCCGGCACGGCCGTGAGGAGGCTGCAGAACGGCTCCGCGCCCCAATAGATCTTCTCGTACATGTCGTCCGTGGCGATGACGATGCGCGGGTGCTCGAGCAGCACCTCGCCCAGAGCCCGCAGCTCCGCGCGGGTATAGGCCGCGCCGGTCGGATTGCACGGGCTGTTGAGTAGCAGCAGGCGCGTCTTCGGCGTGATGGCCGCGGCGAGCTGGCGGGCGGTGATCTTGTAGCCGCACGCGGCGCCCGCGAACGGCATCACCGGCTGCCCGTCCGAGAGCAGCACCATGTC
>Ga0335075_10003400_pt1 | contig 25269 bp, 21 predicted proteins | sample Lox_Sample_24_FD_206723 | JGI IMG/M metagenome (GOLD analysis project Ga0335075, IMG submission 206723) | Soil microbial communities from Loxahatchee National Wildlife Refuge, Florida, United States - Lox_Sample_2.4 | ecosystem: Environmental > Terrestrial > Soil > Wetlands | place: USA...
AGGCCATTCTCAAAGAAATGCAACAGCTCAGCCGCGAGGTCCTATTCCAAACCCTACCGCACCCTTCGCGTCGCAAACAATTGGGCAAGAATGTTTTGGGACTTATGTAAGGGCCATTCACCTGAATGGGCACAATATGATAGCCCGGGGCAAGCGAGTCTGCGAGCGCCGCCCCGGGTTAGACGCCCCAAAACCTAAGCCGCTGACTGTGAAGCCGCGCGATAGCGCGAATCTGATCTGCGGCCATTCCGTTGCCAGCAAGACGCGGAACGAGACCAGACCCAAAGCACCTTTCCAAATGTTGCGACCCTGTTGCGGATTTGTTGCGGATTTGTTGCGGACTAAGTCATTGATAATCAGCGGTGTAGCGGATGTTGCGGACTTTCAGACATCATACGCCAACTCACACGCTTTCACGCCTTCTACCCGCTCCTGCCGCGACGTAGCAACGCGAATGCGGTCGGCGTTTTAAACTTTCAACGTTTCAGCACTTCAACGTTCGTGTGTCAGTTTGAAGATCAGGACAAAAAGCAGGATTAAAATAGCCCATATGAGAACCATCTGGATGTAGGGCAGCTTGCCAAGCTGAGTGAGAGTGGTCAGCGGGCCAAGGTCAAAGGGACGCGGCGTCATTTTTGACAGTTGAAAATCAGGCCCGGCGCGCAGGTAACCTTCACGCATGGCGCTCACAAATTCCTCCGGCCACGGGCCGGGGCGCAGAAACTGGTCCTGCCATTTGCCCGGCATGTCGGCCAGTAACAGCGCCAGGCGGCCGCGGGTCGAGAGCGTCTGGTCACGTTGTTCGGGGGAAATGCGCAGGACATCCGCAAACCATTCATTCACCAGGCGCTCCATTTCCTCTACCGCCAGTTCCGTCGCGGACCGGTTTGGTTCGCTGACCGCGCGGTTCATGGCGCGATCAAGCACCCTCAGGACGGACTGTCCCAACAGGGTCTTGTTTCGGACTCTGAGCGCGTAAAAGTAATTTTCCACCTTGGCGTAGGCTGCGTTCCATTCGTCCAGTGAACGGCCCGCGAGAACGGTTGCATCCGCAGGCAGTGGCGTGGGGATTGGATTTAGTGCCATGACAAATCAACTAGGGCCGGGTCCATTGGTAAATCCACGTTTCGCCGATGGGCTTTTTGTTATGTTGGAGCGTACAGCGCAGATCCACGGGTGTATTGTTGGTGGGAGGCTGCATTTTCAGAACGGCGCGCCACGTTTTTTCGAACGGATTCCAAACTACCTGGCTGGCTATGATCGTCGCGTTAGAGCTGCAATTGACGATAGCAACCGGCGGATTCGTCGGCGCGATTCTGTCCAAATTCGGCCCGGCAAAATCGATCATTAACTCACGCGCATCGGAACCTTTGGATATGCCAATGCGCGTCGCCACAACTTTGTCAGGTGGTGAAAATGTCCGGTCGGTTTCGCGCGTCCAGTATAATGTGTAGCTGAAGCGAAACGGCTGGAGCGGCCGCGGCAGGGTTGTGGGACTCCAAAAAGTCACGATGTTGTCCCAATCTTCTGTCGGACCGTTCAGTTCCACAAGATGCAGGTCGCCATCGGTCCAATTTGTGCCGCGCGGCTCGACCCAAACGCTGGGCTCGTCCTGATGGTCCGTAAAAAGGTCCTGATATGCGGTGAAGTTGCGTTCGCGCTGCATCAGGCCAAACCCGCGAATATTGGGCGCGGCGAAAATCTGGTGCCGCAGGTCCCTGGGGTTGGTCAGCGGCCGCCAAAGCCGCTCGCCATTGGACATTTCCATCATCAGGCCATCGGAATCATGGACCTCCGAGCGGTAATCGTCGGGTTTATATTCAGTCGTTTTGCCGAACCAATAGCTGCTCGTGAGCGGCGCCATCCCCACAGTTTTAATGGGCGGAATGGTCAGGCCAGCCTGAAGAATCGTGCTGGGTTGGCGAAAATAAATCACGACGTCCACATCAGCGATCGTTGTTTCGCCCGGACGAATGTTGAATTGGTAGGCGGCCGCGCAACTGGTGATGTCCAAAAGGCCGTAGATCACCAGGTTGGTGGCGTCTTTTCCCGGTTTGCCCAGCCACCAATCGGTGAAAAGAGGAAACTCCTCGCCTCGGTCAGTTTCGCCGCAGTTCAGAGCCAGGCCGCGGGCCGACAGGCCATAGGTCTGGCCTCTGCCAAGCATTCGGAAATAGCTGGCACCCTGGAAAACCGCCAGATCATCGAACACGTTTGGTCTATTCAACGGATAAACGACTTTAAATCCCGCGTAGCCGAGGTTGCGCGGAATTTGGTCTTTTATTTTCAAATTTCCATAGTCGAAGGAATCCGCCATAAACGGAATCGGCTGTGCATAGCCGGGAGTAAATTCATTGACGTGAACCAACTCCGAAAAAAGGTAACCCGGATGAAAAAATTCCACCCGAAACGACAACTCGTCTTCCGCCCATAAAGCTTTGCCGGGAATAAAGCGAATTTCGCGGTATTTATCGTAATTCAGGTTTGTCTCGTTCAAGAAGCCCGGCAGGTTGACGCGGGGAGAACGGTAGACATGTTGCGCGCGCGCCAACGCCAGGTTGGCGACATAATCCAAATTCACAACGACTGCTTCCGGCGCGGCTGCCGCGCTAAAAGCGAGGGCAAAGACGAAAATTACGATGATGCAGCCTCGGCGCATTCCGTAACAAGAGACCGCAAATCGGGAAAAATTCAATTTAAAACTGATAAACCTTTGAATATCAACGGTTTTTCTTATCATTAATTGTTGGGGTCCACGATATGAATGTCAATTCCGGGCGCGTGATGCATAAAAAAATCGAGGACGTCCGGGCGTGTGAGCTGCCACCATTTGCGCTCGCTGGTGCCCAGCACAACCAGATTCACATCGTTTTTGCGGCAATAGTCCAGCAGGGCCTCGCAGATGTTTTCACTTTCCAGCACGGTCACGCTGCCGCCCAACTCCGTGGCAAGTTGGACGTTTTGCATAAACTTGCGCTGCAAGTCCGAGGGGATGCGGTTGGGATCTTCGCTCTTGCGGCGGACATAGACCGCCATCCATTCGCGGTTGAGCCGGCCCGCCAGGCGCGATGCCGCGCGCAGCAGTCGCGAGGTGGTGTCCGGATTGGTGCTGAAAAAAACAGCAATTTTTTCGCTGACGTCCGTCGGTGATTTGCCGCCGAGGCGGGGACGGCGATCCAGGGCCGCGGCCGTTTCGCGCAAAGCCAGTTCGCGCAGCGTGTTTAAATTGTTTTCTGTAAAAAAATTTTCCAACGCTGCCTTGGCGCGGTCGTCCGGATAAATTTTTCCGCTCTTCATCCGCTCCCGAAGTTCTTCGGCGGTCAAATCGATGTTCACAATCTGGTCGGCTTCGAGGACGAACCGGTCCGGCACACGCTCGCGAACGTCCACTCCAGTGGCCCGCAGTACGGTATCATGCAGGCTTTCCATGTGCTGAATGTTCATGGCGGTGATGACATTGATGCCGCACAGAAGCAAATCGTGGACTTCCAGGTAGCGTTTGGGATATTGCGAACCGGCCACGTTTGAATAAGGCAGTTCGTCAATGATGCACACCGTCGGATAGCGTTTGAAGATGGCTTCCACGTCGAGTGTTTCGACGATGGTGTTTCCGTGCGGGGTTTTTTTGCGTGGGATGATTTCAAGGCCTTCGAGCAGGGCCTCGGTTTCCTTGCGTGCATGGGTTTCGACCCAGCCGATGACGACGTCCACGCCGGCTTTTTTAAGCCGATGAGCTTCTTCGAGCATAGCGTACGTCTTTCCCACTCCCGCCGCATGGCCCAGATAGATCTTCAGCCTGCCCAGGCGGCTCTTCTCGATGAGACGCAGAAAATCCTCCGGCTTTAACCGCTCGACCGGCGTTTGAACTTGTTCGGCCACAGAGATAATGTGAAGGCAAAAGGAAAAAAGGTAAAAGGCAAAAGGTGGAAGGGCGCGGGGCGCCAAACATCGAACATCGAACGCTGAATTCAACCTGGCAGGGCGGACGTGCCAGTCCGCCAGGCGAGCGCCACCGGTGCTCGCGTTTCAAATCATTCGGCGTTGGGCGTTCGATGTTCGATGTTCGATGTTCGATGTTTTGGAAAATTGTTCTAATACTGCGCCCCTTTTACAAACTGGGTAAAGGCATTCTTTTGGGCTGCAACGACTTCGGGATCACCCATCAGTTTATAAAACCAGGTTTGGCCGGGCAGCGTGACAACAACACCGATGATTTCGGCTGGTTTCCCGCTTTGTGAGTCCTTGCCGCTTAAATCAACCAGTTGGGCCTGCCCTCCAGGAATTTCAAATGTCACTGTGGAGATTTCGTCCACAGGCGGAAGGCCAATTTGTCCACGCCAACGATTAACATTGGCCGCGAGTCCGCCGCCATCACCCGTTGACGAACTGACGTTGACGTTCGCCGTAGTGCTGTTGTCGCCGTTGATTTTGAATTTTGCGACGAGGAATTGTCCGGCGGATACAGGCTGCCAGCCGGCTGGAATAGTCCAATTGGGCTGGCCCGAAGAGGCTTGCGGGGCTGAAGAAGAATCAGTCATGCCGCCAATGTCCGGATGGCCGGGCGGCAATTGCGCCTGGGGCTGTTGCGATCCGAAATTCAGGGATTGAAGGAATGCGATAAACGCGGACTTCTGCTGCTCAACTAATTCGGCGTCTCCGGTCATTTTGAAGAACCAGGCGGTGCCGTCGCGGTGCTGAATGGCGCCCAGGATGCGTGTGGGCTGGCCACTCGTCGGATTTTTTCCGGCAAGGTCATAAAGTTGGGCGGCCTGACCGCCGGCTTCGACGTTTTCCGCTGAATTTTGCAGCACATCATCGGGCGCATCCTGCAGGCCAACCTGGCCGCGCCAACGATTGACGTTGGCGAAGTCGCCGCCGGCCATGCCGGGGAGCGGAACCACACTGACGTCTGCGGTCTTCCCGCCATCGCCCGCGACTTTAAACGAGGCAACGCGCATTTGACTCGGCGGCACGGAGGTCCAGCCGGGTGGGGTTGTCCAGGTGACAGGCGAAGCATTTTGCACATCGGAGGCCACGACACCCGCCGGCATCCGGGCGGACGAGTTATCGGCCATGGAAACGTCCGGGTGGCCGGGAGGCAGGCTTTCGGAATTGGTCGCCGGGGCGGATGCGGTTTGGTCCTGGTCCGAACTGACTTGATAGACCTGGACTTTTTGCCGGCCGCAGCCTGCCGCAATAAGCAGCGCGGTTCCAATCAGCAGGGACGCTGCATTCCAGCCGTTCTTAACGGCGTTGTCTTTCATAACCTTAACTTTAATTTTCCGTCTGAGAGAGGTTCAAGGTTTATTTTGGAGCAATCCTGCGATAACGATCAGGTTGCTTTTCATGTTTTGAATTGCGAGCGGGCGGTTTGCTGTTAAGATGATTAACGGCTGTGGCGGAAAACCAGCCGAATAAAAACCGCAATGAACGCAGAACTCATCAACTTTGCCGAGCGCCTCGGGCGCAGTATTTCGCAGCAGGATAATTCCTTCGCCTTCAATGGGCCTGCGCTGGAACTCTTTGGCCTGCAATTCAAACATAACCCCGCTTATCGACGGATTGCCGAGGTCCGGGGTCTGACGCCGGAAACTGTACGGCACTGGACGGAAGTCCCCTTTGTGCCTGCCGTTGCGTTCAAGGAGTTGGAACTTTCCTGCATCTCTCCCGACAAAAGGACGGCAGTGTTTCATTCGAGCGGAACGACAGTACAAAAGCCGAGCCGCCACTTTCATTGTGCGGAATCACTTGCGCTTTATGAAGCGTCACTGTGGAAGGCATTTGAGGAAAATGTCATGGGACCGGTGGTAGGGACGGCGCGCTGCGCCGTCCGCGCCGCGTGCAGCGGCGCAACCAGCGCGTTCGCGGTCCCTACGCATGAACCATTGTCCAGACGAGCGCATGTTGACCATTCCGCCCGCTCTGCGTGGGCGGGGACAGCGCAGCGCGCCGTCCCTACCACCCCGGATTACGATTTACTCGTTCTCGCGCCACATCCCCGGCTGATGCCTCGCTCATCGCTTGTTCACATGTTCGAGACAGTCCGGCAAAAGCTCGCGGCGCCGGAAACGGTTTTTGTCGGTGAATTGGACGCCTGCGGCGCGTGGGTGATTCATTTCGATGCCGCGCTGGCGGCATTGCGTGCGAACCGGCGGCCAAAACTGATTCTCGGGACGGCTTTTTCGTTTGTTCATCTGGTGGATTTCCTTGCGGAAATGGGGCTGCGGCTGCCCATGCCGGACGGAACACGCGTCATGGAGACGGGTGGATACAAAAACCGTTCCCGAACGATGCCGAAGACGGAACTGCATTCGCTTATCACTGAGTTCCTTGGAGTTCCGCGCGAGCAGATTATCTGCGAGTACGGCATGAGCGAACTCAGCTCGCAGGCATACGATGCCGGTAACGCGGGGCGTTGTTTTCATTTTCCGCCGTGGGCGCGGGCGCTAATTGTATCGCCGGAGACCGGGCGTGAAGCGGCCGAGGGCGAACCAGGTTTGATTCGCATTTTTGATTTGGCGAACGTATTTTCAGTGGCCGCCATTCAAACAGAAGATTTGGGCGTCCGGCGGGGCGACGGATTTGAATTGATTGGGCGCGCGGCGCCGGCCGAACCGCGTGGATGTTCGTTAATGACGGCGTGAGGGAATTTTGAATTTGAGCACTGAATTTTCGAAGACGAGAATAGTGAATGGTGAACCAGAAGATGGCCGAAAGCAGACCGCTTCAAAGGTTCAACTTTTCAACGTTTCAACGACTCAAAAAATGAACCTGCCGAATTACTTTTTAGCCGATTTACCGCCGGAGGCGACATTGTCGCCGCAGATGATTTCGGAGGCGTGCCAGACGTTGAAACGCAATCGTGAGCAGTTTCTGGCAAATCGTTCATTGCAAAGCATGGTGAATTTGTTGGCGAAACTGGGGCAAAACTGGTTGGAACCGGATTTTCCTTTTCGAAAATTTGCTTCGGAAGACGCGCAGAAAGCAGGGTTTTCGCGCGCAACGCTGGAGCGCGGACTGGACAATTTTTTCAAACAGATCACCCGCGAAAATTTTCGGGCTTTAATTGCCCAGGAACTCGGAGATTCAACGGATGCTACTACCGGCGGGCTCGAGGCGGGTGCGGGAATTCCTCTCCCTCACGGTCGCGGCTCTGCTGGCCGTTTTTGGCGCGGGCCGGAATTTCAGGTGCATATCGGCGCGGGCAACATTCCCAATCCGGCAATGATGAGCCTGATTTTTGGTTTATTGACGCGCTCGGCGCAGTTTTTGAAATGCGCGACCGGCAGTTCGTTTTTGCCAAGGTTGTTCGCGCATTCCATCTATGACGCGGATGCCAAACTTGGCGCGTGCCTTGAAGTCGCCGAATGGCGCGGAGGCAACGCCGACCTGGAAAACGTGCTGTTCGCCGAAGCCGATTGCGTGACGGCCACCGGCAGCGACGAAATGCTCGAAAAAATTCGCGCCAAACTGCCGGGCCGGACCCGCTTTTTGGGCTACGGGCATCGGGTCAGTTTCGGGTTTGTGGCCGGAGAAATGTTGTCGGGCAAGCGGACGGGCAAAATTCTTTCCGCCGCAGCGGATGACGTCGTGGCCTGGAACCAGCTTGGCTGTTTGTCGCCGCACGTGATTTATGTTCAAACCGGCGGCGATGCTTCGGCTGAACAGTTTGCCCAATTGCTGGCCGCCGAACTGGCGCAGCGCGAAACGAATGAACCACGCGGTGACATCTCGGCTGAGGAATCGGCGGCTATCGCATCGCGGCGGGCGATTTATGAAATCCGGGCGGCACACTCGCCTGAGACCACACGGCATTGGTGCAGCGAGGGTTCAACGGCGTGGACGGTGATTTTTGAGGCGGACGCCCGGTTCCAGCTTTCATGCCTGAACCGTTTCATTTATGTGAAACCGGTGCCGGATTTGAAGGCTCTCCTGGAAAGCGCGGATTCGGTGCGAGGAAAAATTTCGACTGTGGGAATTGCCGCGCCGGACGAAGCCGTTCCCGAACTGGCCGCGCAACTGGCGCGGTGGGGCGCCACACGGATTTGTCCACTGGGCCAGATGCAGAACCCGCCGCTCACATGGCGGCATGACGGACGCCCGCCACTCGGCGATTTAGTCACATGGACGGATTTGGAAGTTGAGTTATGAAAATGGAATTACGAAAGACGTTTCAATTTGAAGCGGCGCACCTGCTGCCGCATTTGCCGAAATCGCACAAGTGCCGCCGGCTGCACGGTCACAGTTTCAAAGTCGAAGTCGTAGTCGCGGGCGAGTGCGATGAGAAGTTTGGCTGGGTGATGGATTACGCCGACATCTCGGCCGCGTTCCAGCCAATTTGGGAAAAGCTGGATCATTATTATCTCAACGAAGTTCCGGGCCTGGAAAATCCGACGAGCGAAAACATTGCGGCGTGGATATGGAGCAAGCTGAAGCCCAAATTGCCGCTGTTGACGGAAGTCGTCGTGGCGGAGACGTGTACGGCGCGGGCGGTTTATAGAGGGGATTCTTGACCTAGCCTGTTTTCGTCGCTTGTGCTTGGTTTGGCGCAGATTCAGTCGCCTTGTAGCGACAATCTGGATTGAATTCGTACGCCAAGCTTTCGTAAATGAGCGCTATGAGCCGGGCATACGTATCGTAAGCGGCTTCCTCGTTCTGAATCGTTGCGAACGCTTTAATAATGTCCGTCAACTGATGTCTCGACGGTGTAATTTTATTATCAAGAGGTTTATCTAGATTGTCGGCTCCATGGATGACCGCTTTATGAAGCGACTGCCGACAGATTTCGAAAGCCAACAGTGCATTTTGCGCCTTTAGATTTGGGATTTCGTCCAAAAAGTATTCCTTTGGGAGTTCAGTGGTGATTGGGCTATCAAGGCAAAAGCGCAAGGTAAATTGCCCCGCTTTTTTGAAGATGCTTGGTTGAGGGAGATGAGCCAAGTCATTGTTCGCCTTGGCAATCACCCAAGCCAAGGCGGCGCAATGGTACCTTATATCGTATCGGTGGGCAGCTCCTGCTAATTCGTAAAAGCGCCGAATAAAGTTTTGGACTTTATTATAGGCGTCAAAATATTCTTGCTCAGAATTTGAAAAAATTCCGTCAATCACGAATTAGCCCTATGTTTGTTTGGATAGGATTCAGCTTTTGACAAAGCCAATTTCCTTCAAATAGGAAACAGAATCTTGAGCTCCATTAAGAACACCAGCACGGTCAAGTTTAGCAAAATGGCCGTCCGCATTATTACCGTCGTCTTTGAACGTAAAGACTTTTGGCGTGGGCATAACACCGGCCTTTTGAGATTTCATCATTTCGATCTCGTCGGATGTAATCTCAATCCACTCCGGGTTCCGAATTTCCATGTTTGCATTCATAAGAGCCGTTTCAAGCTTAGTGCGTGCCGACTGCAGCACGCCGCCACATTTTGAGACAACAATCACCGTATCAGTGTTCACTTGAACGCCAGCACGGAGACTATATTTTTTTGTTTTGTGTCGCACCTTTGCAATCAATACAAACCACAACCTAAACCGCTCATTAGGTTTGTCAACAACAAACTTTTCCGTTAAAGTCAGCCAATTCAATTGGCTCACTTTACGCCTGATTCTCAATTATACTTAACAGATGCCCTGATTTTATCAAGAAGTTTCTTTATCACACTTGAGACATCCTATTACAGCCATGCGCTCGGACCGCCTTCTGGAAGAGGGCTATTGCCGATGCTCTCGAGATCGGAATGTGTCTCAGTTTTTGGCCATTCCCAACGCGGCGTCATAAATATGGACATTCTTCATGCGAAATGAAAGGTATAAAGCCGAAAATTGCAAGACGAAACATGGATTATTGGATATATATATGATCGCAGATGTGCTCAGGCACGGCTGAGTCTTGACGATTGGCAGTGGGGTGGAATCCGGTTTCGTATATTCGGCGACAGGACGACCTCGTAATGGGACCGGGTTGAAAAAGGCCGGAAGAACATACAGTCGCGGCGAGAATAAAGATCGGCGACTTGTTAGTAGCTGCTCTTGCCGAGCTTCACCTTGCCCCGGAAAATCCAATAAATGCAGGCGGTATACGCCAGGACGATGGGAACGCCGATGCCGGCGATGATCAGCATGATGGTGAGCGTTTTTTGCGAAGAAGCCGCGTTGTAAATATCGAGGGAATTTTCAGGGTTTGGCACGCTGTAAACCAGGTACGGATATTGGTTGATGCCGAACAAGAGCATCAGTGTGGCCATGGTGGCGCATGAAGACATGAACGCGAGAAAATCGTTGCTGCGGTTAAATTCGCGCGGGATGTTGGCGATGGCCAGCATGTTCGCAAGGGCGATGCTGAAGAGCCACGGATGGTCTTTGACGCGCTCGGCCATGTGCGGCACGTAAAGCAACGTGGCCATGGTGGTGGTCGCGGCGCAGATGACGAAAAAGATGATGGAATTCATCGCAAAGCGGCGGAGTTTATCATGCAGTTCGCCCTCGGTTTTCATCGCGCCGTAAATGGCGCCATGCATCATAAACAGGGCCGCCGTCGTGATGCCCAGCAGGAGTGGATACGGTTGCAACAGGCCCAGGAACGTGCCGGCAAATTCGCCATTGGCATCGATGGGGACCCCCTGGGCGATATTGCCCATCGCTACTCCGATGAGCAGGGCAGACAAAACACTGCCGGCGGCAAAGCCGATGTCCCACATTTGCCGCCACCAATACATGGGCTGTTTGCTGCGAAATTCGATAGCCACAGCGCGAAAGATCAAGGCGAACAACAGGAGGACAAATGCCATATAAAATCCTGAAAAGACCGTGGCGTAACAGTTTGGAAACGCGGCAAAAAGCGCGCCGCCCCCGACAACCAGCCAGACTTCGTTGCCGTCCCAAACAGGGCCGATGGCATTCAGCATCAGGCGGCGTTCCTCGTCTTTTTGTGTGAAGAGATGGAGCGCGCCGATGCCCAAATCGAAACCGTCCAGCATCGCGTAGCCGGTGAACAGGACGCCAACGAGGACAAACCAAATTGTGTTTAAATCAAATGACATATTCGCCTGTCGTCAGGTGAGGAATGGCCAATTTGCCGTGCGGTTCCAGGTCATCCGGATGCGGGCCGGTTTGGATTTTGTGATTCAGCAAATAAATGAAAACGGCGAACAGCAGGAAATAGATAAACGTGAACAGCACGAGCGAAGTCAGCACAGTATTCGCGCGGACGACCGCCGACAAACCAGCCGGCGTCCGCATCAGGCCATAGACAATCCAGGGCTGCCGCCCCACTTCGGCGGCGAACCAACCCAACTGATTGGCGATTTCCGGTCCCAGGACGGAGAAAACGAGAATCCACAGGAACCAGCGGTTGTCGGCCAACTTATTCCGCCGCAAAAAATAGCAGCCGATAGCGGAAACCAGAAGCAGGAGAACCCCGATGCCCACCATGCCGTGGAAAAACAGGAAGCAGGCCGCCACCGGCGGCCGGTCTTCCGGCGGAATCGCGTCCAAACCTTCGACGGTGGCGTGGGGATTGTGGTATGTCAGAAAGCTCAACAAATCCGGCACCTCAAGCCCTTCGACCTTGTGGTCCCGCTCATTCACGTAGCCGACGATCACGAGCGGCGCGTTGGATTCCGTGTTGAAGAGACCCTCAAACGCGGCAAGCTTGGCCGGTTGATATTTGGCCACTTGACGCGCGCTCATGTCGCCGCTAATGCCTTGTACGGCAGAGGCGATGAGCGCGACGGGGAGGCCGATTTGCAGGCATCGCCGGGCAAAATCTTCATGCTTTTTCTTCAGGAGATAAAACGCGCTGACACTCACGACGAGGAATGCCCCGGACATCCACGCGCCGCAAAGCGTATGAAAGAGGCGGTTGCCGCTGGAGGGGCTCATGACCATTTGCCAAAAATTGGTGACTTCGGCACGGGCGCGGAGTCCCTGGTTGACGATGTGATAGCCGGCCGGCGTTTGCATAAAGGAATTGGCGACGGTAATCCAAACGGCGCTGAAGTGCGCCCCAAGGCAAACCATGCAGGTGGCAAAGAAGTGCAGTTTTGGACTGACCTTGTCCCATCCAAATAACAGAACGGCAAGGAATCCTGCTTCCAGAAAGAACGCAAAAATTCCCTCGGCGGCCAGCGCGCTGCCGAAGATGTCGCCGACGAACCGGGAATAGGTGGCCCAATTGGTGCCGAACTCAAATTCCATGACGATGCCCGTAGCCACGCCGAGCGCAAACGTGAGGGCGAAAACGTTCGTCCAAAATTTGGCCATCTGGTGATAGACCGGATTTTTGGTTTTGAGCCAGCAGGCTTCAATAATGACGAGCATGAGGCCCAGGCCAATGCTGAGCGGCGGATAGATATAATGAAAGCCGATGGTAAGTGCGAACTGGATGCGGGAAAGCGTTAGAACATCCATAGGGGGTTAATATGTATTCACGCTTGAATTTGTCAACGCGGTTAATGTAGCGGGCTCCGTTTTGAAGACTCCACGTGGATTGCCAGAGGATCACCGTTTATTGCGGCGGTTTGCACCGCGGCCACCACGGATTGCGGATTGTATCCCGAAGGGGGCTGAAGCGTTGTTCGAATATGATGAACAATTCGATGGGTGAAATCAGCCGTCCCTTCGGGACTTATACAACTCCAAATCGTACCCGGCATTGAAATGCCGGGCTATTTCCAATAGTCCCTCCGGGACAAAATTCAATCCGCGATCGGCAACTTGCCACGCCGTAGCCCAGCGACGGCGGGTCGCCATTCCAAATCAGACTCACCACTGCCCAAACCGGTCTTTGGGAATGTCAGCAGAAACCGGGTAGACGAGGTACACGGTATTATATGAAGTGGCCCAGGCGCGGATTACGTCTTCGCGTTTGAAAATGTGCCGGACACTTTTTTTCGGATTTGTGCCCGGATCGTTGTCCACGACGTCGCCGTCTTTTGTGAAACCGATGCAGACCGTCAGGTGGCCATTGCCGGTCGACGTGCGGCTGGGATCGAGCATGCCCCACGGCGCTGAAATGATTACGGGAATGCCGGCGTTGATCCATTGTTCCAGTTCGGCCATGCCGTTGAACCGGGTGACATAGGCGCGCATGCCGTCGAAACTCCCGGCAAAAGCGGTGTTGAAAGGCCAATTGCCGGTGCCATGATAGGCGTCGTCGTAAACCTTGGCTGCTGTATCCGGCACATCCAGGTTCATTTCAGGACGGTTGAGCACGGCGGCCCAGCGGTCCAATACCATCGTCAGGGAAGTGGGACTGCACCAGCCTTCCTCCTGCGGATAGGCGTTTTGCGATTTCTCGGGCGTCGGAATGATTTTTCCCCAGGCCTCCCGGTCAGGCGGAAGGACTGGAGGAGTGACTTTGGTGTTTGAAAATGAAAGGCCCAGGAACTTGAGGGTCGGCAGCGCGCCATTGGCGCCGCCAAGCGTCACGCGCAGTTGGGCGGCATCGGCGAACTGATACAATTCCAGCGTGTCGGTTTTTACATCGCCGTCGGCATCCCTTTGATGGCGCACGCTTGTGCGCGGAAATGCGACGTTGTCCGGCGACCAATGGCCCATCGTATAGAATTTGGTCGCATGAGCCGGCGCGATGGCCTGCGCCTCGACTTTTACCCAGGTTCCAGTCGGGGCATCGGCGTTCCAGGAGACGATAAGTTCGTTCCAGTCCATGCCGGCTTTGATTGGCGGCGACTGTAAAACGGTCTCGCCGCTGGCATTGGTTGAGGTGGCGAAGTTTGAAAAATTGTCAAGGCCCTTGAAGGAGCTGAATTGGTTCTTAGTCATGGGCGTGGGCGAAATGGTTTTGCAGGCCGTTAAAGCAAGGGCGGCGCACAGTGATAGAAATAGAAGATGCGACCTTTTCCGCATGGCGCATTTTGAAGAAAAGAAAGATGAGTGTCGAGCGACTTTTTGCGTTGGCATGGTAGAACACGGCGCTTTTCGCAAGTGGCGCTGCCACTGGGAGGGTAGCACAGACTTCCAAGTCTGCCGTATCGCGCCGTATCGCAGGTTTCCAAACCTGCGCTACGTGCATGCGTCCTGCGGCTTTTGGCCTGGCAATTGGCGCTGCCATCGTCCTCGCCGACAGGTACGCTCTCCACGGTTGCGCCGCTGCACGCGGCGCTACACGGCGCAGCGCGCCGTGTTCCACCACCACACGGTGGGTCAATCGTCCATGCCAAGGAATCTGCCCCGGGGCGCAACGCTGAAATCAAACGGCTGGCCGTCTTTGCGGCCTTCCACCTCGAAAGGAAGGACGTTGTCGCGTCTTTCAAAGGATCTATCCACACGGAGGAGGGTGCCGTCGCCGATGCGGTTTTGGATGGTTCCGCGCGCGCGGGCGGGCACTTCGTCCAGCCCGACCTCTTTGCTCATCATCGTGCCGTCAGCGTCCACATTAAAGCTGGTTTCTGAGCCGCCTGACGTAGTAACGGTGACATCGAAATTCGTGCCGTCTTCGTCAAAATTTTCGTCAATGGTTTCCACTTTGCCGCCATTCATTTGCCCGGCAATCGCTTTTTGCACGGCATCAGGCGTCTCGGCCAGGGCAACTTCCCGGCTCGAAAGCGTTCCGTCTTCGTCCACGGTAAAGTCGATTTCCTTGCCGTTGGCGCCCGGGCCTTCGACATCGTAGGAGATGTCTCCGCCATCGAGGTTTTTATCAATGCTATCGGGACCGCTGCCATTCAGTTCAGATTGGATGGTTTGCCGGACTGCGGCAGGCGTTTCGGCGAGAGTGACTTCGGTGCATAAGAGTGTGCCGTCCTGCGCCACGGTGAAATCGCGCGCGAAGCCGTTTTGGGCGGTCAACTCAACGTCATAAACCGTGTCCAGGTCTTCGGCGCTTTTGGTGATGTCGCCCATTTTGCCATCGGCGACCTGGGCCTGGACAGTCTTTTGGACGGCAACCGGCGTATCGGAAAGAGCGACGGTTTCATCGGCCGAAGCCGGGACAACACTCGCGGCAATAGCGCAAACGAGGAGCGTGGGAATGACGTAATTGGTTTTCATAGCGGGAGACGCCGGACCCGGTTGAGGGTCTAGCGGAGATGATGATGATGGTGGCGCCGATGATGATGGTGGCGATGTTTATGATGCCGGCCGGCGGCCTGGGCATTGGGTGAAAAATAGACGAAAACGGAGGCCAGCAACGCGAGGAGGACAAGTTTTTTCATAGAATCGGGTTAGCAACAGTTGCCGGAACTATTACTAAAACGAGCATTGGAGTAAAGCATCATTTCTGTGAATTCGCGGGCGTCTGGCTGATGATAACGCCAATCATTCGATGGTGGTGATGATGATGGTGACGGTGACGCCGATGGTGACGATGATGTCTTCGTTGCGGCTCTATGATAATCGTTTCCCGGTCCTTTCTGGACTTGTGGTGCGGCGAATTGGCCGCCGGGTTGTCCTGTGCCAATAGCGGCGCAAAATTCAGGATTGCCACGATCAAAACCAGGAACAATTTCTTCATATACCCGTATCATCGCGCGCCATTCCCAAATCTTTCAAAAAAATGATTTTACGGGTTTCCGCCGAAAATCACAGTGACGCCGAAGGCCCAGGAACCGGCTTTTTGGCGGGAAAGCATGACCCGCACGTGATCTTCATAAATGACAAGCCTGACGCGATCACCGCGGAATTCCTTGTGGTCGTTCTCCAATCGGGCTGTGGCGAAATCGACAGTGCCAGGCATTAACCACGTCGCACCGCAGTTTTTGACTATTTGCACATCGCCCTCGCTGAAATCACCCAGGCTGACCTGGTTGATTCTATTCCCGATAGCGCCACCCTGGCTGCTTCTCCATTGCGCCTGGTCGCTGTAAATGTCGATAAATTCAGTGCCGCTGACGCGCGAAAAGATGTGGACTTCGGCCGGCTGGGTGGGGACGGATTTGACGCGTTCGGACAATCTTTCGTAAAGGGACCTCTTTTCAGGCATCTCTGCGTCGGCAATGCTCTTCATATACCAATAACGGGCGCGCTCCTGATAAGAATCTCCATCGCCATCATCGAGGACGGCTCCGGACAATTTCCACCACGCATCGCCCAGCGCGGCTTTTTCTGACGGGTCTTTTGTCGCGCCTGCGATATCCTGATTTGCAACGGACTTTAGCGTCTCGTCGCTCCCGAGGGCCAATAGCGGCAAGCCTTTATCCCAGTCATTTTTAACGAAGCAAAGAAATTTTCCCATTGCCAGGTTTGCCGCCGGATCGTTCGGATTTTTTTTCAATATGGCGGCCGCCTGTTCCACCCCTTCGTAAGCCGTGCCGCACTCCTCGGTTTCATCCGCCAAAAAACCAGCCTGCCAGACCAGCGCCGCGTCGCCGGACTTTTGCGCGGCGGATTTGGCCAGCACGGCAATCGCGCCCGCGATGGAGTAATTGTCGGCAGCGATTGCCTGAAAACCCGCGGTCACACACACCGCGGCCAGGTCAGCCTGGTTTTTTGTGGTTTGCGCGTATCCAACGGCTCGCGAAAGCAATTCCGCTTTGACCGGCAAAATGTCCATGTCGAAGCGCTCGCCCATTTGATCGCAAATTTCCATTGCGCGTGAAAAATCAGATGCTTCCAGCGCCAGCCGCGCTGCCAGGCGCAGTGAAGCCAGTTCCATTGCAGGGTCCGACGCATTTAAACTTTCATCATAAAGTTTGGCCGACGTCTGTTGTTTGACGTCCGCATTTCCATAGGTGAATTGATCCCGATATTTCTTCTCGATCGCCGATTCACACTGCGCAACCCGGGCGGCATCAGGCACAGGAGTTTTCGCCAGCGCGCTTACAGCCGAATTTCGCTCATGCCGAATCAGGATGTGCAAAGAATAAACCAACCCCGTCATGAGCAACCCAATTGCCGCGACCATCGCGGTAATCTGCCCGGCCACGGTACAGTTGCGCCTGATGGAGCGGCGTTTTCGGACGGACTTCCCGGCGGCGAGGAAGGCCAAGTCAGCCCGCAACGCCTGCGCGGATGCGTAACGCCTGGAGGGATCGGATTCGCATGCGTTGGCGACGACGGCATTGAGTTCCAGCAGCAATTCCCAATCCGGGATGTCGGCAAAGTTGGCCGGTAATTCAGGATACTGTAACCGGTCATTGCCGGTGCTGATTTCATACAGAACCTTGCCAAGGCTGTAGATGTCGGCGCGCGAAGATGTCGGGCCTTCCGGGGGGATAAAGCCTTCGGTGCCTACATAGGATATGGTTACGTCCAGGTCTGTGACCAGGCCGATGTCGGCGAGCTTGGGCACGCCGTCCACAAAAATGATGTTCGCCGGCTTGATGTCCCGGTGAATCAGCCCGTGGCCATGGAGATTTTCAAGCGCCGAACTCAACGAAAGCCCGATTTCAATACATTCCTTCGCCGGCAACCTCTTTCTGGATTCAAGTTCACTGTGGAGAGTTTTGGGAATGTAATTGTCTGGCTGGATGGTTCGCCCGGTCCTGGCGTCGTCCGCAACTTCCATGATATAATAAAAATATCCCAGGGCGTCGCGGCGGCCGACGTGAAGAATTTTGATTTGGCTCTCGCCCTCGCGTGAAACCGGCTCGAATTTGCAAATCCCGGCGTATTCGCGTTCGTAGGGTCGATCATGCTGAAAGCTCTCGCGGTAAACCACTTTGCACGCGCGGTAACTTCCCGACTTGCTCCGCACAAGCCAGACTTCGCCGTAAGCGCCCCGGCCAATCAGTCGGACCAGTTCATAGTCCAGGTCTTTTGGAGCGGCGTCCGCCGCAGGGTCAGCCGCAGGGTCGGGCGTGGATGCATTTCCGGGCGGGTCTTCTGAGGAGGGCGGCGTCATGATGAAAGATTCAGTCACCCATTTTCTCTTCCAGCCGCGCAATTTCTTTTTTGAGCAATTTAGTGATGCGATGTTTGGCGAGGTAAATCTGCGCCGTATTTGTGCCCAGCGCTGCAGCGACCTTTTCAACCGGCATCTTTTTCAGGACATAAAAGTCGAACATTTGGTACTGCTCCGCGCTCACCTGATTTTTTATTCGAACCATCGAGGCGTTCAGCAATTCCTTTTGCCATTCCTCCTCCCAAATGGCGTCCATCTTTACCGCGTTGGCATCCGGGATCCGTTCTATGGGAGCCGTTTTGCCGGTTTCGTCCGGGCCGGGAAATCCCACCGTTCGTTCGCGGGCTCGTTTTCGGAAGCAATCGGCTATCCGCTTTTGGGCCAGATGCCGGAGCCAGCTTTTAAAGCTGCATCGGTCCGGGTCGTATTCAAAATCCGGAATGGTTTTGGCCACAGAAATGACCGTTTCCTGTACAACTTCCTCGGATTCCTGGGCGGAAAGGCCTGACTTGGAAGCCAGGCTAAAAATCAACTTGCGGTAAATGCTGAAAAACTCGCGCCAGCTTTCCTCGTCCTTCCAGTTTTTAAGCCGGCGCAGCAGGCTTTCGCGGGTAGGAATGATTTCGTCCGGCTTTTGGGTCATACGATACGATATTGCCGCGCTCATTGTAGTAAAAGCAGTGGCGGCGCAACTCATTTTTCGTTATCGCATAAAAGATTTTTGAGCCTGGAAATTTACGATTTACGATTTACGTGTACACACTGCAATCAACGGGCATTTGTTACCCGGCAGTCGTTTTTCGAACGTGGCCCTGAGCGTAATTCGTTACACCAAAATAAAATCCCCAATCGGTCCACTTCGCAAGAAGTACATACATTCCGTCCGAGCTGCCTAAACCTTAGCCACGACTCCCGACGCGTAAATCGTAAATCGTAAATCGTAAATTTGGGATGCCAAAACCTTTTCTTGTTTTTCGGGCCATGGTGACGCAAGTTCTGGAATGCAGCAGGGCCAGCGACGTTTTCTGCATTTCCTGGGCAATTGGGCGATCAACACCCTTGCGGTGGCGATCGCGGCGACTATTTTACACAACCACATTCATTACACAGGACCGTTTTACCTGGTAATGGCCTCGCTGTTGTTGGGCATATTGAGTGCGTTTGTGCGGTTCCTCCTATTTTTGGCGCCGCCCATCCTGATCCTCACCCTGGGCCTCTTCACCTGGGTCATTAACGCGCTCCTGCTTTACCTGGTGGGCCTGCTCATGTCGCCCAATTTTGCGGTGGATAGCTTTCTCTTTGCGTTTCTGGGCGCGCTCATTATCAGCATCGTTTCCACGCTGCTCAATATGGCCACCGGCAATGCACGGTTATCCGTCCGCCGCGGTCCGCCGCGGGGCAAAAACAAGGATGACGATGATGTGATTGACGTGTAGGCACGTGGTGCGTGGTCCGTGGTGCGATTTGATGTCCCGGAGGGACAATTGGAAATAGCCCGGCGTTTCAACGCCGGGTACGAGAAGGAAGAATGCGAGTCCCGAAGGGACGGCTGGATTTGTTCGGCAACAGTCTTCAGCCGTCCCTTCGGGACTTATACGTTTCTGAATTGAACCCGGCGTTGAAACGCCGGGCTATTCCCACTAATCCCTCCGGGATTCCAACGGAAATCTTACACTGACTGATACGCCGCATGCCGCGTCTTAATTCCCCGCGCATGAAACTCGCGTTCGAAATCAGTCAACAATTCAGCCAACTCCGTTGGTGTTTCAACTCTTTCAAATCCTTTGGCGGCGTCAAAAACTTCGGTCATTTGGGCAAAGTAGGGTGCGTCGTCCGTGCGCAGAAAAACTTTGCCGCCCGGCGTGAGCGCGGCGCCGGCGAGCGCGGGAAATTGTTCATTGATGAGCCGATTCTTATGGTGGCGGGTTTTTGGCCAGGGATCGGGAAAATAGACGTGGATTGCCGAAGCGGAATGCGGAGGCAGAAGATATTGGAGGAAATAGGCGGATTCGATTCGGACGCCGCGAACATTGTTCAGCCCGGCGCGGCGGCCCTTGCGGTCCAGTTTCGTGATTCGGCCCAGCAACCGTTCGACGCCGATAAAGTTTGTTTTTGGATGCCGTCGCGCCAGTTCGACGAGAAAGGAAGCATCGCCGCAACCGAGTTCGACTTCCAGCGGTTGCGGCTTTTGGAAAAGGGCACCCAGCGCGAGCGGCGCGACGATGGAGCCCAGTTCGACAATCAGGCTGTCCACCGAAATTAGAGATTACTTGGCGCCCTGGTCAATCCACGCGCGGATCAAACCGATTTGGTCCGGCGTGAGCATTTTGGCGTTTTTGCCTTTGGGCATGAAGTTATCGGGATCATCGCCGATGTGCGCCACAGCCAGGACCAGATCGCTATGGGCGCTGTCGCCCACGGTCACGACCGTGCCGTCGCGGCTGCCTTTCATGACACCGGCACGGGTGTCGAGAGCCAGGCCCGCTTTTGGTTTTTTGGGACCCGCGCTGTTATGGCATTTCACACAGTTTTGTTGGAAAATGGGCTTGATGTCGGTGTCAAAGGTCAGACCGGTCTTGGTCGAGGCAGGCGGCAGCGTGGCGGGTTTGGCGGGGGTTGCGTCATCGTCGTCGGCACGGGCGGCAATGGCGAATCCCAGGGACGCGGTTAAGGCAATGGCGAGAAGGAGTTTTGTCGTTTTCATTGATTTTGTTTGGAAACCGGTTTTCAGGATAAGACGCCTGATTCCGCGGAAAGTTTCAAGTAAAAATTGTTCGCGGATTTTGAACAACGGTGCGAATCGCCCAGCCCGGAAGGCGCAAAGACGCCGGGGAAATTAAAGAGTGCTGGTTCGGGGTCAGCGACGAAGGCACCTGCACACATTTTTTGTGCATAGGCGGGGAAACGAAGACTATTCTCGGCCAAAAGTGTGATTTTATTGGGAAAATTGAAGGCGTGGCCAACTGGAGCGACAACGAGGGTCCCAAGGAATGCAAACGCATCTCATCAAAAGGTCAAAGGTCCCGTGTTGGTTAGTGGTTAGTGTTATGGTTTGATGATTGCTCTGAAAATCGGCTACATCGTTGATTGCCAATGGTTTAGTCGGCAACATTTTGGCAACACGAAAAGCAACAAAAGTTACATTAACGTTAACGCGGTGGGACGGGCTATTTCAGTTTTGTTTTCTCGTTGTCAGTCGCTGTAACAATTTCCACTTCCTGTCGCGGATTGACCGGTTGGCCACCGTCCAGAATGAGCCGACTAAAAATCACTTTGGCAACCAGAGAAATACGTCTCATATTTGGTACACTTTGTGGTCCAGGAAGGACAAATTTGGGCCAAGTCATTCGATTACACATTCAACACGCGCTAGGTACCATTCAAGTTCAAGAATTGGATTTTCCAGACGAAAACAGGCCCACATCTTTTCCATACACGCTGTTTCGTCTCCATTATTACGGTCCATACAAGCTGAATAAAATAGCGTTTGGCAGAGCCGGCGCCGTTTAAGTAGGTCTACTTCGGCGTTTTCAATACACTCAGCAAGCAACAAAGAGCCAGACCCGGTCTTTAATACTTCTTCGAATGGCTGTTCGCCTAAAATCATCATTATGATCGGTCGAGGCCAGAGGATGACAGTACTAGAGATTTTCTTATCCCTCAGGTTGCGTATGTACTTAAGTGCGTAATCACGATTGTTGTAGTCACGCAAGGTTACAGCACTGTACCATAGTAATAGCCCTTGGGTTACACCGCCTGCCGCATCTCCGTAATGGATGCTTTCACCTAAAACTCCGCTGACAGCGCCACGCCACTCGATGGACGCCTTGTGTTTCTCTCCCATAAGCCATAAGCCACAACGTAGCCGCAATTTCGTTGATGTACGATGAACTTCCCTTTAATTTTTTGGCTGCCACTTCATTAGCTTTTCGAAACGCCGATAGTGCTTCGGGGAAGCGTTTCAAACTAAGCATGGCGCGACCAAGTCCTGGATAATAATTATCTTCCGGATGTTTGAGCAGATAATCTTCATAGGCATCGACCGCCTCGGCATACCGGTGAGCAAATAGCAATTCTTTTGGCTTTATTGAATTCATTTCTTCGTTTGAAAGCCTATATAACAGCGCATTTTGTCTTATCATTTCTTTTTTCGCAACAGGTTCGTCAGCGAAACCCGTTCATATCCCATTCTTTGGCGATCCATCAGCCGCGAGGCCCATTTGCCGCTGGACCTGCGCTAAAGACAATGCGAAATGGCCACTAGGCAACGGATCCATGAACCAATTGGCACACGGAGCGCGGCTGTGTGCGGGGCAAAAGGGGCACCAGCCGCAGCAGCCGGGACGTTACGATGCGCTGCGGTTGGTCTTCAACACAGCCGCGCTCCGAAGGCGGTTTCAATGATTCGAACATCGTGAATAGGGCTTATTGCGCCGCTGCACGCGGCGCTACACGGCGCAGTGCGCCGTGTTCCACCACCTCTGATTCTTCGCGATCAATCCACCGACCCAAAAATCCATCAATCCAGCCGTCAGCTTCCGGGCGGCGAGATTTCGAGGCGATAAAAGCGGGCTGTGTTGGTGGCAGCGGTGTCCGGGACGGTGAACGAATTGGTGCTTACCGCATTGGTGCTGTAGATCGAGACCCAGTTTGGCGACGCCAGGTTGGTGGTCATCAGGACGGTGTAGCCGAATCCGGGTGTTACGCCGTTCACCTGCATCTGGAAGGTGTTCGATGATCTTAGCATTCCGACCTGCGATGATGTTGGTCCGGAAATGGCCGTGCCCGGATAAACAAACATGGAAAGGGGCTGGACGGCAATATTCCCCGCGCTGTCCTCGGCGGCGACGGTGAAATAAAAAATGCCGTTGGTGGTGCTTGCGGTGGGCGTCCCCTCGATGATGCCGAGCGGCCCGTCCGGAATCAAACTGAGGCCCGGCGGCAGGTTGGTGGTCTGTGGTCCATAGGCGGAGATGAAATATTGGCCCATGTTTGTGCCGTCGATAATCCAGACCGGAGAATTATTCAGGTTGTTATAAGGAAGGGACGAAGCAGCGACGCCGGAAATTCCAAGGGTCGGGATGGAATGAAAGTCACCGATGATCGTGCCTACCAGGTTCGTTTGCACTGCCATAGTAGTGTCATACATCATACTCCCGGCAGCGCAGGTGAAATTTCCGCTGTAATACCACGCACCAGATGGAGGCAACCTGGAGAGCGTAATGAAATCTGAATATGAGCCATCCGCATTCTGAGTCGTGGGTGACGCGGTCCAGACTGTGGCTCCGCCTCCGTCGGTGCTAAAGGTAACCTGGTTCGACTGCGCGATAGGTCCGGTCACTTTGATTGTGGCGTATATATTATCAAAATAATATTTGTCGTTTCCGGCGGCAGTGTCCTGTACGAGCGTCGCGTTGCAGTTGGTTTCAAAGGAAGTAACGCCACTGTCCGTCGTCTGAAAGCTAAAAGAGAAATACGTCTCCACGTAGCCCACGATGTTTGAGTCCGAATAAATCGGAGTGCCCGCCGGATATGTGAAATTAGTCTGATCATTTAGCGAAGTCAGCATGAGGCCGTAAGCGGGGAACCAATTGGTAATATTCTGGCAGCTATCGGCATCGATATTCGTCTCGTAATAGTCACCCACGGTGGCATCGGGCAGGTTCGTGTTGAAGATTTCAATTTCGTTGCACGCGACGACAATAAAATTCACGGTTACATTTGGGTTTGCGTCCGAAACATTCGTCGTTTGGTTGGCCGGAATATTGGTGTAACCGAGGCTTTCCAAACTGCCCGGGACGATGCCAACCGTCCATGGGCCGCTGCTGACGTCTAATGAATACGAGCCGTCAGAAGCGGTCGTTGCGCTGAACGATTCATAAGTTCCATTGGTGGCAAGGACCACAGCGCCGACGATGGGATTGCCGTCAGCATCGGAGACGGCGCCTCCAATGGTGTAGAACGCAGTCAAAAGGCTGAAATTTTGTGGCACCGCCTGGTCGAATTGCAGGTCGTTTGTATCCACGTAACCGGGACTAAAGACGTAGGTATTGGTGAAGCCGAGGCCGGGATTATTGGGCCAGAAAATGGACCATTGCCATGCATTAGTTTCGGCCAAAGCGCCAACCAGATAATTGCCATGCTGATCGGTCATGCCAAGGGATTGATGTCCCGCGGTATCGCTGGAAATAACATAGACGCCGGGCATCGGCTGGGCGGCACTGTTGGAAACGACGCCGTAAAAGACGGCTGTCGCCGGAGGCAGTGCATTTGTGAAACTGACGGTATTGTTGCTGATGTTGAGCAGCAGGTTTGTTTGCCAGGTGAGGCAGCCCTGGAACGTGGCGGCAAACGGGTTCACTTGCACTCCCCATGCATTGGTGATCATCACTGGCGCGTGGAAATTGCCGTTGGTATCGGTAAAGAAGAGCGAGAAATAGCTGCCGTTCGTGGTAACCATCATGCCCGAAATACCCGCCAGGCCGTTGGAATTCGCGGCATTAATGATCCTGCCGGTGATGTTGGTTTGGGCCGGGTAGAGTCCGAGGTCTCCGAAATTATTTGTTTGTTTTGCGCTTAGGGAAAGGGCGTAGAACGGAGAGACGAAATTGCTAACAGCGGCGGCCAGGGTATAGCCTCCGGTCGGAGCGGGCGGGGCGCGCAGCGAGAAAAATCCGTTGGTACTCGTCACGGTGCCGGACAGCACCTTGAGCCCGCCGTTGGTAACGCATAACAACACCATGGCGTTTGTGACCGGGGCGAACGTGGGACTGGAGGCATTGACAACCGTGCCGGTGACCAGTGAGGAAAAGAATGTATTGGTCACGACAAACAGGTTCGTGACCGGTGTGAACTGGCCCGACGGGCTCGAAATTTTATAAAGGTATTGGCCGACCAGGTTTTGGGCGAAATCGCCATTTTGAAAATTCAACGGCGCGGTGATTTGCCCCGTGACCGAAGTCATGTCGCCAGGCATAAAGTTGGTCACGATGACCGGGGTCCCCGATGGTTCATTCGTAAACACGCTGGCCTGCCCCACGGTCAACTGGAATTGCTGGACCAACAGGTCGGCGGAATCAATGAAACCGTTGGTGTTGACGTCCAGATATTTTTGAACGACGACATTGGTTACGCCATTGGTCAGTCCGCTGATTTGCAGCGTAATGACACCGGGATAGGTATTGCTGACGACGCTTGGGAAATTGGTGAACGTAATCACGGCCGTGCCGGCCCGCGCGGGCACGGCGGCAAATAGAGCCAGGAAAAGGAAAAAGAGGAAAAGGGGAATCATCGTCATCCTCATCCTCAAAAAGTCAGTTAAACGTCCACCCTTTCCATGAACCGCCTTCGGAGCGCGGCTGTGTCGAAGACCAGCCGCAGCGCGTCGCAACGTTCGCGGCTGCTGCGGCTGGCGCCCCTTTGCCCCGCACACAGCCGCGCTCCGTGTGCCAATCGGTTCATGGTCCCAATGC
>Ga0335075_10003401_pt1 | contig 25259 bp, 28 predicted proteins | sample Lox_Sample_24_FD_206723 | JGI IMG/M metagenome (GOLD analysis project Ga0335075, IMG submission 206723) | Soil microbial communities from Loxahatchee National Wildlife Refuge, Florida, United States - Lox_Sample_2.4 | ecosystem: Environmental > Terrestrial > Soil > Wetlands | place: USA...
CCATCGTCTCCTCCTTGGACTGCGTCATGGACAAGGCAGGAGATAACCACGGATGAGCTGCTATCCGGGCAGGCGAGAATGCTCGTGGTGGACGTTAAGGACACGTCAGCTGAGGCTTCAGATAATTCAGGTATTGCTTGATGCGGGAGTGCTTGTAGAAGGCGTTGACGGTGACCTCGGTGCCGCGGGTGACGACCCTGGTCCTGAACGTTCCGCCGGTGGAGCGCTGCGGGCCGTGCCGGACCTGCCGGTCGAAGATGATCTCCATGGTGTCGGGGCGGCCGAGGTCAAGGTTGTCGGTAACGAGCGCGTCGAAGAATGCGCGGGCGTGGCGGGGCGCGCTGAACACGATGGTGCGGGATACCTCGACCTGGGCCATCGACAGTTCCCACCACCAGCCGGCGTCACGGTCAGCTGGCGCTAACGGCAGCGGGAGCCGGTGCAGCCACCGCTGGAAGAACACCTCGATGGTGCCGGGCTGCAAGCTGTCGCAGATCCGCTGCAGCAGCGCGGGGTCGTCGCAGGCAGCGAACCCGTTGGACAGCTCGGTGAAGCCCAGGCCCAGCTTGCGGGCCTGCTGCTTGGCCCACTCGTGACCGTTGACCCAGACCTTCACCGGCCAGGGACACCAGGTGCAGACCTCTATGAACGCGGGCCCGAACGCCGCGTCCCACAGGTAGAAGTAGTAGACCGTGACCCGGCGGTCGGTCTTCATGTCGAAGGAGAACTGCGGCGGCTTCGACGGGTCGGTGTCCCGCTTGCGGCCGATGAACACGCGCTGCGGCTCATGCGCCACCCCGATCGCCGCGACCTGTGACCGGCCGGCGGCAGCGGCCCGGGCCAGGTAGGGCTTCATGATCTCGATGTTGCGGTCAGCGGCCTTCAGCGGCACCACCGGGATGTGATTGGCCTCAGCGAACGAGGCCACCCGGCGGCGGAACTGCTCCCCGATCTGCTGCAGGCACGCCCCGGAAGGCAGCGGATAGCCGCGGTGGCGCAGGAACTGGATGACCTGCCCGCCGACCTGCAACCGGGCCCGGTAGCCATGCAGGTAGACACGATCCAGGCAGGCCAGGTCCAGCTCCGCGTGCCCGTCCAGCACCTCGCCGACCGTGACCGGAACCGACCGTGTGATCCGCGACGCCATGGCAACCTCCGCAAGATGGCCCACGAACGGAGGATGCGCCCGCCTGCACGAACACGCCAGCCCCAGCACGCAGCCTCGGCGGCATCAGGCGGAGCCTGCCTGGGAGGGTCCGGCGAAACTCGCCAGCCAGCGGGGACGCTGATGACGTGATCTTGGGGCACCCCAGGTTTTCTTGATCGTTGCCCCATGCGCGTGACGCGGCGCCTCTCTCCCCCGTCCGCTCCGGGTTGCTGACCGTCTCCCCTGACACGCAAGCGCAGACGCGCGCCAAGAAGTCTGCGCGCGGCCGGCGCGTCATCTCACCCTCTGCCCCCCGGCGCGAGTAGCGTGCCGGGGGAAAGGATGGGTGGTGAAGCTATGTCCTTGACGGAGACGATGCGGCAGAAAGCCGAGGCGGATCTGCGGCAGGCAGAGGCGGATGCCGAGGCCGCGAAGGCAGCACACTTGGCCGCCGAGGAGCGGCTAGCCGAAATGCGGGCCGTCTGCGGCTGGCTCCAGAGCTTCGGCAGAGCCGAGAACGGAGAGGGTCGCCCGGTCGAGCTTCGCTTTGGCCGGCCCGTACCGGAGGTCACGAACACTAAACGGTGCCTGGACGCCCTGGAAAAGCTGGGCGGTCGAGCTGACAATGGGCAGATCCGCGTCGCGGCTAATCGTGATGGCGGCCCTCCCCTAGACCAGGTGCAGGTGAGGGGCACGATGAAGCACTTGGCCAAGAAGAAGCCGTCGCCTGTGGTGAGCGTGGGCACTGGCATCTGGAAGCTTCAGGCGACCGGAGCCGACATGCTCCTCGCGGGGAGCCATGCGCAGACTTCGACGCCTTTTCGCGCAGTCACAGCTCCGACGATGAACGGCGCGGGAAGGGAGTCGTGAGTTAAGGGGGGTCTCCGCCCCGCGACCTTGGCGGACTTAGGGACGGAGACCCCATCCGGGGAGACCTTAAAGGGTGGTGAAGCCCGGTCTCCCCCCAGCCCGTGTGGTGGAACTGGAATACACGCTCGTTTCGCAAACGAGTGGCCGGACCTCCCCGTCAAGAGATACACCGGCCTGCGGGTTCGAATCCCGTCACGGGCACGTCCACTGTACCGCTTGACGAGCGGCTGGCGAAGCTTTGCCCAGGTCCGGCGTGTCGTTGGCGGTGAATCCCGCCTATCAGGTAACCGCGATGCCGCCAGTTCGCGCGACCGGCCGGGCGGAATAGTCCTGGCGCATCAGTTGCCGCAGTTCATCGGCGGTTAACGCCGTCACGGAGCCGAGCCCATCGCGGCGCAGCGCACCGAAGATACCCCCGGCGCAGATGATCTCGTAGGCGCTGCCCCAGTGCCACCGAAGGTCCGCAAGCTCGCAGTTAACGCACTTCATACGGGCGAATCTATCTCAGCTAACCTCAACAGGCCATAGCTGACCTCAGCTGACCTGGCCTATCTTGAGCACGGCCTGCCTGTCTACCGTGGCCGGGTGAGGATTGACCCGGACTCGCCTGAGCACCCGTACGTGCAGCTTGCCGGGATACTGCGGGATCAGATCAAGGCCGGGAAGATCGGCCCGCGCATGCCGTCGATCACCGAGCTGGCCGAGCAGACGGCCCTCTCCCCGGCCACGGTGAAGCGCGCGTTGAAGATCCTCCGCGATGAAGGAGCGATCCTCAGCGTGCGCGGCAGGGGAACGTTCGTCGCGGGCTAGTCGGGCTTGGCGAAAGGCCCGACCTGGGCCGACAGGCTCCTGCGGCCAAGGCGCGCACCCCACGACGTCATGATCGTTAGCCCCGCAGCCGGGACCATCGATTGCAAGCATCGCCGCCGACATGCGTGCATAGTCTGATGGGATGCCATAGGATGCAAGCATCCAGATGCAAGCATCCGATTAGGGAGCCCACTATGGGTGAAGGCGAGCACGAAGAGCAGCCCGGCGCAAAAGGTCGCGCCAAGGGAGGCCAAGCACGAGCCGCACGACTCTCACCTGCGGAAAGAAGCGAGATAGCACGAAGAGCAGCTGGCAGCCGCTGGCACGGCGACGTAAGCGAGGCCGTCAGCGGCTCACCTGACCAGCCGCTGCGGATCGGGGACGCCGAGATCGAGTGCTACGTGCTGGATGACGGGACGCGCGTACTGACACAGGCCAGTTTCCTCCGCGCACTCGGCCGCCACCCCAAGGCCAACACTCGGCGCGAGGGTGGCGACACGCCGATCCCGCCGATCCTGCAAAGCAAGGCGCTGAGTACCTTCATTACGGATGACATCCTGGACAAAGCCCGGCCGATCACATTCCGCTCTCCCGCCGGAGGGCGCGCCTACGGCTACAACGCAGAACTGCTGCCCGTCGTCTGCGAAATCTACCTCAAGGCTCGCGATGAGGGCGTACTCGACCGGCAGCAAGAGCACGTAGCGGAGCGCGCTGAGATTCTCATTCGAGGACTGGCTCGCGTCGGCATAATCGCGCTGGTTGATGAAGCGACCGGGTATCAGGAAGTCCGGGCACGTCAAGAACTTCAGGCAATCCTTGAGGCATACGTGCAAGAGCAATTCCGGCCATGGCTTAGAGCATTTCCCGATGAGTTCTTCCGCCAGACCTACCGAATCCACGGCTGGGAGTTCAAGCCGGGCCAAACCCGGCGCAACCCTGCCGTCGGCAAGCTGATCAAGCACTACATCTATGGGCAGCTCCCGCAGGGCGTGCTCGCTGAACTGGAGAGACTAAATCCAAGGAATGAGAAGTGGAACCGTCCGCGCAAGCACCACCAGTACCTGACGGAATCCACCGGTAACGTCCACCTGGACCGGCAGATAAACGCCGTGATCACCCTCATGAAGATTTCTCGGAGCCGACCCGAGTTTGATGAATACTTCGAGCGCGCGTTCCCGCCCCCGCAACAGAAGCTTCCCCTCGAAATCGACGTATACGAGGCCACAAAAGGATCGACAAAGAAACCAGCAAGGGCGTCTTCCTAGTCCACTGTTTTGTCAGACCCTCCCGATAACCTTGGTCCTGTAAGCCAATAAGAAAGCCCCGGCGGGTGCTGGTAACACCCCCGGGGCACGGACCAAGGGATAGCCCCCAATGGCCGCTTCCACGGTATCACCGGGTCATGACGCCCGGATGGTCGCAGCGCTGCTGGACCTGCCCGAAATCCGCCGGCTTGTCGCTGACCTTGACGGCCTGCGGTGGACCGGGCGCCCCGGCTACCCCGTCCGGGCGATGGTCGGCCTGGCGCTGGTCAAGAGTGTTTACGCGCTGCCGACGTGGACCCGCACGGTGCGACTGGTCCGCGAGCACGCCGCCCTCCGCGAAGCGCTCGGCACCGCCCCGTCCGTGGACGCCGCCTACCGGTTCACGGTGAAACTCCGCGCGCACTCGGCGATGCTCGCTGCCTGCCTGGACTCGGTCCTGGCCAGCCTGCACGCCGTGACGCCGGACATGGGCCAGACGTTAGCGATCGACGGCTCGGACCTGCCCGCGTACGCGAACGGCCAGCGTTTCGTGAAGCGCGGCGGCGAGGAGCGCAAGCGGTTCTCCGACCCCGACGCATCCTGGGGTCACCGGTCCTCGATCTCCACCCGCTCCGGCGGCGGCTACTACGGGTTCAAGGTTCACGCCGCCGTCTGCACGCACACCGGGCTGCCCGTCGCGTGGCAGGTCGAGACCGCGAAGGACCCGGAGATCCCGCTGGTGCCGGTGCTGCTGGACTCCGCGGCCGAGCGCGGCTTCGCCGTGCATATCGCCGTGCTGGACCGTGGCTATGACTCCGAGTCGGTCTACGCGCAGGTCGAGCAGCGCGGCATCCGGCCGGTGATCCCGCTGCGGATGACGCCGGCCGTCAAGCGCGGCCTGGCGTCCCCGCCGTCCTGCGGGCACGGCACGTGGACGTTCGCGGGGTCCGACGCCAGGCGCGGCGCGTCGAAGTGGCGGTGCCCGTCCGGCGAGTGCACGCCAGCGTCGGCGTGGGTGGAGGCGTCCCGGCTGCACCCGCTGATCCCGCGCGAGACCGAGCGGAACCTCTACCACCAGCGCGGCGCGGTCGAGCGCGGCTTCGGCACCCTCAAGCACGAATGGGGCATGCACCCCCTGCGCGTCCGCCGGCTCGCCCGTGTCCGGCTGCACGTGGACCTGACCATCCTCGGCCGGCTCGCTCCCGCGCTCGCCGCAGCGCGGTCCCTTCCGCTGGTCGCATAAGACCGCCCGTCCAGTCCCGGGAGTGCCGGTAGCACATGCGGTCCCGGTGCTGGCTGAACCGGCAGCCAGGGACCTGGCAGGCCGCTAGTGCCTGGTGTCCCCAGGTGGACGGGCCCGCGGTGGCCGACCACTGGGCGGCGTCGGGCTTGCCGGCCCTTTCCCATCGCCGGTAATGCGCCTGGCACCAGCCGCGCCGGTCGCTGGAACGGCCGCAGTCCGGTACCGCGCACGGCGGCGTGCCGAGCACGGCGTCACCGGGCGAGGGGACGATTACCTCGGCCGCGAACTCGGGCCGGATCGCGGCGCTGAGCCGGGCAGCGTAATCAACCGCCCCGGTCGCGGGCAGCTGCCCGGCCGCGAGTGCGCCCTGGCCGGTCACCGTCCGGTTCTACATGCTCGCAGTGAATGTCGCGGCCGTGCTCATCTTGAGTGACGCGTAACACTCGGTGCGGTTTGCTTCCCGGCTGCGGGTTACGGTTTAGGCTCTGGGCTGGTGGGCCGATGGCCGGTATCTTCCTTTGCAGGACGACATCGCCAGCGTGGGTTGCTGGTACCAGACGCTGCCGACGGTGGCGTTCCCGAATTTCCTGCGGCCGACGAGCTGGAGATCGTTTAGCGTGCAGCGTTTGCCGTCTTGACCTGCGGGGCGATATAGTTTTTCGCAGAGTGAAACACATCTGGCTGGTGAGGGAGATGCATGGCTGGCTCGGCGGCAGATGGAGAGCGGCCAACGCTGAGCTCGGTGGCGAACTCGCTGCGCGTGCTGGTGACGCTGGTGAATCACGGCGAGATCGGCGTCAGTGACATCGGCCGTGAGCTGGACCTTACCGGTGGGACGGTGTTCCGCCTGCTTTCCACGCTGTGCGACGCGGGGTTTGCCGAGCAGAACCCTGGCAACCGCAAGTACCGCCCCGGCCCGCAGGTCCTCGAGCTGGCCAACACCATCCGGTCCCGGACCAACTTCATCGATGTCGCCCACGGCGAGTTGGAGACGCTGATGAACCAGTCAGCCGAGACCGTCAATCTCGGCGTGCTGCGTGGCGACCACGTCGTCTACGTCGACCGGGTGGTCGGCACGCGCCATCAGCTGGTGATGGAGGTCCGGGTCGGATCGGCCATCCCGGCGTTCTGCTCGGCCATGGGCAAGTCGCTGCTGGCCTTTGCCGAACCCGGCGTGCAACGGGACTATCTGGGACGCCTGGCCAGGATGAGGCCCGTGGAGGGGATCACGCCGCCGTCTCGCGAGACGTTCGCCCGCGAGCTTGAGCTCGTGGTCGCCGCCGGGCACAGTGAGGACCACGGGGAGTTTTCGCCCGATATCGCCTGCGTTGCCGCCCCGGTGCTGGACGCGGCTGGCCGCGCTATCGCCGCCGTCAGCATTTCCGGTCCGCGGCACCGCATCGAAACCCGGCGGGCTGATCTCATCCCGCTGGTCCGCGAAGGCGGCAAGCGCATGTCGGAGATGGCACAGCGTCTCGGTCCCGCCCATGCCCGCTTCTAGGCTTGAGTGCCGGTGACCAGGACGCCGTCGATCCGGGCCGGCAGCGACCGCTCGTTTGCCCGGCGCAGGACCGCCGGCAGCAGGCTGTCAGGCATGTCCTGGTAGGTGACCGGCCGCTGGAAACGGCTGATCGCCGTCATCCCGACTGAGGTGTGCAGCGGACTCGTGGCGGCCGGGTACGGGCCGCCGTGGTGCTGCGCCCACGTCACCGACACTCCGGTCGGCCAGCCGTTCCAGATGATCCGCCCAGCCCGGCCGGTTAGTGCCGCAACGAGCTCGGCCGCGTCAGGGTCGTCCGGCTCGCCGTGCACCGTGGCGGTGAGCTGGCCGGGCAGCTCGGCGATGACCGCGAGCAGCTCGGCCTAGTCGCGATAGGGGACGATGACTGAGGTCGGCCCGAAACACTCGATCATGAGGGCATCGCTGTGCTCGACTAGCTGACGGGCCTCGACGGCTAGCAGCGACGGCGACGGGCCGGCTGGCGTGGGCTGGCCGTGACCAGCGCGCGGACGCTGTCGTGGCCGGTGAGGTGCGCGCCCGCGAGCTCATATCCGGCCGCGATCCGGTCATTCAGCAGCGGCGCCGCGCCGACATCACGGACAGCCGCCTCGAGCGGCTCTTCGAACCCCGCTTCAGCCGGCACGAGAAGCAGCCCCGGCTTGGTGCAGAACTGGCCGGCCCCGAGCGCGTATGAGGGGACGAATCCCGCGATGATGTCCGCCCGGCGGGCCGCCGCAGCGGCCCGCGTGACGACAACCGGATTGAGGCTGCCGAGCTCGCCATAGAACGGGATGGGCTCGGGTCGTGAGCACGCCAGGTCGAACAGGGCGCGCCCGCCGTGCAGGGATCCGGTGAACGCGACTGCTCTGACAAGCGGGTGCCTGACGAGATCGATGCCGGCCTGATCGCCGTGCACGGTTGCGAACGTCCCGGCAGGCAGGCCGGCCTCAGCGATCGCGGCGGCGACGATCTCGCCAGTCAGCTCGGACAGCTGCGGGTGGCCGGGGTGGGCCTTGACGATGACCGGGCAGCCGGCGGCCAGCGACGCGGCGGTGTCGCCACCCGCGACGCTGAATGCAAACGGGAAGTTGCCGGCCGCGAAGACGGCAACTGGACCCAGCGGGACAAGGCACCGCCGCATCCGGGCGCGGGCCGGTGGGCCAGTCCGGGTCGGCGTGATCGACGATCACGACGTGAGTGCTGCCGTCGCGAAGGAGCTGAGCGAACAGCCGAAGCTGAAAAGTCGTGCGGCCGAGCTCGCCGGTCAGGCGAGCCTCGCTCAGATGACTCTCGGCGATAGCAACCGGCACAAGCGTGTCACGCGACGCGTCGAGCCGGTCAGCTGTCAGCCGCAACGCGGCTGCCACGGCGTCGTCGCCGGCCTGCGCCAGCGGCAGGGCTGCGCCTGCCGCCAGTTCCGCTAGGCGGCTCACGTCTGCAGTGCTCACAGCCTGGGCAGTCACGGCAACGACCTTACTTGGCACTCACTTGCGGCAACCGGCTGGTCAGCCGGCCGCTGGCCGCAGGCGCGGCAAATCGGGCGGCTGCAGGCTGTAGCCCCGGCCTGGATAGTCGAACATGGCCAGCTCCAGCTTCTGAAGATCGGTGGCCTGCGGCGAGGCGTAGTACGCGCGGATCTCGCGGATGAGTCCGGTCGGCCGGTCGAACACGTACCACTCGTCGCCGCGCAGCACGGTGCCAGAGAACGTCTTGTAGTGCGTCCATTCGATGACGGCCCTGGCGTTGCCCGGGTCAGTGATAACCTGCTCGATCGTCCAGATCGAGCCGAGGTCGCGCACCGCTGCGGCCCAGCGGGCAGCGATCTGCGCCGCGCCCTGGAATGCCCCGCCGTACATGCCGGGCGGGAAGTAGTGCACTGCCTCTGGCACGAAGCAGTCGGTGACCGCCTGCTCGTCGGCTGCGTTGCAGGCGTCGAAATACCGGCGGATGAGCGCATCCAGATCGGCATGCGTGAACTCAGCGTTGTCAGTCATTCCTCGCTCCGGTGATCAGCGGGCGCGGCAGGAAACCGAGCCCAGGTTCAGGAAGACGGCGGTGTACTCGCTGCCGGGCAGCAGCGGAGTGGCACGGGTCAGCGAGCCGGAGAGCACCAGGTCGCCTGCCCGGAGGCTGGCGCCGAATTCGGCCAGTGAGTTCGCCAGCCAGGCGACTGCGGCAGCGGGATGGCCGAGCACGGCGGTGGCTGGGCCACTCGCGACCTCGCTGCCGTCCTGGTTCAGCCGGACGAACTCTGCCGACAAGTCCATGTCCGGATCTAGCGCCTGCTCGGGCCCGAAAGCGCAGCGCGCGCTGCTGCCGTTGTCGGCCACGGTGTCCACGAAGGCGATCTTCCAGTCGGCGATGCGGCTGTCGATGATCTCCAGCGCAGGGCATACCGTCGTGGCAGCGGCCAGGACGTCGGCAGGCTCCACGCCGGGCCCGCTGAGCGGGCGGCCGAGCCGGAAGGCTATCTCCGGCTCGATCATCGGCGCGACGAGCTCTCCGATGTCGACGCTGCCGCCGTCGGCGATCACCATGTCGTCGAACAGGTGCCCGTAGTCCGGCGTGCCGACCGCGAACTGTCGCTGGATCGACTCCGACGTCGCGCCGATCTTGCGGCCGATCAGCGTCGCTCCGGCGGCCATACGCAGCCGCGCGTACTCGGCTTGGATCGCGTACGCGCCGTGCACGTCGAGATCGGTAAACCGGGCGCTGAGCGGCGTGACCGCGCGCGCATCCCGTTCTGCCTGGAAGATCTCCTGCCCCAGCTGGGGGATCGACACCATGTGCGGCGCACTCCGATCAGGACTCACGGTCCTAACGCATCTGACGATATACGTTACTGCATTCTTCTATGAGTAAAGATTGCCGTGTTGCCGTTGCGGCTGTCAAGCCGGGCTCAGGCGATGCGGTGCTTGGCGAACTGGCCGGGATCGAAGGACGTCGAGGCGCCGGGAGTTTCGCTGACCAGGAACGTGCCTGCCTCGATCCGGGCGGGCTCGCAGAACAGGTCCTGCAGCCACGGGATGCACTCGATCATCGGACAGGCCGGGTGACCAGCCCCGAGGTGCTGGTGGACCCGCATCATGTCGGCGTGGTGCGGGATGACGTCGATGCGGTGGGCGAGCGCGACCTCCGCTACCGCGAGCCACTCAGTGATGCCGCCGAGCCGGGTCACGTCGGCCTGAACGTAGGAGATCCCGCCGCGCTCGATGTAGTCGCGGAAGGCGGTCCGGCTGTACACGTGCTCGCCCAGCGCGATCGGGATGGACGTGGCGTCCGCGAGCCGCCGGTGTCCCTCGACGTCGTCCGGGTCGAGCGGTTCCTCGAGCCACTTGATGCCGAATTCCTCGAAATGATGCGCCCAGGTCAGCGCTGTTGTGGTGGACCACTTCTGGTTTACGTCGATCATCAGGTCCACGCCCGGCCCGAGGGCGGCCCTGACTGCGCCGACGCGGCGGACGTCCTCGCGCGGATCGGGCTTGCCGATCTTCATCTTCACGCCGCTCCAGCCCTGCTCGACTAGGCCGGACATCTCATCGATGAGGCGTTCCTGACTGAAGTTCAGCCAGCCGCCGTCAGTGTTGTAGGACGGCACGGCGCCCTGCTTGTGGCCGCCGATCAGGCGCCACAGCGGGACACCGAAGTACTTCGCTCGCAGGTCCCATAGCGCGATGTCGGCTGCCGCTAGCGCCATCTGGGTGATCCCGGTCCGCCCCACCCAGTGCGCGCCCGACCAGTACAGCCGGTCCCAGTGCCGCTGGTAGTCCAGCGGGTCCTCGCCAATCAGCAGCGGAGCGTAGACCCGGTCGATGATGTCCTTAATCGCGTAGTCGCCAGTGGACAGCGTGCTGGTGTATCCGGTGCCGGTCACCCCTTCGTCGGTGCGGATGATGACTCCGGGCAGGCCCCAGGTCACCGCCTCGTTGAATGCGTCGGTGACCAGCCGGGGGATCGGTGCCTGCACGATGAACGACTCGACCTCGGTGATGCGCATGATGCGTCCTCCGCTAGCTTGACGGGAATCTGCGAATTGCCGACCGGAGACCAGGCCTACAGCAGGGCTATCGGCCGCAGCGCGAACCCTGCCGTGGTACCGCGCACCTTCGGGCAGAGCGCGATGTAGCAGAACTCATGGATGCCGCGGGATGCGAGGTCCTCCAGGAAATGCAGTTCGCCCATGTACACGCCCTGCTTCACGAGCAGGTACTCGTGGACCGGCTGTGCCGCCGCGCCGTCAGCCGCCGGGATCACTTCCACGGTCGAGGTGTCGCTGGCGATGATGACCGGTCCGTGCTCCTCGCACAGCCACTGCGCCGCCGCGAGCGTGATACCGGCAGTATCGGGCCCGGCGAGTGCCTCCCGGTTGTGGCCGGCCTCGCCCCAGTAGCGCAGTGAGCCGGTCCGGATGCACACGACATCGCCCAGGCGCAGCTGCGTGCCCTGACTCTGGGCGACGGCCTGCAAGTCGGCGGGGACGATCGCCTGGCCTGGCTCGAGAGCGTCGACGCCCAGGTAGCCGGCCACGTCCAGCAAGACGCCGCGCGCGATTACCGGCGGGATCGCTTCGCCGCCCGCCTTCCGCGCGCCGAAATCGCTGCCCCAGCGAGCCTCGGTGAAGCCGTTGTACCAGTGGCAATCGGCCCCGGTGGTGGCGTGCGCGAGGGAGTCGATCTGCGTGCCGGCGTGGTCGGAGATCACGACCATGCTGGTGCGGAAGCTGAGCCCATCCGGGTCACTGCCGATCGGTGCCAGATCGCCGCCGCGCCGGATCCCCTCCGGCGTCCGGTAGGATATCACCTCGGTAGCCACATGCCCGGCCCACAAGAACGAGCCCTTGTCGATCGTGAGCCCGAGGTCGACCACCTCGCCCGTGCGGGCCAGCGCGATCGCGGCAAGCCGGCTTTGCGGCGTGATGGCGTTGAGCGCGCCTGCTTCGTCGTCCGCTCCCCAGCACCAGCCCCAGCCTCGGCCGCGCTCCCAGCCGGGAACCTGCCCGCCGGTCACGCGAGGACCTCGGGGCTCGCTGCCGGGACCGGGACGCTGATGGCCGTGCGCATCGCCGCGAAGGCAGTCATCGTCATCGCGTTGTCAGCGGATGCGACTACCAGCGCCGCGCCTTCGCCGAGCCAGCGGCGGGCGGCCTCGGCTGTCGGCGCGTAGATGCCAACGGCAACGCCGCGCTGAGTAAGCCGTCTGATGAGCGCACGGATAGCGGCTATCACCTCCGGATGCTCAGGCTGGCCAGGGAAGCCGAGGGAACCCGCCAGGTCGATCGGGCCGACAAACACAGCGTCGATCTCCGGCACGGCGGCGATCTCGTCGACCGCGCCCAGCGCTGCCTCACCCTCGATCATGACGATCAGCGCCGCAAGGTCGTTGGCCTCGCTGACCGCGTCGCCGGACCTGAGCCCGTAACCGACGCCGCGCACGTACGGATTCAGGCTGCGCTCGCCGACTGGCGGAAACCGGCCGGCCGCGGCGACTTGCTCAGCGGCGTGGCGCGATCCCACGTGCGGCACGATCACGCCGTCGACGCCCATGTCCAGCGCGCGGCCGATCTCGACCGGCCGGTCGCTGGCGATCCGGGCCAGCGAGTAAGCGCCTGCCGCCTGGGCGGCCGCATGCAGGACGGGCAGGTCCTCGACGGCCATCGGCCCGTGCTCAAGGTCGCATACCACCGCGTCGAAGCCCGCGCCGGCCGCCATCTCTACGATCTCGATCCGCGGGATCATCACGAACGTCGCCGCGAGCGGAAGGCCCGAGCGCAGCCGGGCCCTCAGGCCGGCGGCAGCGGCGGGGCTAGCGGACGATACGGCACTCGGCATCAAGGCGGATCCTTCCGGTCGGCAAGCGCGGCCTTGCGAGGGCTAACGATACACGTATAACGTAAGGCACTATCGCCTAGAGAAAAAGAGCCCGTCGGGAAGGATCGTGACAATGTTCCAGGCTGGCGAGCAGGACCTGGTGGCCCGGACGGACAGTCTGGAGGTCCGGTTCGAGGCTGCCACCAGGGCGATCAGCAGGGTCGAGAACCTGCGCACCGGGCAGGTGCTGACTGACGCTACCGGGAGCCCGCCGTGGCGCATGGTGCCGCAAGGCACCGCGTGGGGACCGGTGGCCGTTTGCGCACCCCCGGGCCGAGGTGGTGCGGTTCCGCACGCCGGAGTCGCTGCTGCGGGAGGTCACGGCGGGACCCAGCGACGACGCCGCGGCGAGCTTCAACACGTCGCTGATCATGATCTCTGATCATGCGGGCACCCAGATCGACGGCCTGGCGCATGCAGTGACCGGCGCGGACCTTCACTGGTACAACGGCTTCTGCTGGGCGGCGGACAGCGGCGACTTCGGCGTCGAGAGGGCGGCGCGCAGCACATCCCGCCGATCATCGCGCCCGGTGTCCTGCTCGAGCTGCCGGCTGTACTCGGCTGTGAGCAGCTGCAGGCAGGTCAGGCCGTCAGCCCGGCCGACCTGCAGGCGGTGTTGCGGCGCCAGGACACCTTGATCGCGCCAGGCGACGTCGTGCTGGTGCGCACCGGGATGATGCGCGACTGGGGTACTTACGGCGCCGATGACGCCGCACTGGCCCGGACAGACCTGGCGGGATTGTCGCTAGCTAGCGCGCGCTGGCTGGTGGAGGAGAAAGGAGTGGTGATGATCGGCGCGGACAACTCGGCCGTCGAGGTTTCGCCGTCGGCGGACGGCGACTGCCTGGCCCCGGCGCACAAGTACCTGCTCGTCGAACAGGGCGTGCATATGGGGGAGCTGCATCACCTGGAGGAGCTGGCGGCCGCGGGCCGCGACCAGCGCGCGCGGCGGCGCGCTTCTTCTTGATTTCTCCTCTTGCGCTAGGGATTATAGTACATATAACGTAACTATCTATCATTGACAGAAAAACTGCTCGCCGTCGTGCGGGCCGGAACCGGCAGAACGGAGCCGGTCTGGCTGGCGAAGGCCCGACGAGGCTGGCTGGTTGGGCAGCACCACATCGGGAGACCACATGCGGATGTCGTCGTGGCCTGGGGGTGCTTTCGGTCAACTCACTCGTGCGAGCCGCGCGCAGACTCGGCGTGCCTCGTCGTTTGAACGCAACGGGGGAAACAACGACTTCATACGCGTGGGTCCGGGTGAGACCGTCACTCTTCTCGATGCGGCCGGGGCGGGAACGATCACTCATGTGTACTGCGCCCTGATACTCCCCGACCCTGCCGAGTACCGGAACGCGATCTTGCGGATGTACTGGGACGGGGCGGCCGATCCGTCGGTGGCGGCGCCGCTGGGCGACTTCTTCGGCATCGTTCAGGGACGGGTCCGCGACATCCGCAGTCTCGCGCTGACGGTCAACCCGGGTATGGGCGTGTCGCACGGTCTGAATTTCTACTTGCCGATGCCATTTAGCAACGGCGCGCGGATCACACTGGAGAACCGGGGAGATGTTCCGCTGGGTGGTCCGCTGCAGGCGTTCTGGTATCACATCGATTACGAGCTGTATCCACTGGGGAACGCGGCGCCGGACGATCAGTTGCGGTTCCACGCGACATACCGTCAGGAGCGGCCGACTGTCGCGGTGGGCGATGAGCCGAATGAGCAACTGCCGGGCGGAGTCAACCTGGATGGGGCAGATAACTATGTCGCCCTAGACGCCGTAGGTGCAGGCCATATGGTCGGCCTTTTGCTGGGGGTGGACAACCTGCACGGCAAACGGTGGTACGGCGAAGGCGACGACATGGTCTTCATCGACGGCGACACCTGGCCGCCGTCAATACACGGAACCGGCACCGAGGAGATCTTCGGGGGCGGTGCCTGCCCGTGCGAGGAGTACACGGGGCCGTATACCGGATTCCATCTCGTCGAGTCGTCCGACTACGAAGGCCTGACCGGGATGTACCGGTGGTTTATCCACGACCCGATCAGGTTCGCGCGGACCTTGCGCTGGACGGTCGAGCACGGGCACGCGAATAATTTCGCTAACGACTATTCCTCCGTCGCCTATTGGTATCAGGATCCCGTCGCGTCGGCCGACGATCTCCCTGATCGTGACCAGATGCTGCCCAGGCTAGACGGTGACTACGAGGCAGCCAAGAGCCTTCTCGCCGACACGATCGAGAAGGCAGATGCCAGCACGTATCTGGAGCCGCACTTGCTGGGTTTGAGAGCGTGCCAGGCCGGCCGTTCCTTCTCGGCAGGCCGATGGACCCAGGCTATAGCCGAGCTAGAACGATTCCGCCAGGAACACAACCTCAAATAATCAAGCCGTTGGCGCGGTCCCGCGGTGCCATGGCCGACGTTCAGGTAGAAGTGCTCATGACGAGCAATGTCCGTCGACTAAGGGCGCCTACGCGTGTCAGGGCAGTCGAATAATATGCTAGCGTCCTGCACGGGAAGTTTCTTTCCGTTTCTTAATCTTGGCCAGTAATTCGTCGGCGGGCTTGGTCCACTCGAATGGCTGGCTCTTTCGTTCCATCCGTCGATGAACTGGCCGATTTTGGCGATCAGGTCCTGGACGGAGGTGAAGGTGCCGCGGCGGATGGCCTGGCGGGTGATGATGCCGAAGAAGATCTCGACCATGTTCAGCCGCGAGCAGCTCGTGGGCGTGAAGTGCAATGTCACCCTCGGGTTCTGGGCGAGCCACTCCTTCACCTTCGGGTGCTTGTGTGTGGCGTAGTTGTCGCAGACGACGTGCAGTTCGATGTCCGGGCGGGCTGCGGCGACCTTCTTCAGGAAGCGCAGGAACTCTCGGTGGCGTGCTTGGGGTAGCAGGGGTCGGTGACCTCGCCGGCGGCGATCTCCAGTGCGGCGAACAGGGTGGTGGTGCCGTGCCGGACGTAGTCGTGGCTGGCCTTCTCCGGCAGTCCGGGCCGGATCGACAGGATCGGCTGGGTCCGGTCCAGCGCCTGGTTATCCGGGGTTAATGATCTTGATCATGGTGTTCGTGCTGGTCGAACGGTTGCGGATGCGTCTGTAAGAGAAAGTGCGGTCAGGGCGGCGGGGCTGAGGTGTCCCGGTGGCCGAGGCGGCGCCGGAGTTCGAGGTTCTCCCCGTGCGCGGCCTCGAGCGCCTGCCGAAGCCCGGTGATCTCGTCGCGGTGCCGGCGCTTGAGCTCGGCGAGCTGAGCAGTGAGGGTGCGGACTACGCTGCCTGGCTGGTCGGGGTCGGGTGCTTGCGCGGGGATGGCGGGCGTTTCCTGCTGCCGGGCCCGGAGCTGCTCGACCCGGCTGCGGATCTCAGCGGTGCGGTAGAGGAAATCGAGTGAGACGCCGGCCGTCTGGGCGAGGCCGCGGAAGGTGATCGGGTCGCCGCTGCGGAGCATCCGGGCGAGCCCGTCCTCGGCACGGGCTTGCGCGGCCGCGCTCTTGGCAGCGGCGGCGCGGCGCAGGTTGCCGGGGTTACCGCGCATCTGGGTGGCTGCCGGGCTGGCTTGCGGTGATGGCCTCCGTGCGGGCGGAGACGCCTGGCCCGCGCAGCGCCCGGACGGTGCCGTCGGCGAGCCGGGCCTGCTCGAGCCTGACGATGATCCGGCCGAGGGCGTCTTGTTCCTGGCGGCGCCCGGCGAGCCAGATGTTGTCGTCGCCGAGTTCCTGCCCGGTGCGGGCCGTGAACGCCTCGCGGCGCTCGCCAATGAGCTGCTCGGTGCGGCTCAGCTGGGCAGTCAGCTCGGGCAGGAAACTGGCGTCGGTAGCGAACTTGTCGCAAGTCAGGCAGGCATTTCCCTTGCTGCAGACCTGGCGGGGCGGCAGCAGGCACCAGCCGTTGGGCAAAATCCGGTCGGTGCGCTTGTCCAGCTGGAGCATGTCGTAAAGGTCACGCGGGTCGGTTTCAAGCTCGCGGGCGTCGGAGGTGAGCTTGCGGTAGCGCAGGAACTCGGCCTCGTGGGTGGAGGCCAGGGTTTTCGCATAGATCATGGTCATTTCCGGCGAGAGGTGGCCGAGGTAGCGCTGGACTACGTGCAGCGGCACTCCGGAGTTCAGCAGGCTAGTGGCCCTGGTATGCCGGAAACGGTGAGTGCGGTTGAAGTCCACCAGTGCGCCGGCAGCGTCGCGCACGTCCAGGCGGCGGGCCAGCTGATCGAGCATGGCGCGCAGCCGGGTGGCCGAGTAGGGCCGGTCGCCGTTGCGGTTGGTCCGCGCCGCCAGGAACAGGTACTTCGGCGAGGTGATCGCTGACTTGCTGGCTGTGAGGAACTGGCCGGCCCACTGCTGCTGGGCGCGGATGATCGCCACGATCTCCTCGTCGACCAGGATGGTGTCCGGCGCTCCCTCGATCTTGGTCTGCTGGTAGCGGAGCCGGGCGGTGAACGCGCCGGTGCTGCTGGCCCCGGTAACGGAGGGGCCGAGCGGGAGCAGCGGGTCATGGTCGAGAAGGCAGATTTCGCTGACCCGCCGCCCGGTGCGGGCCAGCAGCATGAGGATCCGCATGGCCTGCTCGTCGCCGAGCCCGCCTTCGGCCGCCGGCGCGCCGAGCACCCCGGCCCCGGCCATGATCTGAGTGAGCGCGTCATCGTCGATGACGTCACGCTCGGTGCCGCGCCGGCGCTTGCGGGGCTTCTCGCCGCGGCGGAAGAACATCGCATGGTGCGGGCCCAGACGCAGCCAGCCCGGCTCGGCCAGCGCGACGGCGGCGGTGTCGCGGTGGTCGTGCATGAACGCGTAGAACTGCTCGATGCCGGTCATCAGCGCGGCGACTCGTGAGTCTGACAGCGGCTGGCCGTGACGGCTGCCGGGCCGCTGGTTCCGCATGCCGCGCAGGTGCCCTATGTAATCGAGCATCAGCGCCCGCACCTGAGCGGGCTCGCCGGCCAGCCACGGCCCGGGCGCGTCACGGCCTGCGAGGAAGGCGTCGAAGATGGTGCCGGCGGCGACGCGCAGCTCGACGGTGCCCCATGCCAGTGTCCCGGTATCCAGCCCTACCTTGCAGTGCCACTGAAGGCCAAGACGCAGCCATCCGGTCGTGATCTGGCTGAAATTGGCCGCGTTGCGGCGGGGCTCATGCATGCGCTGCGGGATCCGCGGGTCGCCGGCGGGGCTCCATACCTCCCGCTGCCACCACGGCCGCGCGTCATAGGCCACGGCCAGCAGCCGCCAGCAACGGTTCAGCTGCTGGCGCAGGTCACTGATGCTGCCGGGCCCGGGCAGGGCGCCGGTGCGGCGCCGCACGGCCAGCGCGAACTGCTGCTGCCACTCCCGCGGCGACAGGCCAGCCAGCGAGGCCGGCGCCGTCGCGCCCAGATCGGTAATCACCTCGCTGAGCCGACGGGTTAATGCCCTCATGTGGGTGACGTCGACCTTGCCGCCCTGGGCGATGATGCGGAACACGCACCACCCGAGCTCCCGGCGGATCGTCTCCGGCAGCGGCGACAGGTCGATACCCCCGGACCGTGCGCGCTGATGCGCCAGCCCGCCGCGGTATTCCTCCGGCACGGTGTCCGCGCTGAAGTAGGCCAGCCGCATGCCGGGCGGAATCTCCTCCCACAGGCCCTGCAAGATCCCAGGCTGATAGCTGACTGCTGGCCCGCTGGTCACCGGCATGCCCCGGCCAGATCATCCTGCGCAGACGCGGCGACCCACCGGCCGGCCAGCGCCTTCCAGTCCGCAGCGGCCCGCAGCTCGGCATCCTCGGTCACGTGACCATAGACATTCAGCGTGGTCTGCACGTCGGCATGTCCGAGCCGGCGGCTGACCACGTGCACCGGCACACCGGCCAGCAGCAAGGCCGTGGCATGGCTGTGCCTGAACCAGTGCGGCGTCCAGCCCGGCGGGACCTGCCCGGCCAGCTCGCGGCGCAGCCGCCGCACCAGGTCATAAACCGACTCCGGGCGCCACGGCGCGAACCGCGGTTCCCGTGACAAGTTCACGAACACGCAGGCCTGGTCGAGATCAGCACCCGCCCGATCTGCCCCGGCGTCACACAGCTGCCACACGTACTCGCCATAGAGACGGTCGAGCTCAGCGGAGACATACAGCCTGCGGTAGCAGCCGCCCTTGACCCGCATCCCGTGCGGATGCTCCCGCGGGACGACTTCGATGAACGCGGTGCTGCCGCAGCCGGCGTGCCAGTCGCGGTGCTGCAGCCCGAGCGCCTCGCCCAGCCTCAGGCCTGTTTCTTCCAGCAAAGCCCACAGCAGCCGGTCCCGCAGCTGGCCACGCCACTCGCGGGCCAGCGCGTCCCAGGTCGCGCACGCATCGCAGATCCGCTCGATCTGGCCCGGCGTCAGCACCGGCGGCACTGCTCTGCCGGGGCGGCGCACCCGGATCACCGCCTGACTACGGCCCCCGCGGCGGGCAACATGCTCCAGCATTGGCTTGTAGCTGCCACCCCGGCCGTGCACCAGCCGGATCAGGTCCCTGCCCAGCTCCACCCCGTTGAACTGGTGATAGCGGTAACACGAGACCACCGCCTGCAGCCGCGCCGCGATCGTGGACTCCGAGAACCGCGCCGCGCGCCGGTCGATACGGACCACTCGCGGGCCGTCTCCCGTTCGCAGCCACGCCAGGAACCCGCCCGCGTCCTGTAACGTCACCGCGTCCCAGACCAGCCCGAACACCTGCAGGTACTGCCACCACAGCGCCAGCGCCCGGGCATACGACTTCACCGTGTTCGGCGAGACCCGCTGAACACGCAGGTACTCCAGGAACTCCTCAGCCGGACCGACCGGATGATGATCGGTGCCCAGCACCGTCCAGGAACGTTCCCCGCCAGCCAGCACGAGCCGCTGGACCCGGCACTCCCCGTAGTCCCCCGTCACGCTCCGCAGCGTAACCGCGGCAGATAATCCGTCCGTGAACGACACACCGACAGCACTGCGACTCGCTTACCTGTCGTTGCGGACGCCCGGATCGTCCCCCGGATAAGCCTGCACCTGGCTCTTCTCATCGACGCACACGACGACCGCGTTCTCGGGCGGGTTGAGGTACAGGCCGACGACGTCGGTGAGCTTGGCTTCCAATTGCGGGTCGGTGGAGAACTTGAAGCTCTGCCGCCGCCACGGCTGCAGGTCCCACTTGCGCCAGGTCTCGATGATGGACGCCGGGGAGATGCCAAGCTCGCGGGCCAGCAGCCTCGACGACCAGTGCGTCACGCCCAGCCGGTCTGGTGGTTTCTCCAGCGTCGTGACCACGATCGCCGTCTCATCCACGGTCCGCGGCCGCCCGGACCGGGGCAGGTCCTCTAGCCCCCGGATACCGCCGGACCGATACCTGGCCCGCCACTCCCGGACCACAGGGACGCTCACCCCGGCCAGCCTGGCGACCTCGGTATGCGGCAGGCCCTCCGCCGCGAGCAGCACGATCCTCGCCCGGCGCGCAAGCCCCGCATCCGCTGCGCGCGACGACGCGATCCTGGTCAGCTTCTCCCGGTCGCCAGACCGCAGCATCAGAGCGGTAGCTACACGCATACTCCATTGTGTCAGAAAGAAAGAAACTTTTCTATCATGCCATTAGATCACCTCGAGGTATTCACGGGACGGCATATTCGGGAACGGCTGGGTCGGGAGAGTTTGATACCAGTACGCGACCGATGCGATGTCGTCCTGCAACGGCAGGTACGCTTTGTATTCGGTTCGCCATCCCAGTGCTTGCACGGTCACCCGCAGCTCGCTTTCGAACCGGACCGGGTCGACGATGTGCCAGCGGTACATGCCGAATCGCTGCTGCGTTCGGTACACGCCGTCCGGGCGCGTTACTTGATGCAGGCCGGAATATGGAGTCGAGTACTCCTCGTAGCGCCCCGTTTCTGTGTTCTCGAAGTTGTACGAGCCGCAGAAATAATCCTCGACTCCCGTACCGCAGATTGTCGGCCACTCGTCGTCGCCGTCGATAAAGAACTTGACCTCGCCTTCTCCCCACCAGCCGTTGTTGTGTACCCCCCACGCCAGGTAGGTGCCGACGTAGTGGCCGACTCCTCTGACGCCATCAAGGATTTTGTAGACCTCCTTGTACGGGAGCGGATTGACGCGACGGAACTGGGCGTGGAAGTAGGCGGCGTAATCGTCGACTCTGCGGAGCTCATAGTTGACTTGATAGTAAAGAATAATTTCTTCATCGCCGATGTTGGTGACCGTGATTCGGGCGCTACGCCGAAACGGCATTTCCCAATAGCAGTTGAAGGCGCTGCCGGGGTTTACACACACTGCCAGCGAGGTAAGCGGCGCATACCGCCCCCAGCCCATTGCAAAGAAGTCGCCGAGCGGGCACTCGACGGACGGCTGATCCTGACCATCCCAGTATATTCGAATGATGCTGAAACGCCAGGTGCCGGTTGGAGTGAGCCAGATCTGCTGAATCGAGCCGGGGCCGTCGATCTCAGCCAGCGTGAACGTCTCGCCGGCCGCGACTGACACCGAAGGCGAGATTTTCCACCCACGGCCAAGGTCGGCGGCATAGCGGGCCCCGGTGCCGTGCGTCGCCATACCCCCCGAGCCTTTGCGGCCCGTGAAGTTCTCCGGGCTGATCGACCGGGACCGCGCCGCCACTATCTGGGCGAGACCAGCCATCGGGCCGCCTCCGTGGTCAGGCGTCTTCTGTGGCATCTGACTGACGTCCTTTCTTCTACGCGATAGCGTCTAGCCGCCGTTCGTTTCAAGTTCGGTCACGGCCCGACTGTGCTCACCGTTGTAGCCGATCCGCTGGACTGTGTCGCGCACGGGAGTCGGTCCAGCGAGCGAGCATGATCCCGGTGACGGCCTGGGCCGAGTTGGGCCTGTGAGCTCCGGTTGCCCGGCGGCGCCCCGCCTCGTTGGCACATGGGCCACGAATAGCGAGGCTTGCGCTCCCGCATTAACGCGAATGTGACGGCCAGCACTCATGGTCGGCGCTGGTCGCAGGCCATGCGTGGCGGACCTATTACACGGGTCGCTGGCAATAACTCACAGTCAACCAGCTCGCGCATGCGCAACGCGTCGTCGGTAGCTGTCAGGTCCGATGCCCTGGCAGCGGTCGTCGGGCTTGTCACGGACGACGATGTGGCCATCCGGCGTTCGTTCGATCTCGTCCATCAGCTGCTCTAGGTCTAGTACCTCTACCGTCATGCGTGATATGGTAACCCATACAGTAAAACTACAAGGATGCCCTACAGGGATCTTAATGCTCCCGAAGCTGCTGATTCGTGTCACGAGCGGTGAGAACTACCGCTAGGAAGTTTCAATGAGATGTGAAGCTGCATGAGTGATGGTGGGGCTGAGGGCTGGTATTCATAGCCGTCCCGCAGCAGTGTTGAGCTGATCTCGATCAGCGCGCGTGCCAAGGCGCCGAGTGCTTAGGTGTAAAGCATGCCATCGCTTCTTCAGCGTGCGTTGGTAGATGGCACGCGATGGCCCTTGCGGCCTGATCGCGGACACAGTGGCCGGCCGGGTACAAGACTCGGTGCGGGCCGCGGGGCCAGCCGTCCCAGGCTTCTGAACGCGGCGGCCAGCTTACCGCCGACGAAGGCGAGCAGGCAGGCGGTTGGCAGTGGCCCGGATTTGGGCGCGTCCTCGCGATGGGACCGTCGATTCTCATTGAAACTGTTTTCCTAGCGCTCTTTACTTGAGAGGTCATGCCAGATCGTGAAAGGAGATATTAATGCAAAGTCCAGTGAAATATCAGTTTGAATACGACCGGAGGGTCGCGTGCGCGTTCATCGGTGCCGGTGGCCACTCCTATCGCAACGTCTACCCGACGTTTCAGTACGCGCCCGTCGACCTGCGTGCGGTATGCGACCTGGACGCAAGCCGTGCAGCGACCTACGCACGAATGTTCGGAGCTGAAGGCCACTACAGTGACCATCGCGAGATGTTGGAGGCGGAACGACCCGAAGCGGTTTTCGTCGTGACTAGCTTCGATCGGAACGGTCGCCTGCAGTCGACCGACATCGCTGTCGACTGTCTCCGCGCCGGAGCTCACGTATGGATGGAAAAGCCCACCGCAACCTCATCAGATGACGTGCGACGGCTGATGAGGGTGAGCGCGGAGACGGACCGGTTCGTGATGACCGGCATGAAGAAGGCATTCACCCCGGCCGTTGAGAAGGTGAAGAGGATCATCTCGTCAGCTGAGTTCGGCGCCGCGTCATCAATCACGGTGCGATACCCGCAGTCGATCCCGCCTTTCGAAGCGCGGGCCGATCCGTTCGCTTCGCGCGACTTCATCGAGCACATCTACCATCCCGCGGCCATCCTTCACTACTTGATGGGTCCGATGGAGCGGATGACATATGAACGGGACACGTCCACGGGGGGGAGTGTCACGGCCATCCGCTTCATCTCGGGCGCGGTTGGCATGCTCCATCTGGCGGCCGGCTCGGCGGAGAGCAGCCCACTCGAACGCGTAGAGGTGATCGGGAACGGCGCGAATGTGGTCATCGACAATGGGGTGCGGGTCACGTACTACCGAGCGGGGGCGGAATTGGAGTATGGCCGGTCGGCATCTTACATCGTTCCAGATGACGTAGCGCCGTTGAGGTGGGAGCCAGAGTTCTCTCTGGGGCAGCTCTACAACAAGAACCTATTCTTCCTAGGATACGTCCCCGAGGTCCTCCATTTCTGTGAGTGCATACTTGCCGGGACGCTGCCGGAGCGCGGCACAATGCTCGATGCATTGCACATTATGAACTTCTACGAAACTTACCAGCGAACGCCCGCCGGTATCGCGGGTCGTATCCCTTCTGTCGACGAGAGCCAGGTATCGCCGTCATCGTCTCCGCTGGATGCCGAGTAGCTCCGGGATGAGCCAAGCGGATACTCGTTTTCTGGCCAGGGTGCGGAGTAATTGTCAATACCTGTGGATCAAGATCTTTATGCAGCTTCGGCTATCGCCTCCTCGGCTGCTTCCTGTGAGTGGACAGCTGCGGGTTCGTGCTCGCCGGCTCGCTCGGCGAGCTTGCCGTTGACGAAGCTTGCGCCGGCCCGGACGGGGGCGACCAGGTGCGGGGCGTCGACCATCCGCCAGCGGCGCTGCGCCGACTCGATCAGCTTGAACGCCATGGCCAGGGCGGCCGCCTTCGACCCCTGCCCCTTGGTGATCTTGGTCCGCAGGCGCACAGTCGCGAAGATAGATTCGATCGTCATCTTGAGCTTCGCGTCAGCCAGTGCCTTGACCTGCGGTGTCGTGTCGCGGACATGTCGCTGACGGGACACCCGCGGCGGCATGGGCGACCTTTCATGGGGCTGGATTGTTACCTGATCGGGTCCGGGCTGTCCGCTCGTCGCCCAGGGCGCGGGTGAGTTGCCGGCGGAGCCGGGCGTTGTCGTCGGCGAGATGCTTGTTGCGGTCGAGGGCAGCGGTGAGCCTGGCGCGAAGTGACGCGTCGGTGGCCTGCCGGATTGCGGGAATGGCGCTGGCGGAGTCGGCGCGGCTTGTTGCGCTGCGCATCCGGCGGACCTGGCCGACTATTACGGCTCTTCTAATTTGAGGGGGCACGACACGGGTTCAGCCTGACGGACAAAGGCCCGTGACTCCTCGACACTGGCTGTTGATCAAGGACAGCTGGTGAAGGAGCCACGGGCTTATGGAGAACGGTACGACGATTCTGTTCGGGCTGCCTGGCGTGACGGTGGAGCGTGTCGAACGCGTCGCCGGTGAGGACGGCGAGCGGGTCCGGTTAGTGCACGTCACGACGGCGGCGAGCAGCGCGGCGGGCTGCCCGGTGTGCGGTGTGGTGTCGACGTCGGTGAAGCAGCAGCGGACCACGCGGCCGCGGGATCTGCCTTATGGGGAGGAGCCGTTGGCGGTGCGCTGGCACAAGCGGCAGTACCGGTGCCGGGAGGCGGCCTGCCCGCGGAAGGCGTTCACCGAGAGCATCGCCGAGATCCCGCCGCGCGCCAGGGTGACCGGCTGTTAGACGACACGGAAGATGCTCATGTTTGAGGGGTTACGGCGGCATTGAGGCTGCCGATGGGTCATGGTGATCTTCGTCAGGGTGGTGTGGGTGGTTGGCGGCGGCAGGTCGCCGATGTGCAACGGCCCTCCCGGTTGATCTCTTGGCCGAGCTTCCGGGAGGGCCGTGGGTAGCGCTTGGAGGCGCCGTGCTCACGGTAGAGGCAAATGCGGGTGCAGTCGAGCGGCGGCCGGCGGCTGGTGATCTGCGCTGCCCGTGTTGTTCGGGGATGCTGGCGGGATGGGGGCGTGCGCGGGAGCGGTCGCTGCGGGGTCCGGCGGGGAAGGTGATCCGGCTGCGGCCGCGGCGGGCGCGGTGCCGGTCGTGCCGGGTGACGCATGTGCTGCTGGCGGTGTTCGCGCTGGCACGGCGGGCCTATACGGCGGATGTGATCGGGGCTGCGCTGGCAGCTGCGGCGCGGGGGGCGGGGTTCCGGTCGGCGGTGCAGCGGGCGCTGCCGGATGCGGTCATCGTCGTGGAGGGTGTTAAGTCTTCTGTGTAAGGGGTGACCTAAATGGATCGGTGTGACGGGAGTTGCACCGGCAGAAGGGTTACTCTCCGTGGATGCAAACCAGAAGACGGCAATGATAAAGGCGA
>Ga0335075_10003402_pt1 | contig 25258 bp, 24 predicted proteins | sample Lox_Sample_24_FD_206723 | JGI IMG/M metagenome (GOLD analysis project Ga0335075, IMG submission 206723) | Soil microbial communities from Loxahatchee National Wildlife Refuge, Florida, United States - Lox_Sample_2.4 | ecosystem: Environmental > Terrestrial > Soil > Wetlands | place: USA...
CCGGAGCGCTCGATGATTGTGGTGACCCACTACCAGCGGCTGCTGGACTACATCGTGCCTGATTTCGTGCACGTGCTCGTCGACGGGCGGATTGTGCGCTCGGGCGGTAAAGAGCTGGCTCTGGAACTGGAAGAAAAGGGGTACGGCTGGACCGAGTCTGAAACGGTGGGAGCGCGCGGGTGATGGCGACTGCGGTTCGAGCAGTGGAGCAACTGGAGAGCTGGCTGGAAGCGTACACGGAGGCGGAGCGGACGGCGGCGGGTCGCGCACTGCCGTGGCTGAAGAAGCTGCGGGAGGACGCGTTTGCGCGTTTCTGCGATGCTGGCTTTCCAACGACGAAGGACGAAGACTGGCGGTTTACGAACGTCGCCGGCCTGGCAAAGACGGAGTTTCGCGCGGGCGGCAAGGCTACCGTCGCGAAGACCGACGCACAGGAGTGGACCGCGGACAGCGCGGCAGCGCAACTCGTTTTTGTGAACGGCCGTTATGCGCCGGAGCTTTCAGCCGCAGCCGCCCTGCCTAAGGGCGTGACGGTCGGGAGCCTGCGCGAGCAGATTGAGCGCCATCCTGAGACGCTGGAGAAACACCTGGGACGCTACGCCGATTCGGAGCGCGATGCGTTTGTCGCGCTGAACACGGCTTTCCTGGCAGATGGCGCCTATGTGCACGTGCCGCGCGGCGTGGTGGTGGAGCAGCCGATTGTGCTGCTGTATCTGACGACGGCAGAAGACAAGCCAACCATGACGCAGCCGCGGAATCTGATCGTTGCGGAAGACGCGAGCCAGGTGGCGGTGGTGGAAGATTATGTTTCAGTGGGCGGAGAGTCGGTCGCCTTCTCGAATGCGGTGACGGAGCTGGTGGCCGGCAACGACGCGCACGCGCAGCATTTCCTGATCGAGCGCGAGCACGTGAAGGCGTACAACGTGTCGACGCTGCGGATGCAGCAGGGCCGGAGCGCGAATGTAACGTCGCACTCGTTGCTGGTGGGCGGCGGGCTGGTGCGCAACAACGTGCATCCGGTGCTGGCGGGCGAAGGCGGCGAGTGCCTCATCAACGGGCTGTTTCTCGGCACGGGGCGGCAGCACCTGGACAACTTCATGCACGTGGAACACGCGGCTCCGCACTGCAGCAGCCGCCAGTTCTACAACGGCATTCTCGACGGGCAGGCGCACGGCGTCTTTCACGGGCGCATTGTGGTGCACAAGGCCGCGCAGAAAACCGATGCCAAGCAGACGAATCGCAACCTGCTGCTGAACGACGACGCGCAGATCGACACCAAGCCGCAGCTCGAGATCTACGCGGACGACGTGAAGTGCACGCACGGCGCAACGATCGGACAGATCGAGGAGAACGCGCTCTTCTACCTGCGTTCGCGCGGCATCAGCGAATCGGAAGCGCGCAAGCTGCTGCTGCTGGCGTTTGCCGAGGAGTGCCTGGAGCGCATGCAAGCGGGCGCGGCGCGCAACCACGTGGAGAATCTGATTCGCGAGTACCTGCTGGTTCTCTCGAACGCACCAACGCGGGGAAGCGGAAAGGTAACGGAAAGAAGTCTGGAGGAAGTGGGATGAGCGCGAGCGTGGCAACGCCGGAGACCGCGACCAGGTCCCTGCTGGATGTCGAGAAGGTTCGGGCGGATTTCCCGATCCTGGCCACGCGGGTGCATGGACAGCCGCTGGTGTATCTGGACAACGCGGCCACGTCGCAGAAGCCGAAGGCGGTGATCGACGCGCTGGTGCGGTATTACGAGCATGGGAACGCGAACATCCATCGCGGCGTGCATTATCTGTCGCAACTGGCGACGGAGGAGTTTGAAGCCGGACGGCGCGCGGTGCAGAAGTTCATTAACGCGGCCGAGGCAAGCGAGATCATCTTTACGCGCGGCACCACCGAGGGCATCAACCTGGTGGCGCAGACCTGGGGGCGCCAGCACGTGGGCGGGGACAATGAGATCCTGGTGACCGCGATGGAGCACCACTCCGACATCGTGCCGTGGCAGATGCTGTGCGAAGAGAAAGGCGCGAAGCTGAAGGTGGCGCCGATCAACGATCGCGGTGAGCTGGTTTTGGACGAGCTCGAGAAACTGATCGGGCCGAAGACGAAGATCGTGGCCCTCACGCATGTTTCGAACGCGCTGGGCACCGTGAATCCGGTAAAGAAGATTGTGGCGATGGCCCATGCGCACGGCATCCCGGTGGTGGTCGACGGTGCGCAGGCCGTGCCGCACACGATTGTGGATGTGCAGGACCTGGACTGCGACTTCTACTCGTTTTCCGCGCACAAGATGTACGGGCCGACGGGTATTGGCGCGCTCTACGGCAGGAAGGCTCTGCTCGAAGCGATGTCTCCCTACCAGGGCGGCGGCGACATGATCAGCTCGGTGACGTTCGAGAAGACCACGTACAACAAGGTGCCGCACAAGTTCGAAGCGGGCACGCCGGATATGGCGGGCGTCGCGGGCCTGAAGGCGGCCATCGAGTACATGCAGTCTCTGGGCATCGAGAAGATTGCCGGGCACGAGCACGATCTGCTGGTATACGCGACGGAGCGGGTGAGCGCGCTGGACGGCGTGAAGATCATCGGCACGGCAGCAGAGAAGGCCAGCGTGCTGTCGTTCACGCTCGAGGATGTGCATCCGCACGACATTGGAACGATTCTCGATCAGGAGGGGATCGCAGTGCGCACCGGCCACCACTGCGCACAGCCGGTGATGGATCGCTACCGGATTCCGGCGACGGTGCGGGCTTCGTTCGCCGCCTACAACACGCGGAGCGAAGTGGACGCGCTGGTGCGCGGCATCCGCAAGGTGCGGGAGGTCTTCGCGTAATGCCGGAACTGCGCGATCTCTACCAGGAAGTGATCCTCGAGCACAGCAAGGCTCCGCGGAACTACAAGGAGCCGGCGGGGACCAATCACAAGGCTGAGGGCTACAACCCGCTGTGCGGCGACCGCTTCACCGTGTATCTGGAGATGGATGGCGAGACGGTGCGCGACATCGGCTTCCAGGGCGCGGGGTGCGCGATCTCAAAGGCCTCGGCGTCGATGATGACGCAGACGGTGAAGGGCAAGACGAAGGCTGAGGCGCACAGGATCTTCCAGAAGTTCCACGACCTGGTAACCGGGCACTCGCATGACAGCGAGGCTGAGCTGGGCAAGCTGGCGGTTTTCTCGGGCGTATCGGAGTTTCCGGTGCGCGTGAAGTGCGCGACGCTGGCGTGGCACACGCTGGAGGCGGCGCTCGAAGGGAAACAGGAAAAGATTTCCACGGAGTAGCGAAATTCAGCTGGGAGTGAAAACACCCGGCTGCTCGCTCTGGGCTCCAGGCTACCGCATGATCATTACCAACCAAACCGTAGCGCTGAAGCGCGATTGCGCGGCGATTGCCATTCCTGCGGGGACGAAGCATACGCTGGCGGCGGGGACGTGCGTGCGCATCACCCAGGCCAAGGGCGGCAGTTACACGGTTTCCGCGCAGGGCGCGCTCTATCGCATTGAGGAAACGGACGCCGTTGCGCTGGGCATCGCGAGCGCGGCGGAAGAGCAGCACGCGCCGCCGGCCTTCAGCGAGCGCATGGTGTGGGATCAGCTGAAGACGATCTACGACCCGGAGATTCCGGTCAACATCGTCGATCTGGGGCTTATTTACGAATGCGCAATCAGCGATGCTCCCGAGGGCGGCAAGACGATTGACGTGCAGATGTCGCTGACAGCGCCGGGGTGCGGCATGAGTGACGTGCTGAAGGCCGATGTGGAAACCAAGCTGCGGCGGCTGCCGGAAGTGAAGGCGGTGAGCGTCGCGGTGGTGTTCGATCCGCCGTGGAATCCGGGGCGCATGTCGGAAGCGGCGAAGCTGCAGCTGGGTTTCGATCTCGATTACGGCAGCACGAATCCCTGGGGGAATTCGTCGGGGCCGTTCCCGATTCTGAGGTAAAGCCGGCACAAGACCCCGCTGAAGCCAGCATCCAGCCTGGATGGGCGCCGTCTTATTCGTAACAGTTTCTATTACAGATTCGCGCCGGGAGGCAGGCCGCCCCATTGCCAGAAGCCGGTGTACTCGGCTACGCCGATCCACTGGGAGAGCTGCGCATTGGGGAAGCGCTTCACATAGGGCACGGCCCAGCCAATGTCAGCGCCGGAATACGGGGCGCCCGTGACGTCCTGCGTGACGCCGGTGGCTTTGGTGAAGAGGTTAGGATCGGCGAGTCCGGCGATGCAGAGCTTCACGAGGCGGTGGATGGCGCCGTTGTCGTAACTGTAGAGGTCCTGTCCGTTGGCTTCGGCCAATTCCGCGATCATGACAAGGGGCGCGAGGGCGTAGAGATGGTAGTGGAGCGCGCGGCCGGCGCGGTTCATTTCGAGCGGCAGCACGCCGTTAGGTTGAATCTGGTCGACGCCGAATTTGTACGACGCGATGCCCCACTCGTAGTCGCTCTTGTCGTTGAGCGCGATGCCGGCAGCACACACGGCGAGGCCCGACCAGTAGCGGTGATTGTTCCACGCATCGCTGCCGGGATTGTTTTTCTTGCTGTCGACATAATCGGTGACGCGATCGGCCAGTGAGCGAAACCAGCCTTGAATGTTCTTATCCTGCGCCGGCGTGCCCACGCCGGTATTGCGCACTTTGAGATAGGCGATGGCGCTGCCGGCGAGCAGCCATTTCTGCTCGTAGTGACCCTGGCCGGTGGGCATCTCGCCGGTCCAGGCTTTGGCCTGCGCGGCCGCATCGAGCAGCGAGTAGACACAGGCAGCGGCGGCCCGGCTGCCGTGGCGGAGATAGTTGTCGGCGGCCTGGGTGGCCCACTGGCCGAGATGCGTGGGTCCTTCGGTGGCCTTTTCTTCCGCGGCCTTCTTCGCAGGATCGATGACGGAGTGGTGCGCGTCGATGTAGTAACTCTCCGCGTCCAGCGTCTTCGCGAAGGGCGGGGGCGCGGGACAGTCGTAGGGCTTGTCGGTGAGCGCGATGTGCAGATCGTCCCACGGAGAGTGCAAGGGAGCGGCGGCGGCGGCAGTGATCGGGGACGCAATCACGAGGGCGAGGAGAGCGGTGCGCAGCGAAGGCATCGTCGGTGAACCTCAGCGAATTTACGGCTCGACCGGCTCGACGTAGAACATCTCGTTCGTGGTGCGGAAGCCGTTGGCTTCATAGAGGCGACGGCCTTCGTCGGTGGAGTGCAGGGAGACGACACGGATATGGCGGCGACGCGCTTCGGCGAGCGTCATCTCAATGAGGTTGCTGGCGAGGCGATGGCGCCGATGGCTGGGCTCCACGTACACGTTGCAGAGATAGCCGCGCTGCGTGGAGCGGGGATCGAGCGGGTGCGGCGGCCACTCCAGCAGGAGCAGGCCGGCGCCGGCGACTACTTTGCCGTCGTCCTCGGTGAGCCAGCCGAGGTAGCGGCCATCATTGATGGCCTTTGCCACCCAGGGCTCGTGCGCTTCCGCCATGATTTGCAGAACGGGATCGTCGCGGCGGCCGGCATCGACAAACATGCGGCGGCGATGATGCGTGATGAGCGGTGCGTCGGCAGCAACGGCCACCCTGGTTTTCAACATGGAGAGAAGTATATGACCAACAGGCAGCCCAGAGCAGCAGAGGGATCCATAGCCGCACCCTGCGCGGATTAGGATGATCTGGTGACGGCGGCGCCCAAACTCGATCGAAGCCGGCTGCGTGCGGGGATGCGCGTGGCGGTCGCGGTGTCGGGCGGGGCGGATTCCGTGGCGCTGCTGCGCACAGTGGTGGAGGACGCGCCGGAGATTGGGCTGGTGGTTTGCGTGGCACACGTTCATCACGGGCTGCGCGGCGCGGAGGCCGATGCCGATGCCGAGTTTGTGCGCGCGCTCGCGGATCGGCTGGGGTGCGCGTTCCATCTGCATCGCGTGGATACGTCGGCGGTGGCGCGCGAGAACCAACAGTCGATTGAAGAAGCGGCGCGGGTGCTGCGCTATGCGTGGTTCCGCAAACTGCTGGCCGCGGGCCAGGCGGATGCCGTTGCGACGGCGCACACTCTCGACGACCAGGCGGAGACGGTGCTGCATCGGCTGCTGCGCGGAGCGTGGACGGAGGGCCTCGGCGGGATTCATCCCGTAGTTGAAGCGGGACGCGGAGTGATTCTGCGGCCGTTCCTGGGCGTGCGGCGGGCGGAGATTGAGGCGTGGCTGCGAGCCCTAGGGCAGGCGTGGCGCGAGGATACGACGAACGCGGAGACCGTGTTCACGCGGAACCGCATCCGGCATGAGCTGCTGCCGCGGCTGGCGGAATTCAATCCCCGAGTGGCCGAGCAACTGGCGCACATGGCGGGGCTGGCGCGCGACGAAGAGGCGTGGTGGGATGCGGAGCTGCGCCGACTGCTGCCGCAATTGCTGTTGCCGGGCAAGCCGGTGCGCGGCGGCGGACGCGCGGTGAGCACGCATCCCCACGAGAGCAGCGTGGGGATGGAGCTGGAGCGGCTGCGGGCGCTGCCCGTGGCGCTGCGGCGGCGGGTGCTGCGCGCGGCGGCAGAGCAACTGGGGTGCGCGCTGAATTTCGATCAGACGCAACGTCTGATGGAGATGGTCGCGGCGGATGCGAGCGCCGCGGGCGCGAAGAAGCAGGATGTGGCGGCCCATTTGCGGGCGGAGCGGACGGCGCGGGAGCTGGGGCTGTTGCGCGGGGCGGAAAGTGCGAGCCGAGGCGAAGCAAGAGGGCAGGCGGAGAGTTACGAGCTGCCGATTCCGGGCGAGGTGACGGGGCTGGGCGTGACGCTTGTCGCAAAACTGCTGGAGGGGACTGGAGGCTTGAGAGATGGTGAGCGATTGCCGGCGGCGATTTTGCGCACGCCGAGGCCGGGAGATCGGGTGACGCTGAAGCACTCGCGGGGGCCGAAGCCGCTGAAGGAGATCTTCGAGCGGATGGGCGTGGCGGCCGAGGAGCGGAAGCCCTGGCCGGTGGTCGCTTGGCAGGGGCGGATTGTCTGGATGCGGGGGGTGGTGGTGGAGAATGAATCTCCGTTTGAGATTGGCGTCGGAGATTGACTCCTGTGTATGCCAGATCTGGTGATTTGCAGGGTTGGCACTAACACGAAAGGCCGGTTGACCCTCCCCATCGCCAAACCTACAATCTATACAGGAGCACTGCACCCAATTTGCGCCGGGTGCTGTGAGATTTTGATGGGGTCCGAGCCGATCAGCCCGCGGGAACGCGCGGTGCTGACAGCCATTGTCGAAACCTATATCGCGACGGGGGAGCCTGTGGCTTCGCAGGCGCTCGCGCGGCATTTCGGCGGGCAGGCCGGCAATCGCGACGGCATGAGCCCCGCGACCCTGCGCAACGTGATGGCGTCGCTCGACAAGGCCGGGCTGCTCGACCAGCCGCACACGTCGGCCGGGCGAATCCCGACGGCGCAGGCGTTCCGGCTGTATGTGGAGCAGCTCAGCGGGCCGCAGTTTGCGATTCTGCCCCCGGAGCGCCGCGAGCAGATTGAGGAGAGCTTTGCCGGGATCGGCACGAGCCAGCAGTATCTGGAGCGCACGTCGCATGTGCTGGCGCTGATTTCGAGCGGGCTGGGCGTGGCACTGGCGTCGGCGCAGGAGTTCCATCAGCTGGAGCACATTCACTTCTCGCGGCTGGGCGCCGGGCGGGTGCTGGCGGTGGTGATCACGAAGGGCGGCACGGTGCTCGATCGCGTGCTGATGCTCGATCGGGACCTGAACATCGGAGAGCTGGAAACGGCGGCGCGCTTCCTGAACGAGAACTACCACGGTTGGTCGATCGAACGGATTCGCGTGGAACTGGAGGGGCGGCTGGAAGCGGAGCGCAGCGAGTACGATCGGCTGATGTTGTGGGTGGAAGAGCTGGTGCGCAAGGGCGCTCTGGAAGCGGATACGGCCGCGGCACCGGCGATTTTCGTGGAGGGCGTCGCGAATCTGCTGGTTGGCGAGACGGATCGCTCGCGGCTACGGACCATGCTGCAGGCGCTGGAAGCGAAGGAGCGCCTGATCGAGCTGCTGAACGCGTACGTCGATGCGCAGCAGCGGTCGGTGCGCGTGGTGGTGGGGCTGGAGGAAGCGATTCCGGAACTGAAGGATTTTGTGCTGATCGGCGCCAATGCGCGGCTGGGCACGGGCAGTCTGGGCACGGTGGCCGTGATCGGGCCAACGCGCATCCAGTATCAGGAGACGATCAACGCGGTATCGTATATCGCGCAGCTTTCGGGAAGGATCTTCCCGTCGCCGCAGTAGAGCGGCATCCCCGCAGAAGACGCAGCCCGCTCGCAGGAGCGTGTGTGCGAGCAGAAAATCGAGACTGAGGTATGAGCAGACGGATGGTGGAAGAAAAGAACGCCGAGGAGACTCCGGCGCAAGGCAACGGAGCAGCGGAGGAATTGAGCGAGCCGCTGGTGGTGGTGGAAACGGCGACGGTTCCGCAGGAGGAGTACGACCGCCTGAAGGCGGAGCGGGATTTGCTGTTCGATCGCCTGGCGCGGCTACAGGCCGAGTTTGAGAACGCGCGCAAGCGCGAGGCGAAGGAGCGGACGGAGTTTCGCGACTTTGCCGTTGCGGGCGCGGTGGAGCAGTTTCTGCCGGTGCTCGACAACTTCCAGCTGGCGCTGAAGTCGACGGGCTCGGCCGATCAGCTGCGCACGGGCGTGGAACTGATCGTGAAGCAGATGGAAGAGGCGCTGCGCGGGCTAAACGTGCAGGCGGTGGAAGCGGTAGGAGCGGCGTTCGATCCGAAGGTGCATGAGGCACTGGAGATGGTGGAGCGCGCGGACCTTCCGGATCATCAGGTATTTGACGAGGTTCGCCGCGGGTATCGCATCCGCGAGCGGCTTCTGCGCCCGGCGCTGGTGCGGGTGGCGAGCAATCCCCAGCAGAAAGAAGCATGAGCAGAACAGGAAACGTGATCAAGGCTGACTACTACGAGGTTTTGGGTGTTGCGCGCACGGCGACCGACCAGGAGCTGAAGACGGCGTATCGCAAGCTGGCGCTGCAGTATCACCCGGACCGCAATCCAGGGAACAGCGAGTCCGAAGAGCGCTTTAAGGAGTGCAGCGAGGCGTATCAGGTGCTGAGCGATCCGCAAAAGCGCGCGGTGTACGACCGGTTCGGCCACGCGGGCATGGGCGGCGGCGGCTTCGACGGCGCCGGGCCGTTCGGCGGCGTGCAGGATATCGGAGACATCTTCGGCGACATTTTCGGCGAGATGTTCAACGTCGGCGGCAACCGCCGCGCCTCGCGCACGCAGAAGGGCCACGACGTTCGCCACGATCTGAGCATCGAGTTTGAGGAAGCGGTGTTCGGCAAAGAGACGAAGATCACGTTTCAGAGGATGGAAGGGTGCAAGGACTGCCGGGGCACGGGGACGGCGACCGGGCGCGGGCCTTCGACGTGTCCGCACTGCCAGGGACGCGGGCAGGTGCGCTACCAGCAGGGCTTCTTCTCGATTGCGCGCACATGCACGCACTGCGGCGGCATGGGGACGGTGATCACCGATCCCTGCACGACGTGCCGGGGCGATGGGCGGGTGGAGCGCAGCCACGACATGACGGTCACGATTCCGGCCGGCGTGGAAGACGGCACGCGCATCCGCTACCAGGGCGAAGGCGACACGGGACGCTCCGGCGGCGGCAACGGAGATCTGTATGTGGTGCTGCGCGTGCGTCCGCACAAGTTCTTCGAGCGCGACGGCAACGATCTGCGCTGTATCATTCCGATTTCGTTTCCGCAGGCGGCGCTCGGCACCGAGATTCACCTGGTGACGCTGGACGGACCGGCGCGATTGAAGATTCCTGAAGGCACGCAGAGCGGTCAGGAGATCAAGATTCGCGGACGCGGCGTGCCCTACCTCAACGAGCACGGGCGCGGTGATCTGGTGGCGCAGGTGGTGGTGCGCACGCCCACCAAGCTGACCAAAGCGCAGAAGGACAAGCTGCGCGAGCTGGGCGAGATCATGACCGTGGAGAACACGCCGACGTCGCGGGGGATTTTCGACAAGGTGAAGGAGATGTTCTCTTAAATGCGGGGGAGAAGCGGTTAGCTGAAAGCCGGTCAGTTCAGAAACCGGTCAGCAAAGTACGGCTTCCGGATAATTTAATTCGCTCAATCTGCAGACTGCGATCTCGAGATGATGAAGATGGCCGGCGCGAGCCGGCCATTCTTATTGGACGCATGCCGCGGGAAGAGCAAAAGCCCTCTCGCTGAGAGGATGCCATTCCTGACCGCTGCAGCCCGGACGCTGCTACTCCAGCAGCGCAGCGGCGATCGACAGCGCCGCGATGGCGGCGGTTTCGGCGCGAAGGATGCGCGGGCCGAGGCTGACGGCCTTCCAGCTCTCCGCGTCGAAGAGCGCTTCTTCTTCGGCGGTCCATCCACCCTCCGGACCGACGGCGATGTGCATCGCGGGCACATCGTCGCCCGCAGCGGCAAGCGCGGTCGTCAGCGCGTGATGCAGCGTCGTCGAGCGCTCCTGCTCGGCCAGCACAAGGCGCACGGCATCAGCACTCCGCGCGATCGCGGTCTTCAGCGGCAGAGGGTCATTGATCCGGAGCACATCGGAGCGGCGCGCCTGCTTCGAGGCTTCGACGGCGATGCGGCGCCAGCGATCGGCGCGCGATGCGGCGGACTGGGCGAGATGCTTCTCGCTGCGGCGCGCGATGACCGGCACGATGCACTCGGCGCCGAGTTCGGTTGCCTTCTCGATGGCCCACTCCATGCGATCGAATTTGTAGATGCTGAGCAGCAGCGTGATGGGCAGTGCGGGATCGGCTGCGACTTCGGCGACGAGGTTGAAGCGCACCGAATCGCCGACAATGGCCGCGATGACGCCATGCCACACGCGGCCGCCGGCGACGATGTCGAACTCCATGCCGGGCTGCGCGCGGAGCACGCGGATGAGGTGGGCGGCCTGGTTACCTTCGAGGGCAGCGGTGGCTTCGTCCCAGGTGTCGGCGATCCAGCGGCGGCGGGTCATGAGGACAGGGTACAGGGATCAGAGGCTGGTGATCACTGAGCGGCATCGAGTGCCCAGGAGAGGGTGACGTTCGTATGAACGCGAACAGGCGGAAGGGATGATCGATGCAGAGGGCTGTTGCGGAAACCCTCATGAACACTGGCTCAAAATGATTGGGGGGACGCTTTACGCGTCCCCCCAGGGTGTTGCCGGTGATGGCTTACTTTTTCTTTGCGGCCTTCTTCGCTGCCTTCTTCGCCGGTTTCTTAGCTGCTTTCTTCGTTGCCATTTTGTCTATTCTCCCTTTTCGATGTCTACATCGAAGTCTGCAACATAAATGCTGCAGTTAACGAATGTATAGATTTCCCCACCATGAGTGTCAAGGAAAAAATGGAGTTTTTCGACGGAGATTTCGCTCGACGGAATCGCGCTCGTCATCGGCACGAGCATCACGCGATCAGAGGAGATGAAAGTGATGGACGAGAGCGAGCATCAAGCCGGAGAAAATATCGTGCCACGCATGCGCGATCATGCCGGGCCGCAGCGAGCGTCGCAGAAGTGCGAGAGCGCAGAAGAGCGCGCCATACACGCCGATGGCGAGCATGCCCGCAGCGCCTTCGTATCCGTGCGCGATGCCGAAGATGAGCGACGATGCGACGACGCCCACAGCCAGCGAATGCGCGGGCGCAGCGAACTGGCGCAGCAGATACCCGCGGAACGTAAGCTCCTCGACGATGCCGGCGGTGCAGCTGAGGGTGATCCAAAGCAGGATCTCCTGCGCGTTCCGCGGCGCGAGCGCGGCGAGCGCCTTCTGCGGCGAGGTGAGATGGAGCAGCTGCGCGAGGATGCCGATGCAGGCGAGGATCGCGAGAGAGATGATCCAGAAGATGGCGGCGGCGGCGAGATCTTCGCCCCAGGCCTCGAGGCCGCGGCGGAAGCCGAAGACCTCCGCGAGAGAGACGCGTTTCATGCGCAGACCCCACCAGACGAGCAGAAAGAGCAGCCATTCCACGCCGATGCCGGTGAGGTAGCGCTGCACGTGATGCGCGCTGAGAGCGCCGATGTGCGTGGGACGCGAATTGAACACCGAGCCGCCGACAATCAGCAGCACGATGAGCGCGGTGTGCCACCACGGGGCGACCGCGCTGGTGGAACGCGGTGCGGCGGACGCGGTGGGCTGGAGCGGAGCTTCGTGCATGAGGTCCTCGGACTCTGTTATCTTCCATTGGATTCTACGAGCGGGTGACGCGCATCGAATCAGAGAAAAGGGAGTTTATGGAACCGATTGTGATTGTTTCCGGCTGCCGCACGCCGGTGGGGAAGTTTCAGGGATCGCTCTCCGAGGTCTCTGCAACCAGGCTGGGCGCGGTGGTGGTGCGCGAGGCAGTGCGCCGCGCGCAGGTGAAGACGGAGCAGGTGGACGAGTGCATCATGGGCAACGTGCTGCCGGCAGGCTTGGGACAGAATCCCGCACGCCAGGCGGCGCTCTTCGGCGGGCTGCCGCCGGAGGTGAGCGCGGTGACGGTGAACATGGTGTGCGGTTCGGGATTGCGGGCTGTCTCGCTCGCGGCGCAGACGATCCAGACAGGCAACGCGGAGATCGTCGTCGCCGGCGGCATGGAGTCGATGACCAACGCGCCGTATTTGCTGCCGCACGCGCGCAGCGGCTTCCGCATGGGCAACAACATCGCCGTGGATTCGATGGTGAACGACGGGCTGTGGGATGTTTACAACGACTTCCACATGGGGCAGACGGCGGAACTGGTAGCTGAGAAGTACGGCATCACGCGCGAGGATCAGGACAGCTTCGCGCTGCGCTCGCATCAGAAAGCGGCAGCTGCGTGGCGCGAGGGTCGATTTGCGGCGGAAGTGGTGCCTGTGGAGATTCCGGCAAAGAAAAAGGGCGCGGAGCCGAGGCTCTTCGAGCGCGACGAAGCGATCCGCGAGGACGCCAGCCTCGAGAGCCTGCGCGCGCTGAAACCGGCGTTTAAGAAGGATGGAACGGTGACGGCGGGCAATGCTCCGGGCGTGAACGATGCGGCTGCCGCCGTGGTCCTGATGGCAGAGGCGAAGGCGAAGGCGCTCGGCCTCGAGCCGATGGCCCGCATTGTGGCGCACGCCACCAGCGGCGTCGAGCCGAAGTGGGTGATGATGGCGCCGGTCACGGGCGTGCGCAAGGTGATGGCGAAAGCCGGATGGTCTGTCGGCGACGTCGACCTGTTCGAGCTGAATGAGGCCTTCGCGGTGCAATCGATCGCTCTGGGGCGGGAGCTGGGGGTTCCCGATGAGAAGCTGAACGTTAACGGCGGATCGGTCGCGATCGGGCATCCGATCGGCGCCAGCGGCGCACGGGTCTTCGTCACCCTGCTGCACGAGATGATCCAGCGGCGCGCGCGGCGCGGCGTGGTCGCCCTGTGTTTGGGCGGCGGAAACTCTGTGGCGATGGCAATCGAAAGGGACTAGCCGTCCACGCACAGGCCGATTCGCGGTCAGAAGGACCAGCCTGTTCGCGCCGATGAGTACGCTCGCTCGTTCTACCATGGTTGCGGTTCTTTGCAGGAGGCGGAACGTGCGACCTGGGAACGGGCTGGTTCGATGGGGCGTTGTGGTTTGCGGCATCGCGGCGCTGTGCGGCATGGCGGCGGCACAGGCAACCGTGGAGCGCGAGCCGATGGGCGTGGTGATGCACAACGGCTCGGAGACGATGCACATCACGGTCTGTGGGCCGGATCTGATCCATGTGGTGGCGGGGCCGGGCGATCCTCAGGGCGCATCGCCGGCTACGCCGTGGATCGTGAATCCGTGCCAGCCCGCTTCGTTCGATTTTCGAAGCGATGCCAATACGGCGACGATCAGCACAGCGAAACTGCGCATCAGGATCGATCTGAAGCAGGCGGCGCTGCGCTTCGATGACGCGGCCGGACAGGAGCTGCTGCAGGAGTTCGGCAATCGCGATCCGCGGCATTACGTCGCGGCCGAAGTGAACGGCGAGAAGGTCTACCACGTCACGGAGCGCTTCCAGGGTCAGCCGCTGGAGGGCATCTACGGGCTGGGCCAGCACCAGTCTGGTGTCTTTGATTATCGCGGAGCGGTCGTCGAGCTGGCACAGGCGAACACAAACGTCTCGATTCCGTTCCTCGTATCGACCAACGGCTACGGGCTGCTGTGGAACACGGCTTCGCGCTCGCTCTTCGACAATCGCTTTTTCCTGGAGATGAAGCTCACGGCCAACGCCGCCGACGCGATCGACTACTACTTCGTTTACGGGCCGGAGATGGACCAGATCATTCATCGCTATCGGGACCTGACCGGCCACGCGCCGCTGTTCGGGCGATGGGCGTACGGCTTTGTGCAGTCGAAGGATCGTTACAAGTCGGCGAAAGAGCTGCTAGACGTGGCCCAGGAGTATCGCGACCAGCACGTGCCGCTGGACTTCATCGTGCAGGACTGGTTCTGGTGGAAGCTGCAGGGCGATCCCGAGTACAACGACGCCTATCTGAAGCCGTGGCCGGATGTGCCGGAGGCGCTGCGCAAGCTGCATGAGGAGCATGTGCACGCGATGATCTCAGTGTGGGCGAAGATGGATCCGCGTTCGGAGACGTGGCAGGAGATGAAGGCGAAGGGGCTGGTGGTGCCGGACACGGATTTGTACGACGCGACGAATCCGGCGGCACGCGATTTCTACTGGGACCACCTGGTAGGGAAGAAATTTGCGGAAGGGTGGGACGGATTCTGGCTGGACAGCTCGGAGCCGGAGATCTGGGACGGGTTCAGCGACGGCTCACTGGACGAGAAGCATTTGTTCATCGGCAACGGCGCGCGGTATACGAACATCTTTCCGCTGCTGCATTCGGGCGGCGTTTACGAGCACTGGCGGAAGACGACGGACGAGAAGCGCGTCTTCATCCTGACGCGGTCGGGATTCCTGGGGCAGCAGCGGAACGCGACGACGGTGTGGTCGGGCGATGTGATCGGGACATGGATGTCGTTCAAGCGGCAGATTGCGGCGGGGCTGAATTTTGAGGTGTCGGGGCTGCCGTACTGGACGACGGACATTGCGGGCTACGGCTGGCCGTACGAGCGCGACACGCGCGACCCCAGTTATCAGGAGCTGTACACGCGGTGGTACGAGTTCGGCGCGTTCTGCCCGATTTTTCGCACGCATGGGCATCGCGTGAACGACACGAACGAGATTTTCTCGTACGGGCCGCAGACGCCGACGTTAATCGCGTGGGACAAGCTGCGGTACCGGATGCTGCCGTACATCTACTCGCTGGCATGGCGGGTGACCAGCGACGACTACACGATGATGCGTCCGCTGCCGATGGACTGGCGCGAGAACCAGACGGTGCGCGACATCGGCGATGAGTACATGTTTGGGCCGGCGTTCCTGGCGAATCCGGTAACGGAGCAGGGCGCGACGAGCCGTGAGGTGTATCTGCCGCCAGCCGCTTTCTGGTATGACTTCTGGACGGGTGCGCGCGTGCAGGGCGACCAGCACGTGCAGGCTGCGGCGCCACTGGACCGCATGCCGCTCTACGTAAAGGCGGGCTCGATTGTGCCGCTGGGGCCCGAAGTGGAGTATGCGGAGCAGTCGCCGGATGCGCCCATCGAACTGCGTATTTATTGCGGGGCGGATGGGAATTTCAATTTGTACAACGATGCCGGCGACACCTACGCGTACGAGAAGGGCGAGCGCGCGGTCATCCCCATGCACTGGGACGACGGCGCATCGACGCTCACGCTGGGGGCGCGCGAGGGGAGCTATCCGAGGATGGCGCAGAAGAGGACGTTTCGCGTAGTGCTGGTGAGCGAAGGGCACGGCGCGGGTGCGCAGGTGGCGGCGACGGCGGATCGGGAGATTGTGTATGACGGGAAGAGTGTGAGTGTGGTGCTGAAGTAGCGGCTGGGGCACTGCGGACCGGAAAATGCGGCCGGCAACCCGCTATCGCTTGCAGACGCTGCTATTCTTTGCCCCGTGGAGCAATTCGCCGCATTTTTCGGACTGGCCTTCAGCGCGCTGCTGCCGCTGATCAATCCTTTAGGCAGCGCGCTAGTGTTCATTGGAGTGGTCGGGCCGGCACCGCGGGCGGTGTACCGGCATCTGGCGCGGAGAATCGCCGTCAGCACGATCGTCTTTCTCACGGTCATCGAGCTGGTGGGCACGGCGGTGCTCAAGTTCTTCGGCATCTCGCTGCCGGTAATGCAGGTCTCGGGCGGGCTGGTGCTGGCAGCGATGGGCTGGAGCCTTCTCAACCGCGAGCAGCAGACCCCCAAAGAGGTACCAGCCGGGTGCGAAGGCCATTTGGACGACCTCGAACAAAAGATCTTCTACCCCTTCACCTTTCCGCTGACGGCGGGCCCGGGGACCATCGTGGTGATGGTAACGCTCAGCGCGCATGCTTCCGTTGGCAGTCTGATTCCCGACGTCATCTCCTACGGAGGTATCCTAGCGGCCGTCCTCGTACTAAGCATCGCCGTGTATTTCTGTTACGCCTTCGCGCCTGCGATTTCGGCTCGCGTGTCTCCGCAAACAGCGCACGGCGTGGTGCGCGTGATCGCGTTCGTGCTGCTGTGCATCGGGGTGCAGATCACGTGGAACGGCGCCGAGGCGATGCTGCAGACGGTGCTGCGGAAGTAGGAGGGGCGGTCAGCGGCTGTCAGCGAGAAACTGTTAGCAAAGGACTGTTAGCGAAAAGCTGTTAGCGAGGGACTGTCAGCGAAAAGCTGATAGCGAAGGACCGTAAGTGGATGGGGCGGGGCGAGAGTGATTCCGAATCCGACAGAGCGGTTTACGGGACGAGTGGAGAGCTATCGGCGGTACCGACCGGGCTATCCCGCGGAGGCGGTCGAGACGCTGCGACGCGCGTGTGGGCTGAGCGCGGATGCGCGGGTGGCCGATGTCGCGGCTGGGACGGGATTGCTGACCGAGGTTCTGCTCGATGCGGGCTTTGCCGTCACCGCGGTCGAACCGAATGAGGAGATGCGCCGGGCGTGCGCGACGCTCGAGACGAAATATCCGAAGCTCCGGGTTGTGGCGGGCACGGCGGAAGCAACGGGGCTGCCGGATGCGTCCGTCGACCTGATCACGGTGGCGCAGGCGATGCACTGGTTCGATCTGGAGAAAACCAGGGCGGAGTTTGCGCGGATCCTCAGACCGGGCGGATGGTGCGCGGTGCTGTACAACAATCGGCGGCTGAGCGGGGATGCGTTTCACGACGGATACGAGGCGCTGCTGCGGGAGTTCGGCGTCGACTATCTGGCCGTGAAGGGGCAGCACATGGGGCGCAAGCGGCTGGCGGAGTTCTTTGCTCCGGAGCCGATGCAGTGCGCAACCTTCGAGAATGCGCAGAGCTTCGACTATGCCGGGCTGGAGGGGCGGATTCTGTCGTCGTCGTACATGCCGCAGCCGGGGCAGCCGCGATTTGCGGAGATGCAGGACGCGGCGCGGCGGCTGTTTGCGGAGACGCAGCGGGACGGCGCGGTGACCATGGTGCACGATTGCGTGATGTGCTGGGGGTGCTGTCCGCACGAACGCGAGCGCCTTCGGCGCCCCTCATCCTGACGCAGGGACTTAGGAACTCGACCGGGACGACTGTTGTGCGCACGAAGGGCGCGTTCCGCTCGACGCGTAGCCGCTAGCACTCGATCACATTCAGCGCGAGCCCCGCGAGCGATGTTTCCTTGTAGCGCGACTGCATGTCGAGGCCGGTTTGGTACATGGTTTTGATGACCTGATCGAGCGAGACTTTGTGCTCTTCGGTTTCGTTCATGGCGATACGGCAGGCCTGCACGGCTTTCACCGCGCCCATGGCGTTGCGCTCGATGCAGGGAATCTGGACGAGGCCGCCGATGGGGTCGCAGGTCATGCCGAGGTTGTGCTCCATGGCGATTTCGGCGGCGTGCTCCACTTCGCCGTTGCTGCCGCCGAGCGCCGCGGCCAGGCCTCCGGCAGCCATGGAGCAGGCAACGCCCACTTCGCCCTGGCAGCCGACTTCGGCGCCGCTGATCGAGGCGTTCTCCTTGTAGAGCACGCCGACGGCGGCCGAGGTGAGGAAGTAGCGCAGGATGCCATCCTCATTCGCGCCGGGGATGAAGTCGCGATAGTAGCGCGCGACGGCGGGGATGACACCCGCGGCGCCGTTGGTGGGCGCAGTGACCACACGGCCTCCCGCGGCGTTCTCTTCGTTCACGGCCATGGCGTAGACGGTGACCCAGTCGAGCGGAGCGAGGGGATCGGTGGAACCCTTCTCGCGGAGGCGCGCGGCAAGCCGCGGAGCGCGGCGGCGCACGCTGAGGCCTCCGGGCAGGATGCCTTCGGTCGTCATGCCGCGGTCGATACACGCCTGCATCACCGACCAGATGTGCAGGATGCCGGCGTGGACTTCTTTCTCCGGACGAAGCGCGCGCTCGTTGGCCAGCATCAATTGCCAGACGGTGAGGCCGGCGCCGGATGCCATGTGGAGCATCTGCGCCGCGCTGGTGAAGGGATAGGGGAGCAGCAGATCGGACGCGGTGGCCGGCAGCGAGTTTTCGCCGTCCGCGACGATGAAGCCTCCACCGATGGAGAAGAACGTGCGCGCGAGCAGCGGATGACGATCGGAATCGAATGCGGTGAATCGCACGCCGTTGGGGTGCTGGGTGATGGCGCCCGGTGGCAGCATTTCATCGCGGTGAAAGAGCAGGTGCTCCGGCTCGCGAAAGGGGATGGGATGCTTTGCCAGCAGGGAGAGCGTGCCTGACTCTCGGATCGCGGCGAGCTTCGGCTCGATCGTCGCGGGATCGATGGTGGCGGCTTCTTCGCCGCTGAGGCCGATCAGGATAGCGCGGTCGGTGCCGTGTCCCTGGCCGGTGAGCGCGAGCGATCCGTAGAGCTCGACGCGGACTTCGGCCACCTTCGCGAGCAGGCCCGCGTCGGAAAGCTCCACGACGAAGCGCCGTGCGGCGCGCATGGGGCCCATGGTGTGCGAACTGGAGGGTCCGATGCCGACCTTGAACAGGTCGAAAAGACTGGTTTTCACGGAATACAGGGTACAGCGTTCAGGGTACAGGGTGCAGGAAAGCGCAAAGCTGCCTCAACGCAGCGGGGAGCCAGAAGCTCGCAACTCGTAACCTCCTTTTACGTTCCCCCGACGTAGATAAAGCGCGCAAGGAAGAGCACGGCCAGGATGCAGAGCAGCCAGTCCTTGCGGGTGATGTGACCGGTGAAGAGCCGCAGGGCGGCCCAGGCGATGATGCCGAAGCCCAGTCCGTTGGCGATCGATGTGGTGAGCGGGATGAGCAGCAGCGTGAGAAACGCAGGGAAGGCGACGAGCGGGTGCTTCCACTCGATCTCGCCGAGGGTCTGCAGCATCAGACTACCCACCACGATGAGCGCCGGCGCGGTGGCGGCCGTGGGCACCATGCTCACGAAGGGCGCAGCGACCAGGGAGACGAGAAACAGGAGTCCGGTGACGATGGCGGTAACGCCGGTGCGTCCGCCGGCGGCGACTCCGGCCGCGGACTCGATGTAGCTGGTAACCGTGGAGGTGCCGGCCAGCGATCCGGCGACGGTGGCCGTGGCGTCGGCAAACAGGATGTGATTGAGGCGAGGGATCTCATTGTTCTCACCGATGAGGCCGGCGTGCTTGGTGACGGCGACCAGCGTGCCGAGGTTGTCGAAAAGATCGACGAAGAGGAAGACGAAGACGATTTCGAGCAGGCCGATGTGCAGCGCGCCGCGGATATCGAGGCGAAAGGCGGTCTGGGTGATGGCGGAAAGGCTGTAGGGCTGCGGGTTCCACTGCACCAGGTGGAACGGAATGGCGGCGAGGGTGACGGCGAACACGCCGATGAGGATGGCCCCGCGGACACGCCAGGCCAGCAGCGCAGCCATCAGCAGAACGCCCAGCAGCGCAAGAAACGTGGCGGGCTGGCGCATGTCGCCGAGCGTAACCATGGTGGCAGGGTCGGCGACGACGATGCCGGCGTTCTTGAATCCGATGAAGGCGATGAAGAGGCCGATACCGCCCGCCACCGATGCGTAGAGCTCGTGGGGAATGCTCTGCAGAATGGCCTGGCGTAGTCCTGTGGCCGTCAGCAGCAGGAATATAACCCCGGAAAGAAACACCGCGCCAAGGGCCGTCTGCCACGGCACGTGCAGCTTCATCACGACCATGTAGCTGAAGTAGGCGTTGAGTCCCATGCCGGGAGCGAGAGCCAGGGGGTAGCGCGCCACCACGCCCATGAGAATGCTGGCGAAGGCCGCCGAAACACACGTTGCGGCGGTAACCGCAGGGATCGGCAGTCCGGCTTTGCCGAGGATGGCCGGATTGACCACGATGATGTAGGCCATCGTGATGAAGGTAGTAAGGCCGGCGAAGAATTCCGTTCTCCATGTGGTTTTGAGCGCGGCGAATTGGAAATACACTTCGAGTTTTTGGCGCATGGGCTCTGGCGGAAGGATGGGTTTTCAGTGTGATTGCTATCAGATCACAGAAGCGGCGCAGAACCGCGACTATTTTGGATTTCCGGAGCACGAAAGAGAGGTGCGGAAGGGCAGAAACGCTTGCTATTCTGGAGTCCGGACCTTCTGGTCCGGCACTTTGGATTCTCCGCGCACTGACCCGATGAAATCTCTCGCCGCGCCGTTGGGCGCGCTCTTGCTGGCAGCGCTGCTCGCCGGCTGTTCCCACGCTCCGTCACCGTCGAAGGCCGCCAGTTCGGTGGAGGCCGCGGCTGCTCGTCGCGAGCAGGCCATGCAGCAGGCTCGCGCCGCCGCACAGGCTGCGGCTTCCGATCGCCAGGAGCTGGCCGGCATCCCGCTGCCGTCGAAGACGGTCTACACGGCTATCCACACGCGACAGAGCTGGAACAATCCATTCCTGATTGTGAGTAAGTCGACGGTGAACCTGAGCATGCTGTATCCGCCGATGGGGCCTCCCGCCCCAGGCGACAGCGTGCTGCGGCTGACGGCGGCGCGGCGGCGCGTGCTCGATCTGCGGCTGGCCGATCTGTCTGAAGCGCTGACGGCTCTGCCGCCGGAGGCCTGGCCCTACGGGCGGGTGATTGCAGTGGAAGAAGACCCGAATGCCCCGCCCAGCGACGGCCCGGCGGTGCGGCGCAACGTGGAAGCCACGATGCAAACGCTGAGCGATCTGGGCGTGGTGGTTTACGAGTGGCAGCCGACGCGGTAAGCGAAGCTAGTATTCGCCGTCCACGACGTTCTCGAGCGGCTCGCCGCGCAGATAGCGGCCCACCTGTTCGGCGGCCAGTTGCATGGCCCGCGCCATGAACAGGGGCGAGGATCCGGCGACGTGCGGCGTGAGCAGCAGGTTGGGCGCGCTCCACAGCGGATGGCCGTCGGGCAGCGGCTCGGGATCGGTGACGTCGATGGCGGCGCGGATGCGCCCGTTGTGCAGGGCTGCGAGCAACGCTTTGGTATCGACCACCGGGCCACGTGCAACGTTCACCAGCAGCGCTCCCTGCTTCATGAGCGCGATTTCGCGAGCGCCGATCATGCCGACGGTTTCGGTGGTCATGGGCACGACGAGCACGATAGCGTCGGCCTGCGGCAGCAGCTCGCGAAGCTGCGCGATGGAAGCAACGCCTGGCCGGGCAGAACGGGCGACGCGAAGAATCTCAACGCCGAACGGCGCGAGCCGCGCCTCAATGGCTGCGCCAATGTCGCCGTAGCCGACGATGAGGACGCGCTTGTTGTGGACTTCCTCGACCAGAACCGGCGGATAGTAACGCCTCTCCGTCGAGTGGAGGGCGCGATAGCGATCTTCCGCTTCCCAGCGGCGCGACCATGTGGCCCACCGGCGGAGATCGCCGTAGAACGGCAGATATTTGTACGAAGCGAGAATGGCGGCGACGGCCCATTCCGCCGTGGGAATGGTGTGTACGCCGCAGGCGTCGCAAAGAACCACATCGCCGGGCAGCAGCGGGCGCAACGCATCCACGCCGGCCAGGGTGGCCTGCACCACGCGCACGCCGCGCAAATGCGGCCACGCCTGCCGGGCATGTTTGATGAAGGGCGGCGCAATCCAGAATTCGACATCGACAGCGCGCTCGGGCTGCTTCGGGATGATTTCGATCGCTACGTGGTCGGGCAGCAGAGAGTGCAGTTCGGGATCAACCGCGTCGGGCACGCCAACTTTCAGCATCAGGATTTCCGGCTCCGTTGCAGCAAGGGATACTTCGATCGTAGCTCCGGACGCAGCTTGGCCGCAGAACCGAAGTACTGCTGCCAACAGCCGACGTCAGTGCTTCTCGTGGAAGAACTTGTTGTTGATGTCGGGCCAGAATTCCTTAAAGATGAACGTCGCTCCGTCCAGGCTCACGTTGACCAGCCATCGCTGGCCGGTCTTGGTCCAGGTGCGCTCCGGGGAGGGATAGTAAAGGTCTGCGACTCCCGCGGCGCCGCCGGCGCCGATAATCTCTGATGCGTTGAACGTCTCATGGCCCGCGTCGGTGCGCGTGATGAGCACGCGGCTGAAGGAGTAGGCAGCCCGCTTTACGAAGCCGCCGGATCCCAGCGTGTAGTAGCGGGAATCCTGGTGGAACAGAGAGGGGAAGAGGAATTCAACCTGAAAGTTCTCGTCGGTCTGATCGGCAAACGTGTGCCAGTAGTACCGGCCGTATCCGGCGGCGCCCTGATGGAATTCGGGATACGAGTCCTCAGCCTGAGCCACACCTGCCAGGATGCCCGCGAAAATGAAACTGGAGTAGTCGAAGCTGTCTTCGCTCGCGCCGACAAACTTCTGCTTGAAAGACTGCGGCGGCAGCTTGGCGTTGACAGAGACCGAGCGAAAGTTGGGTACGATGCCGAGGATGCGCTTCGTCTGCTTCCCCTCGAGACTCTGGTCCTGCGAATTGGTCTGGGTGGACGGCGCGGGAGCGGGAGTCTGCACCGACTGCGGAGCGTCAGGCAGATCGGCGCTGACCGGAGGTGGGGCGTTGGGCCCGGTGCTCTGACTCAGAGCCGCGAACGGAGTCGCAAGACACGCCAGGAAGACCAGGGGGCGCAGACGCGCCATGACTGTGAAGCTCTGCAAGTGAGGGATCTCCAGGTTTACGGATTTCCTCCACTCCTGGGGAGAGAAGGGTCGGTGAAAGGAACCGTTCTCATTTAGACTCGCCCAGCGCGCGAATGGACGCAGAAATTACGGCTCATTCATTCTTCGTTCAGAGGGCGAGATCGCCTTCTATCCGAGTACTTTCCGCAAAGCTTCCAGGCCTTTCTCGATAGCCTCGGGCGCGACGGAGTAGCTGAACCGGACATGGCCCTCGCCCTGCGCCCCGAAGACGACACCGGGAATCGTCGCCACGTGGGCTTTCTCAAGGAGGATCTCGGCGACTTTGCGGCTGCTTTTGCTGATATTCGTCACGCAGGGAAATGCGTAGAAGGCGCCCGCAGGCAGGTTGCACTCCAGGCCCAACTCGTTGAGCCCCTTCACCAGCAGGTCACGGCGCAGGCGGAATTCTTCGCGGCGGCCATCGATGGCATTCTGCGGCGTGGCCAGCGCTTCGACCGCGGCCCACTGCGTGGGCGTGGAGACGCCGTTGGTGGAGTAGAGCACGACCTTGCGCATGCCGGTCATGAAGGGCTCTTTCGCGACTGCATAGCCAACGCGCCAGCCCGTCATGCCGTACGTTTTCGAAAGTGTGAAGCATGTAATCGTGCGCTCTTCCATGCCCGGCAGGGCGGCGATTGAAACATGCTCGCCCTCGTAGACCAGGTCTTCATAGGCCTCGTCGGCAAAGACGATGAGGTCGCGCTGAATGGCGAACTTCGCCACCTCTTCGGCTTCGGCTCGGGAAAAAACGGCACCCGAGGGATTCTGCGGCGTGTTGTAGTAGATGGCGCGGGTGGCCGGCGTGGAGTAGTGCTCGAGGGATTTCGTAAGCCCGTTGCGGCGTGCTGTTTCCGTCGGAACCATCACCGGACGCGCCTGCGCCATCGTGATCATGTCGCGGATCGGGGTCCAGTAGGGCGAAAACAGCAGAACGTCGTCACCCTGGTTGAGCACCGTCTGGAATGCTGCGTAGAGCGCGTGGGCGCCGCCGACGGTCACAAGAACGTCGTCGACGCCGGCTGCCATGCGGTTCTTCATTTCGAGCTTGTGAGCGATCGCTTCGCGCAGAGGGTCGATACCGGAGGAGGGCGCATAGCGGGTGCGGTTGTCGGTGAGAGCCTTCACCGCGGCGAATTTCACGGTGTCGGGCGTCTCAAAAAACGGCTCGCCGCCATGGAAGGCGTGGACCGGCTGGCCGGCCGCGCGCAGCTCCAGGACCTTGTTGCGGATCTGCACGATGTCGGAGAAGCCGACCTCCTCCAGGCGATTGGCGATGCGAATGGCGCTCCTCTTTCCGGTCATTGTTGGCTCCAAAACTGGGCAGCGGACGTTACAGCTTAGAGCATTTTGGGCATCGATGCGGGGAAATGGCGAATTTTGATGCGGTCAGGCCTCCAGCAGGCCGGAATACACGGCCATACCGGCCACCGCGTCGATGCCCAGCGTGTCGAGCGCGTCGATTTCCGCCTGGGCGCGAATGCCGCCCGCGACGATGAGCTGGCGCGTGGTCAACGGACGAAGAGCACGCGCGGCGTCGAGCGGAAAGCCCTGCATCGTGCCCTCGGTATCGACGTGGGTGTAGAGAAACGCGCCGCAGAAAGGATCGAGCGCGGCGATGGCTTCGGCGGGCGTGACGCTCACCTGGTCGCGCCAGCCGCGCACGGCGATGCGCCCCGCTTTTGTGTCGATGCCGGCGACAAAATGCTGCGCGCCGATGTGCGCGGACACGGCGGCGGCGAAATCCGTGTCGATGCCGTTTTCGCGGAACAATGCTGAACCGAAGATGACGCGTTTGGCTCCGAGATCGAGCAGAGCCTGCGCCTGGTCGGCGGTGCGAATGCCGCCGCCCACCTGCACCGGTAATCGCTGCGCGATCTGCGCGACGAGAGCGCGGTTGTTACCCCCGCGCTTCGCAGCATCCAGATCGATGAGCTGGACGAGCGGATATTTCACGAAGCGGGCGATCCAGTACTCGAAGTCGTCGAAGGCGAGGCGCAGTTCTTCGCCGCGCTCGAGCTGGACGATGCGGCCACCCATGAGGTCGATGGAGGGGATCAGCATGGAAGCCTCACGGGAATGCCGTCGCGCTGGATTTCAGCCTTGAGCGAGCGAACGTCGGCAACGCCGAAGTGGAAGATGCCAGCAGCCAGCGCGGCGTCGGCGCGGCCGGCGCGAAAGACCTGGGTGAAGTGCTGTGCGTTGCCAGCACCGCCCGAGGCGATGACGGGGATCTGCACCGCATCGCTGACGGCCGCGGTGAGCTCGCAGTCAA
>Ga0335075_10003403_pt1 | contig 25245 bp, 25 predicted proteins | sample Lox_Sample_24_FD_206723 | JGI IMG/M metagenome (GOLD analysis project Ga0335075, IMG submission 206723) | Soil microbial communities from Loxahatchee National Wildlife Refuge, Florida, United States - Lox_Sample_2.4 | ecosystem: Environmental > Terrestrial > Soil > Wetlands | place: USA...
GAGCAGCCTGCCGCCGCCTACGATGATCAGGCTGGTGGCGGTCTGCGCCATCTCGCTCATCAGATGCGAGGAGACGAAGACCGTTCGGCCCTCGGCCGCCAGACCGGTCAGCAGGGTGCGGACCCACCGCACGCCCTCGGGGTCGAGCCCGTTCACCGGCTCATCCAGCATGATCGTCTCGGGGTCGCCCAGCAGGGCGGCGGCTATGCCGAGCCGCTGGCCCATGCCGAGCGAGAACTCCCCGGCCCGCTTGTGGGCGACCGCGCTCAGCCCCGCCAGGCCGATGACCTCGTCGACGCGCCGGGCCGGGATCCCGTGAGTCAGCGCGAGCCCCCGCAGGTGGCTGCGGGCGGTGCGGCCCGGGTGGATGGACCGGGCCTCGAGCAGCACCCCGACCTCCCGCAGCGGCGCCCGGTGCTCGCGGTACCGGCGGCCGTTGACGGTCGCCGAACCGCTGTCGGGCGCGTCAAGGCCAACGATGACGCGCATGGTGGTCGACTTCCCCGCGCCGTTCGGGCCGAGAAACCCGGTCACCGTCCCCGGCCGGACGGTGAAGTCAAGGCCGTCAACGGCCGTCTTGGCGCCGTAACGCTTGACCAGCTCACGGACCTCGATCATGACCCGCTCCCGGGCGAGCCGTCGCGCCGCGACCGCGCCCACCGGACCAGGAAGAAGGCGGCGACCGCGATGATGACGATAAGTACGGCGACTCCGATGAGCGCCTTGTGGTGATGCCCCCCGGACGAGGCGAGCGCCATCACGGCGATCCCATGCTGGGTCATAGCGTGCTCCTCACCAGTAAAGCGTTGGCCGGCCGCCGGAGCCGCGTGCCTGCAGGCAACGCGCGATCCGGGGCCGTGCTACCGAGGCTAGGAGCGACAAGCGCTCAACTGGCGGTACTGCGGGCCGATTCGCCTGCCGTCCGCGGCACCGTGGTACCACGGCGCCGGTCCCGCGAAAGGCATGCCGCTGGTCCCTGCTGAAAGGGAGCTATTGTCCAGCGGCCCGTTGTTCCTCATCGGCTCTCCACCGGCGGTACAGGCCGATGAATTCGCCTCGCATCTGGGAAGTCAGGTCGCCGGGCGTGATGCCCCCGGTCAGCGCGATGGTGGCGCGGATCTGGGCGAGATACTCGGGGCAGTCGCGGCAGCCCGTCAGATGTGCTTCGAACCGACGGCGCTGAGCCTGAGACAACGCGCCCTCAAGGTAGTCGGTGACGAGCGCGACTGCCTGCCGGCAGACGAGGCTCTTACCGGGCCGGGACCTCAGGCCGATCACCGGACGCTCCCGAATTCGGACTCGACCACCTGGCGCAGCCTGCTGCGCCCGCGGTGCAGGAGCACCCGCTGATTGGCCTGGCTGATGTCGAGCACCGCGCAGACTTCCTCGCTGCTCAGACCCTGCACGTCGCGCAGGGTCACGACCTCTCCCTGCCGGGGCGGGAGGTCATCGATGGCGGTGAGGATCCGCGCGGATATCTTCGCCGCGATCACTTTGTCGTCGGCCTGGTCGGCCCAGGGCTCGGGCGGCACACGCCAGGTGCCGCCCGCGTCGAACCGCGACGCGTCGACGACGGGCTCCATGTCGTCCACGGGCACGCTCCGGCGCTCCCGGATCCCCGCGCTGATGGCCCGGTTGACCACGATGCGGAAGAGCCAGGTGCGGAACGATGAACGCCACTCGAACCTGCCGATGCCCCGGAGCACCCCGATCCAAGCGTCCTGGACCACCTCCTCGGCCACCGCGGTGCTCGGCACGTGGCCCCGCGCGAGCGAGAGCATGGAACGCTGATACTTTTCCGCAAGCTCGACGAAGGCGTGCTCATCGCCGGCCCGCAGCCGGTCGACTAGTGGTGAGTCCGGGTCCTCAGGCACGGCCGACGCCCTGGCTGAGGGTGAGGGCGGGGAAACGAACCCCTGGTTGCGGCAGCACCATCGCAAGGCTCCGTAAGAGTTGTTCTGGTTCGATGCGCGGCGTGGACGTTTCCGCCGCGTTAGTCAGCGGCGGGTGCGCACGGCCGTCTTACCTGCGAGCTGTGAACACGGCTGCCTGGTGCGTGAGCGCCGTGAGCTAGCCCGCCAAGACGGCCGACCGCGGGCGCCGCTTCGGCCTTGGATGCGCGCCACGGCGGCCACAATGAAGGCAGGCGCTTGGCGTGCCCGCAGGGGCGCGCCAAACGCCTGCCATGCGTCCGCTCATGGCGGGCTTGCCGGCTAGCTAACCGCGATGCCGGCCGGGGTGGCCCCGGCGGGCAGCGAGACAGGCGATGCCGGCAGTTCGGTGAGGTTGCCGTCCGCGCTGACGGCGAAGACGCCGACCGCGTCGACGCGGCTCTCGTTGACGTACAGGTACCGGCCGTCCGGGCTCATCCCGGGGTCGACGGCGCCGACGCCGCCGGTGGCCGCGACCGTGGTGCTGCCAAGCAGCGTCAGGGCGCCGCCGCGGGCGATCGAGTACCGCGAGATGGTGCCGGACCCGGTGTTGACCGCGAACAGGTACCGGCCGTCCGGGCTGATCGTGACCCAGCACGGCGCCGTCTGCTGGTCGGGGACGGGGGAGCTCCCGATCGAGGCGAGCACCCCGGCCCGCGAGTCGGTGAACGCCGAGACCGTGCCGAGCCCGGTGCCGTTATGGGCGTTGGACACGAACAGCTGACCGGGGTCGGTCGGCCGGAACTGGCTGCCGAACGGCCCGGTTCCCTGGGCGGTGAACGGCGAGCCCGGGGCCGCCGTCAGCCGGCCGCTCAGCCCGACGGTGAAGCTGTCGATCTGCGAGGTGCCCACCCGGGTGCCGACCAGCTCGGTGCCGGTGCCGTTGAACAGCACGTCGCCGGGCTGGGCGGCGGCGGGCAGCGGCACCGTCGACCCGGGCACCGGCGTCAGGCCGCCCCCGGGCGCGAGCCGGAAGCCCGTGTAGTTGCTGTCGGCCGGGCCGGCGTTGGCGACGTAGACCAGGCTGCCGTGCACCGCGATGCTGACCGGCAGCGCGCCGTTCGAGGACACCACGCTCGCCAGCCGCAGCGACCCGTTCGGCTCGATGCGCAGCGCCGACACCTGGTTGCTGCCCGCGTCGACGGCCAGCAGGAACCGGCCGCCGTCCGCGAGCTGCACCGCGCCCTCGGATGCCAGGCCCGCCCCGGTGCCCGCGCCCCCGGCCGCGAAGGGGGAGCCGGGCACCGGGGTCAGCGACCCGTCCGCGTGCCGGTCGAACGCCGCGATCGTGTTCGACCCCGCCGTGTTGTCGTCGAGGTACACATGGCCGGTGACGGGAGACGGATAGGGCGAGGCCGAGGCCGCCGCCGGAAGGGCCACGACGGCTCCCGCCGCCAGCAGGCCGAACGCGACCGGGGCGCGCCACCGCGACGCCGGCCAGCGCCTGGCCCCGTTCGGACGGGCATTCAGGATTCGCATTGTTCCTCCAGGATCGAGAGATGCGGGACCGCTCCCACACCCCTCAGTCCGCCCGGAGAACGGGGTCGTTACGCCGCCCGGTGAGCGGATCCCGTTGGACCCCTAACTACGGCGGCTGCCGGCGTGCCAGTCCTCCTCGGTCCCGGCCGCGCCCGGGTCGACGCCGAAGCTGCGCAGCTGGGGCCGTTCGCGCAGGCTCCGCTTGAGCTCGGCGAAGCCGGGGAAGGCGGCCAGGCCGGTCACGTGGTCCCAGAGCCGCACCACGTCCTGCTCGGCGGGCAGTCGGCTGATGACCGGGCCGAAGAACGCCGTCCCCTCCGGCGGGCCGAACCAGATGATCGGCGTGCCGACGTCTCGGCCGGTCAGCGCCAGCGCCTCGTCGCCTTCCGCGCGGATCTCCTCGTCCCACTGCGGATCGTCGAGCGCGCCCGCCAGGTCGGCCGGCAGGCCCGCCTGCCCGAGCAGCGGCTCCACGAAATCCCGGCTGCCCCGGGTCGCCGGCGTCAGCGTCGCGGCCCCCGGCGAGTCGAAGATCGCGCCGCTGACCGCCTCGTAGAACGGCCCGACGGCGGCCCGCCCGTGCTCGGCCCGGACCCGCGCCGCGACCCGCAGCAGCCGCAGCCCGGAGGTGTGCCCCTCCTCGTACCCGGCCGGGAAGTGGCTGTCGTAGTCGACGCCGGAGTTGATCAGCCGCAGCGAGATGAACCGCCAGTCGACATCATAGTCCCGCTGCGCGGCCACCATCCGTACCCACTTGCTGGTCATCCAGGCGAACGGGCACACCGGGTCGAAGTAGAAGCGGACGTCCGCGTCGGTCATGATCTCTCCCATCAGTTTCCCGCCGTCTTGGCGGGGGAGTGCTCGCGCAGGTAACGGACCAGGCCGAGGACGTCCTCGGGGACGAGCCGCCCGATCGCGCCGCTCGAGTACACGCTGACCACGACGTTACCGGCGGGGTCGAGGACGAACCCCGCGGACTGCAGGTAGACCGGGTCCGGGTTGACGAAGGCGCCGGTGAGAGCGGAGACGGCCGCCGCGTCAGCGCCATAGCCGACCGGGAAGGCCAGGTGGTGCCTGGCAACCAGGGCGGCGGTGGTCTCCCTGTCGTCGACCGAGAGGGCGGCGACCCGGATTCCCGCGTCCGCCAGCGCCTGGCCGGACCGCTGGAACGCGCTGAGCTGCGCGTTGCAGTAGGGGCACCAGGCGCCCCGGTAGAACAGCACGACGGCGAAGTCGCCCGCGAACGCATCAGGGACGGCAATCGTCTGGTCGTCGGCGGTGGTGATCGTCAGGCGGGGGAACGGGTCGCCGGGGTTGAGCAGGGGCATCGCGGTTCTCCTTCGGGAATGTGGCGACGGCTCCGGGGGCAGAGCCGGGTGACCCGTATGCGTCGCCGCGGCCTCGAAGCCTTACCAGTGAATTTCGCCCCGGGCGCCTCCGGTAAGACGCGGCCGCCTCCTGCCGCCAATCAAAGGCAGCAGATCAAACCATCAGGTCGAACGGACCCGGCCGGCTCTGGCCCGTCCCGCTTCACCGTCACCCGCAAGGAGACCGCCATGCCAGCTGACTTCACCGGAAAGACCGCGCTCATCACCGGGGCCGGGCGCGGCATCGGCCGGGCCGTCGCGCTCGGGCTGGCCGCTGCGGGGGCCGGCGTGGTCCTGCTCGCCCGCACGCCCGCGCAGCTGGAGGAGACCCGCGCTCTGCTGCGCGGGCAGGGCGTGGCCGCCGGGCGGATCAGCCTGGTCCCCGCTGACCTGGCCGATGAGGAAGACCGCGACCACGCCGTGGCGGCCGTGCTTGCGGGCGGCCGGATCGACATCCTGGTCAACAACGCCGCCACGGTCGAGCCGCTCGGCCCCACCGCCGGCGTCGCGGCGGCGGACCTGAGACTGGCCTTCGAGGTCAACGTCATCGCGCCGGCCGCGCTCACCGCCGCCCTCCTGCCCGGCATGCTCGACGCCGGCTGGGGCCGCGTCGTGAATATCTCCAGTGGCGTCGCCGCCCGCCCGGCCGGCATGATCGGCGGCAACGCCTACGCCGCCACCAAGGCCGCGCTCGAGGCGCACACCGTGAACCTCGCCGCCGAGCTGGCCGGCACCGGGGTGACCGTCAACGCCTACCGGCCGGGCGGGGTCGACACCGCCATGCAGGCCTGGATCCGCGGTCAGGACCCCGCGCGCATCGGCGCCGGCCTGCACCAGCGTTTCAACCGGAGCTTCGCCGAGGGCGCCCTGATCAGCCCCGAGCGCTCCGCCGCCGTGCTGCTGTCCCACCTGGCCGGGGACGACACCGGCGCCGTCTGGGACGTCAGCGCCGCCCCGGTCAGGGCCTGACCTCCCGACCTGCTCAGCAGCCGGGCCGGCTGGTCGCGGGCGAGGCTTCGCGATTGGGATCACCAGGCGTCGCGGCCCCCGGTCACCCGACGGCGCTCAGCGCCTCCGGCAGCCGGTCGAGGCCGGCCACGGTGAGATCGGGCTGCGCGCCGAGCGTGTCGAACGGGGCGGCGGAGCGGTTCACCCACGCCGTGCGCATGCCGGCCGCGCTCGCGCCCACGCTGTCGAACGCGTTGCAGGTGACGAGCCGGATCCGCCCGATCGAGGCAGCCAGCCGCCCGGCCGCGTGCCGGTACACCAGGGGCGAGGGCTTGAACACCCGGACCTCGTCGACGCTGATCCGCTGGCCGAAGAATTCCCCCAAGCCGCTGTTGTCGAGGCAGTTCGCGATCATGGCGGGACTGCCATTGGAGAGCACCGCCAGCTCGTAGCCCAGGCCGGCCAGCGCCCGCAGCGCCGGGACGGCGTCCGGGAACGCCGGCAGATGATCGTAGAGCTCGATGAGACCCCGGGCGCCCTCCGCCGGCAGCCGGGCCCCGGTGGAGGCGAGGGCGAAGTCGAGCGCGCGCTCCGTCACCCACCGCAAGTCCTCGTAGCGGCCCATCGCGGTGAGCCGGAACGTGTACTCGAGCTGCTTGAGCCGCCACAGCCCGGCCGCCTCCCGGCCGCCGGAGTCGCCGAGGACCCGGCCGAGCTCCCCGGCGACGGCGATCGGGTCGACCAGCGTCCCGTACAGGTCGAAGGCCAGCACCTCGCGCTCGCCGGGATCGCCCGGCGCCCTAGTCACGGGCGACGGCCGCGAGCAGGCCGGCGAAGTCCTCCGCGCACGGCCCGCATGCCAGCAGGTGGGCCGCCACCCCCGGGTAGCGCTCCGCCGCGTCCCCGCCTTCCACGGTGATGTCCACGTAGATGTGCAGGACGGCCATCGCCTCGTCGCAGCCGACGTCACGCGGGTCGGTCCGCAGGAACCGGTCCAGTCTCTCCAGGTCGCTCATGCTGCTCCTAGCCCTGCTCGTCCAGATACCCGTTGGCGACCAGCGCCCGGCGGATCTTACGCCTCGCGTCGAAGATCACCTTGTAGATGGCGTTGCGCTGCAGGCCCAGCCGGTCGGCCAGCGCGTCGAGCGGTATCTGGTCGACCACGATCGCGGTGAAGACGCGCCGCTGGTGCGCGGTCAGCTCTTCGTCGATGACGCGGCGCACCTCGGCGAGGATGGCGGCCGACTCGGCGTGCTGCTGCGGGTCGATCCCGAGCCGGTCCGGGAGCAGCTCCCACTGCCCGGCGTCGAGCGCGACCGGCGGGTTGCGCCAGTAGTGCCGGCCGAGCTTGCTCGACACCTCCAGGATCACGAACCGGTACGCCCAGGTCATGAACCGGCTCTCGCCCCGGAAGCCGGCCAGCTTGGCGAGGATCGCGAGCATCGCGTCGGCGGCGGCCTGATGCGCCAGGTCGTCGAGCTCCGGGCCCGTGACCGGGGTGCCGGCCGACCGGCGCCGGACCTCGGCCAGCGCGATGCGCAGCAGCCGCGCGTGCAGCTCCCCCTCGGCCTCGCGACGCGGGCCATCACCGGCCGACAGGCGGCGCAGCCAGTCCGCCGACTCCGGGTCGAGCTCCCGCTCCGCCGTCCGAGCGCATTCCACGAACCTCAGGCTACCCGTCGTCCTAGACGTCGACGGCGGAAAGACCCTGCGGCCTGTCTTCCCGATCGCCAGGGTCCGATTCCGGCGGCGCGGCCATCAGCAGGACGACGCGGTCGCCCTCGGCCAGGGTGATGCCCGGGTCGGGCGGGTCGAGCCGGCGGCCGCGCCGCACCGACACGGGAATGCCGGCCTGCGGCCAGCTGACCTCGCGCAGCTTCCGCCCGGCGGCGGGCGAGCCGGCCGTGATCGTGATCTCCGCGACCTGGTAGCCGGTCAGCGGCGCGGGCGGGTGCAGGGGCATCGCGTCGGCGCCATCGTCGTGGTCCCCGTCGGCGGCGGCCCGCGCCGTGACGGCGGCGGGCCGGGTACCGGTGATCAGCCCGCCGAGGGCACGCAGGACGGTGCCGCTGGTGATCCAGCCTTCCAGGTGCCGCCCGTCGGGTGAGATCACCGGGAGGCCGTCGCGTCCGTAGACCTCGAGTTGCCGCAGCGCCTGGGCGAGGGATTCCGAGGCGAACAGGGCCTGCGGGTCGTGGCGCTCGGCGAGCGCCCCGACGGCCGCCGCCCGGTCCGGGGAGACGCCGTTGCCGTTGGGGGAGGCATTGGCGGACCGGGCGGCGGGGTCGGGGGGGACCGGGAGCGCGGGGGAGAAGGGGCGCATGACGTCGGTGAGCTTCAGGTCCGCCAGCGCGCGCCAGGGGGCGGCCTGGTCGATGTCGGTGCCACGGCGGAGCAGCTTGGTGGTGTAGATGGTGCCGTAGCTGAGCGCGCGGGAGACGGCGGTGGCGATCGCGACGGCGAGCATGACCGGCAGCGTGAGCGAGAAGTCGCCGGTCATCTCCACCACGCTGGCCAGCGAGGTGAGCGGGGCTCGGGCGGCCGCGGTGAACACCGCGCCCATGGCGATCACCGCGTACAGGGCGGGCGGCCCGGCGGCGGCGCCGAACAGGTGGCTCACGATGTCGCCGTAGGCGTAGCCGGCGGTGACGCCGATAAACAGCGACGGGGCGAAGATCCCGCCCGACCCGCCGACCCCCATCGTCAGGCTGGTGGCGATGATCTTGCCCAGGGCGAGCACGATCAGGAACCACAGCGCGTAATCGCCTGCGGTGGCCTTGAACATGACCGGGTAGCCGACCCCGTACATCTGCGGCAGCGCCAGCAGCAGCAGGCCGAATCCGAGCCCGAGGACGGCGGGCCTGGCCCACTCCGGCCGCCCCTTCCACAGGGCGTCGCACAGGTCCTCGACCTTGTACAGGACGCTCTTGAACGCCAGCCCGATCAGCCCGGCGATGACCGCGAGGGCGGCGACGAGCAGGTAGTTGCGCGGGCTGCCGAGCGCGATGCCGGCCGGGAAGCCGGACAGGAACGGCTTGTCCCCGAGGAACGGGATCGCGACCACGTCGGCGACCACCGCCGAGAGCATCACCGTGAACAGGGCGTCCACCGCGAACTCGCGGAGGATGATCTCGACGCCGAAGAACACCCCGGTGATCGGCGCGTTGAAGGTGGCGGAGATGCCGCCCGCGGCGCCGCAGGCGACCATGATCCGCAGCCGGTTCTCCGGCATCCGGACCCACTGGCCGAGGCTGGAGGCGAGCGCGGAGCCGATCTGCACGATCGGCCCCTCGCGGCCGACCGACCCGCCGGAGCCGATGCACAGCGCCGACGCGAGGGACTTGACCAGGGCGACCTGCCAGCGGATGCGGCCGCCGTTGTCGGCGACCGCGATCATCACCTCGGGCACGCCGTGGCCGCGGGCCTCCCGCGCCCAGTTGTAGATCAGCGGGCCGTACAGCAGGCCGCCGACGGCCGGGATGACCACGAAGAAACCCAGGCCGAGCCACGGCAGGTGGGCGCTGGCGACGCGCCCGTCCTGACCGAACTGGTCCTGCCCGGTGGCCAGCCAGGTGAAGAAGTAGATCAGGTACCGGAACGCGACCGCGCCGAGCCCGGCGCCCGCGCCGATCACCAGCGCGAGCAGGAACATGCCGCCCCGGCCGGCTCGCAGCCAGGCGGCCGCCCGCGCCCGCACCGGCCCGCTTGCCTCGGCCGCCGTCATGATCGCCCCTCACTATGTGCATCAGCCAATGATTGCATCATACAATACTTGCCATATGGTGCGATCAGGCGATCCCTTGCATCATGAAATACTTGGTACATACAATAGATCTCGGCATGGAAGGCGGCAAGACCGGGAGCCTGCGAGTCGGAAGGCCAGCTGGGATGTCACGGACGTTGGACGAGAACGGGCCCGAGCTCGCGCCCGGAACGCTGGAGGTGCTGCAGGCGGTGACCCGGGTGCTGGCCGGGGTGGCGCTGCGGAGCCTGGACGTCCTGCACTCCGCGGTGACGCTGCCGCAGTTCCGGCTTCTCGCCGTGCTCGCCGACCTCGGGCCGGTGCCGTCCGGGCGGGCCGCCCGGACGCTGGGCCTCGATCCGTCGACCGTCACCCGGCTGGCCGACCGCATGGTCGCGGCCGGCCACGTCACCCGCGGCGCCGACCCGCGGCACCGCGGCGTGGTGACGCTCGAGCTGACCGCCAGCGGGCGCGGTCTGGTGGCGGCCTCCGATGAGTGGCGGCGCCAGGAACTGGCCCGGATCATGGCACGGCTCGCGCCCCGGCAGCGCGCGGCCGTCACCGATGCGCTCGGTCTGCTCGTCACCGCGGCAGGCGACGACTACGGGATCTCCGCCAACCGCCCGGTACCACTGTGAGCTCTCCGCCGGCCGCTGCCGGCTCGCGTCCGATGAACAACACCGCAGGCGGCCGCCGCGACCCCTGATCAGGGCTGATAGCGCTGATCAGGCGGCGGCCTTGTTGGCGGTGTTGTCCCGGACGAATCGGGCGGCCCGGTCGAGGGCGGCGTCGGCTTCGTCGAGGAGGGCGGCGAATGCCTGGAAGACGTGCGGGACGCCGGGGGTGATGTCCAGGATGACGGCCACGTCGTCGGCGGCGGCCTTCGCCGCGAGGCGGGTGGCGTCGTCCAGGAGCACCTCGTGCGACCCTGCCTGGATCAGCAGCGGCGGCAGTCCGGACAGGTCCGCGAAGATGGGGCTGACCAGGGGGTCGGCCGGGTCGGTGCCGGCCAGATAGTCCGCCGCCCGGGTGCGGATGGCCTGGGCGCTGATGGCCGGGTCGGCATCCGCTTTGCCCGCGTAGCTGGCGCCGGTCACGGTGAGGTCCGTCATGGGGGAGAGCAGCAGGGCCGCCGCGGGCATCGTCAGGCCCTCCGCCTGGCCGGCGATGAGGAGCTCGACGGCCAGGTTGCCGCCGGCCGACTCGCCCGACACGACGACGCGCTCGGCGCCGTCGCCCTGCCCGATCAGGGCCCGGTAGGCGGCGGTGACGTCCTGAAGCGCGGCCGGATAGGGGTGCTCGGGCGCGAGCCGGTAATCGACCGACAGCGCGCGCATGCCCGTCTTGCGGGCCAGGCTGGACGCCAGCCCCGCGGACCCCGCCGCCGAGCCAAGCGCGAAGCCTCCGCCGTGGATGTGGAAGATCGTGCCGCGCGGCTCGGCGCCGGCGATGTCGATGAAGATCACCGGGACGCCGCCCAGCTCTGCGGGCGTGGTGCGGACGTCGGCCGGCAGGGGCTGCGCGGTGAGCATCTGCTCGAGGAGGGGGCGCTGGGCGGCGACGTCCCCACCGAGATCGAACGGGGAGTCGCGGAGGATCGCATCGATCATGTCGCGCTGCTTGGCGGTCATTGCCGTTCCTTTCATCGTGGCGGGCCGGAGCCGGGTGCCCCGGCCGCCGGACGTGGTAGCGAGATCTAGATTAGCTCTAATTTAATTAGTGTCAAGCAAGTTAGCTCTATGCTAGATTGGCCGGGTGACCGAAGACGAGGGCGACGTGACTGACCTGCGCCAGGTATTCGATGACCTGGTGAGGTTCGAGACGATCATGTGGGGGGCGATTGAGGCGCGGCTGCAGCAGGAGTGCGGCGTCGGTCTCGCGAGCCTGAACGCCATGCTCGTCATCGACGCGACACCGCTGTGCCGGGTCTACGACATCGCCCGGGCGGTCGCGATCACAGTGGGCGGCGCCAGCCAGGCCGTCGACCGCCTCGAGTCGGCCGGCCTGTGCGCCCGCCGGGCCAACCCCTCCGACCGGCGTTCGTCGATCGTGGAGCTGACCCCTGCGGGCAAGGAACTGATGCGCGCCGCCGCCCCCGTGTTCGACCGCGAGCTCGACCGCCTGCTGCGGGCTCCGCTGCCCGCTACCGCCCTCGGCGACCTCGCCGACGCCCTCGGCACGCTCCGCCGGTCCGCCGCCGCCCAGTCAGGCAGCCCCGCGGCTAGCGGATCCGTGACGCAAGGCTAGGAGCTCCCGGCCATCGCGGCTGGGCATCGGAGCGCAATCCGGTAGCGCGGCGCGCCTACTACGACGGCGATCGGCGAAAGCGAGTGTCCGTCGTTGCTGCCTGTCGTTGACAGCAGCACGGAGTGCTGAGAGGATGAGACAATGTCTCATTCAAGAGTCTGCATCACTGCCTATCGGCCGGAGGTCGGCGGGCGGCTTCGCCTCAGGGTTCACCGGAGTAACCGAGATGCGCGAGAGCCCCGGGCGAGCTCGCGCATCTGGGCCTGCCATCGCCAGCCGTAACCACCCAACGAAGGGCACGATCATGAGGATCATCGAAAAGCACTCCAGCTACACCACCGCGCCAGCCGATCCTGAGCTATTCACGACCGCCGTCGTGCAGGGATACAGCCGGAGCGTGACGCATGTGTTCCAGTACGAGCTGTTCGAGTTCCAGCTCATGCGGTGGCTCAGCCAGACGACCTACTCCGGGGCGGAAATCGGGGAGTGCCTGTCCACCGCGAGCAAGGTCAAGGACGGTGACATCGAGAGCTGGCTGGCGGAGTGGAGCGCGCTCGCGGAGCGGGTGGAGGCGATCGGGCGTGACTGCCTGGCCCGCGGGCACCGGGTGAGCGCCCGTGAGGCGTTCCTCCGCGCGACCACCTACTACGAGGCGTCGTTCTTCTTTGCGCAGGACGACGACCCGCGCAAGGTCGCGCTCTACCGGCGCCAGCGTGACGTCTTCCGGTCGGCCGGCGCCTTGTTCGATCACCCGTTCGAGGTTGTGCGCATCCCGTACGAGGGGGGGAAGACGCTGCCCGGCTACTTCCTCGCCGCCGACGACGGCGGCCAGGCTCGTCCCACGATGATGATCAACACCGGCGGCGACGGGACGGCCGAGCGCATGTACTTCAGCGGGGGCGCCGTGGCCGGCCTGCGCCGCGGCTACAACGTGCTGCTGTGGGAGGGCCCGGGCCAGCCCGGCGCCTACCTGGAGGACCGGAGCCTGGTCTTCCGCCCCGACTGGGAGGTCCCGGCCGGCGCCGCACTGGACTACCTCGACACCCGCGGGGACGTCGACCACGACCGCATCGCCTACACCGGCTACAGCATGGGCGGGTACTTCGTGCCCCGCTCCGCGGGTCACGACCACCGGATCGCCGCCGGCGTCGCCCTGGCCCTCACCCCGGAATCATGGCCAACTATGCCGCAAGTCATGAAGATGAAGGAGGAGTGGTTCATCAACCCGCCGGCCGAGGACGAGGTTGGCCCCAAGACGCGGTACGCGCTCAAGGAAATGATGCCCCGCTTCGGCTTCACCGGCGGCGTCAGCGACCTCCCCGCCTGGGGCGAGTACCTAAAGCTCTTCTCCTGCGCTGGCCTTGAGGACAAGATCACCTGCCCGATCCTCAACATCTCCGCCACGGGGGAAGGCAAGCTGCTCTTTGACAACGCCAAGGGCTTCTTCGACCGCCTGCCCAACCCCCACAACCGCTTCGTGCTCACCACCGAAGAGGACGGCGGGGAAATGCACTGCGTGCGCGGCAACTCCAGCCTGGCGCACCAGATCACCTACGACTGGCTGGACGAGGTCCTGGTCGCGCGGTAAGCCCGCGCCTGACCACCCGGCAGCCCCGGGCCCCGGCAGCTTGCGTACCGCTGCCGTCCCGGGTCGCCTGCTCTGCGGCGCCCCTCGGGTGCCCAGTGCCCCGGCCCGGTCCGACCGGGCCGGGGCACCGCCATCGGCTCCGGGTCGTCGCTGGCCACGTTCCTTGTCGGCTCGGTGCGGTTTGACCTCGGGCTGGACGCCTCAGATCCCTCGGCTGTCCAGTTCCAACGAGGCGATGAAGTCAGCTAGGGCACCCGGCTGGGACAGGAACGGCGAGTGCGAGCTGTCCAGTTCGGTAACGACAGTCGGCCGGGCCGACACCGCGTCGATCTCCTTGATCATCCGGTGCTGCAAGGCGGGCCGCACCATATTGTCGCGGGTGCACATGACATACGCGTGCAGGATGGCGCCATAGCGCGCCTTGGTCACCTCGAACGCCGTCGCCGGGATCCCGGCCGGACCATCGGTGCTGAGCAGGGAGATCGCCGCCGTCGCGGTGTCGGCGTTGAGATCGTTGTAGAGCATCGTGCGAATCAGGTCGTGCTGGCTGACGTCTTCGGCGTCGATGCGCAGTCCGCCGATTGTCCTCGGGTCCGCCTTGAGGAACCCGTCCATCCTCACCCCGATGTTTTCCGGGCTCATGGCATAGGCTGCGGCGGGCAGCCCGGACACCGGCGCGTACGCGCACACGTAGACCAGGCCGGCGAACAGTTCCGGCGCGGCCTCGGCGGCCGCGGTCGCGACCACTCCGCCCATGCTGTGTCCGACGACAAGGCAGGGACGCCCGCCGCCGATCCGCCGGATCTGCTCAACCAGTGTCGAGGCCGCGGACAACGCGGTCACCTTGGCCACGCGCGAAGGCTCGGTGGCGAACGCCTCCGCATCCATTGGCCTGACCCACTTCGAGCGCGGGGGGCGGGCCTTCAGCCCGTGCCCGTCGAGGTCGACCGCGACGGACCTCAGCCCGCGGGCGGCCAGCTCCTCCGTGACCAGGCTCCAACACCAGCTACCGTGCCACATGCCGTGAACCAGCACGACAGGAATCTCAGCACGCATCGGTTCTCCCGTCCCAGATCTCTCGTTGTTGAGACAATGTCTCATTCAGACTACACCGCTTCAAGCGAGCCGGCCGCCTGCGCCCGGCCGCAGCCCGCTCCCTGCGGGTTTGCGCGGGCGGCGCCACCGAGCGGCCCAGGTCGCATTTTGACAACGCGCGAAATGTACGACACTCTGAATGAGACAGTGTCTTGCTGAAATAAGGAGTATTCATGAGCGCGCCCCCCAGCATCGCTACCGTCAAGGAGCTCGGCCAGAAGTACAGCAACTGGGGCCGGTGGGGTGCCGGCGATGAGCTTGGCACGCTCAATCACGTCACGCCGGAAGCGGTCGTCCGGGCGGCAGGGCTGGTCAGGACGGGGCGGATCGTGGAGATGGGGTTGCCCATCGACGACGCGGGGCCGCAGTCCGGGGGAGGCGGGTTCGGGCGGTTCAATCCGATCCACCTGATGATCAGGGACGGGGCGGACGTGGCGGCCGGCACGACCATCCGCGACTTCTACGGCGGCGTGGACCGGCATCTGCGCGGCACTGACGACGTGCTCATCATGCCGCTGCAGAGCGGCACCCAGTGGGACGCCCTGGCGCACATCTTCTTTGAAGGCAAGATGTACAACGGCTACGCCGCCGATCAGGTCAGCAGCAAGGGCGCGCTGAAGAACGACATCACCGGCGGGTGCGGCCGGATGATCGGCCGCGGCGTGCTGCTTGACGTCCCTGCCGCCAGGGGCGTGCCGTGGCTCGTGCCCGGGCAGGCGGTCACGTCGGAAGACCTCAATGAGTGCGAGCGCCGTCAGGGCGTGCGCGTGGAGCGCGGTGACTTCGTCTTCGTCCGCACCGGCCAGCTCGCGCAGGTAAGAGACCGCGGCGCATGGGGGGATTACGCCGGCGGCGACGCGCCTGGCCTGGGCCTGGACGCGGTTCCCTGGGTGGGCGACCGTGAGATCGCCGCGCTGGCCACCGATACCTGGGGGATGGAGGTGCGCCCGAACGAGACGCCCGACACCTTCCAGCCCCTGCACATCATCTTCATCGTCCACCTGGGCCTTTGGGTCGGAGAGATCTTCGACCTCGAGCCGCTCGCGACGGCCTGTGCGGAGGAGGGACGCTGGGAGTTCATGTTCTCTGGCCCGCCGCTGCCGATCACCCGCGCCGTGGGCTCGCCGCTGACTCCGCTCGCGGTCTTCTAGACCTTTGTTAACAAACAACGATTGGAACCAGCCATGCCTTGCGACGGCGTCCGTATCACCGTTCTCGACGAGAACTTCATCGACATCCTGCTGCCGTCAACCGACCGCATCGCCCGGTACGGAATGGACCAGCACTTCAGCCCCAAGTACGGCGAGGTCCTGGCGGAGAACGGGCTGTGCTTCTACGTGGAGACGTTCTCCGCCGGAACGGTCACCACCGTCCTGTTCGACACCGGTCTCACCGCTCCGGTGGTGCTGCACAACGCGGCGCTCCTGGGGATCGACCTCGCTGAGGTCGACGCGGTCGTGCTCAGCCACGGCCATCCCGACCATATGGGCGGTGTGATGGGGGTGCTGGAAGCCATCGGCCACTCGGTACCGCTAATCGTCCATCCCGATGCGTTCAACCCCCGAATGATCGTCAAGCCGTACGTCACGTTGCCGATGATCAACATCGGCTTCAGCCGGGAACGGATCGAACGGGCTGGCGGTGGTCTCATCGCGGCCCGCGGATCCATTCAACTCGGTCCTGGTCTGCGGACCTCGGGTGAGATGGAGACGACCGTCGACTTCGAACTCGAGGCGCCCACCGGGCGCTTGTGCGTCCACGCCGACGGTGCCGTCGAACCCGACGGCATCAACGACCATCAGGTACTCGGCATCGACATCGCGGGCGAGGGCCTTCTCGTGATCGACCCGTGCGGGCACCGCGGCATCGTCAGCTCGGCCGAGCACATGCGGAAGCTCTTCGCCAGCGATACCGTCTACGGTGTCATGGGAGGCTTTCACACCGGTCATCCCGGCATCAGCGCCAACCGGATCGACAACACAGCTCGCAGGCTGGCTGAGTACGCGCCACAGCTCATCGCGCCCATGCATTGCAGCGGCTTCCCGCTACGGAGGGCAGTCGCCGAGGCCGCGCCCGATGCGTTCGAGCTGATCACCGCCGGATCCGTGATCTCGATCGGTAACGTTCCCCCGCAGACCCGCAGGCTTGCGACCAGCTCTTCCCGCTGACGCCCGTCCTACCTCCACCCGCTGGTGCCCGGGGTGGGCATGACGCCGGCCGCCCACGGCGCCGCGGTCCTGTCCAGCGAGCCGTGACCTCGGGGGAGGTAAGCGGTGTCAGGCAACGGCTTCGCCCCAGGGCTCGCCGGAGTATCCCAGCCTGCGCGAGAGTTGCCAGGCGGCCTCGCGAACCGCGGGTCCGATATCCTCCACCGCCTCGGGAGTCAGCCGGTCGGCCGGGGCGCTCACGGTAATCGCGCCCGCGCAGGTACCGGACGCGTCGAAGAACGGCGACCCCACGCTCGCGCCGCGCGCGATCCACCCGCTCTCGGAATAGGCGTACCCGAGCCGCGCGTCCTGATCGAGCTGGACCCGGTACTTCGCGGGATCGGTGATGGTCATCGGCGTGTAGGCGATCAGGCCGTTCGCGATCACTTCATCGGCCTCCTCGCGGGGCAGAGCCCCCAGGATCGCGCGCCCGGCGGCGCCGGACGTCAGCGGGAAAAGCTCGTTGAGCTCGATCACGTAACGGATCGGCTGAGAGCACTCGACCTTGTCCTGGAAGGTCACCTGGCTGCCACGACGAACGGCCAGATACGTGGTCTCGTTGAACCGGTCGGTGAGCGCCCGCAGCAGCGGCCCGGCAGCCCGCCACAGCGAGTCGCGCTGCCGCACCGCGGCCGCCACCGCGAACATCGCGGGCCCGACGGTGAACGTCCCGCGGTCATCAGCCTGCTCGACCCAGCCGAGGCTTTCGAGCTGACGGAAGATCCGGCTCACCGCGGAACGGTCGATCCCGGTGGCCCGCTCCGCCTCACGTACGCCGATGCCACCCTCGTGGCGGCCGATCAGGTCCAGCAGAGTTGCCACCCGGTAGGCGATGCTCGGGACCGGGGATTGGCTCTCGGGCTCGTTTCCGGTTTCCGCTGCCTCGGCCGACACGGCGGCTGGTCCGCTCGCGCGCGGCTGGTTTCGGGTCATTGTGGTTTCTCCCTGTGTGCCGACGACCGCCATTCTCGATGGTATCGGCCTTGAGTGAGACACGGGTCAACTGAATGAACAGTTCGGAGTCCCTCCCTGTTGACTCGACGGCGTATCCGCGTCATGATTCAAAAATGAGACGTTGTCTCATTCAGTCTCATGCATCCACGCGCGACCTGGCCTGTTAGCCCCGGCGTGCCCTGCGAAACCCACCTGCACGAGAGCCATTGGAGGCACCCGTGGAACCACGCGTACCCGACAGGTCATTGAGCTCGCTCACGGCACCTGGCGACGTCGTCGCCCAGCCAGTCGCCCAGCCGGTCGCCCTGACGGGCTCCGAGTCAACCAGGCTGATTGTCGCCCTCGTCGCTGCCGGGCTGTCGCTGGGCTTCGGCACCGGCGCGTTCAGCGGTATCACGATCGGGATCGGCCGGCTGTTCCACGCCTCGCCCGGCCAGCTGAACTGGGCGATCTCGGTCGCGTTGCTGTCGACCGTCGTCTGCTCGCCGATCGCCGGGCGGCTGGGCGACGTGTACGGCCACCGCCGGATGCTCGTCATCTGCGTCGGGGGCACCGCGCTCGGCGGGGTGCTGGCCGCCGTGGCCCCGAGCTTCGGCGTCCTGCTCCTGGGCCGGGTGCTGCAGGGGCTGATCGGCGGCGTGCTGGGGCTGGGCCCGGCAATCGTGCGGGACCGGGTCGGCATCCGCCGCGGGCACACGATCATCGCGGTGCTCGCCGGGGCCGCGTCGGTCGGCCTGGTCGCCGGGCTGCTGTGCGCGGCCGGCTTCGGCGGCCACCACGATGGCACCAGGATCGTGCTGTGGACGTCGGCCGCGGTCTTCGCTGCCGCGGCCGCGCTGTGCCTGCTCACCCCCGATTCTGTCTCGCGCGCCGCGATCCGGGTGGACTGGCTGGGCGCGGCGGTGCTGGCGGCCGGGCTGGCGTGCGTGTCGCTCGGCCTGCGGCAGGCCCCCATCTCGGGCTGGTCGGATGCCGCGACGGTGGCCTACCTGGCCGTGGGCGCCGCCGTGCTGATCGCGTGGGTTCCCCTGCAGGCACGCACGCGGCAGCCCTTCATCGACGTGCGCCGGGTGACCAGCCGGGGTCAGCTGCCGTCATACGCGATATCGTTCATCTTCGGCGTCGGCGCGTTCGGGGCGCAGACGGCCGCGATCACGTTCATGGGCAGCCCGGCCAAGGTCCTCCATTACGGCCTCTCGATGTCCATCGCCGACATCGCGTCCTGGCTGGTCCCCTGCGCGGTCGCCTCCGCGGTCGCCGCGATACTGACCGCCCGGCTCGCGGCCGTCGTCGGGCACAGGGCCGCCTTCGTACTCGGCGGCGTGCTGCTCACGGCCGGCTTCGCCCTGATGATCGTCTGGCACCAGGCGACCGCGGAGTTCGTGGTCGCGCTGATCGTCCAGTACGCCGGGCTCGGGATCGGCCTGGCGATGGTCCCGGTCGTGCTCAGCCAGCTGGCCGGCCCCGGCGAGCGTGGCGTGGTCTCCAGCCTCGGCGAGTCCCTCAGAGGGCTTGGCGGCGGGCTGGCGACCGCGGTGTTCGCCACCTTGGAGGGGTCGCTCGTCATCACGCACACCGCTATCCCGACCGAAGACGCCTACCTGTGGGTGTGGGGCATCTGCGGGCTGGTGTCGGCGGCGTCTATCCCGCTCGCGCTCATCGTTCCCCGCGCTGGCGCCGCCGTCAGCGACACGCTCACCGGGCAGCCGGGGACCTTATCGAACCCGGCGGCCCTCGCGGCCTGGGTGCGTGAGACAGCCCGGGCCGCCCTGGAGCCGGCATGACGTCCAGCGCGTCGGCCACGCGCCTGCCCCGCGAATCCGCCGGCAACCGCTCGCGGCCGGCCGCTACTTGCTCGAGCCGGCGCCCCCGCTGCTGGACGGGCTCACCTGCGCAAGTGCCAGGTACTGGTCCACCAGCGCGTCGGTGAACTCCGGCGGGACCGGCTCTCCGGTGACCAGCACTCGGTAGTAGACCGGACCGACGAGCTCGTCGGCGGCGAGGTCGATGTCGGTTCCGTCTGGCAGCTCGCCGCGGCTTTGCGCGCGCAGGAAGGGCGCGCGGTCGCGGTCGCGCTGCGGCGTCACGAAGTCCGCGCGGAAGCGGGCCGCGACCTCCGGGTCGTGCTGTGCCTGCCCCGCCAGCGCGCGGCAGACCGCGCCGGGATCGGTCTCGGTGAGAAACACGGCCAGCTGGCGCAGGTGATGGCGGAGGTCGCGGCCGAGGTCGTCGCCGTCGCGCGCCGTGAAGTAGGCGGCCGCGTCCTCCGCCAGGGCGTCGAAGAGGATGTCGGTCTTAGACGTCCACCAGCGGTAGATGGTCTGCTTGGCGACCTGCGCGCGGGCCGCGATCGCCTCGATGGTGACCCCGGCGAACCCGCGCTCGGTGAGGAGATCGTCGGCGGCCTCCAGGACGGCCATCCGGGCTTCCTCGCTGCGCCCGTGCCGGTTGCCGTGGTGTCGGTCGGTCACCCGGACAGCATACCGAGGATCCAAGCTTGACTAGACAATACGTTGCGTCTACTCTAAAGCTCATGACCAACACTCTCGCATCACCCCAGCTGGACGCGGTTCTCCGATCTCTATTCGCCGCTGCCGCCAAGGACGACGAGATCAGCCCGCCCGCACTGCCGCCCGGGCGCTCCTCCTGGGCGCAGGCGACGGCCGCCGAGCTGTCCGATGCCCGCGAGGACTACTACATCCCGATCTCAGCCGAGGCCGGCCAGCTGCTGTACGCCGTGGCGCGGGCGATCCGGCCGGACACCGTGGTGGAGTTCGGCACCTCCTACGGCATCTCGACCCTGTACCTCGCCGCGGCGGTGGCCGACAACGGCGCCGGGCACGTCTTCACCACCGAGCTCAGCACGAAGAAGGCGGCCGCGGCGCGCGCGAACCTCGACGCGGCCGGCGTCGGCGACGCGGTGACCATCCTGTCCGGCGACGCCATGGAAACCCTGGCGGGCGTGCCCGGGCCTATCGCCCTCGTCCTGCTCGACGGCTGGAAGGACCTGTGCCTGCCGGTGCTGCGGCTGCTCGAGCCCAAGCTCGCCCCGGGCGCGCTCGTCGCCGCCGACGACATCACCCACACCACCATGGCGGACTACCTCGAGTACGTCCGCGACCCGGCCAGCGGATACGTCAGCGTCGCGTTCCCCGTCGAAGACGGCATGGAGCTCAGCTCCTGGACGGTTTCATAGAACGGACCGCGGCTTGCGCCTGCCCCGGGCAGAGAAATTCAAATTCATAGTGTCGAAAAGCTTTTGATTCTCCCGGAATCCGCCCGTGCAGCTAAGACGGTGCTTGAGGGGGCGCGAGATCGCGTCGTGCTTCGCCCAGTGCGTACTGCACGGCGCGCGCGCCGCTGAGGGACCCGCCCCACGCCCATGCCTGCTCGAACGCCGCATCGCCCATCCCGGACCGCAACGCCGCCGCGGCATCGTCGGGCGAGGCGCGTCGCACGTACGCGTGCAGCCAGCCGCTGCCCTTAGCCTGCAGGAGCGCGCTGGACGCGCCGAGCAGCCGCGCGGCTCGCGCGGGGTCGTCCAGCGGCCGGGCGAGCCCCGCCAGCGCCTCGAGGTAGTAGGCGGCGCTCGGTTCGTCCCCGGCCTCGGCCGCCAACGACAGCCCTTCTCGCAGGTGCTGCGCCGCGCTGGTCAGGTCGCCTTGGGCCTGGTTGTTGAGCGCGAGGTCGTAGAGCGAGACGAGGATGCTGAAGCGGTCGCGGGAGCTGCGGGCCGCGTTCAGGCTCTCACCGAAGAGCCGGGCTGCGCCGTTGTGGTCGCCCTGGCTGAGTCTGATCTGGCCGAGGAAGTCGTAGACCAGGGCGAGATCGAGCAGGTGCTGTACCCGTTTGGGTCCGGCGAGCTCTTCGTTGCCCGCCTGCCGGAGCAGCGCGAGGGTCTGCTCGAGCAGCTCGCTGGCACCCGGGTCCTCGTGCTGCGATGCCAGGATGCGGCCGAGGGAGGCTGCCACTAGGGCGGCGCCGAGCGTGTCGCCTGCCTCGCGGTACGCGGGCAGGCTGCGTTCGAACAGCTCCCGCGCCCCGGCCGTGTTCCCGTCAGCCAGGAACGCGAAGCCGGCTCCGCTGAGCGCCAGCGCGCGCTGGAGCAGAGGCAGGTGTTCGCTCCCGGCGACGAGCTCGTCCAGGTTGGGTATCAGCTCCGCCGTGTGGCCGCGCAGCCACCAATACCTCCAGGTCTCCCAGGCCAGGGCCAACACCGTTTCGAGCTGGTCCTGACCCACCAGCCAGGAGATCGTGGCGGTGAGGTTGTCGTGCTCGACCTCGAGCCGGTCGAGCCACGCCAGCTGCCCGGGACCCTGCAGCTCGGCTGCGGTTGGCCCGGCCAACGCGAGAAAGTAGGCCGCGTGCCGGTCGTGCGCCTGATCCCAGTCGCCGGCGTCGCGCAGGCGTTCCAGGGCGTACTCACGGATCGTCCCGAGCAGCCCGAACCGGGGCTCGCCGCCGCGAGCGAGCGGGCGCACCAGGCTGCTGTCGACCAGCAAGCCCAGCGTGTCTATGACGGCGTCGCTGCTGACGGCGTCGCCGCTGACCGCTTCCGCCGCCTGCAGGTCGAAGGTGCCCGCGAATACCCCGAGGCGGGCGAGGAGGGCCTGCTCGCCCGCCGGCAGCAGGCCGAAGCTCCAGTCCAGGGTGCTCCGGAGGGTCCGCTGCCGTTCGGGCAGGTCGCGCGCGCCGCCCGTCAGCAGCCCCAGGCGGTCGTCCAGCCGCGCCAGCAGGGCCCGCGGCGGCAGCAGCTTGACCCTGGCCGCGGCCAGCTCGATGGCCAGCGGCAGCCCGTCCAGCCGACGGCAGATCTCCGCCACCGCCGCCGCGTTCTCGCCCGTCAACTCGAACCCTGGTGCCGCGGCCTGCGCCCGCTCCACGAACAGCGATACCGAGGGATACTGCCGCGCGGCGGCCACCGGATCGACGGCTCCGGCCGGCGGGACAGGAAACGTCGGCACCGGGAACTCGTGCTCGCCACCGAGCCGCAGCGTCGTCCGACTGGTGGCCAGGACGACCAGGCCCGGGCCGGCGCCCAGCAGCCTGGCCACCAGCGGGGCGGCGGCGGTCACCTGCTCGAAGTTGTCAAGCACGAGCAGTAGCCGCCGGGGGCGCAGGTACGACTCGAGGTCGGTCAGCAGCCTGCTGCCCGAGGTGCTCAGCCCGAGGCCCGCCGCGATCGCGGGCGCCACCAGCTCAGCGGCCGTGACCGCGGCAAGCTCGACGAACCGCGCCCCGTCGGCGAAGCCTGGGGCGAGATGGCCGGCGACCTCCACCGCGAGCCTGGTCTTCCCGACTCCGCCCGGGCCGGTCAAGGTGACCAGGCGCACGCTCTCCCGCCGCACCAGGTCCCGCACCGCCGCGGCCTCCTGGTCGCGGCCGACCAGCGGCGTCGCCGGGACCGGCAGGGCCCCGGCCGGCGACGCCGGCCCCGGCTCCGGCTCCGTCGCGACGTCCGCTGTCCGAGCCAGCTCGAAGCGCTCGCTCAGCAGGACCGCCAGGTCATTCTCGACCAGCCCTTGGAGCTCGCCGACGTCGGAGAACCGCTGATAAGCGACGCCGCCCTCGTCTTCGATCCGGGCCAGCAGCTCCGCCAGCCGAGGCTCGCGCTCCGGCGCCGGCGACTTGACGTAGATGAGCCTGGGCAGGGCCGCCGACAGCAGGTACTCATCCTCCAGCCCCGACACCTGCTCCCCGGGCGCGACCCAGCCGTAGCGCTGCCAGTAGATGCCGACGAAGATCTGGCTCTGGGCCAGATAGGACCGGTAGACCTCGCGCGGCGGGTGCGGCCGGGCGCCCAGCTCGAACAGCACCGGCGCCAGCCGCAGCCGCGTCACCGCGTCTCGCACGGCCTGCCGCTCGGCCGCCAGCTCCTGCAGCGTGGAGCTCACAAACACCCGCACCCGCTGGTCAGGCGTACGGATCGAACTGGTCGCAGCCATCACCTCGCAGCCTAGACCTAGGCGCGCACGTGCGGCCGCCCGGCCGGGTCTGCGGAAAAGAGAAAGTCAAATTCGGCGTATCGAACGGTCGCGTGCTCCGCCTCGTCGAGGCGAAGCCCGCGACCGTTCGGACAAAGAGTTTTTGCTTTTTACTGGGACCGCAAACTTACAACAGTGGCGGCGGACGCGGCGCCGATCACGACGGCGAGCGGTCCGAGCGAACTGAACGTCAGCTGGCAGGTCGCCGGGCCAGGGAGGGCGCGGACCTGGAATACCCGGCAGGCCGGCTCCGCGAGCAGGTCGGCCAGGGCAGCGACGCCGCCGCCTATCACGATCACGTCCGGGTCGAGCACGTTGGCGAGGTCGCCGAGCACCGCGCCGAGCGCCTCCCCGGCCTGCCGGATGGCCAGCCTGGCAATCGGGTCGCCGACCCGGGCGAGCGCCGCGATCTCGGGCAGGTCGGTCGTTCGCGCCGGGCTCGCCGCGTCGGCGGGACCGACGGCGGCGGCGTGGCCCGCGAGCCGGAGGTAGCTGGCGGCTATCGCCGGCCCCGACGCGTGAGCCTCCAGGTGATCGAGTCCGCCGCAGCCGCAGCGGCGTCCCTCGCGGCTCGGCACCGGGAGGTGACCCACTCCGCCGGCGCCGCCGGTGCGCCCTGGCCGCAGCCGCCCGCCGCAGATCAGGCCGCCGCCGATACCGGTGCCGACGCAAACCACCAGCGCGTCGGCGTAGCCCCGGGCGGCACCGCACGAGAACTCGCCGACGGCGGCGGCGTGCACGTCGTTGAGCACGGTGACCGGCAGGTCCAGGGCGTCGCTGAACGCGGCTGCCACGTCGGTCCCCGCCCAGCCGGGCAGCGAGTCGGTGGCGTAGCTGATCGCTCCGGCGGCGTCGACCGTTCCAGCGGTGCCCACACCGCAGGCGGACGGCGGCGGGCCGTCCGACCGGGCGACGGCCTCCCGGGCCACGCCGATCGCGGCGTGGAGCACCGCCTGCGGCCCTTCGGCGGCAGGGGTAGCGGACCGTGCCTGCGGACCCGTCGTACCGTTCGGCGCAACCACGGCGGCGACGATCTTCGTGCCGCCGATGTCCACTCCGAGGGTGGCGCCGCCCGGTGCGGTCACCGGGACGCTCCGTCCGCCGGCAGCATCGCCGCGACGGGGGTGAACCGGGCGAAACGCCTCGTGATCGCGGCCGGATCCGTGATCGCGGTGCCGACCACCACCGCGAACGCCCCGTTGCGGAAAGCCAGGCCCACCTGCGCAGGCGTGCTGTACCTGCCCTCGGCGATCACGGGTATGCCGTGCGAGTGCAGCGCGGCGACCAGGCCCAGGTCCGGGTCCTCCTCCGGTCCCGGCGCGCGGCCAGCCGGGTGCCCGGGCAGCGCCGTGTACCCCGACAGCGTGGTCGCCACCAGGTCCGCGCCCGCCTCCCAGGCTCTGATGCCCTCGGCCGTCGTGGCCACGTCGGCCATGACGGGAACGCCGAGTTCCTCGCGTATCCGGCCGATGAGAACGGCCGGGTCGCCGGCGTGCCAGTGCGTCTCGGCGGTCGCCTCGACGGCGATGATGTCCGCGCCTGCCGCCGCGAGGCCGGCGGCCAGCCTCAGGCTGGGCGTGATCAGGTCGCGGCCGCCTGACCGCGCGACCTTGTGGATACCGATGACCGGCAGGTCGGTGACGGCTTTGACCGCCCGCAGGTCGGTAGCCGAGTTGATCCGCAGGCCCACGGCGCCGCCGAGG
>Ga0335075_10003405_pt1 | contig 25240 bp, 23 predicted proteins | sample Lox_Sample_24_FD_206723 | JGI IMG/M metagenome (GOLD analysis project Ga0335075, IMG submission 206723) | Soil microbial communities from Loxahatchee National Wildlife Refuge, Florida, United States - Lox_Sample_2.4 | ecosystem: Environmental > Terrestrial > Soil > Wetlands | place: USA...
CGGCGTTCACGATGATGTTCGCGCTCGGCTCGGCAGCCGGACCGCTGATCGGCGGCACTCTGGTCAGCCTCTGGGGGTGGCCCGCGGTGTTCTGGTTCCGCGCGCCGATTGCGCTGGTGGCGCTATTGTCGTTGCGCGGGCTGCCGGCCGAGCCACGCCCCGAGACCCGCGAGCGGCTCGATCTTCCGGGCGCGTTTCTGCTGGCGCTGACGATCGGCAGCCTGTTGCTGGTGATCAACGCGCTGCCGCATGTCGGCCATCGCTATGGGATGGTCCTCGGGCTGGTCGCCGTTGCGATCACTGGCCTCGCGGCGTTTATCCGGCGCGAATCCCGCGTTGCCGCGCCGATCCTCGATCTGCGGGTGTTTCGCAGCCGCGGCTTTGCTGCGCTCAACCTTGCCAGCGTGCTGATCTATTTGGCGAGCTTTTCAGTATTGCTGTTCGTCCCCTATTTTCTCGTGCGCTACACCGCGCTGCCACTGCCGCTGGCCGGCGCGGTGCTCGCCGTTTCCTTCGCCGGAACGATCGCCGCGTCGCCGGTCGCCGGTCGCCTGATCGAACGGATTCCCGCCAATCTCGTCGCCCTGTTCGGAGCCATCCTCGGCGGTGCCGGTCTCGTCGCGATCGGCGACTGGACGCCCGGCGGTGGCCACGCTGTGGCGATCCTCTCGGCCTTGGTCGCACAGGGGTTCGGGGTCGGCCTGTTCCAGGTCGCCTATATCGATGTCGTGCTCGGCACGATCCCGGGGCGGCACCGCGGCGTCGCCGGCAGCGTGGCAATGCTGACCCGCACCCTCGGCATCGTTGGCGGCGCGACGTCGCTGACCGTCGGCTTTCATACCGTCGCCGCGGCGGCACTGGCCCGGGGGCAGGGGGCCAATGCCGCGTTTCTCGCCGCTTTTCACATGACCTTCATGATCGCCGGCACGGCTTCGGCGGCGATCGCGATTGCCGCTCTCGGCCTCGGCCGGCGCCGCTGAGGCAAGCGGTGCGTGCTCACTCCTCGTCGAGCGTGAACCCGACCTTCAGCACAACCTGATAATGGGCGACCTTGCCATCCTCGACATGGCCGCGTGTCTGCACGACCTCGAACCACCCGACCTGCCGCAATGTGCGCGAGGCGCGGGCGACGGCATTCTGGATTGCCGCCTCGATGCTGTGCTCCGACGAGCCGGCGACTTCGATGATCCTGTAGACATGTTCCGGCATCGATCTTCTCCTGTGGCGAGCGGTTCCATCCGATACGGAGAAAACGCCGCGGGGGGTACTTCGTCCCGACCATGCCCGATGTAAAGCCCTCGGCCCGCTGATGCTCGCGCGCTATGCTCTACCCGGCTGGTTTATGCGCTTCAATCGATGGAGGGTCGCGATGCCGGTGACGATGTATCACAATCCCCGCTGCGCCACCTCGCGCCGCACCCTGGCACTGCTGCGCGAGCGCGGGGTCGAGCCCGAGATCGTCGAGTATCTGAAGACGCCGCCCTCGGCCGCGGAGCTGAAACGAATCCTCGGGCAGCTCGGCATCCCGGCGGCGAAACTGCTCCGCAAAAAGGAGGCGCTCGCCGCCGGCATCGACGCAAGAGCGCTATCCGAGGATGCGCTGATCGCGGCGATGGTCGCGCATCCGATCGTCATCGAACGGCCGATCGTGCTCTCGGGTGCAAAAGCGGCACTGGGCCGCCCACCCGAAGCGGCGCTGTCGGTGATCTGACGGCGATCTTAATCGCGCCGCGTCTTTGCCGTGTATTCGGCGGCGGGGAAGGTGCCGCCGTGGTAATATTCGGCAATCGGGTCGGGATTGGGCGGCTCGGTCGCCAGCACCGCTTCGGCATAGGGCTCGGAATCATCCTGTGGCCGGTAGCCCAGACGGTGGGCGTTCGAATTGTCGTACCATGAGCGGCGGTTGTGCGACACGCCATAGACGATTTCATAGCGCAAATCAGGGTGTTCGAGCCCGATCCGTACAAGCTGGGTCAGGTCGCGCGGGCTGATCCAAATCGACAGCCGGCGTTTGTCGATCGGCCGCGTGCCAAAATTGCCGATGCGCACGCACAGAAAGCCGATCCCGTGCTTGTCGGAATAGAGGCTGGCGAGCGCCTCGGAGAACGCCTTGCTGAGACCGTAGCGGCTGTCCGGCCGCGGAACGACGCGATGGTCGATGGTTTGTGCGCGCGGATAGAAGCCGACCGCGTGATTGCTGGTGGCCATGACGATGCGCTGCACGCCGCTGCGCCGCGCCGCCTCGAACACGTTGTAGAGACCGATAATGTTCGATTGCAGGATCACCTCCCACGCGGCTTCGCCGGAATTACCGCCGAGATGGATGATGCCATCGACGCCGGCGACCATCCGCTCGACCGCCGCCATATCGGAAATCTCGGTCCGGTCGATCTCCTCGCCGTCGCGCGCCGGCGCCAGCGCCACCCGGTCCGACAACCGCAGCACCGGATAGACCCCGCGCAACGTCTCGCGCAGCGACCGGCCGATGCCGCCGCCTGCCCCGGTGATCAAAACCCGATGCATGTCATCTCCTTCCAGCGATCGAATGTCGCGTGAGCCGGGTCGCGACCGGCCGATCACCAGCTATCCGTCGCAATCACAATGACGGAACGGGCACAATGACGGATCGGGGCCGGCGGCGCGGCGGTGTCCCGGCAGGATTTATCGAGCAATCGCGCTCTTGCGCTGCCAATAATCCGCCGCGGCGGGGAAGACCGACTGGCAGCGTGTCGCCTGGGTCGGGCCGTCCAGGGTATCGGCAGCGGCCCGCCAGACCGCGTAATGCGGTGCTGCCCGGTGCGCCTCGAGTGCGGCTTCGTCGCGGTAGACCTCGTAGAAGTAATAGACGTTCTCGTCCGCTGCATCCTGCAGCACGTTGAACCGCATGCAGCCCGCCTCGTCGCGCTCGGAGCCGAGCGCATCGACCTCGATCGCCTTCAGAAAACGCGCGCGCTCCTCGGGCTTGACCCGGACCTTGACCCACATCGCCAGCATCGCTGCATCCCTTTCCTCGGCAAATTGGTCCACGGCAGGATTGGCCCATCGCAAGATTGGCCCATCGCAAGATTGGCGTCATCCGTCAGTCTAGCCGAACCACGCGGCCCGCGTCACCGCCGGATCGGCAAGCCCTGATGCCGTGGCGATGGAGCGCTCGCGCTCAGTTCCCGGGCACATGGGCGAGGAAATGCAGCACATCCTCGGAAAATTGCTGCGGATCCTGCAGGAACGAGAAGTGGCTGACCTCGGGCTGGATCAGCAATCCGGCATCAGGGATGTTTGCGGCCATGAACTCGGTATTCTCGCGCTTGATCGCCTCGTCGTGATCGGCATCGACGATCCATAGCGGGGTCGTAATCCTGTGCAGATCGGCGGCGGTCCAGTGTGGTTGTGTCGCCCACATCCTGGTGATCTGGGCGAGAAACTGGTCGTATTCGGCGGGGGTCGGCGACAGCGCCTCGTATTCCTTGCGGGTGCGGGCGAAAAAGGCGTTGAACACCGGGCTCTTGCTCAAATCGGCGACCCCGCTCGGATCGGAATTGGCGGCAAAGGCGAAGAGTTTCGTCAGGCGTTGCGGGTAGCGCTGAGCGATGTCGAGGCCGATGATCGCGCCATCGCTCCAGCCGACGATCGCGGCCTTCGGGATCTTCAGGAAATTCATCAGCCCGATCACATCATCGGCCATCAGATCATAGCTATAGGGCCGCTGGTCGCGGGTGCTGCGGCCGTGGCCGCGGCTATCCATGACGATGACGTGATAATAGGGTTCGAGAGCGCGTACCTGATGGCCCCAATAGTTCGAATTGGCGAGCCCGCCATGCAGCAGGATCACCGGCTCGCCTTTGCCAAAGGCCGCATACCAGATCTTGATCCCGTCGACCGGGGCGAGCCCGCTCTTTACCGGGGTCGGCAATGTCGGGGTCGGCGGCAGGGTCAGCCATTGCGGCGTGGCAGCCGCGGCGACGCCGGTCGTGATGATCCAGCAGCAAAAAAAGACGGCAATCCGGTGCATGGCGGCGGCAGCGACCTCGGAGCTTTACCGCGCCATCCGCACCGGCGGCACTTCGCGCGGAATGATCAGGTTGCAACCGGTCGTGGCCTTGACCTCGTCCACGGTAACGCCGGGCGCGATCTCCTTCAGCGCCATGCCCGCTTTGGTGATCTCGAACAGGCCGAAATTGGTGACGACGAGATTGACGACGCCGCGCGCGGTCGCCGGGATCGCGCAACGCTCGACGAGCCGCGGTGCGCCATTGCGGGTCTGGTGCTCCATCGCGACAAAAACATGCTTGGCGCAGGCCGCCAGATCCATTGCCCCGCCGATGCCGCCGCCCTGCTGTCCGGCCATCTTCCAGTTCGCGAAATCGCCGTTTTCGGCCACTTCATAGGCGCCGAGCACGGTCACGTCGATCCGCCCGCTGCGAATGAGGGCGAATGAATCGGCGTGATGCACGATCGCCGCTCCCGGCCGCAAGGTCACATGCTGGCCGCCGGCATTGACGAGGTGCAGATCCTCCTCACCGGCCGGGGCGAGCGGGCCGTAGCCGATCACCCCGTTCTCGGAATGGAAGATGATCTCGCGGTCGCCGAAATTGCAATTCGAGCACAAGGTCGGGATGCCGATGCCGAGATTGACGATCCAGCCGTCACCGAATTCCATCGCCAGCCGGTCGCACATCTGCTGCCGGCTCAGCCCCTTCGCCCGCTCGCTCCCCGTTCTCCGCTCGCTCATCGCGCGACACTCCCCGGCCGTTGCGGCCACCAGCCTGCGGGTGGCGGCGGGATCTTGACGAGGCGATGGACAAAGACTCCGGCAGTGTGCACATCGTCGGGATCGATCGCCCCGACCGGCAGGATGTCCTCTTCGACCTCGACGATCGTGACCCGCGCCGCCATCGCCATGATCGGGTTGAAGTTGCGCTGCGAGCGGCGGAACCGCAGATTGCCCGCTGCGTCGGCCTGATGGGCGCGGATCATCGCGTAATCGAGCGGCAGCGCCAGTTCCAGGAGGTATTCGCGACCGTTGAATACGCGCGTCTCGCGGCCCTCGGCCAATTCGGTGCCGACCGCGGCCGGGGTATAGAAGGCCGGGATGCCGGCGCCCGCGGCGCGCATCCGCTCGGCCAAGGTGCCTTGCGGCGTCAACTCGGCCTCGATCAATCCTTTGGCGACATATTCCGACAGGATCAGCCGCTGCGAGGCGCGGGTCGGTGCGGTAAAGGCGCAGACGACCTTCTTGACCTGCCCGTTCTGGATCATCTGTCCCATATCGGGCGCATCGGCGGGCAGGGTGGCGCCGCCGCGCGTCGAGTTCGACACGCAGGTCAGGCCCTTGGCACCTTGTGCCGCCACCGCGCCGTAAAGGTTGATCGGCATGCCGACCACGGCGAACCCGCCAAAGCCGATCGTCGCCCCGTCCGGAATGTCCCGAACCGCCTCGGCAAAGCTCGGAAAGATCTTGCTTCTGGCGCCCATTTCCCCGCCCGGTCCTTGTTGTCCGCAGATATCATGCGGCAGTGCTGGGCCGGCGACAACCAGCTCTCAGCCGATTGTGGACTGCAGGCGAAGGAATTAGCGCGGGTCGGCCGCTGGACCTCGCTCGCGGCGATGCAGAAAGGCCAGCCGCTCGAACAGATGCACGTCCTCCTCGTTCTTCAACAACGCGCCATGGAGGGGCGGGATCAGCTTTGCCGGATCGCGGGCACGCAAGGTCTCGGGCGAGATGTTCTCGATCAGCAACAGCTTCAGCCAATCGAGCAGCTCCGAGGTCGATGGCCGCTTTTTCAGACCCGGCGCCTGGCGGATGTCGAAAAAGATCGTCAGCGCCTCGTGCACCAGCTCATGCTTCAGGTTCGGAAAATGTACATCGACAATCTTCAGCATCGTCTCGCGGTCGGGAAAGCGGATGTAATGAAAAAAACAGCGCCGTAGAAATGCGTCCGGCAATTCCTTTTCATTGTTCGAGGTGATGATGACGATCGGCCGGTGCTGCGCTTGGATCGTGCGCCGCGTCTCGTAGACATAGAATTCCATGCGGTCGAGTTCGAGCAGCAGGTCGTTCGGGAACTCGATATCGGCCTTGTCGATCTCGTCGATCAGCAGCACCGGCGCTTCGGGCGCCTCGAACGCCTCCCATAATTTTCCCGGCACGATGTAGTTGGCGATGTCGTGCACGCGTTCGTCACCGAGCTGGCCGTCGCGCAAGCGTGAGACCGCGTCGTATTCGTAGAGCCCCTGCTGCGCCTTGGTCGTCGATTTGATGTGCCAGGTGATCAGTTCCTTGCCGATCCCGCGGGCGATCTCATGAGCGAGGATCGTCTTGCCGGTGCCGGGCTCGCCCTTGACGAGAAGCGGTCGTTCGAGCGCGATCGCGGCGTTGACCGCGACCTGCAGGTCCGCGGTCGCGATGTAGCTGTCGGTGCCCTCGAAGCGTCGCATGCCGTCTTGATCCCCGATAGTACCGACAATCCATAGCCCGAGGCCGCACGCGAGGCCAGCCCCGCGGGAGCAGAGGGACTGATCATCGTCGATTGCCGGCGGTACGGCGGGACATCCGAGACGCGAGCGCGCTGGTCCCCGCCATCGTCCCGAGATCCGCGGCCAAGCTCAGTCGCGCGGCTCGAACCACAATTCACAATGGTAGTCGATCGTGATCTCGTCTCCCGGCGCAATCGCGGCGATCGCTATCAGGTCGAGCGTCTGGGCGGCGAAGTTGCGGCTGGCGCGGGCCAGCGGGCGGTTCGAGTGGTTGCACAGGCTGACGAGGCCCAGCGCCACCGCACCGCGCCCGTCGCCGTCCGGATCGCCATCCCAGTGAAAATAGTAGTCGTGCAGTATGGTGCGATCGAGTGCCGCACATTCGGCTGCCGGCACGATGATCACCGGTGCGGCCTCGATCACCGTCCGAGCGGGGATCGCTTGTCGTGCAAACACGCCGCGTCCACGCGCCGCGCTGGTGCGGATTTCGACCAGCGGGTTCAAGTGGCCGGCGGGTTTAAGTGGCCAGCGGGTTCAGGTGGCCGGCCACGAAAGCGCGGCCCGAACGCGTGGCTGCCGTCCGGTTCTGGGCGGTGCCGGCTCAGACGTGGTCGTGCGGTCGGTCGGCTGCCGCCGCCGCGGGCGCTTGGGCTGCCGCGGTGGCAACCGGCGGGGCCACCTGCGCGGGTGGCGGCGTCGCGGCGTCGTCATCCTCGCGCATGCCGGCCTTGAACGCCTTGATGCCCTTGGCAAAGTCGCCCATCACATGAGGCAGCTTTCCGGCGCCGAACAGGATAAGGATAATGGCCAGGACCACGATCCAGTGCATCAAGCTGAACGAACCCATGATATCCATGACCCCGGTACCCGACGGCGCCGATACTAGCGGTCCCGCCCCTCGAATTGCAAGTTCGGGCGGCGCCGCGCGCCGCGCTCCCATCGAGGTCGTGCCGATTGCCCGAAAATCAAGTCCGCCATCAGGACGCACCCGATCATCGTTTGCGGAGTGACCGAGGATGAACGTGTTCCCCCCGCCCGATCCGGCCCGGTGGCCGGCCGCGACTCCTGCCGACCCGGCGTTTGCCGCGGCTGCCCGCCATGCGGCCGAGCACGAGACGCCATGGGCGCGGGATCTGGCACAGATGGTGACGAGCGATTTTGCCGAACGCCCGCCTTGGAACGAGACCCTGGGCCCGGTGCGGCCGCGCGGCGGACCGAGCGGGTTGATCGTGCACCATGGCCGCATCGTCGCCGAATGGGGCGATACGGCACGCGCCGACATGACTTTCAGCGTCGCCAAGAGCTATCTCGCGATCCTGTTCGGCCTCGCCTGGGACCGCAGGCTCGTCGGCGACCCGCACGAGAAGGTCGGGCAGCGCGTCGACGATGGCGGCTTCGCACCACCCCACAACGACACGATTGCCTGGCATCATCTGTTGCAGCAGACCTCGGAATGGGAAGGCGAGCTGTGGGGGAAGCCCGACCTGATCGACCGCAACCGGGCCGTCGGCGGCCGGCCGGGCACGGCACCCAAGGGCACGCACCGCGATCTGCACCGGCCCGGCGAGTTCTGGGAATATAACGATGTCCGGGTCAACCGCCTGGCGCTCGCCCTGTTGCGGGTGTGGCGGCGGCCGCTGCCCGAAGTGTTCCGCGAACTCGTCATGACGCCGATCGGCGCCTCACCGGATTGGGAATGGCACGGCTATCGCAATTCCTGGGTCGAGATCGACGGGCGCCGGGTGCAGTCGGTTTCGGGTGGCGGACATTGGGGCGGCGGCGTGTTCATCGGTGCCCGCGACCAGGCCCGAATCGGCCTGCTGCTGTTGAACCGCGGCGAATGGGACGGCCGCCGCATCCTGTCGCCGGCCTGGATCGAGCGGATGCTCGAACCCTGCACGCTGTACCCGCAATATGGCTATCTGTGGTGGCTCAACACGGCGCACGGTCTCTATCCGAGCGCTTCGGAGCGCAGCTACTACGCCCGCGGTGCCGGCGGCAATCTGACCTGGATCGACCCCGAGAACGATCTCGTCGCGGTGCTGCGCTGGACCGATCCGTCGGCGATGGACGGATTCATGAAGCTGGTCGCCACCGCCCTCCGCGGCTCGTGATGCCGATACCCTCCGCGCCGCGCTTTCTCGATGGTCCGACCCTGCATCGCAACAATGGGTCGCGGCCGGCCCGGTTCAGACCTCGGTCGTCGCCGGGCTGTCGATCATGGCGAGGGCGGCCAGGCGCCGCGCTTCGGTCCGGTTGAGCCAGCCCGCGCCGAAGCTGTCGTAATCGTTGAGCGATCTATAGTAATCCGCTTGCCGCGCGGCGAGATCGTCGATCAGCCGGCGCGCCTCAAATCGCGATACCGCCCTCAAGGTCTCCGGACCGATGCTGCCGTCCAGCGCGCTGCCGGAAAACCCGAGCGCCCGCTGCAGCAACCTGGCCGACCGCCAGATCCCAGCGTTGACGCCCATATCGAACACGCTCAGATCGACACCGGGCGGCAGCGCATCGGCGCGCAACGGATTCCAGTAAAGCGAACGGTAGATCGCCCGCGCGGTCTGTTCCGTCATGTCGCGGATTTGCGTGGGACCGAGCCCGGGATCCGCCGACCAGTCCCGATAGGTGGCGAGGGTAATTCCCATATTGGTGGCGCCTCCGGGATCGGCGGGGTCATCGACATAGCCGCCTTCTTCGCGGAGCGTGAAAGCGAGGCATATGGCAAAAAAGCTGTCCGCCATTGCTGCTCTCCAGGTTCGTTCACGTTGCCAGCCCACCACTTTTGCCACATTTGCCGGGCCCGCGCGACCATGCGCGATCTCGCTAGAATCTCGGTTCATCGCCGGATATGCGGTTCAACGGCCGCGCGATCCCCGGTCCTCACGCCCGCGAGCGGATGCGTTATCTTCGCGCCGAAGCCCCGCTTCCGGATTGCCGGAAGCGCGATCAAGCCCCTTGTCCTTGACATCGCAACGCACTTCGATACCTCGTAGATTGCGTCGCGCGGACCGGTTCATACCGCAAACAGCCCGGCGATCTTCGGCACAAGCGAGGCCATGGCCGGTTATCTGCTCGTCTTCGATCTCGATGGCACGCTGGTCGACAGCGCCGCCGGCCTGCGCGCGGCGCTGAACGAGCTGCTGCGCGAGCGCGGACACGAACCGCTGTCGCTGCCACAGGTCAAGGCGATGATCGGCGACGGGGTCCCGGCGCTGGTCGCGCGGGCATTGGCGGCGGCAGGGAGCGAGTCCGGCGACTCGGCCACGGCACTGGCGCGCTTTACCGAACTCTACGAGGCGGGTGCGGTGCAATGGACCCGACCCTATCCCCGGGTGGCCGAGACGCTGACCGAATTGCGGCGGCGCGGCTACCAGACCGCGGTCTGCACCAACAAGCTGCAGCGTTCGAGCCTCGTCGTGCTCGACGGGCTCGGTCTGCTGCCATTGTTCGACCAGATCGCCGGCGGCGACCGTTTCGCGGTCAAAAAGCCCGATCCCGGACATCTCCTGGCGCTGATCGCAGCACTCGGTGCCCGGCCCGAGGCGGCAGCGATGATCGGTGACAGCGAGAACGACGCCGCTGCCGCTCATGCCGCGCGGCTGCCGCTGATCCTGATGCGGTATGGCTATTGCCGCGGCGATCCTGAAGGGCTCGCCGCCGCCGCGCTGCTCGACGATTTCGCCGAGCTGCCGGCGGCTCTCGACCGGCTCGGCCTCGCGCCGTGACCCCGGCTACATGAATAGCGTGCGGTTCTGCGGCATGCCGTCATAGAGATGGGCGACATACTCGCCATAGCCGTTCCAGATCAGGGTCGGCACCTGCTCGTCGGTGCCGAGAACCCGCTCGGTCGCCTGGCTCCAGCGCGGATGCGGCACCGCCGGGTTGACATTCGCCCAGAACCCGTACTCGTCGCCCTGGACATTCTGCCAGAATGATAGCGGCTGCTTGTCGGTGAACGAGATGCGCACCAGCGACTTCGCCGATTTGAAACCGTATTTCCAGGGAAATACCAGACGCAGCGGCGCGCCATCCTGCTTGGGTTCCGGCTTGCCGTACATGCCGGTCGCAAAAAAGGCGAGCTCATTCTTCGCCTCGGCGATCGTGCAGCCCTCGATATAAGGCCAGGGATACCAGAACTGCTTCTGGCCCGGCGCCTCGGCGGGGTCGAGAAAGGTTTCGGTGCGCACATACTTGGCCGAGCCGAGCGGCTTGGCGAAATCGACAAAGGCGGCCATCGCAAATCCGCTCCACGGCACCGCCATCGACCAGGCCTCGACGCAGCGATGCCGATAGAGCCGTTCCTCAAGCGGCATCTTTTTCAACAGATCGTCGATGCCGATCGTGATCTCCTTTTCGACCATGCCATCGATCTTGATCGTCCAGGGACGGATCTTCAGCTGCTGGGCGGCATCGGCAATCGCCTTGTCCGAGCCGTATTCGTAGAAATTGTTGTAATGTTCCGAATATTTTGCAGCGGTAATCGGCCGGTCGAGCTTATAACGCGGGCCGCGTTTGAACGGGTAGAGCGCGGCCGACGGGTCGGTGCCGCTATCCGCCGCGAGTGCGGTGGCGGCGGGGTTCGGCGCCGCGGCGAGCATCGCCCCCGCACCGATCGCCCCAAAGCCCATCGCCTTCAATAGGGCCCGCCGCCCCAGATACACCCGCTCCGGGGTCGCCGCACCCTCGCGCAATTCCCATCCTCTGTTGCGCCGGATCAGCATCGCCGCACCTGCAAATCGTTGCGGTGCAGAATCTGGGGCGCTGCCGGCGGGCGCCAAGTCACGCTTTCGCGATCATCGGCGGTCCCACCTGCTTACCCGGCTATTGCGCGGCGTCGGCGGTGCGCTGCGCCAGCACTTTCTCGGCCGGCCGGCCGGTCAGCTCCTGCATATGGTCAAAGCGATGCGCGAAGCTGCCGACACCCAGTGTCAGCGAGCGCAATTCGACGATCAGGTCGTGCAGTTCGCTCTGCGGCATATGCGCGCTGACCACGTCCCAGCCGGGCCAATCGGGCTTGGCGTCAAAACCGAGGATCTGGCCGCGGCGGCCGGAAACCAGCCGCTGCACCCGTGCGGTGAACGCGTTCGGCACCGAAATCTCGACCTGGTCGATCGGCTCCAACAGGATCGGCTCGCATTTCGGCAGCGCTTCCTGGACGCCCTGCCGGCCGGCGGTATGAAATGCCTGGTCCGAGCTGTCGACGGCGTGGAACTGCCCGGTGATCAGATTGACCGCGATGTCGACCACCGGGAAGCCGAGCGGGCCGCGCTGCAGCGCTTCGACGACACCCTCCTCGACCGCCGGGATGTAGTTGCGCGGGATTGCCCCGCCGACCACGCTGTCGGTGAAATTGAACCCCGAGCCGCGCGGCAGCGCCTTGACCTCGATCGTCACATCGGCGAACTGGCCGTGCCCGCCGCTCTGCCGCTTGAAACGGGAATGCTGTTGGGTGCCGTGGCGGACCGTCTCCTTGTACGGGACCGCCGCCGGCCGGCCGTTGACCGCGAGGTTATGGCGATTGCGCAGCCGGTCCATCGCGATCTGCAGGTGGATGTCGCCTTGTCCCCACAGCACCATTTCCTGGGTGTCGGCATTCTGATCGAGCTCGAGGGTCGGGTCTTCCTCGACGAGCTTGCCGATCGCACCCGTTAATTTGACATCGTCGGCGCGCTTTTCCGAGGCGATCGCAAGCCCGAACACCGGCTGCGGGCGCTCCGGCCGCGGCAGCGGATCAGCCTTGCCGGACGGGGTCAGGACGTCGCCGGTCGCGATGTCCTCCATCCGGGTCAGCCCAACGACCTCGCCCGCCTGCGCGGCGGCGATCTTCTCGTGCTGTCCGCCCGTCACCCGCAAGAGCCCGGCGACACGGGTGCCGTTCAGCACCATGCCCTCGGTGATCGTGCCGCGCCACACCCGAGCCAGCGACAGCTTGCCGGTATGCGGCAAATGAAACGTCTTGATGATCTGCGCCAAGGGTTCGCCGTCGGCGACGATGCCGAGCCGGGAAGCGGTTTCCTGCGGCGACGGCGTCTCGTGACGCAGCGCTTTCCATAGCCGGCGCACCCCATAATCGGCCAGCCCCGAGCCGAGAAACACTGGTACCACCTGCCCGCCCTTCAGCGTCCGCGTCAGGTGGCGATAGATCTCCTCCTTTGGCGGCTCGACCTCTTCGAGCAGCTGCTCGAGGAGGGTGTCGTCGAAATCCGCGAGCTTTTCGATCAGGCCGGTACGGGTGGCGCGCTCCTCGTCCCAGAAGCCGTCGGGCAACGGGATCAGGTCCGAAGCCTGGCCCGGGCGGTAGCGGTAGGCGCGCTCGCTGACCAGATCGACATAGCCGGTGATCTCGGATTCAGCATCGCGCAGCGGCACCTGGCGCAGCACCAGGGGCCGGCTTGACACCGACTGCAGCGCCGCCAGCACGTCCCGCACCCGCGCATTGGCGTTGTCCATCTTGTTGATGAAAACCATGTGCGGGATCTTGTGCTGGTCGAGAAAGCGCAACAGCGGGCTGATCGTCAGCGCGCGCTCGACCTCGGGCTCGACGACGACGACCGCGACATCGCTCGCCAAGAGCGCGCCCTGCGCCTCATAGAGCAGCTCGACCGAGCCGGGGCAATCGAGGATCGTCCACGGATCGCCGAGAAAGCTCGCGCCGGCGACATTGACTTCGGTCGACATCTGCCGCGCGCGCGCTTCGGGGGAATGGTCGCCGACCGAGTTGCCGTCGCGCACGCTGCCGCGCCGGCCGGTCGTGCCGCTGGCGTGCAGCAATGCTTCGAGCAGCGTGGTCTTGCCCGAGAGATACGGCCCGATCAGGGCAGCGCAGCGCGGGGCTGCCGGTGCATTCGCGGACGTATTCGCCATTGGAGGCGCCTCCAGCCATCTTGTTGGACGCCCGAGAAGGGCCACGGTCACGGCCCGCCAGCGCCCGATCTATGGTGGCAATCGTCGCCTGTCGGCCCGCCGGATGGCAACCGAAATCTGGCGAAGCTGCCCCTATCTGGCGCGGAGCGGAGCCAATTGCTGGATATCTCGTGCAGATCAGGTCGGCAGTGGCTTGGCATCCGGCTTCAAAGGACCTGCGCCAAACAGCGCGAGGATACGATTTTGCAATGGCGTAACAATTTCGGTCGGTGTCGCCCACGGGATTGTATTGTACTGTCTAACGTCAAAATGCAAATTGTCTATTTCTTCTCGTTTGCATGTAAAAATCACGCGACGCCCAAGGCCGTGCGCGAATCCAGCTTCGTAGTAGACGCCGCTGCATTCTCGTGCATGTACTAGGCCAGGGCGCAGCAGGCGCGCTCGATGCGTGCACAGGCGTCGCGCAGCACCGCGGTCGAGGTCGCGTAGGAGATGCGGAAATGCGGTGACAGGCCGAACGCCTCGCCATGCACGACCGCCACACCCTCTTCCTCGAGCAGGTAGCGCACAAAGTCCTCGTCGCCGGCGATCGTCTTGCCTCCGGGGGTGCGCTTGCCGATCACCCCGGCGCAGGACGGATAGACGTAAAAGGCACCCTCGGGCCGTGGGCAGAACAGGCCGGGGATGCGGTTCAGCAGATCGACAACCAGGTCGCGTCGCTCCTGGAACTTCCTGGTGTGCACCGGGATGAAATCCTGCGGTCCGTTCAGCGCCTCGATCGCCGCGGCCTGGCTGATCGAGCACGGGTTCGCGGTCGAGTTCGACTGGATCGCTCCCATCGCCTTGATCAGCGCGGTCGGCCCGCCGCCATAGCCGATCCGCCAGCCGGTCATGCAATAGGCCTTCGAGACGCCGTTGACCGTCAGCGTGCGCTCGTACAGCCGCGGCTCGACCTGGGCGATCGTCCGGTACGCGAAATCGTCGTAGATCACGTGCTCATACATGTCGTCGGTCATGACCCAGACCTGCGGGTGGTGCAGCAGCACCTCGGCGACCGCCTTCAGTTCGGCCTCGCTATAGGCAGCACCGCTCGGGTTCGAGGGCGAGTTCAAAATGAGCCATTTGGTCCTGGGCGTGATCGCCGCGTCGAGGTCTTCGGGGCGCAGCCGGAAGCCGTTGTTCTGCGGACACGGCACCGGCACCGGAGTACCGTCGCACAACAGCACCATCTCCGGGTACGACACCCAGAAGGGTGCGGGGATCACGACCTCGTCGCCCGGATTGATCGTGGCGACCATCGCATTGTACAGCACCTGCTTGCCGCCCGAGCCGATCGTGATCTGCGCGGTGTCGTAGTCGAGCCCGTTCTCGCGCTTGAACTTCTGCGCCACCGCACGCTTCAGTTCGATCGTGCCGTCAAAAGTCGTGTAGCGCGTCTCGCCGCGCCGCATTGCCGCGATCGCCGCTTCCTGGATATTCGCGGGCGTGTCGAAATCGGGCTCGCCGACCGACAGGCTGACGATGTCGCGTCCTGCCGCCTTCAATTCGGTGGCGAGCGCGGTCATGGCCATCGTCGGTGACGGCTTTACGCGGGCGAGACGGTCGGCGAGGAAGGACATGATCGGCCTGAATGTGAAAGACAAACACTGCAGCCTATAGGCGATCGCCGGTGCTGTGAAGCCATCGCGAGCGGCGGACGCCCGGCAAGGGCAGGTGCCCCCGGGAAAACCGGCGGCGGCCTGCTGTTGATCGCAACGGGATGGACGCATAGGATCGAGCCAAACTCAGGAGGGCGGAGTCATGAACAAGTTCAGCTGCATCCGGTCGTTGGGCGAAGAAATCTACTACACGACGGTAATTGCCGAAAACGATCAACAAGCCAAGGAATTGGCGATGGACGAAGTAAACAAGAAATTCCAGAAAAGCGGCGGGCGTATCAGGGAATGGAGCGTGCGGCTGCTGGAGTCGGAGGTCGAAGGTCCGGCCCGCGTCCTCGATTGCGGCTACCGCGAAGCGTGATTTTGAAGCGTGATGCAACTCGGGCTTCTACGATCGGAGGTTCGCACAATCGAGTGCAATGCTGCCGGGGAGCGGCTGATCGCCGGCCGCGGCCGCACTTCCTCCGACAACACGATCTCCCGGGGACATTGATATAGCGATGACGACCCCGACTCACCTCGACCCGGCCTATCTTTGCCCGACCTGTGGACGCAGCCGGGCCGCCGACCGGCCGCTCTGGCGTTGCGATTGCGGCGGTCCCGTCGATCTCGAGCCCGGCCCCGGCCTGCGGCGCGGCGACATCGCGACCGGCGAAGCCTCGCTCTGGCGCTATGCATCGGCGCTGGCGCTGCGGGCCCCGCCCAGCGTATCGCTTGGCGAGGGCTGGACCCCGCTGGTGCGCCGCGATTGGGCCGGGGTGCCGGCTTGGTTCAAGCTCGAATCGCAGATGCCGACCGGATCGTTCAAGGATCGCGGCAGTGCGGCGATGATCAATCACCTGATCGAGGTCGGGCATCTGACCGAAACCGGGATTGGCCCGATCCACGAGGATTCCTCGGGCAATGCCGGATCGTCGATTGCCTCCTACGCGGCGGCGGCCGGCATTCCCTGCCGCATCTATGTTCCGGCGGATGCGCCACGGGCAAAGCTGGTGCAGATCGCCGCCGCCGGGGCTGAGCTCTGCCGCGTGCCCGGCAGTCGCCAGGCGGTCGCCGAGGCCGCACTCGCCGCCACCGGCAGCTTTTATGCCAGCCACAACTGGCACCCGTACTTCATCGAAGGCACCAAGACGCTGGCGTTCGAATTATGGGAGCAGCTGGGGTTCCGCCTGCCCGACAACATTCTCGTGCCGACCGGCTATGGCAGCAACATCCTCGGTCTCGAACGCGGTTTCGATGCGCTCGAAAAAGCCGGCGAGATCAAAGCGCGGCCACGGCTGTTCGCGGTGCAGGCGGCGAATTGCGCAGCCCTTGCCGCCGCTTGGGAGGCGGGTGCGCAGGAGCTGGTGCCGTTCGCCACCGCGCCGACGATTGCCGACGGCATCGCGACCTTGCGGCCGGTGCGCGGCGGCGCGGTGCTGCGGGCCTTGCGTCGCTCGCGGGGCGCGGTCGTCGCAGTGGCCGAGGCCGAGATCGGACCGGCATTGCTGGCGCTCGGCCGCCTCGGGTTGTTTGTCGAGCCGACCGCCGCAACCGCGGCTGCGGCGCTGACCCGGCTCGTGGATGACGGCACGATCGCCGGCACCGAGACGACAATTGTCGTGCTGACTGGCTCGGGCCTCAAGGCGGCCGAGCGAATCGGCGAGCTTCTCGAATTCTAGAGCAGGATCGCATGAAATGGACGCAGAACTTCCATTTCAAGCGTGAATCCTACTCTCGGTCCCAAAAGACGAGACCATGATCGTATCGATCATGGTCTCGGTGCCGCGACGGGCGGGGCAGGCCGGAACGGCGCCACCGGGCGCCGCTCTCGGCGACCGGCGGTGTTCCTTGATTGCGCGATCGCGATGGTGCGACGGCCCACGCCTATTCGTGCCTCTCCTCTGGTTTTGCCCCGCCGCGCGCGGGCGCAGCCCGGTGGGCGGCCGGCGCCGGATGTGCCGCCGGCGGATGCGGCCGGGCGGCGGCTGGCGCTGGATGTGCCGCCGGCGGCCGGGACACCGGCATCGGCCGTGCCACCGGCGCTGGCCGGACAATGGCGGGAGCCGGCCGATGGGCGGCGGGAGCGGGCCGGGCGGGAGCTGGTCGGGCAGGAGCTGGTCGGGCGGGAGCTGGTCGGGCGGGAGCGGGCCGGGCGATCGGGGCTGCCGGCCTGACGATCCGCGCCTCGGGATGCGGCGCCGGTGCCGGCCGTGACGGTGCCTCGTGATGGGGTGCCGCGAGGGCAGCCGGGTGTGCCGCCGGCGCGCCCGCAGGCCGGGCCGCCACCGTGGACCGCGGTGCGCCCGGATGATGCGCGCTGGGATGATGCGCGGCAGGGGGCAGCGCTGCCGTGTGCGCCGGACCGATCGCGGCCGGAACGCCGCGTTCGGGGGCGGAGGGCCGCCCCGGGTGAGCGGCTGCGGGGTGAGCGGCTTCGGATGGGCGGGCTGCGCTCGCCGGGCCAGGAGCGTGCGGGCCACCAGGGGCGTGCGGGCCGGCGGTACCGGCGCCGTTAGCGCCCGGACGTGGCGGCAGTGCCGCGGTGTGCGCCGGACCGGCCGGATGGCCTGGCGGCGGTTTGCCCGGGCCGCGCGGCACCGGGCGCGTTGCCGCCGGACCGCGTGCGGCGACCGCTGCCGGCCTGGCCGCGGGCCGCAATGCCGGCGGGTGCAGCGCCACCGGGGCTGCTGCCAGCGCTGCCGGCGCCACATGCAGCGCGTGGGATGCCACCGGATCGGCATTGGCAAAGACCTGCCGCGGCACCACGGTCGCGAACCGGCGATTGGCGAATTCGTTTCGCGCCGCCTCGGCCGGCGGCACACCGTTGGACCGGTTTACGATGGTGTTGATATTGTGGACGTTGGCAATGTTGACATTGCGGATGTAATTGACGTTGCGGGTATAGCCCGGCCAGTAGGTTTCGCCCGGCGCCAGCGGAAACCAGCCGACCGCCGGGCCGGCCGCATTCGCGATCGCCACGCCGGCTGCCGCACCGACAAAAGCGACGAGCGCCGGCGCATAGACCGGCTGCGCCACATACTGGCCCGGAACCCAGCCCCAGCGGTCGCCGACATAAGCCCAGCGGCCGTAATGAAACGGCGCGAAGCCCCATGGCTCTTGCCCGACCCAGGTCCAGCCCCACGGCTCGATCCACACCCAGCGTCCGTCGCTGTACGGGACCCAGCCCGGCGGGACCTGGTTCGGATACCAGATCTCGCCGTATTGCGGGCTCGCCTGCCAGCTGCCGTACTGGTCGAGGTCGGCATAGCCGGTCATCTGCGGCGAGATGTAATGGCTCGCCGCCGCGACCTGGTTCTGCTGATAGTCGCGGGCGCGGCACCATGCGACAAACGCGTCGGGACGGGCTGGCGCCGATTGCGCGGCAACCGGGTTCGCCCCGCTCAACACCGCGGCATTCCCGGCGGTGATGCCGATATCGGCGCCGCCGCCGACAAACCGTGCACTGCCGTCGAACACGGCGACGCGTGCCGGCTGGCTGGGAGTCCCCGCGTCGATGTCGTAGGCGCCGGGCTGCAGCAGCCACACCGCACCCTGCGGCAGATCGATCTCGAAGCTCTGGCCGGTATCGAGCTGCCGCAAATGCAGATAGAGTCGCCCTTGCGGGATTGCGATCTGGGCGACCTGTTCGTTGAGATTGGTGACGTCGATCTCGGTGCCACCGGCCATGTCGATCGTGCTCGGACCGATCTGTAGTTCAGCGCGGGTCTGCGGGTCGGTCCAGAACGACCCTCCGGTTGCAACCGGATAGTTGACCCCGGCCGCCGACCACTGGGTCTCGCCCGCGGTGTGGAATGCGAGATTCCCGGAGACATAGGTGATCGTCCCGACCCGCGCCGGCGGCGCCAGCTGCTGCGCCAGCGCCGGCTGGGCCATGGCGAAACCGAGAAGTGCCAGAACCGCGAGTCTCCGCCGGATGGGCATGGAACACCGATGCTGCTGCGTTGACACTGCAAACGGCGCGATTATGGCGGGTTTGCGGCAGCCCGGTTGCCGGACGCTGCCACTACCCGGGCGCGATCCGCATGCTAGGCGCGCGCGATCAGGCTGCGACCGATGATGCGACGGTGGATCTGGTTGGTGCCTTCCCAGATCTGGGTGATCTTGGCATCACGCATCAGCCGCTCGACGCGGTTGTCCTTGATGTAGCCGTAGCCGCCGAAAAGCTGTACCGCTTCCGTCGTCATCCGCATCGCCAGGTCCGAGGCGCGCAGTTTGAGGATCGAGGCCTCGGGACCGAAATCGGCAGCACCGGTGTCGACAAGCCCGGCGACGTGCCACAGCCAGCGCTCGCACAGAGCAAGCTCGGCGGCGAGATCGGCGAGCAGAAACTGGATGCCCTGAAACTCGATGATCAGCCGGCCCGACTGGCGCCGCTCGTTGACATAGGCGAGGGCATCTTCGAACGCGGCGCGGGCGATGCCGAGCGCGTGCGCAGCGATGCTCGGGCGCGACTTGTTCAGCGCCGCCAGCAGCAATGGCAGGCCGGCGCCGGGGCCGGCCAGCAGGTTGGCGCGCGGCACGACGCAATCCTCGAAGGCGAGCGCCACGGTCGAGGAGGCGCGGTGCCCCATCTTGTCTTCGCGGCGCAGCACCCGCAAGCCGGGCCTATCCTTTTCCACGATCAGCGCCGAGATCGCCTGGCGGCGGTCCGCGCTACCCGTCCATTTGCCAAACACCAGGATCAGGTCGGCGACATCGCCATTGGTGATGAAAGTCTTGCCGCCCGATACGATGATATCGTCACCCTCGGCGGTGAAGCGGGTCGTCATATGGGTCGCGTCCGACCCGGCCTCGGGCTCGGTGATCGCCAGCGCCGCCAGCCCGCCGGCGGCGATCCGCGGCAGCAGCCGATGTTTCTGCTCCTCGCTGCCGTGATCGATCACCGGCGCGACGGCGTGGAAGTTGGTGGCCCAGATGATCCCGGTCGCGGCACAGGCCTGGCTCAGCTCGCGCACGCAGGCGAGATAGGCGGCGTAGGACAGCGGCGCCCCGCCATAGGCTTCGGGCACGAACATCTGATTGAGGCCGAGCCCGTTGATGTCACGGACATTGTCCCATGGAAACTCGCCGCTGCGGTCGTGAGCGGCGGCGCGTGGCATGACCCGCTCGCGTGCCAGCAACCGCACGCTGTCGATCAGCTGCCGCTCCTCGGCCGACAGCGCCGGCACCGCGTCGATGCGTTCATAGAGGCGCATCAGGCCCCGTGCCATCGGGCCCCATGCCGGTCGGGCATCAGCGCGTCAGGTGTTCCTGCAGGCGCGGCATCAGCTCGACGAAATTGCAGGGCCGGAACCGGTTGTCGAGCTGGTGCACGAGGATATCCTGCCAGGCATCGCGGCAGGCGCCGGGCGAGCCCGGCAATGCGAACAGGTAGGTGCCGCCGGCGACCCCGGCGGTGGCCCGGCTCTGGATCGTCGAGCTGCCGATCTTGGCGTAGCTGAGCCAGCGAAACAGCTCGCCAAAGCCGGCGATCTCCTTTTCGTAGACGCTGTGAAACGCCTCGGGTGTCACGTCGCGCCCGGTGACACCGGTGCCGCCGGTGGAGATCACGACATCGATCTGCGGATCGGCGATCCACGCCCGCAGCTGGGCGACGATCGTATCGCGCTCGTCGCGCACGATGCGACGCGCGGCGATCCTGTGCCCGGCGCCGGTTGCAAGTTCGGCGAGGGTGTCGCCGGAGCGGTCCTGGCTCGCGTCGCGGGTATCCGATACGGTCAGCAGCGCGATGCTGACGGGCAGGAACGGGCGGGTTTCATCGAGCCGGCCGGGCATGGCGATCGCTCCCTCGACGGTGCATGCGCAGGATAGCCCGCCCCGGCCGCGCCGGCTAGCCAGGCTCGGATCCGGCCGCCGGCACCGCGTCGAGCTGGCGGCGCAGCGCCAGGAGATCGTGCCATGCCTCGCGCTTGCGCTCCGGGCTGCGCAACAAAAAGGATGGGTGGAACATCGGCAGGGTCGGCACGGGACGGTCGAGCCCGGTGATCTCGAGATCGAACCAGCGGCCGCGCAACCGGGTGATGCCGGGACCCGGCGGCAGCAACGCGCGGGCGGCAGTCCCGCCGGCCAGCACCAGGATCTTGGGCCGGACCAGCGCCACCTGGCGCAGCACAAACGGCAGGCAGGCGGCGATCTCGTCGGCACTCGGCGTGCGGTTGCCGGGCGGCCGCCAATAGATCACATTGGTGATCAGCACCCCGGATCGGTCCAAGCCGATCGCGGCCAGCATCCGGTCGAGCAGCTGGCCGGCGCGGCCGACAAACGGGCGCCCGATCCGGTCCTCCTCGGCGCCGGGCGCCTCGCCGATCAGCATGATCGGGGCGGCCGGGTTGCCGTCGCTGACGACCGTATTGGTCGCGGTGCGTTTCAGCGCGCAGCCGTCGAATTTGGCAATCGCCGCTTCGAGCGCCGCGAGCGTGTCGGCCGCGGCGGCGGCAATGCGTGCCGATTGCGCCGCCTCGCCGGGCGCATCGGCGAGTTTGGCCGGCGGTGCGGCGACCGGGCGCGAACTCAGCGATGGCGGCGCCGGGCGCGCCGCCGCAGCAGTCGATAGTGGCGTCGGGCGCGCCGCCGCAGCAGTCGATAGTGGCGGTGGGGCGAGCCGGTTCGTCGGCGCATCGGCGATCGCCTCGTCGGCGCCGAGTTCGAGATACCAGCGCAGTAGCGCAAGCGCTGCCGTGCGATCGGTCCGGGTGGTCTCTTCGTCGCGAGAATGCACCGCTGGAGACTAGCATCGTCGCGTGCCGAGGGCATCGTCGCGCGCCGAGGGCACCGCCGGCAGGCCGCAAGATCACGGATGTCGCTATGCATTGCAGCCATGCGCTGTCCAGATTTGGACGCTGCCGGGGATGGCTGCGACGTTTCGCGCCGATCATAGAGGACAGTTGCGGTGGACGGGAGCGACCGTAACCTATAGAGTTTGTCTATGATATATTTTCTTTAACGTTGCTCTCCAAAGGGAGATGCCGGGCATGATCAGGCGTGCGCTCACCGCGGGCGCGGTCGTGATGGTTGCGGTGGCGATCATCGGGTGGCACTGGCTCGGCGGCAATGGGCCACGCGCGACAGCACAGCCGCCGGCCCCGGGCGTCCCGGTCACCGCCGGGGTCGTGCGTGCCGCCGATGTCCCGGTGCTGCTGAACGGCATCGGCACGGTCCAGGCCTACAACATGGTCGCGGTCAAGAGCCGGGTCGACGGGCAGATCGTCAAGGTCGATTTCAAGGAAGGCCAGGAGGTCAAACAGGGCGACCCGCTGTTCCAGATCGATCCGCGCCCTTACCAGGCGGCACTCGAACAGGCCCAGGCGGCCAAGCAGAAGGACGAGGCCCAGCTGGCCGGGGCAAAGCTCGATCTCGAACGCTATTCGAAGCTGCTCGGCACCGGCTACCAGACCCGGCAGAGCTACGATCAGCAGACCGCTCTGGTCGGGCAATTAGAGGCCGCGATCAAGGGTGACGAGGCGCAGATCGACACCGCTCAGCTCAATCTCGGCTACGCCGATATCCGCGCACCGATCGACGGACGCCTCGGCGCGCGGCTCGTCGATATCGGCAACCTGGTGCGTGCGACCGACAACACGACGCTGGTCACGATCGACGAGATCAAGCCGATCTTTGTCAGCTTCACGCTGCCGCAGGAAACTCTAGACCAGATCCGCGAATCCCAACAGAAGGGGCCGCTCGTGGTGCGAGCCTACAGCGGCGAGAACAAGGCGCTGCTGTCACAGGGCAAGCTGACGCTGATCGACAATACGATCGACCAGGCAACCGGCACGATCCACCTGAAAGCGCGCTTCGACAACGAGGACGAGCGGCTGTGGCCCGGCGAATTCGTCAATGTCGGGGTCATCCTGCGGATGCGCCGCGATGTCCCGACGGTGCCGGCGCAGACTGTCGATGAAGGCCCGGACGGGCGCTTTGTCTACGTCATCAAACCCGATGACACGGTCGAGCGGCGGGCCGTCGAGGTGGCGGCAACCCAGGACGGGGTGGCCGTCGTGACAAAAGGGCTCAAACCCGGCGAGCGGATCGTCGTCACCGGCCAGTTCCGGCTGATCAACGGGTCGCGGGTCAAGGTCATGCCGGCGCCGAATAGCGCTGCCGGCTGAGGGCAGGGGCATCGATGAGCATCTCCGCACCTTTTATCCACCGGCCGATCGCCACCTCGCTCCTGATGCTGGGCGTGCTGGTGTTCGGCATCGCCGCTTATGGCCTGCTGCCGGTCGCTTCGCTGCCGAATGTCGATTTCCCGACGATCGCGGTCAGCGTCACCTATCCCGGCGCCAGCCCGGAGACGATGGCCTCGTCGGTCGCCACCCCGCTCGAACAGCAATTCACCTCGATCCCGTCGCTCGCCCAGATGACGTCGCTGTCCGGCGTGGGCATCACGACGATCACGCTGCAGTTCGATCTGTCGCGCAACATCGACGCCGCGGCGCAGGACGTGCAGACCGCGATCAACGCGGCGAGCGGATTGTTGCCAAAGGACCTGCCGACCCCGCCGACCTACAAGAAGACCAACCCGACCGACCGGCCGGTGCTGATCTATGCGGTCCATTCAGACGCGCTGCCGGTCTATCGCATCGACGACTACGCCAATATCGTGCTCGCCGAGCGGCTGTCGATGGTGCCGGGTGTCGGCCAGGTCTTCATCTTCGGCCAGAAGCCCTATGCCGCCCGCATCCAGGTCAATCCGGCGGCGCTCGCGGCGAAGGGCATCGGTCTTGAGGATGTGCGCAACGCGATCGCCGCGGCGACGGTCGACGAGCCGAAAGGTGAGATCGAGGGCGACTACCGGACCGTCACGCTCGACACCAACGACCAGCTGGTCGATGCCGCGCAATATCGCAACGTCATCATCGCCTACCGAAACGGCGCGCCGGTGCGGATCAAGGATGTCGGCGACGTCCTCAATTCGATCCAGAACACGCATCTCGGCGGCTGGTACGACAACGAGCCGGCCGAAGGGATCGCGATCCTCAAGGCGCCGGGCGCCAACACGATCGAGCTGGTCGACCAGATCAAAGCGCTGATGCCTCAGCTCGAAGCCTCGATCCCGCCATCGGTCCATGTCGATCTGATGTCGGACCGCTCGCTGATGATCCGGGCCGGCGTGCGCGACGTCGAATACACGATGCTGCTGACGATCGCGCTGGTGATCTGCGTGATCTTCATCTTCCTGCGGACGATCTGGGCGACCGTGATCCCGGCCATGGCGGTGCCGCTGTCACTGCTCGCCACCTTTGCCGTGATGTACGTCGCCGGCTACAGCCTCGACAACATCTCACTGATGGCGTTGACGATCTCGGTTGGCTTCGTGGTCGATGACGCGATCGTCATGATCGAGAACATTGTGCGCTACATCGAGCAGGGCGATCGGCCGCTCGAAGCAGCGCTGAAAGGAGCCGGCCAGATCGGCTTCACGATCGTTTCGATCACCTTCTCGCTGATCGCCGTCTTCATTCCGCTGTTCTTTATGGGCGGCATCATCGGCCGGCTGTTCCGTGAGTTCGGCGTCGTCGTCTCGGTCGCGGTCATCTCCTCGGCGATCATTTCGCTGACCCTGACACCGGTATTGTGCTCGCTGTTTCTGAAAGAACAGTCATTGCACGGCAAGGGCCGCATCAATCAGCTGGCCGAGCGGTTTTTTACATGGATGATCGGTGCCTACGACCGCGGGCTGCGCTGGGTCTTGCGCCACCAGTTCCCGGCGCTGATGTCGACATTGCTGCTGATGGTCGCGACTGGATATCTTTATATCCATATTCCCAAAGGATTTTTCCCGCAGCAGGATACCGGTTTCGTGTTCGGCGAACTCGATGTCCGCGAGGATGCGTCGTTCCAGGCAACGGCGGATATCGCCCACAAGGTCGTCGCCATCGTGCTGCGCGATCCTGCCGTCGCCGGTGTCTACAACACGGCCGGCGCCTACAGTTACAATCCTGGCGAGAGCACGGCGCGCATCTTCTTCCAGCTGAAGCCGTTCAGCGAGCGTACCGCCACCGCCGACGAGGTCGTGCGGCGCCTGCGCAAGCAGGTGGCCGGGATCGTCGGCGCCAAGTTCTACATGCAGGTGCCGCAGGATATCAATGTCGGCGGCCGGCTGAGCCGGACACAGTATCAATACACTCTGACCGACCCCGATCAGGAGGAGCTCAACCACTGGGCGCCGATCCTCGAGAACGAGATGCGCAAGCTGCCCGAATTGCAGGACGTCGCATCCGACCAGCAGGTCGCGGCACCAC
>Ga0335075_10003406_pt1 | contig 25237 bp, 21 predicted proteins | sample Lox_Sample_24_FD_206723 | JGI IMG/M metagenome (GOLD analysis project Ga0335075, IMG submission 206723) | Soil microbial communities from Loxahatchee National Wildlife Refuge, Florida, United States - Lox_Sample_2.4 | ecosystem: Environmental > Terrestrial > Soil > Wetlands | place: USA...
CTATTACAAGCCTCCTGGACCAAAGACCATGCGACGAGGATGGGACCGCCTCAAAGCAATCGCGATTGGCTTTTCCCTTAAGAAACCGGGGAAAAATGCTCGAATCCCGTAGCGCAGAGCGGGAGAGAGCCTGCCCCGGACTTGATCCGGGATCGGTTCCCGATCACCGCCGCGATCGGGTTGGCCGCTTGGGCCGTGCCGCAATCCGATGATCCAGAAGACGCTCGAAAATCATGCTCGTCGATGTAATATTACTCGGGCTCTCACCTGACCCGCACATAATAATACGAAGCACCGAGGCAAAGATTACCGAAAGCGACGAAGCAGCGTCGGACCCGATGCCAAACAACACGCCTGTAATGGGCGCGGCACGCACCCCGAGTCCAGATGCCGTTGCGGCAGTGTAGGGGATGAACAGGAGTCCAGGTGGGGGGCGAGGCACTCGCCCCGAATGGCTGGGTTGCAACGGCGACGGTCGGCAGTGGGTTCATCGCAGCCGGTTGTTGTTGAAGCGATGCCGTGCTTGCCGAGGATGCCGGGCCGGGTTTGGCGCTGGGCGTCGTGACTTTTGGGACAACAATTGGAGTCGGAATCATCGCTGGGGCAACTGCATCGCTGACCGAACCGTCGGTCTCCTGCGGCAGCCCCTGACCCGTCACCGAGATTGTTTGGACGGCCTTCGACGGGTCGGGTGCGGACGCGATTCTCTCGTTCATGAGCCGATGGCTCCATGCCAGCAGCGTCGCCATGGCAACGAGATACATCACGGCAAAGGCTGCCGCCGCCACCATCCCATTGCGCCGCCGATGGGGCGGCGGCTTGCTGATCCAGTCCAATTCGGCCTCGGTAGTTGTACTTTCCTCTTCGAAAGTGGTTTCGCTGATTCGGTCCCATTCGGTCTCGGTGGATGTGTCTTCCCCGTCAAAAGTGGTCTCGTCGATGCCCCATTGTGCAGAATTCGCTTCTGTGTAGCACGGCTCGACCACGGCATCCGAGCTATCACCCTTCGTCTCGACGGCCTCTTCCACATGGGCGTCGGTCACTCGTTCCGCTTGTTCTTCGCGGGCGACGAACAATGCGAGCCCGAGTAAGACCAGGAGCAGGCGGGGCACTCCGCGGCCAGAGGCGATGAGCTGCGTCCACGCCGCCTCGGTAAGGCAGCTCCTCGGAAGTCCTAGTTGCGCCAACCGCTCCACCACGAATGCGCACGCCGCATCCGGTGATAGTGGCGACAGATGGACGACGGTGAGATCGGGGTAAAGTGCGAAGCGCTCTCGGTTGGAGGGCAGCGTCGCTAGGATGATGGCAACGTCACCGCGGCTGCGCAGTTCGTCGAGCCGCGTTGCGCTCATTCGATCTGCTTCATCCACCAATACAATTTCCGCCGGCCCGACATCAAACGGGCTGTCACCGAAGTCTAGCAGACAGGCACTGCGGCCTTGTTCACCAAACGTCGCCGCCAGGTCGCGCAGCAAGGCTGTCTTGCCCGTCCCAGGCGGCCCGAGTACGACGATCATGGCTGGGCCGGCTGCGACCAGAGCTATTACTGTCTCGCGCGCCTCGCGCCAAACCGGATGCGCAATGGTGTGTGCCGGGCGACTGGCAAGTGCCCAAACGTCCCTTGCCGTCGGCAGGACCTGCCTCGTCGGTTCGTTAGCCGGATCGGTCATTTGCTGCATCTCACCAGAATGATCCAGCGTCGGACGTCGGCTTTTCACGTCAGCGAGCGTGGCGGGCAACCCGCCGTGGCCACAACATGCCTTTCGCCGTCATACGAACGTGGCGAGAATACTACCGGACTGTGCCTCATTTCCATCAGCGCCAGTGAGAAGGCCACTCACAAGCGCGAGTGCCTCGTCGCTTTTCAGGTACAGACAGCCACCATCGCCAGCTTGACCAGCCGTGCGGTCGAGACGCCAACCTCCGGCTGGCGCGCCGTCTTCGCCGCAGCCTTGTCGGCACCGCTATGGCGCACCGCCACGGCGATTCGGAACCGCGGATGGCGTCGAGTCGTCAAATCGGGGACGCCGGGAGGCGCTCCAGCACCCATCGATGCACGGCGTGGGCGAGCTCGTCCCGCCACGAGAGTCGCCCAGGGCGAAACAGCACCGACGACACCCCGCGTTGCTGCAGTTCGAGAATCCCGACGTCCTCGTCCGCTACACGTCGCCAGCGTGCGTAGTATGGACGCGCGTCGTCATCGAACCGCGGGCGCGCCACCGTGCGCTTCGGGAAGCAGCCGCCCAGCGACAGCACGGTGCGGTCCGGCGCCACCGGACGCATCGCCAGCCACCACATGCAATCCTGCGCGCAGGCGAGCTGGCTCGTCGGCAGGATCATGGTGAAATAAGTGCCCCGTTGTGCCTCCGCGCTGAGGCCATCGATCGACGGGAACGGCGGTTGCTCTGCAAGCACCGCGACGCTGCGGTCACTCAGCACCTGCAGGCACACCCAATCGCCACGCGTCGGAACGATCGCCTCGCGCTGCGCGCCGACGGTGGCGGCGTGCACGGTGCCGGTGTGGTACGCCTCCAGCGCGTTCTCCACCAGCATCTTCCAGTTGCAACGGCAGTCGATCTCGTCTCGCCAGGTGCAGACCATGTCGTCGAAGCGGTAGCAGCCCAGCCGGTCCGGCAGATCGCCCAGATGCTGGGCAAGCGGCGCGGCGGATGCGTCGAAATTCAGGAACACCAGCCCGTCCCATTGCTCCAAGCGAAGCGGAGCCAACCCGTGTGCCTGCTTGTCGAACCCTGCTGTCCTCTCCATTGCCGGCGCCGCCAGCAACGAGCCATCCAGCCGATAAGTCCACGCATGATACGGACACCGAATGGCGCGCACGTTGCCGTTGCCGGTCAGCAGAAGCGAGCCGCGATGGCGGCAGCAATTGGCGAACGCGCGCAGTTCGCCGTGCTGATCACGCAGCAGGATGACGGGGCCGCCCACTGTCTCGACAGCGCGGTAATCGCCAGGGTTCGGCACTTCGCCGGCGAGGCCGACGAAGAACCAGTTGCGCAGGTGGATGTGACGCAGTTCGGCGGCGAATATCGCGGCCGAGGTGTACATCTCTCCCGGCAAGGCGCTTGCGCTCAGAACCGAATTACCGAGCAGCGACGGGCCGATCACCGTTGTGCATCTTCCTGGCAAGAAGGAAAGCATAACCACAGAGACGCAGAGACACTGAGCGACGGTAGCATACTCACAGCGCAGCCTCTTGTGCCTGAGCGGTCCACAGTACGGGGAAGCAACCTTGCTATCGACACGGCTGGACCATCACTCCTCCAGGCTTCGAGCGCGGCGCATCTATATCGGAAGTTTCCGATCGGAACACCGTCGTAATACGAAACGGGCCACGATTTTGTGCAAACCGTGCCGCAACCCTATTCATAGCACTCGCGCCAGGAATTCCTGGGTTCGCGCCTCCTGTGGCGCGCGCAACACCTGGGCCGGAGAGCCGCTTTCCACGATCACCCCGCCATCCATGAACAACACCTGGTCCGCCGCCTCGCGGGCGAATCCGATCTCGTGCGTCACCACGATCATCGTCATTCCCTCCTCCGCGAGCGCGCGCATCACAGAGAGAACTTCGCCCACGAGCTCAGGATCGAGGGCCGAGGTTGCCTCGTCGAACAGCATCACGTCGGGGTCCATCGCGAGTGCGCGCGCGATGGCAACGCGCTGCTGCTCGCCGCCCGAAAGCTGCCGCGGGTAGCGATCCCGCTTGCCGGCAAGGCCGACCCGTTCCAGCAAGCCGAGCGCGCGTGCCCGCGCATCTTCCCGCCTCATGCCTTTCACGATGATTGGAGCCAGCGTGATATTCTCCAGCGCCGTCAGATGCTGGAACAGGTTGAAGCGCTGAAACACCATGCCGATGCGCTGGCGGGCCGCCGAAAGCTCACGCTCCGACATTTCATGCAGCCTCGCCCCTACACGCCGGTAGCCGACGAGCTTGCCGCCGACCAGGATGTGGCCGCCATTCGATGTTTCCAGATGGTTCATGCAGCGCAGCAGAGTCGATTTGCCTGCGCCAGAAGGCCCAATGATACAAACGACCTGCCCAACCTCGACTTCCAGATCGACCCCCTTCAGAACCTCGACCGCGCCGTAGCGCTTGTGCAGACCGCGCACGACGACCATCGGTCCGGACTGTGCCGACACGGATTGTGGGCGCCGTCTTTCCCATCTGCTGCAGGTCGGCGGATCGCCGGCCTTGCCGGCAAGCGTTTGCGGTCGTGCCCGCTGATCGCGTTCGCTGCGGCCGACATGCCGCTCGATCAGGCGCTGGCCCACCGTCAGCACCGATGTCAGCGCCACGTACCAGATTGAGGCCACGATCAACAGCGGGATCGTCTCGAAGGTGCGGGTGTAGATAAGCTCCGCCGAAGTGAGCAGCTCGGTCACCGAGATCACGCTGGCCAGCGAGGTGTATTTCATCATCCCGATCACCTCGTTGCCGGTGGGCGGAACGATGACACGCAAAGCCTGCGGTAGAATGATGCGCCGCATTGCTTGCGCGCGCGTAAGTCCCATCGCCAGCGCCGCTTCCTGCTGGCCGGCATCGACGCTGAGGATGCCGCTGCGCACAATCTCCGCCATGAACGCGCCCTCGCACAGGCCCAGTCCGAGATTGGCCGCGACCAGGGGCGTGATGATCGCATTGGCGTTGAAGGAGAAGAGCTCCGGCCCGAATGGAACCCCAAGCGCGATCATCGGATAGAGCGCGGAGAGGTTAAACCAAAACAACAATTGCACGAGGGCGGGCACGCCCCGAAACAGCGCGATGTAGGCCTGCGCCGCGATCGAGAGCAAGGGGTTGTGCGATAGCCGCATCAGAGCAATGAGAATACCGACCGCGATGCCGATCGCCATCGCGGTTACAGTGAGCTCCACGGTCATCCATACGCCGCGCAGGATGTCGGGATGGAACAGATATCGCCCAACGGCGGGCCATTGAAAGTTCGGGTTGGATAGGACCGAGCGCAGAATGGCAGCAAGCACCACCAGCACGACCGCGCCGGCGACGAGCCGGCCGGGATGGTGAAGCCTGACGGGCGGACCCGGCGGAAGATCCGCGAGCAGGTCCCGCGGGGCGGGGCGGACCGGATCGCGCATTGCGTCGTTGCCCGCCATAAAAGCCGACGCTATTCGGCGATAACCGCCGGCGTCGCACGCTCCACGCTAAGATGCCACTTGGCGAAAATCTGGTCGTACGTGCCGTTTGCCACCAGCACGCGCAAGGCCGCATCGATCGCGGCGCCAAGGGCGGGCCGGGTCTTGGCGAAGGCGATGCCGGATTCGACGGTGCCGCCGGGAACCGGGCCGCCGGGCGCGGCTTCCAGCTTGCCGCCCGAGTGCTCGGCCGCGACGACGGCGGTTGCATAACCGACACCCGCGGCATCGGCGCGCCCGGCTTCTACCGCGAGCACCTGCGGCCCCTCTCCGTCAAACACCATGATTGTGATCTTGGGCTTGCCGTCCTGCTCACATGTCTTGGCGATCTCCTGCCAGAGCAGCAGCGGCTGCGTGCCTTTCTCCAGTGCTATCGTATGGCCGCATCCGTCTGTATCGGTGATGCCGGAGGGATTGCCCTTGCGGACTATCAGGCCGTTGCTGAAATGGCCGTACCGGACGAAGGAGACTTGGCTCAGCCGTGGCTTCAGGATGCCCATCGCCGACATGCCGACATCGACGCGGCCACCGCGCACGCTTGGGATGATCGAGGCGAAGCCGATGCGCTGGATATCAGGCTTGAGTCCGAGTACGTCGGCGATTGCGTCGAAGATATCGACATCGAGCCCGATCGGCCGGTTCTGGCTGTCGAGATAATTGAACGGCTCGAAGTCGAGCGGCATAGCGGCCACCAGAACGCCCTTGCTCCGCACGTCATCGGGCAACAAGGCGCGCGCCGCTTCCGCGGTCGGTGCCGGCTGCTGCGCCCGGGCCACATTCGCTACGATTGCCGCGACGGCGATCAACAGGAAACCCAGGAGGACGTTCCAAGAGGTGAACCGACGCCTTTTGCGTGCGAGGCCCCGCATTCCGAATTTCCTCCACATTCGTTCATGCACCAAGACGACTAGAACGCCAGAAGGCGCGCAGGATTCTCGACTAGCACCTTGTTCAGCTCATTCTTGCCGAAGCCTTTCTCCGCCAGCCGCACCGCGAAATTGTCGAAAATATAGCCGATCGGCACGAGCTCATTAAGCTGCTCCGGCTCGTCGTCCGTGACTGGTCCGCGTGCGTGGCTGAAGAAGCGATCGTAAGAGAACACCAGGCGATCGAGATACCCCAGATCAGCGAGGGCGCAGACGGCATTCGCAATCAACTCATCAAGCTGACCGGCGCTCTCGTTCTGCCAGGGAATGCCGATGTGGTCGATCTGAAGACAGGCGCCACGCTCGCAGATCGCCCGGAGCTGGGCGAGCTGCGGATGCACGAAGGCATGGCCGATGATGACGCGCGTGGGGTCAGCGCCGCCTCGCTCAAGCTCGTCCAGAAGCTCGATGCCGGGGTTCGTGACGGCGTAATCCATCGGCTGGGTGTGGGTGTTGATCGCGCACCCGACCTTTCGCTGGGCGATCGCAACTGCCTTGATCACGCGCCGCTCGTGCTCGCCGATACGTCTTCCGTCGGGGCCAACCGGCGTCGGCTGCGCCGCGCCAAGGCCGCCTGTCGATGCCTTCAGGATCCCTGCCCTGTACGGTGTCAGCTTGCCGTCATACACCATCCCCTCGGTCAGGTCGCGCACCAACATCTCGGCGACGTACTCGATGGACTGGCGCCGCCAGTGGAAGGGGATGCCCATCCCCGAACTTTCCGGGAAGAAGCCGGTCGTTGCCACGACATTGGCGCCGCTCTGCCGGGCGACTTCGGCGAAGAGCTCGGGATGGCGGCCGATTTCAGCGGGCGTGAGATCAACGATCGTGTGGATGCCGTATTCCCGATCGCCCTTTGCTACGACCTCCGCGACCTGATGTGCCGTCGCGTCGAAATCCCACACATTATGGTGGTCGGATTCGCAGCCGGCATAAGCGTAACGCAGATGTTCGTGGGTGAGCGTGACGCCGGCCGTGTCGGCCGTAATGTCGCCTAGCACCGTGCGTATCGCTGGCATCGTCTCCTCCTTTGCTTCCTTCGCAGCTCGGGCGCGGCGCGGCCAGTCACCGAGCTGTTCGGCTGTCTGACAGCCTAAATCGAGCCGGCCCCGCCTCGCAAGCCGGAAACTCGGCGACGACCTCTGCTATCCAAAGGCCGATATTGCAGTGCCGCCGGGCAACGACCTATCTTTGGTCGATCGATTTACCGTTCAGGGCGGATACGTGACCGGCGTCAGACCTTCCTCGGCAGCACACGACGACATTCTTGTTCGAATCTCCCGCCGGAGCGTGGTCGAGGATGTGCGGGCGCAGATCGTGGCGCTTATCCGTTCGGGCCGCTTCCGGATCAACGATCAGCTTCCCCCCGAAATCGAGCTTGCGCAATCCTTCGGCGTGAGCCGACCGGTCGTGCGCGAAGCACTCGTGGGCCTGCAAGCGCTTGGCCTCACATCGTCCCGCAACGGGCGCGGCACATTCGTGGCGGCGGATCGTGTCGCGGTCCGGCTTCTGCTCGGCGGCTATCGAGCCGAGCATCTCAACGAAGTCAGACGGTGTCTCGAGATACCGTCGAGCCGGCTTGCCGCCGAGCGGCGGACTGCCGCCGATGTCCTGCGGCTCAGCCAGGTGCTGGAACGGCTGGGGGTGGAGGAGCATGCAGATCGGCGAAACAAGCTCGACGCCGAATTTCATATCGGCATCGCCCTCGCCACCGCCAATCCGCTGCTGGCGAAGATGATCGGGGATCTGCGCGGCGGCCTGGAGGATGAATCCCTCACCGTTTCCGTTGTGGCGCGCCGACGGGCCGGCGCACGGGTCGAACATCAGGCGATTCTGGCTGCCATTGCCGCGCGCGATCCCGATGGGGCCGCTCGAGCGATGCAGGCGCATCTCGATGCGATCGACCGCTCGCTCGCGACGCTCCGCCGCAAGCGGAGGGCCGCGCCCGACTAAGTGATACCAGCCGCCCAGTCGAACCCGACTTTGGCACACAGTCGCCGCAAGGGGGCCATCCACGTATTTTTTGCGTGTGCCGTAGGCACCATCGCCGGGATCAGTCAGTGCACGGGCTTCGTCAGCTCCCGTGTGCGGAGCGCTCCGTCCAAGCTCCAGTACCCGACGGACTCCTGCAAAGCGAACACGCGGGGTCTGTGCCCGCACACAGCAAGCAAAGCTTTCAGCGCTGAGGATGCGCGGAGAACACGGGGAAGTTCATGGCATTTCTGCGAGGACACGTTTGTGTTCATGGTGTCCTCCGGCCTTCCTCCCTGCTGAAACCGTTATATGCCGCCTTGGGTTTCGCTGATGCGGCTGGCGCCGAGACCGGATCACCGCGACCCGCACGTGCTGTCGCTGGCTGCCGTGTTTGGTCGCGGCCGAAGGCTGTGCCAGATCCATCTGCGTCCATCCGCGGTTGAAAATACTTGCTCGGTTTGGCGCAGCAACATTGGCCGTCGCGATCCTTTTCCGAGCCTCGCCAGCCACCCGGCAGGGGCGCCTGCGTGCCGCACCGAATCGCCGAGGAGCCGCATGGTCAAGCTCATTGCAGCAGGCGCGCGGCCGCGCCTTGCGCCGCGAGCAGCTTTACAGCCTGCCGATCGAAGGAGATGAAGGCATCGGCGCCGAGCCAGTTTCCCTCATAGGCGATCACGCCGTCGGCAAAATCGCCGCCGGCGTCCAGCACAGCCAAACCGGCCTCCACGGCCGGCCGGTTCACGACGACATTCGCGCTGTTGATCAGACGTCGGATGGTTTCGGCGATCTCGGCGGAGGGAATGCAGTAACCCCGCGACAACACCCAGACGAGTTCGCAAAGCGCCGGCAAGGCTAATGCAACGAGGTCCGCGCTGGCCAGTTCGGCCCGGGCGATCCTGCTTTGCCGTGGCTCGTCGTCGGTGATAGCTCGAATCAGAACATTGGTATCGGCTGTGATCTTCACCGTTTGCCGACCCACGCCTCGGCCGCGATCCGGTTCATCTCCTCGATCGACAAGGACGGGCCATTCTCACGTTTGAGGAATCCGAAGACATCCGAAATCCGGCCAACGGGCTGGGCAGCCTTTATTTCGAGCCGACCGTCCGGAAGCTTCTCCACAACGATTTTTTCACCCGCGCGGACGCCGAGATGCTGCAGTATGTCCTTCCGCAGTGTCACTTGTCCCTTGGCCGTCACAGTCAGCGTGCTCACAGCGTAGACTCCCGTGCCTGACCAAGCGAATGTAAGGTAAAGTCGCCTTACAATCAAGCCGGCCGCACGATCGCCCCTCCCGGCATCGGCCGCGGCACGCCCGTCGTCTCCGGCAAGCTGAGCGGCAGGCCGGCCGCAACACGCGCCGCGAGGAAGCCGAAGCATTGCGCCTCCAGCGCGTCCCCATCCCAGCCTACCGCTTCCACCGGCTCGACCGGCGCGGGCAACGCCTTCCGCAGTGCGTCCATGATCGCCGGATTGCGCCGCCCGCCGCCGGCGACCAGCCAGCGCCGCGGCGGCGCCGGAAGTGGCGCCACAGCAACCGCAGCGGCAGTGAATGCGACCAGCGTCGCGGCGCCGTCGGCGGGCGACAGTGCCTCGATCCGGCTCTCCGCCAGGGCGCGAGCGAAATCCAGCCGGTCCAGCGACTTGGGCGCCGGCCGGGCGAAATACGCGTGTGCCAGCAGCCGGCCCAGCACCGCCGCGTCGGCCCTACCGGCGTGGGCCAATGCGCCATCACGATCGAACGGGCCGCCGCCGTGCCGCGACACCCAGTCGTCGAGCGGGCCGTTCCCCGGTCCGGTATCGAATGCGGCCAGTTGATCGCCGGGGCCGATCCAGGTCACGTTTGCAACCCCCCCGATGTTCAGCACCACGAGCGGCTTTTCCACGTCGCCAGCCAGCGCAGCATGAAACAACGGAGCCAGCGGCGCGCCCTGCCCGCCTGACGCCACGTCAGCGGAGCGGAAATCATACGCCACCGCGACACCGGTCAGGCGCGCCAGCAGCGCCGCATTACCGATCTGCCAGGTTCGCCGGCGAGCCGGGTCGTGCAGGATCGTCTGCCCGTGGAACCCGATCAGGTCGGGTGCCCCGCCCAGTGCCAGGGCCGCCCGGGCGTGCGTCTCAGTCAGCCGGCGGATAGGCTCCGCCAGTGCCGAGTCCTCCGGGTCCAGCCGCGGCGCACGGTCGAGCAGGGCGCGCAGCGCGGTGCGCAGATCGTCTTCATACGGAATGGTCAGCGTCGGCCCGAGCGATGCGATCGCCGCGCCGTCGGTTTCCACCCAGGCGGTGTCGACGCCATCCAGCGACGTCCCGCTCATCAACCCGATCGTGCGCAGCATGCTGCCTCGATTTTGCCTGACGGCCCGCTCATGTTAGCCGGAACTTGCCAAATACGGACTGCCCGGCATGCCGAGAAGCGATTTCCTGCGTGAAGCCGTAGAGCGTGGCTTCGTCCTCCAGTGCACCGACCTCGAAGCCCTGGACGCAGCGATGTGTTCCGGGCGGATCGCCGCCTATATCGGCTTCGACTGCACCGCCGACAGCCTGCACGTGGGCAATCTGGTGGGCATCATGTCGCTGCGGCTGTTGCAGAAGCACGGCCACAGGCCTGTCGTGCTGATGGGGGGCGGCACAACGCGAATCGGCGATCCCTCGGGCAAGGACGAATCCCGCCAACTTCTGACCGACGAGCAGATCGCCGCCAACATGGCCGGCATCCGCCTCTGCTTCGAACCGTTCCTGCGCTTCGGCCCCAATGGACAAGACGGGGACCCGTCCGATGCCGTGATGGCCAACAACGCCGATTGGCTGGACCCGCTCGGCTACATCCCGTTGCTGCGCGACGTGGGAACGCATTTTTCCATCAACCGCATGCTGACCTTCGATTCGATCCGGCTGCGCCTCGATCGCGAGCAGCCGCTGACGTTCCTCGAATTCAACTACATGATCCTGCAGAGCTACGACTTCCGGGAGCTGGCGCGCCGCCACAACGTGGTCCTGCAGATGGGCGGTTCCGACCAATGGGGCAACATCGTTGCCGGCATGGAGCTGACGCGGCGGACCGACGGGCGGACCGTTTTTGGACTCACCACGCCCCTTATCGCCACCGCTTCCGGTGCGAAGATGGGCAAGACCGCCCAGGGTGCCGTCTGGCTGCGCGCCGACCGAGTGTCGCCGTATGACTACTGGCAGTTCTGGCGCAACACGGACGACGCAGACACCGGCCGCTTCTTGCGCCTGTTCACCGATCTGCCACTCGATGAGATTGAGCGGCTGGAACGGCTCGGCGGCGCGGAGATCAACGAGGCGAAGAAGGTGCTCGCCACCGAGGCGACGCGACTCGCGCATGGAGCGGCGGCCGCCGCGGGCGCGGCCGAGACAGCACGGGGCATCTTCGAGGTTCACGCTACCTTCAACATGCCAATGGGGGTCAACGCTTCAGCACTTCCGGGCATCGATGTCCCGTACGCCGAGCTGGTGTCGGGCGTACCTGCCTTCCGCCTGTTCGTTCTGGCGGGGCTTGCCGCAAGCAACGGCGAGGCGCGCCGGCTCATTCGCGGCGGCGGCGCGCGAGTGAACGACGAGGCGATCAACGATGAGGGCCGTCTTCTCTCGGTGGCCGATCTGCGCGATGGAGCGATCAAGCTCTCGGCCGGACGCAAGCAGCATCGGCTCGTCCGGGTGATGTGACACCGGCCGCAAGCGCGTACACTCTCCCTATCCCCACCGGAGGGACGTTTGCATGGATCCGCAACAGATCGCCGAAGCCACCCGCCTGCTCGTCGCCGCGCGCCACAGCGGCGAGCGGCTAGCCGAATTGCCGGCGCGCTGCCGCCCGAGCACGGTTGGCGAGGCGCACGCCATCCAGGATGCGGTGGCAGCGCAACTCGGCGAGTCGGTCGGCGCCTTCAAGGCGGCGGCGCCGGCTGGTGATGAACCTTGGCGCGGGCTGATATACCTCCGCACTATCCGGCCATCGCCGGCCCGTGTCCCGGTAGCAGAGGTGCCGGATTGCGGCGTCGAAGCCGAGGTCGCTTTCCGCTTCCGCCATGACCTGCCGGCACGAGCGGCTCCTTATGAGCGCGGCGAGGTTGCAGCAGCGGTCGATGCCTGCGCGGCGATCGAGTTGATCACCAGCCGGTTCTCGGACCAGGCCGCGCGCAGCACTCTGGAGAAGCTTGCGGATTGCGTCAGCAACGGCGGCTTCGTGCATGCCGAGCCGATCACGGACTGGCAGCAACTCGACCTGGCGCGGATCCATGTTTCGTTATTGGCGAACGGCGAGGTGCAGCTCGATCAGCGCGGCGGTCACCCGACCGGCGACCCGTTGGGAACCGCGGTGGCGCTGGCGAATATGCTGCGGAGCAGCACCGGCATCCGCGCCGGCCAGTTCGTCACCTGCGGCAGTTACACCGGCATGCGGTTTCTGAAGCCGGGCGACACCTGCACGGCCCGCTTCGAGGGCCTCGGCTCGGCGGAAGCAACGTTCGTGCGGTAGGCGATCGTCGGGCACACGCGGCGATCGGGCCCGGCGCTGCCCCCTCCCCTAACCCCTCCCGCAAGGGGAGGGGAATATTCTTTCGTTACTGAATAATAATCTCGACGCGGCGGTTCTGCGGCTCGCGCACACTGGGGCCGGTGGGCACCAGCAGATGCGTCTCGCCAAAGCCATGAATCGAGATGACATTGCGCGGCACCCCGTCGCGCACCAGTTCGGCGGCAACCGCGTTTGCGCGGCGGATCGACAGGCCCATGTTGTATTGCGGCGTGCCCGAGGTGTCGGTGTAGCCGTTCACCTCGATCCGCGTGTACTGGACGCGGGTGGAGTTTTCCGCCGCTTCCCTGATGATCTGGCGCGCGCGGTCGGTCAGCGTCGCCTTGTCCCAATCGAAGAACACCAGATACGACCGCGCGGGCGCCGGTGCCGGGGCGGCTACCGGCGCGGGGGCGGGAGACGGAGGCGGCTGCGCGTAGAACGCGTACCGCACGCCAAGCACGAAGCTGTGATCGTACTGCGCCCCAAGCTTGATTTGCCCGGTCGTGGGGCCCGAAACAGTGGTTTCAGGGCCCGAGAATTTCGCCCCCGCGGTGATATCGGTGAAGCGATAGTCCAGGGTGACCGACAATCCCGGCATATGCGGGATCGGGAACGAAAGTCCGGCGATACCCTGCCAGGCGAACCGGCCCTGGGTCTGGTCGGTGGCGAACGAGAACGGCCCTCCCGGCTCGACGAAGCTGCCGTTGATGTGGGTCCACATTTCGCCGGCGCCGATACCGAGATAGGGAAAGACGTAGGGGGACCCGATATCGAGATCGAACAACGCGTTGGCCATCACGCCATAGCGGTTGACATGCCCGCTGGCGGCGGTCGGGAACGGGGTGCGGGCGAGTTCGTTGAGGTTGTTGTGGAAGAAATCGCCCTCGACCTCGAGCCGCAGCCCGTTGCCGAAGCCGTAGCCGATGCTGCCGAGCCCGTTGATCCCGCCATTCTTCTCGAGCCGCAGACGCGACCCGCCGAAACCGTCGGTGAGCGGGGTCACCTCGTTGTTCTGCGGCAGGTCGTAGCCGGCGCCGGCGCCAACATAGACACCTTCGATCGGCTGCGCCCGCGCGGCAAGCGGAACTGCCAGAACAGTTGCGACGAGCAGGGCGCTACGGTAACGCATCCTTCGAACTCCTCGGTGCGCAGACGCAATCAGATGCATAAGAAACGGGGCGCCTTTCGGCGCCCCGATCCCAAGCAGCGGTCCGCGGCGCCGTTACTGAATGATGATCTCGACGCGCCGGTTCTGCGGCTCGCGCACGCCGGGGCCGGTGGGCACCAGCAGATGCGTTTCGCCGAAGCCGTGGATCGAGATCACGTTGCGCGGGACGCCGTTGCGCACCAGCTCGGCGGCGACCGCCTGCGCCCGGCGGATCGACAAGCCCATGTTGTATCGCGGCGTGCCGGAGGTATCGGTGTACCCGTTCACCACGATCTGCGTGTATTGGACGTGGGTGGAGTTCTCCGCCGCTTCCCTGATGATCTGCCGGGCGCGATCGGTCAGGGTCGCCTTGTCCCAATCGAAGAACACCAGATACGACCGCGCGGGTGCTGGTGCTGGAGCGGCGACCGGAGCCGGTGCCGGCGGCGGTGGCGCCACGCCGAAATTGTAGCGGAAGCCGACCAGGAAGGCGTTGTTGTATTCGTTACCTAGCTGGAACGAGCCCGTCCTGATCACGCTACCCGACGAGGTCGTGATCGCGCCAGCCGCGTTATAGGTGCGGGTCCCAGTGGTCCCCAAGAAGCGGTACTCCGCTGTCAGAGAAAGGCCAGGGACGGGAGGAACCGGAAGGGCAACGCCGACAATCGCTTGGTAAGCGAAACTGACTGACTTGTTGCCGTTGGAGGTGAGCTCGCCGCTGGCACCCGGGGCATTCGCGTAGATGTGGAAGTTTTGCAGCCCCGCCCACTGAGCGCCGACGCCGGCGCCAATGTAGGGCACGACCCAGGGGGTCAGGCCGTAGAAGTCGTAGGCCACGTTGACCATCGGGCCATACAACTGCTCGCGCCCGCCAGCGGCAGCCGGGACCCCGAACAGATTGTGGTTCAGTCTGTTAAAATTGTTGTTGCGGTAGTCGCCTTCGAGTTCGACACGCAACCCGTTGCCAAAGCCCCACCCGATGGCGCCCAGGGCGACCGGCCCGGCCCCGGCCTCGAGATTCACATTCGAGATGGCGAGACCGCCAGTGGTCGTGTTCGTTTCCGACAGGTTCTTGACGTTGATGTTGCTCTTGACGTTCACCCCAGCGCCGGCGCCGATGTAGAGGCCGGTGATCGGCTGTGCCTGCGCCGCGAAGGGAACCGCCAGCACGGTGGCAGCCAGGAGCGCGCTCCGAAACCTCATTCGTTCTCTCCTCGTTGTCTTCCCGCGCCGGTGGCGCAGTTTTAGGCGGATAGGCCGGGGCGCGACCTGCCCCATCCTCTTGCGATTGGCCAACCATAGCGTCATCGACGGAACAAGACGAGTGCCCTGCGCCAATTCCGTGGCCACTGTTGCTGTCGGGCAACAGGGGCAGGCAAGCTCGCCACAGCCGCTCCGGCCGAGCCGGAATGGCTGAAGCGAGCAGGAGGGGAGCATGATCGAGTTGGCGTCGTCCCATGAACTGTTCGCGATCCGCCACACAAGGCGAGGCGCCCTGGCGCGCCAAGGCGCAGGCTGTATAATGCGCCAGCGGAATGACGCCTGGTTGGGGTGACATCGGGTCCACGCGATCTGGCGTTCCACCCCGAGCGGCCGGTTTCTCCATCTGCTGAACCAGACTGACGCGACGGTCGTGGCGTACCGCATCGAGCCGGGCGCCGGCACGCTCGCCGAAATCGAAACACTCGCCGCGCTTCCGGCGCATTTTCTCAGCGAGGCCAACGCCGCCGACATCCACAACAAGGCCCGATGGACGCTTTCTCTATGTCGGCGAACGTCAGAGCAACCCTCTCGCCGGATTCCGCATCGATGCGGACTCCGGCCTGCTGGCGCCGATCGGGCGCTGGCCCACCGAAACCACCCCGCGCGGTTTCGCAACCGATCCGCGCGGTCGCTTTCTGCTCGCCGCCGGGCTCGATTCCGACCACCTTGGCGTGTACGCCATCGACCAGCAGGATGGCTCGCTCGCGTCGCGCGCCCGTTACGAGGTTCGGCGCCATGCCGAACTGGGTTGAGGTCCTGGATCTTTGCTGAGCGGCCTGGTTGCGGCCCAAGGCTGCGGATCCGCGGGGTCACTTGGCGACTTAGCGCGTGAAGCGCAGCCGCAGATTTATTTGCGAATGAATCGTATCCAGGTTGACCTGATACTGAGCCCGCCCAGCCCCGGGAGGGACTAATATAATACCAGGAGCCCGAAAGAATGACGCTCTACCGCCGTCGCCAGCGTGCCGGAACTGGTGGGAGACGGCCGGCACAAGGCCGGCTATGACGGGTGGGGGCGAGCGCCGGAGAGTCGTTCGGGCGGTTGGTATAACATCCACGTCCGTGCGTTCAGCAGGAATTCAAGATTAACCGCAGAGGCGCAGAGGCTTTCACTGCTCTGCGCCCTCTGCGTCTCTGCGGTTAATCCTCTTATCCATCGCCAGATGCTGAACGCCCATTATGACGTGGGACCCAACCAGTGCCGCGCTCACCCACACGATCAGGCTCGCAACGCCCGCCCAGCACGATTAGATCACCCTCATGGACATCATCGACATCCCCGGCTCCCGAATCATCGAGGTCAGCCGTCTAGCCTTCAGCCTGCCCGACATAGACCTCCTCTGCTTCGGCGAATCGGACCAGCCCAGCCCCCGCTCGGCACACGACGCCGCAGTGGCAGCGCTCGCCGCCGGCCACACCCGCTATCCCGACGTCCGCGGCCTGCACGAACTCCGCGAAGCGCTGGCGAGCTACCTCACCGCCCTGCACGCCAGGCCGGTAACCGAAGATCGTATCCAGGTCGTGGCCTCCGGCATGACCGCCGTGTCGGTGGCCCTCGCCGCCACGGTCCGCCCAGGCCAACGCGTCCTGATGCACAGCCCCGCGTGGCCCAACGTAGGCAACGCCGCCCGCCTCCGCGGCGCTGAGCTCATCGAGATGCCCCTCGAATCGCTCCCCGAAGGCGGCTTCCGCATGGACATGGACCGGCTGGCATCGCTCCTTCCCGGCGCCCGTGCATTCCTTCTGAACACGCCGAACAACCCCACCGGCTGGACCGCCACCAACGACGAGCTGGCAACAATTCTCGACCTCTGCCGCCGGCACAACGTCTGGCTGATCTCCGACGAGGTCTATTCCCGCCTTGTCTATGACGGCGCCCCAGCCGCCCCGTCGCTGCTGGACGTGGCCGACCCCGACGATCGCGTGCTGGTCTGCAACAGCTTCTCCAAGACCTGGGTGATGACTGGCTGGCGGCTCGGCTGGCTGGTGGTGCCGGCGGGCGCCCGCGACCGGATCACCGAACTGGTCGAGGTGACCCATTCCGGCGTCGCCCCCTTCATCCAGCACGCCGGTCTCGCCGCCGTGGCCGACACCGCCGCGGTCGCCGAGTTCCGCGCCCACTGCGAACACGGCCGGGCACTCGCCGGCGAGGCGCTCGGCGGCCTGAACGGCGTACGCTACGCCGCCCCCGACGGCGCGTTCTACGCCTTCCTCGGCGTGGAAGGCCTGACCGACAGCCTGACGCTGTCAAAGCGGCTCGTCATGAACCATCGCGTCGCCGTCGCGCCCGGAGTGGCCTTCGGCAATGTCGGCGAAGGCCATCTGCGCATCTGCTTCGCCCACTCCGAGCCGGTGATGCGCCGCGCCCTGGACCGCCTGCGCGACGGACTGCGCGCCGAGGGCGTGGCGTGACAAGCCCAGGCGCCCCCACCGAACCGCACTGCGGCGTCTGCGGCGCCGCCTGCCCGCCGCCGTTCCGCGCTCCCGCACCCGAGATCGCACCCGACCTCGACCTCCGCCCCGGCGAGCCCACCCGATCAACGCTGCCCGACTGGATCGCCACCTGCCGCCGCTGTGGCGCCGCCGCGCCCGATCTGACCGTGCTGCCGCCCGAAGCACTCGCCGTGGTGGAGGCAGACGCCTATCGCGCCCTATCCGGCGCCCACCCGGAATTCGCACTGCCCTTCCTGCGCTGGGCCATGATCCTACGCGGTACAGGCGACCGCGCCGGCGCCGCCGAGGCGATGCTGCAGGCCGCCTGGTCCGCCGACGACGCCGCCGACAGCATCAACGCAGCGCGCTGGCGGGCCGAGGCCGCCTTCCTCTGGGGCGAGCCCGCCGACGTCGAAACCGCACTGCGTCGCATCGACGTCCTGCGCCGCGCCGGCGAGTTCGACGCAGCCACCGCGGCCGCCGACCGACTGGCCGGCCGCGCCCTGGATCAGACGTCGGCAAGCGTGCTCGCCTTCCAGCGCGCCCGAATTGCCACCCGAGATATCGGACGCCACCTGATCAGCAGTGCCGTGCCGCCGCCGGCACACCGACCGCACGTCGCAGCCCGCCAGCGCGACCGGCGAGATGTGCTGGGACGTCTGTTCCGGAACCCACGCCGCGAATAAGTACGCATCCACCTCTCCCGCGCTGCGGGAGAGGTCGCCGCGCACAGCGCGGCGCGTGAGGGTGCCGCGGCGGGAGGGACCCTCGCCCTGTCCTCCTCGCGAACCGAACCCGGAATCAGGACGGTGGGAGGCGGGCGGCCGCGGCGGCCCGCATTCATGCTGGACAAAGGCACGGCGAAACGGACTTGGCGCAAGCACGGACGTGCCGGTATCTCCTGCCTCGTCACGGGAAAGGTAAATTTCTCTGACGCCCGATCTGTGCTACCGTTCGAGACATGATCACTCTCTACTCTTATCCCACGTTATTCGGCGTGGCCGACAACAACGGCTACGGCCTGAAGGTCTTTGCTTTCCTGGGACTCGTCGGCCTCCCGTTCGTGCACGAGCACATTTTCGATGCATCGGCGGCGCCGCGCGGGCAGCTTCCCTATATCATCGACGACGGCGAGTCGATCGGCGACAGCGAGACCATTATCACCCATCTGATCAGCAAATACCGGCTGACGATTGACGCGGCGCTGGACGCCCGCCAGCGCGACCTGAACCTCCTTGTCACGCGCCTGCTCGACGATCTCTACTGGGTGATGTCGTATTCGCGCTGGAAGGACGAGCGCTACTGGCCAGCCTTCCGCGCCGCGCTTATGCGCGAGCACCCGAGCCTCACCGAAGAGGGGCTGGCAAAGGCGCGCGAATTCAATTTTCAGCGCTATCATTTTCAGGGTATCGGCCGATACCTGCCGGACGCCGCTTATGCGCGCGGTCTGGCCGATCTCGGCGTCCTCGCCGATCTCGTTCCGGTCGGCGGATACGTGCACGGAGCAGACCCGACCAGCGTCGACGCCGGCATTTACGGGTTCATCGCCAACATCCATTTCTACGATATCGACACGCCGCTGAAGCAGTTCGTTTCCTCGCGGCAAAATCTTGTGCGCCATTGCACGGCGATCCACGAAACTGTGATGCGCGGGTAGCCACTTAGGGGTGACTCACTCGCCCACCCGGCTTTCAGCGCTATAGGGTCTCCGGACCTCTCCGCCGCGCGAGGCCGAAGCGAAAGATCGAGGTCGGCCGGTGGGGCACGGCGTGCGGCAGTATCGGATCGAGGCCGATGTCGAGCGTCGATCAGCTCCCGGCCATTCCCGCGCTCGCGCCTGCCGCCGGCGCGAGGCAACGGCCTGGGCGGCAAGAGCGTATCGCCCGTCCGTCACAACCGAGCCGCCCCAGCCGAGAGCTATTGCGCGCGGCCTGGCGCGAAGCCATTCGATCACGATCCTGTCCTGCCCGGAGCTATTGCGGCTCAGCCTGGACACGGATAAAGGCACGACCGAGGTGTTATCCATCTGCGGCCGTGGTCACTTCCGGGCCAGTTGGGTGAAGCCCTCTCCGGCCGAACTTCCCCGCTCCGTAAACGAGGACCACGGCGGGTCCGGCCAGCAGCAACTCCAGATTGCGCATCGCGGGTCCGGTGGCAATGCCGTAAATTCGCTCTCGGTAGCTGTCATGATGAGGAGGAAGCGATGATAAATAGCCCGGAGCGCTCCACCTCGTCGTTCGATACCCTCACACAGCATGCAGAATACGTCATCTCGGTCGCGCAAGGGGGACCCCCGACCGCGCCCTTAGCTTATGAAGTGTCGGACTCATGGCTGCGCTCCGCGAACCTGCACGGCATCGATCCTGTCAACAATGCGGCGCCGAGCATTCTCGCAGCCAATGAGCTCAGAGATCATCGGGAGCCGCTGGAAAAGCTTATCTCAGGTGCCAACGTCGAGTTTGATCGCTTATATACGCTGGTTCGCTCATCCGGCTATGCCATTCTCTTTTGCGACATGACTGGCTCTATAATCGCGCATCGCGGCGAGGAGACCGAGGCAGATCAATTCGCTTACTGGGGCACGTGGCTGGGCGGGGTATGGTCGGAGTCAGTGGAGGGGACAAACGGCATCGGCACGTGCATTGCTGAAGAGCGACCGGTGACGATCCATCGAGGCCAGCATTTCCGATCACGCCACATGAATCTGAGCTGCTCAGGCGCGCCGGTCTTCGGTATCGACGGAAAAATGATCGCCGTTCTGGATGTGTCAGCGATCGATCCCAATCTCTCCGAACGGGCGCATGGGCTGACAGGCACACTGACTACGGCAGCCGCAGCCGCAGTCGAGGAGCGCTATTTCCGCGAGCACTTTCATCGTGCATGGATTATCGCCGCCGGTTTCCCACTCGAGGAAAGTGCATCCCCGGTTCTACTGGCCGTCGACGCCGATCAGCAGATCATCGGGGCAAACCGCGTAGCCCGCAGGTCGTTCGCGTTCGAGGAACGCAGGCTGCAATCAGGTATCAGCCTTTGGGACTTGTTTGAACGGAACGTTGCACCCTTTCGACCTAGCCATGGCAACGACATGACCACATGCCTGGTGCTGGCGGGCAGCGACGAGGCGTTGCCGGCGATTGTCACACCCCCTCTCAGGGCACCAGGCGTCAAGGGGAGCCTCGCGAACGCCTCGCAACATGCGCGTCCCCGCGGCGAGATGCTTGGCAGCTTGCAAAGTATCGCGCCGCGGCCACGAATGCGCGGAGGTTTGTCGCCCGGCGCTGTACGCAGAGTTCAGGAATACGTCGAAACACACTTAAGCGAAAATGTCGACCTACCGGTGCTCGCCGGCGTGGCGGGGCTGTCCATCTACCATTTCGCGAGAGAGTTCAAGCAATCGACCGGGACGACCCCCCACTACTACATTATTACTCACCGGTCGGTAGGTAAGACGACAACCCACCTACTGTCCGTCGTCTGGCAAAAGAAAGAAAGCTTAACCACGGAGACACGGAGACACTGAGAAGTGGTAGAGTGATCCTCTGTGCAAGCCTCTGTGCCTCTGGGCCTCCGTGGTTAAGCTTTCTTTCTTTCAGGACGAACCGGTACGCAGCAACCCAAGACGCCGAGTGTCGCCTATATTGCTGACTCCTGAGTAATAAGCGCATCGAACGTGCTCGAGACATGCTGGCGCGCACGAATTACTCGTTGGCAGAAATCGCAGTCGCTGTCGGGTTTGCTGACCAGAGTCACCTCTCGCGCCACTTCCGACAAATCGTCGGCTCGACCCCGCGCGAGTTTCGCTGGCTACAGCGCTAACGAACGCCGGTTTTGGAAATTTCTCTGGGACGCCGTCCACCGCGCTTCGCGAGCCAAGCCTTGGGGGCGCCAGCACAGGCGCGGCGGTTGCTCAAGATTGAGTGATCCCCGCCTCTGGCATCGCCGGCGAGACCAAACCCGCAAATGCCTCCCTATCGCCGCAAGATGGTTCAAGAGAAGCGCGGCGTCTGCCCCTGATGTTCAACCTGTCGCGGCCAGACTGATCCCGTCCATCTGCGGCGAGCCGTTTTCGAAGCAAGGAGCTTCACGCATGGAACCCAGCCGTCTCTCCGCCAACACAGGCGACAGCCTGTCGAGCTACATCCGCCAGGTCCATAAATTCCCGATGTTGAGCGCCGATGTGGAGCAGGCGCTGTGCTATCGCTGGCGCGACCATCATGACATCTCCGCCGCCCATCAGTTGGTCAGCAGTCACCTGCGTCTTGTCGTCAAGATTGCCCTGGGCTACCGCGGCTATGGCTTGCCATCGGAAGAGCTGGTCGGCGAAGGCCATGTGGGACTGATGCGCGCGGTCTGTCGGTTCGACCCGGATCGCGGCGTGCGCTTCGCCACCTACGCGATCTGGTGGGTGCGCGCGGCCGTCCAGGAATACATTCTGCGGAATTGGTCGCTGGTAAGAATAGGCACGACTGCTTCCCAGAAAAAGCTATTCTTCAATCTGCGACGCCTGCGCTCGCAGTTGCGGGAACTCGACGACGGCGTGCTGAAGTCCGAACACGTCAGCAGAATTGCGAACATGCTGCGCGTGCCGGAGCACGACGTCATCAGCATGAATCAGCGTCTGACTGCATCCGATTACAGCCTTAACGCATCGGTACGCAACGACCGGGAGGGCGAATGGCAGGACTGGCTGGTCGATGAGACCGAGAGCCAGGAGAGCACCTTGGCGGAGCGTGAGGAGAGAAACCAGCGCATTGCGATATTGCCCGACGCGCTCAAAACGCTGGGGCCGCGCGAGCGGCTCGTCCTGATCGAGCGGCGGTTGAAGGACAATCCGAGGACGCTCGAGGAACTGGCGCAGCAACACGGCGTTTCACGGGAGCGGATCCGCCAAATCGAGGGGCGCGCTCTCGAAAAGCTACAGAGGAAAATGAAGCAGCAGTTTTCTGTCCCACCAGCGATGGACGCGCAAGAGCCACGGTATGCTGGCGGCTCACACGCGGCTTTATCTGGCGGACGGCATGCCTAGCCCAACTTCTCGGATTCGCGTGGTCAGAAGCCCGCAAGTGATTGATTTTATTGGCCCCGGTCCTGAAGGTCGGCACTACACGAGGGGTCGGGGACTGGCTGCCTGGGCGGTGATTTTGGGCGGCGGCTGGGCGGGAAACTAGAGCCGGAGCTTGTCGAGCAGCAGCTTCAATTCCGGCTCCGGCTCGGTGTATCGGGTGAGCACAAGTTCCCGGCCATCGGTGGTCGGGACGTGCACGTCGATCATCTAGATGGCAGCGAATTTCTCCAACACGCTGCGTGGCGTCAGGCTGGGCGCCAGGGCATGCAAGCGGCGGCCGAGAGTGACGTGCAGGCAATAGGCGAGGAAGGCGATGAAGATGTGCGCTTCGATGCGCGCCTCGCGTTGATGGAAGATCGGCCGGATGGCGAGATCGCCCTTGAGGTCCTTGAACGCCTGTTCCACGGCAACCAGTTGCAGATAGTAATTCCACAACCGCGCCGGGTTGTTCTCGGTCATGTTGGTGCGCAACAGATAACGGCCCTCGCGCCGGCGTGCCGGTCGCAGCTTGTCGCGGTCGAATTCGTAACTGAGCGAGGTGCCCTGCTTGGCGACCGTGATTCGCACCAGTCGCCAAGCTTTGGGAGCCTGGCTGCGTGCCGAACCGAGCTTCATCAGCAGTTCCTCGCGTTTGAGCTTAATCGCCGCGAGTTGCCGCAGTTGCTTCCATAGCCATTTGAGTTGCCGGCGGCGCATTGCACGCTCCTTGGCGACGCGATCGCGGCTCTCGGCCAACACATAGAGTTCGCCATCCTGCGCCAGCAGCTTCACCTGCACGCCGGCCCGCGCTTCCTGGCAGGGTTTGTCAATCAGGTCCTGCTCCAGGCGAGAGAGCCGCCCTTTCGGGCTGCCGACCAGATAGCGAACCGGCGGATCGGTTTGGCGCATTTCGGCGAGCACGGCTTCGGTTGGCACGCCGCGACCCATCAGCCAGATGCGCTGCGCCTTGCCGTACTGCCGCTCGATGCGATCCAGACAGCCGCGCAGCGTGGTGTTGCCGGCGGTGTTGCCGGGCAATACCTCGTAGGCCAGCGGCAGGCCCTCGGGCGTCACCACCAGCGCGATGATCACCTGCACGCAGTCCTGCCGACGGTCGCGCGAGTAACCGAAGCGGCGCTTGTCGCCCTCGGAACGGCGGATCAGCCTCGAAACAGGTGCTGGTCAGATCATACAGCAACACCTCGAAGCTGGCATTGAACAGGTCTCGCCAACGGGCCACCAGATGGTCGAACAACGCCTGCTTGTGCTTCAGCAAATGGTCGTGGCAGGCGGACAGCTTGTGGATCTCGACCAGCCCGAAATCCGCACCCAGCAGGCTTGTCCTCGGGCTTGACCCGAGGATCGGCCAGGGCGCTGCGTTCGAACCACTCCCGGTGCAAGCGCCACTCGCTGCCGGGCGCGATCAGTCGATAGGCCACCAGCACCAGCAGCACCTGATCCCAGCGCAGCCTTGTGCCGGCCATGGCACGGGTGTGGGCGCTGCCGGCCCTCGGTCATTTTCCCGGCGGCCCGCTCGCCCATCGTGGCAGAGCCGCTTGCACGCATCCTTAACTGATTCCGCCTAACGCTGAGCCGAGGGGGGACGCCATCCCGAGTTTTCCCCATCCGCGCCAGAACAGCGCAGCGTCTGGCTCGTCCAATGGACTCCGCGCCACGATGAATGATCAGCAACGCCCTCTCGTGCTGCCGGGACAGCGAGTGCCATTCTGCTACGGGATAGGAGCGGACCGCCGTTTCTACTCGTTCGAGCTTCAGGCCGGGCGCCCCGCCGCCATGATTCTCGCCCATCAGGTGGCTCGAACCAACCTGCTCCCCCTAATCCAGGCGTTTGCCCGCCAGTCCGAGGCCTTCGCGTCCCGACAGGCGGATATCCTCCTCCTGGGCACCGAGGACGTGGTGCGCGGGCTCGGCGCCGACCCGGCCGCCGTCCCTGCCATTCGGATGATCGACTGCGGCATCGGCTTTCTGGCTCGCTGCGGCGTCCGCCCCGGCGCCCCGCTGGTGCTGGTGACAGACCGCAATCTGCGCCTGGCCCGGTGCTTCGCGCCCCAGCAGACGGCGGACATCGCGGCGGCGTGCCTCGATTGCCTCGATCAGCTTCCGTGCGAAGCGCCGCGCGACATATCACTGCCCGCCCCCGTCCTGGTGCTGCCCAACCTGATGCAACGCGATCTGTGCCGGGCGCTGATCGAGACATTCGAGGCGGGCATCAGCATCGACGGCGGGGTCGCATCGATCGACGCCGCCGGGATGCCGCAAGGCCGCGTCGATCATGAAAGGAAGCGACGGCGCGACTTTCTCATCCCCCCAGGCGACGCACTGGAGCGGGGCTTGCAGAACCTGCTGCTCGATCGCTGCGCGCCCGAGATCGCCAAGGCGTTTCAGGTGCGCATCGCCCACACCGACCGGCTGCTGATCGCGCGCTATGACGAAGCCGAAAGCTGGTTCCGTCGGCATCGCGACAATACGGCGGAGAATGTCGCGTTCCGGGAATTCGCGATCTCGATCAATCTCAACGCGGAGGACTACGAAGGCGGATATCTGCTGTTCCCGGAGTACAACGATCATCGCTACCGCCCGCCCACCGGTGGGGGACTTATCTTTTCATCCTCGCTCCTACATGAGGCCATGCCGGTCACTCGGGGCCGCCGCTATGTACTGCTGACGTTCCTCCACAGCGAGGCGGCCGAGGCGCGCCGCCAGTCTTATTTAGCGCGCGCCAAGACCCC
>Ga0335075_10003407_pt1 | contig 25235 bp, 19 predicted proteins | sample Lox_Sample_24_FD_206723 | JGI IMG/M metagenome (GOLD analysis project Ga0335075, IMG submission 206723) | Soil microbial communities from Loxahatchee National Wildlife Refuge, Florida, United States - Lox_Sample_2.4 | ecosystem: Environmental > Terrestrial > Soil > Wetlands | place: USA...
TGCCGGGCGCCGTTGAGCCGGTTCGCCAGCACCGCAGCCAGGATGTCGTTGACCAGGGTCGACTTGCCGGAGCCGGACACCCCGGTTACCGAGGTCAGCACACCAAGCGGAAACGACACGTCAATCTGGCGCAGGTTGTGCTCGTGGGCCCCGACGACGGTGAGCCGACGTCGCTTGTCTCGCTTGTCTACGGGGCGCCGGATCGCCGGAGTGACAATGCTTTCCTTGCCCGAGAGGTAGGCGCCGGTGACCGAGTCCTTATTGGCCAGCAGCTCTTGGTAGGTTCCGCTGTGCACGATGCGGCCGCCGTGTTCGCCCGCGCCGGGGCCGATGTCGACAACCCAATCCGCGTGCTCGATGGTGTCCTCGTCGTGCTCGACGACGATCAGCGTATTTCCTAAATCCCTTAGACGCGTGAGGGTTTCGATGAGACGACGGTTGTCGCGCTGGTGCAGGCCGATCGACGGCTCGTCGAGCACATACAGCACGCCGACCAAGCCGGAGCCGATCTGGGTGGCCAGCCGGATACGCTGCGCCTCACCGCCGGACAAGGTGGCCGCCGCGCGGGCCAGCGACAGATACTCCAGCCCGACGTCGAGCAAAAAGCCCAGCCGTGACTGGATTTCCTTGAGCACCTGACCGGCGATGGCCTCTTCGCGCGGGCCCAGGGTGAGCGCGTTCAGGAAATCCGCGCAATCCGATATGGACAGTTCGCACACCTCGGCAATGGATTTCGCGCCACGGTCCCCGGCCGTCAACGTGACAGCGAGGATTTCCGGCTTAAGCCGGGTGCCCTCGCACACCGGGCACGGCACGTCACGCATGAAGCCCTCGTAGCGCTCCTTCATCAGCTCGGATTCGGTCTGGTCCATCTTGCGCTGCAGGAACGCCAGCACGCCTTCAAAATCGGCGTAGTAGGACCGGGTCCGGCCGTAACGGTTGCGATACCGAACGTGCACCTGCTCGTCGCAACCCTCCAGGATCGCCTTGCGCGCCTTGGCCGGCAGCTTGCGCCACGGCGTGTCGACGTCGAAGCCCATCGCCTCGCCGAGGCTGGCCATCATCCGGGTGAAATAGTCCGCAGTGTGGCCCATCGACCACGGCGCCACCGCGCCCTCGGCCAGGGTGCGATCCGGGTCGGGCACTACCAGGTCGGGGTCGACTTCCTTGCGGATTCCCAGACCGGCGCACTCCGGGCAAGCACCATAAGGCGAGTTGAACGAGAACGACCGCGGCTCCAAGTCGTCGACGGCCAGGGCGTGGCCGTTGGGGCAGGCGAGTTTCTCGGAGAACCGCTGCTCTCGATTGTGGGCATCGTGTTCGTCGTCGACAAATTCCAGCACCACGATGCCGTCCGCGAGATTCAGCGCGGTTTCCACCGAGTCGGTGAGCCGCTGCTTGGCGGCGACCTTGACCGTCAGGCGGTCCACCACCACCTCGATGTCGTGCTTCTCTTGTTTCTTCAGCTTCGGCGGATCGGTCAGCGGATGCACCACGCCGTCGACCCGGACCCGGCTGTACCCCTGGGCGTTGAGCTTCTCGAACAGGTCGGCGAACTCGCCCTTACGGGTGCGCACCACCGGGGCGAGTACCTGGAATCGGGTGCCTTCGGGCATCGCCAACACCTGATCGACGATCTGCTGTGGCGTCTGGCGGGCGATCCGGTCGCCACAGACCGGGCAGTGCGGCGTGCCCGCGCGGGCATACAGCAGCCGCAGGTAGTCGTACACCTCGGTGATCGTCCCGACCGTCGATCGCGGGTTGCGGTTGGTCGACTTCTGGTCGATAGACACCGCCGGGGACAACCCTTCGATGAAGTCGACATCAGGCTTGTCCATTTGCCCCAGGAACTGTCTGGCGTAGGCCGACAGGGATTCCACGTAACGCCGCTGGCCCTCGGCGAAGATCGTGTCGAACGCCAGCGAAGACTTTCCAGAGCCGGACAGCCCGGTGAAGACGATCAACGCATCGCGCGGCAAATCAAGATCGACACTGCGCAGGTTGTGCTCACGCGCACCCTTGACGATCAAGCGGTCAGCCACGCAATCCCTTTCTGAGCGTTCACCAGACACGTCTTTCCTAATGCTATGTGCCCATACCGACAAGCGACCGCCGGCCAGTACCGTGACTGGTATGACCCTCCTGCAGGACAACTACACCGGGCACGTCGAACCGGGTACCGCGGCCCGCCGGACCCTGCCGGGCGCGACCATCCTCAAAGCGTCGGTGGGCCCCATGGACAACAACGCCTACCTGGTGACGTGTTCCGCGACCGGGGAAACGCTGCTGATCGACGCCGCCAACGACGCCAACGTTCTGATCGATCTGGTACGCAGCCATGCCCCGAAGGTGTCCCTGATCGTCACCAGCCACCAGCATTTCGACCACTGGCAGGCGCTGGAAGCCGTGGCGCAGGCCACTGGCGCGCCGACCGCTGCACATCAGATCGACGCCGGGCCGCTGCCGGTCAAGCCGGACCGCCTGCTGGCCGGCGGCGACACCGTGCACATCGGCGAGCTGACCTTCGATGTCATCCATTTGCGCGGGCACACGCCCGGATCGATCGCGCTGGCCCTGGACGGCCCCGCCACCGACGGTGTCACCCAGTTGTTCACCGGCGACTGCCTGTTCCCCGGCGGCGTCGGCAAGACCTGGCAGCCCGGCGACTTCACTCAACTGCTCGAGGACGTCACCACCCGAGTGTTCGACGTCTACGACGACGCCACCGTGGTTTACCCCGGACACGGCGACGACACCACGTTGGGCGCCGAGCGGCCCAACCTTGCCGAGTGGCGCGACCGCGGCTGGTAAGTAGCGGCGGCGGGCTGGCCTCAGCCCACGATCGGAAACCGACGCTTGCCGGCTAAGCTCCAGAGCGCCTCCTGCATGACCGAGCGAACGTGCCTGTCGACTTGCGCGACACTGGCGTAGTTGCCGAATTCGGCTGCAATGTCGACCGGCGGAAGCACCTGCGCGACGATCTTCGTCGGCAGCGGCATGTTGACCGGCAACAGAACGCTGAGCCCGAACGGGAAACCGAGCGTGATCGGCAGCATGTCGCTTCTGGTGAGTCTGCGCCCAAGGTTGGCGAGTCCCAGCGCGCGCGACAACCACTTGCCGCGAGTCACATAGAGTTGCCCTTCCTGCGCCCCGATGGACACTGAGGGAACGATCGGCACCCCGGCCTCCATCGCGGTCGCGACGTAACCTGTTCGGCCGCCGAAGCTGATCACATTCTCCGATGCCGTCGGCCGGTAGGCATCATAATCACCGCCGGGGAAGACCAACACGACCCCGCCGGTCGCCAGGGCCGCGGCCGCGTTCTCGCGGGTCGCGCGGATCACCCCGGTGCGCTTGAGGAGTTCGCCGGCAGGACCGGCGAACAACAAGTCATGGCCGAGCGTGAAAAGCGGGCGCTGATAACCATAAGTGTCGTAATAAGCGACTGCGAACACTGACATGTCGGGTGTGACGACGCCACCTGAATGATTCGACACCACCAGGCATGGGCCGGCGGGGATGTTCTCCAAATCCCGCACCTCAGAGCGGAAGTACCGCTTGACGATGGGCCGAGTCAGCCCGACGATGAGTTCTGTCAGGCCGGCGTCCCACTTTTCGACGTCCGTGCGCGCGATCGGTTCGCTCATGGTTATTCCTCGGAGCATGCCAACGTTGGGGATTGGTCATATCGCACGCCGCGCACCGCTGAACAGGGCCGAAAAGCAGGAGCGGGTGGGACCTTGTTCCTTTCGAGGTTCCTTCGTCCGGCTTACGCCGCCGGGAGCGACCTCCGACAAACGCAGTGGCACGAACCGGGTTGGTGAATCGCGGCCGCGAAACGCGGTGCAGCACCTAGACTTACCGCGATGAGGGTCGGGATCGACTTCGGCACAACCCATACGGTCGCGGCAATCGTCGACCGGGGTAACTACCCTGTCATGTCGTTCGACGGGGTCGACAGGTGGCCGTCGCTCATCGCCGCCAACGACGCCGGCGAACTGCGCTTCGGGCTGGCCGCGGCCGGCGTCCGTCACGACCCGGGCTGGTCGGTGCTGCGGTCGTTCAAGCGGTTGCTCAGCGACGCCGGGCCGAGGACCACCGTTGAGCTGGCGGGCCGTTGCTATCGATTGGGCGACCTGTTCGCGGGCTTTCTCGCCCAGCTCAAGACCGACATGCAGACTCGTTCGAACGCCGAGCTGGCGCCGGGTGAACGGGTCGAAGCCGCGATCAGCGTGCCGGCCAACGCCTCCAGCGCCCAGCGCTTCTTGACGCTGGACGCCTTCACCCAGGCCGGCTTCGAGGTGATCGCGCTGCTCAACGAGCCGTCGGCGGCGGCCTTCGAATATGCGCACCGATACCGCTCGACGATTACCGCCAAGCGTGAGCACGTGCTCATCTACGACCTCGGCGGCGGCACATTCGACGCATCGCTGCTGAAAATGACGGGGCGGTTGAACGAGGTCGTCATCAGTGAGGGCATCCAGCGACTCGGCGGCGACGATTTCGATGAGACGATCTTCAAGCTCGTTCGCAAGGGCGCTCGGCTGCGCAAGCTGGACGCGGGCACCCGGGCGCTGCTGCTCGAGGAGTGCGCGGTGCGCAAGGAAGCAGTTGGGCCCAACACGCGCCGTTTCCTGGTGGATCTCTCGGCGGTCGACGAACCGCCGTTTTCCTGCCCGATCGACGACGTCTACGCGGCCTGCGAGCCGCTCGTCGACAAGACCGTCGCTGTCCTCTCGCGCGCGCTGCACGACCCGGACGGCAATGGCGCCAACGACGTCGACTGGTCCGAGGTGGCGGGCATCTATGTGGTGGGCGGGGCCGGTAGCTTCCCGCTAGTCGCCCGGATGCTGCGCACGTTGTTCGACGAGAAACGCGTCAAACGTTCCTTGCACCCGTTTGCTGCGACGGCGATCGGCCTGGCGGTCTTCCTCGACAAGGAGGCGGGATTCGGTCTGTCCGAACGGCTTTCACGACACTTCGGGGTGTTTCGCGAAGCGCTCGCCGGTGAGGATGTCTGCTTCGACCCGATCGTGCCGAAGGGTGCGCAGTTACCCACCGCGGGCCAGCCGCCGTTCGTCGTCACCAGGACCTACCGGGCGGCGCACAACATCGGACACTTCCGCTTCGTGGAGTGCAGCCGGCTACGGGACGGCCACCCCGACGGTGACGTGACGCCGTATGACCCGGTGTTCTTCCCGTTCGATCCGGATCTCGACGAGGACGAGGACCTGCGGCGCCGGCCGGTGCGGCGCAGCGACGACGGCCCGGATGTCGAGGAACGCTACGTCGTCACGCCCGGCGGAGCGGTCGAGGTGACGCTCACGACGCGACCGGCCCGGCTGAGCCGAACGTTCCGCCTGGAGCGGCACGATCTCGCCAGCGCGTGATACCGGCGCGCCGCTCCTCAGCATCGCTTCGCTATGCATCGTCGCCGGCGCCGGTTATTTGCGCCGCTCCTCAGCATCGCTTCGCTATGCATCGTCGCCGGCGCCGGTTATTTGCGCCGCTCCTCAGCATCGCTTCGCTATGCATCGTCGCCGGCGCGGTCACGGCGCGGCGTCGAGGTCGGGCGTCCAGGCCACCCCGTTGATGTGGCTTCCGCCGTCGATGAACAGCGTGTTGCCGGTCAGGTAGCGGCAGCCCTCCCCAGCCAGGAACAGCGCAACCGGCGAGATATCGAGGTAGGGGTCTCCGATCCGGCCCATGGGATTCATCGCGTCGGCGAAAGTCGCGACCTCCGGGTTGTCGCCGAGCGCGCGCATGAACGCCGCGCTTTTGGCTGCCGGGCAGATGGCATTGACCGTCACGCCGAAGGGCGCCCACTCCCTGGCCGCGGTTCGGGTCAACGCGCGCAACGCCTCCTTGGCGGCGTTGTACTCCAGGGTGCCCATGTGCGCGTTGACCCCGTTGAGGCTGCAGACATTGATCACCCGCCCCCAGCCGCGTGCCCGCATACGCGGTAGGGCGGCGCGCATGACCCAGAACGGGCCGTAATAGGCGACCGCGATGCCGTCGCTGAGTTGCTGATCGGTCTTGTTCTCCACTCGGCCGATCGAACCGCCGCCCCAGGCGTTGTTGACCACGATGTCGATCGCGCCGTATGTCAAAACAGCCTGCGCCACAGCATGTTCGACTTGGTCGCGGACCGCGACGTCGACGGGGGCGAACAATCCGCCGATGGCGTCGGCGACGTCGCGGCCGGTGCGCTCGTCGCGTTCGGCCACCACGACCCTGGCGCCTTCCTCAGCGAACCGGCGCGCAATGGCTTCGCCGATCCCGGCGCCGGCCCCGGTGATCAGCGCCACTTTGCCGTCCAACTGGCCGGTCACGCCGGCCGTCCCGGTGCGCCGGCCGCCAGCAGGTCGCGCGCCTCCGCCGAGCCGTTCAGTGCGCGGGTGGTACGCGTGACGATCTGCCATCCCGGCGTCGTCCGCCGCAGCGTGACGTGGTTGGCGCTGGCCCGCCACACCTGGTAGCCGCTGCCGTCCCGGTTATAGCGAACCAGAATCGACTCGCACACCGCCACGGCCTCGTCACCGTCCAGATCGATGCGCACCGGGCCCAGGAAATGGGCGGAACCGCCGTCGATCAGCCCCTGGTGGGCCGGTGATCGCACCATCTCAGCAACGTCGGCCCGGCTCCGCATCTGCCAGCCGTCGACGTCGTACTCGCCGTCTTCTGCCCACAACCCGGCGACCCCATCGGCGTCGCCGGCGTCCACCAGCGGTCCGTAGGACGCCATCACGCGAGCGATCGCCAGCTCGTCCTCAGCCCGGCGCAGCCGTTGTTCCAGCAGCGCGAGCCGCTCCTCTACTGTCATCCCGCTTCCTCTCCGCTTGCAGCAGCCTCTGCATCGTGCGATGAGCGGTCAGAACGGCCGCGGCGCGATCCGAGCCGGTGCGCACGGCCACGATCTCGTCGTTGCCGCTGACGACATGCACGGGCCCGCGGCCCAACCATTCCAGCCCCTCGCGTGCCACGTCGGCGGGCTCGGAGACGACGATCCCGGGCGCGTCGAAGTTCAAGCCGACCCGTTCCATCGCTGGTGTCCTGGTGACGCCGAGGACCAGTTCCAGCACGTCGACGCCGTGGTCGCGCAACTCCAACCACAGCCCCTCGGCGAAGATCCTGGTGAACGCCTTGACACCGCCATAGACGGTTTGCCGAACCGATCCCAGGTAGCCGGCCAGCGACCCGAGCAGCACGATGCCGCCTCGCCGCCTCTCCCGCATCGCCTGCCCGTAGTGGTGCACCAGCGCCAGCGGCGTCGAGATGTTGAGCCCGATGACCTGCTGAAATCCGGCCAGGTCGCCGTCGAGAAACTCATGGCTGTGCGTATTGGCGCCCGCCACCATGATCAACAGGCCCACTTCGAGCCCGGAAGTCGCCGCTGCGATGCGAGCGCAGGCGTCAGCAGCACACAGGTCGGCCTGCACGGTACGGATTTCGCCGCCATGCCGGCGGCACCGATCGGCGGTCTCCTTCAATCGGTCGGGTTTGCGGGCGACCAGCACGAGGTTCAGACCCGCCTCGGCGAGAAGTTGCGCAAATTCGGCGCCGACGCCCTCCGAACCGCCCGCGACCAGCGCCCACGGCCCGTACTTAGCGGTGTCGATCACCAGGCTGACGAGCAGTTATGGGGTGGTGTGCACAATCAACACGTCGACTTTGGCCCGACGCGAGACGTTGGCGGGCACCGACCCCAGCAGCCGGCCCGCGATCGTGCTCAGGCCGACGTTGCCGACGACGAGCAAGTCGGCACCGACGTCCTCGGCCAGTCCGACCAGCGCGTCGACCGGGGCACCGACGATCGGTCGTTCTTCGACGTTCTTGGCGCCCGCGGCCTGGGCCCGTTCTTTGGCCTCACGCAGGATCGCGTAAATCGGGGCGCTGCCCGACACCTTGTAGCTTTCGTCCTTGAGGGCGTCGGCGGCCCGCGCATCCTCATTCTGGGGCAAATACGCCGAGGCGACGATCAGCTTGGCGTCCGCCCCGGCGATGGAGCCTGCCCGTTCTACCGCGCGCAGCGACGAGTCAGACCCGTCGGTTCCTACCACCACGGTCCGATAGGCGCTCATGTGCCCTCCCAGTTGTCGGTTGCTACGCCAACCCAAGACAGTATCGCTTTGCCTGATCCAGATGGTCCGATTTGAGACACGCCGCCGCGGTGGTGATGACGCCGCAGCGAGCGTTCCGAAGGCGCTCCCATACCGCAATCCCGCCGGCACCTTCGCCGAGAGGCATCTGGTAATGCTTAAATGCCTTGGCATACAGGGTATTCGCTTAGACCAGGCCGGGAGGGGTCAGCCCGCCGACCTCGGTTGCGCGCCGCAGAGCAAACCGTAATCAGGCCCTATAGGTAATCGGATTCACCACACAGCCCTTACAGTGACACACATCATGATCGTTCCGATGATCGACGAGCCCAAGACGGCTGTCGCCGCGAGTGACTCGTCTCCGCAGCGTCGCGGCAGGCTGCTCGACCCGCTTGCGGTCGCGTTGCTGGCCGCCGTTGTCAGCAGCGTCGCCGCAAGCCGGCCGTCGCTGTGGTTCGACGAAGGGGCGACCATTTCCGCCTCGGCAAGCCGCTCGTTGCCCGAACTGTGGCGGTTGCTGGACCATATCGACGCCGTGCACGGCTTGTACTACCTGCTGATGCACGGCTGGTTCGCGGTCTTCCCGCCGACCGAGTTCTGGTCGCGGGTTCCCAGTTGTCTGGCAATCGGAGTCGCGGCCGCAGGCGTGGTTGTCTTCGCCAAGCAGTTTTCGTCACGAACGATCGCGGTCTGTGCGGGCGTCGTTTTCGCGATCTTGCCGCGCGTGACGTGGGCCGGTGTGGAAGCCCGCTCCTATGGCTTCACGGCGATCGCCGGGGTCTGGTTGACCGTGCTGCTGGTGAACGCGATACGGCGCAATAAGCGGTGGGTGTGGCTGCTGTACTCGGTGGCGCTGATGCTGTCCGTACTGCTCAACATCTACCTGGTGCTGCTGGTGCCGACCTACGCCGTGGTCACACCATTGCTCCGGCGGTGCAGATCCGTCGTGCTCTGGTGGGCCATCACGTCCGCGGCGGCGGTGGCGATCATGACGCCGTTCATGTTGTTCGCCCATGGCCAGAGATTTCAGGTCGCCTGGATCTCACGGCTCAATTGGCATAACGCGATCGACGTTCTGCAGCACCAGTTCTTCGACAACAGTGTCCCGTTCGCGATCCTGGCGGCGGTCATTCTGGTTGCCGCACTAGCATTTCGATTGGCCGGCCGATGGGAATCGGACAGCGACACCCGCAGGCTGCTGATGGTCTGCGTGACATGGATCGTCGTGCCGACCGCCATCAGCCTGATTTACTCGGCGTTCGAACCGTTCTACTATCCGCGGTATCTCTTCTTCACCACGCCTGCGATGGCGGTGATACTGGCGGTCTGCATCGTTGCGATCGCGCGCAAGCCGCGATGGATCGCCATGGTGTTGATAGTGCTCACTACTGCGGCCTTCCCGAATTATCTTCTGTCGCAACGGCAGCGGTACGCCAAAGAAGGCTGGGATTACAGCGACGTCGCCGATCTGATCAGCGCCCACGCCGCACCCGGTGACTGCCTGCTGGTCGATAACACGGTGGGTTGGTTACCCGGTCCGATCCGTGCCCTGCTCGCCGCCCGTCCGGCGGCCTTCCGGCCGCTAGTCGACATCGGCCGTGGTCAGCGCGCGCCCGAGCGCGGCACGCTCTGGGACGGGCATGTGGCGGTATGGCTGGTAGTAGGTCGGCTGTACCAGTGCACGACGTTGTGGACGATTTCCACACACGACACCAGGCTGCCGGATCACCAAAGCGGAAAATCGCTGCCACCGGGACGGGTGCTGGGACGCGCGCCGGCGTACTGGACGCCAAAGCTGGTCGGGTTTCACATCGTCGAACGTTGGCAATTCCATCGCACCCAGGTGGTGAAGTCGATCCGCTGACTCAAGCTGCCGCGCCGTCGGGCGCGGCGGGCCCGGATTGAGATTGCCCTACTTACGAAAGCCATTATCCAGCAGAGTAATTAACCGCTAGCGGGGCTGGCCGTATCGCGGGCCGAATACTCCGGACGGAAAGATGCCCGCGGCTTGTACGGCAGCGCGGATCACCTTGGCGAAATCAAGCAGTTCATCGGCCTGCTCGGCGGACAGCGATCGCCATGGCGGATAACCCAGCTCGTCGGTGAGGTCTTCGATCGTCGACCGCAGCTCGGTCCCGGCCGTCGTCAACTCGCCCTCGCCATCCAGAATGCCCCGCGAGGCCAGGTCTTCGGTGGCCGTGCTCCACTCGTCGCGGCTCCAGCCGCGCAGCCGACGAGCAGACTCCGCATTGAAACCGATTCCCGTTGCGGCATGGGTGATCAGCGCTTCCAATCCGCTCAGGCGGTGAGTTACCAGCGCAACGATATGCCCGTCGCCGCGGTATTCGCGCAACAACGTGATCGCATGCCAGAGCGCGACGACCGGGCTCTCGGGCCAGGGTAAATCCGCGTGACCCGCGTACAGCGGCCGACCATCGGCATTGGGGACCGATTCCGCGACGCCGCGTAGCAGCGTCGCGGCGCGCGCCACTTCGGTTGACCCGCTGAGCTGTTCACCGAGCATCCGCGGCAGGGCCGAGGCGACGAGCTCGTAGCGCACCCTGGTCACCACTGCGGGCGAGGCGAGTTCCCAAGCCGCCGGGATGGCCCGCCCCACCAGCCTTGGGTTGAAGTTGTAGAACGTCGCCGCGGCGACCTTCGCTGAAACGGCACCCATCGGCGCGGACCGTCCGGCGAAATAGTGTGTCCGAGAGTCCAAGCCGAGTTCGCCGAACTTCTGGTCCGCTTCGGGCAGAAAGTAGACCACCGAGTGCAAGGTGTCCAGCGTGCGGGTGAGCCGACCTGCGGCGAAGGCGTCCACGGACCTGAGGGTAGACCGGGCGCGGGTCAGCGTTGTTCCCGGCTACCGGTGGTTGCTTTAACGCAAGAGCTCACTTCAGGCCGGCGGCGTCCATTCCGCGCAGTTCCTTCTTCAAGTCGGCGATCTCGTCGCGGAACCGGGCAGCCAGCTCGAACTGCAGATCCCGCGCGGCGGCCATCATCTGCTCGGTGAGGTCTTTGATCAAGTCGGCCAACTCGGCTCGCGGCATGCTTGCGGTGTCGCGACCCTCGAACACACCGGCGCTCACCGCCCGGCCCGGCTCGCCCTGGGCGCGGCGGCCGCGAGAGACGTTTCGCCCGGACCCGCCGACCGGGACGGCCCCGGTGGCATCAGTATCCGCGGCCTCCCGATAGACCTGGTCGAGGATGTCGGCGATCTTCTTGCGCAGCGGCTGCGGGTCGATGCCGTTGGCCTCGTTGTAGGCGATTTGCTTGGCGCGCCGGCGTTCAGTCTCGTCGATGGCCTCTTTCATCGAGTCGGTGATCGTGTCGGCGTACATGTGCACTTCGCCGGAGACGTTGCGGGCGGCGCGCCCGATGGTCTGGATCAGGCTGCGCGACGACCGTAGAAAACCTTCCTTGTCCGCGTCGAGGATCGCCACCAGCGACACCTCGGGCAGGTCCAGCCCCTCCCGGAGCAGGTTGATGCCGACCAGTACGTCGTAGTCGCCGAGCCGCAGCTGGCGCAGCAGCTCGACTCGGCGCAACGTATCGACCTCGGAGTGCAGGTAGCGCACCCTGATGCCCATTTCCAGCAGGTAATCGGTGAGGTCTTCGGCCATCTTCTTGGTCAGCGTCGTCACCAACACCCGCTGGTCGGCTTGGGTACGTTTGCGGATCTCACCGATCAGATCGTCGATCTGGCCCTTGGTGGGCTTGACGACGACCTTCGGATCGACCAGGCCGGTCGGCCGGATCACCTGCTCGACGAACTCCCCACCGGACTGGCTGAGCTCGTAGGGGCCCGGGGTTGCCGACAGGTAGACCGTCTGACCGATCCGGTCGGCGAACTCTTCCCAGGTCAGCGGCCGGTTGTCGCACGCCGACGGTAACCGGAATCCGTATTCGACGAGGTTGCGCTTGCGCGACATATCGCCCTCGTACATGCCGCCGATCTGCGGCACGGTGACGTGCGACTCGTCGATGACGAGCAGGAAATCCTCCGGGAAGTAGTCCAGCAGCGTCGCCGGCGGCGAACCGGCCCCGCGCCCGTCGATGTGCCGCGAGTAGTTCTCGATACCGGAGCAGAACCCGACTTGGCGCATCATCTCGACGTCGTAGTTGGTGCGCATCCGCAGCCGTTGGGCCTCCAGCAGCTTGCCCTGGCCCTCGAGCTCGGCGAGCCGCTCGGCGAGTTCTTTCTCGATGGTGGAGATCGCGTGCGCCATCCGCTCGGGGCCGGCCACGTAGTGGGTGGCCGGGAAGATGCGCAGTGAGTCAACCTTGCGGATCACGTCTCCGGTCAGCGGATGCAGGTAGTACAGCGCCTCGATCTCGTCACCGAAGAATTCGATGCGGACGGCCAATTCCTCGTAGGAGGGAATGATCTCGACGGTGTCGCCCCGCACCCGGAACGAGCCGCGAGTGAACGACAGATCGTTGCGGGTGTACTGCACGTCGACCAGCAGCCGCAGCAGCCCGTCGCGGGGCACCTCGCTCCCGACCTGCAGCTCGACGGAGCGGTCCAGGTAGGACTGGGGCGTGCCCAGGCCATAGATGCACGACACCGAAGCCACCACCACGACATCGCGGCGCGACAGCAGCGCCGACGTCGCGGAGTGCCGCAGCCGCTCCACATCGTCGTTGATCGAGCTGTCCTTTTCGATGTAGGTGTCGGTCTGCGCGATGTACGCCTCCGGCTGGTAGTAGTCGTAGTACGAGACGAAATACTCGACGGCGTTGTGCGGCAACATCTCTCGAAGCTCATTGGCCAACTGGGCGGCCAGCGTCTTGTTCGGCGCCATCACCAGGGTCGGGCGCTGCAGCCGCTCGATGAGCCATGCGGTGGTTGCCGACTTTCCGGTGCCGGTGGCACCCAGCAGCACCACGTCGTGCTCCCCCGCCAGAATTCGCCGCTCCAGATCGTCGATGGCCGTCGGCTGGTCACCGGCCGGCGCGTGCGGGCTGACGACCTCGAAGTGCCCGCCGGCACGCACCAACCCTTCCACGGCCTCTCCACTTGCCCGGTATTCGGAGTGCGCGACAATCGGATGCTCGGTAGCGAAAGCCATGTTCACCAGGGTAGGCGGGACTACCGACAGGCCGCGCTGTTAACCGTGCTGACGAGTCCACACCCGGGTCGCCGGGTCGCACACGATCAGGTAGCCGTCATCCGACTTCGACATCGTGAAGACGGGGACCTTCGGCTCGTCACACGACGTCCCGACGGGATGAACCCCGGTGGTGGCAGGCGCTTTGTCCCAGCTGTTGGCTTCGCATACGACCTGCTCGTTGGCGGTGGAGTCGTAAGCGAGTTTGTCGGCGTCGCTGCACACGCCACCGATTGCCGGCGGGGACGACGCCGTCGCGGGCACCGCCGCGGTCGCCGAAGCCTGCGCGGGGTCGGCCACGTCGACCCCCGCGGGAACGTCGCCGACGCGGGTTGCCACGACCGGAATCCTCAGCATCGCCCCTTGCGCGCCGCACTCGTTACTCTGCACGGTCTGCGTCTGCACGCCGCGTAGCGTGCCGTCGGGTTGCGGCGTCAACGACCACACCACGGTCTCGGCCTGCATCGACATCTGGGTTCCGTGCGCTGCGCGGCAGGGGGTCTGTACCTGCCGGGGCGCGCTCTGCCAGTGTCCGTCGACCAACTGCAATACGCCGGTGTTGCCGGTGCCGGTGGTCTTGGCCGCTTGCTGATTGGTGTTGTCCAGCTTGGTCCCGGTCGCGGCGCAGCCCGTGGTTGTGCAGGCGGACCGAAAAGCCCACCAACTGGTTTGCACACCGTTGTTGCGGATCACCCCGTTGGATGTCTGCTTTGCGCGGTCGTAGTCCAACCGGTAGGAGCCGTTGAGCACCGGGGCGGCCGCCGGACTTGAACCGGGCAGCACGGCGGCTGCCGACGATGTCGCATTGAAGCGAGCCGGTGCCGCGGGGTTCGACGTGGGCTGGTCGTCCCAGGAGAAAAACGAGACGGCCCAGGTGATGGTCAGCGCGATGACCAGCGTGAGGGCAGTCGCTGCGGCGATACCGGTCTTGAGCGAAAACCTGCGGCCCGGCTTTGCCGAGGCGTCGCCGCGCGGCCTGCGAACGCCGCGGCGACGGGAGACCTTGTCGTTGAACGCGGCAGCAAAATCGCGGCACCGATCGAATCTGTCCGCGGGATCCTTCGCGAGGGCCTTGAAGAAAACGTCATCAAGACGTGCCAGGTCGGGACGGTGGTCGCTGAGCCTGGGCGGAGCGGCGTGCAGATGCTGCCCGATCACCGCGACCGGGTTGGAATGCCGATACGGCGGCACACCGGTCAGCAAATGAAATGCGGTGGCGGCCAGTGCATATTGGTCGGCCCGCCCGTCGATGTTCGACCCGACCAACTGTTCGGGGGCGGCGTACGCAACCGTTCCCACCGCGACGTTGGTCTCGGTGATTCCGCTGATATCGGCCAGTTGACGAGCGACCCCGAAATCCGCCAACAGGATCCGTCGATCGTCTTCCTCGGGATGGGTGAGCAAGATGTTGGCGGGTTTCACGTCGCGGTGCAGCATCCCTCGCATGTGGGCGTAGTCCAGTGCGCCTGCGACAGCATCGATGATCGCGCCGACGTCATGTTCCGGCATGCCGTCGCGGTAGCGCTCTTTCACCAGTCGAGCCGCGTCGGTGCCCTCGACGTAGTCCATCGCGATCCACAGTTGACCCTCGAACTCACCGCGATCGTGAACCGCGACGATATGCGGATGAAATAGCGTGGCCGCCAGATCCGCTTCCCGGTTGAATCGCTCACGGAATTCGTCGTCGGCCGTCATGCCCTTCGTGAGCACTTTCAGCGCATCGCGGCGCGGTAGGCGCGGGTGCTTGGCGAGATAGACGTCGGCCATCCCGCCAGAGCCCAGCGGGCGCAAGATCGAGTAACCGGCAAACGCATTGCGGTTCGCCGACCCGCTGGACAGGCCGGATTGGCCCTGCTGACCGCCCGCGGCGCCGCTGCGGTTCGGCGTCGATCTGATCAGCGGCACTCGGTGAAGGAGATGCGTGACAGCCAGCTGCGGAAGTGATTCGTAACCCCGCCGCAGCACATCACGAGCCCGCTGTGGTGCGCTCACCGGTCGCCGTTCGACATCCCAACGCTCGGTGGTGTTGTTCGTCTCCTCGTCCAATTGTCGTCACCCCCTTTCGTCACGCACGTTGCGCGCAGCGGCGCGGACCCGGTTGATCTGGTTAGGGGTCCCGCGGAAAGCTTTGCCCGCCAGACGCTTTGAGCCTGTTAACCTCCGCTGCCGTGTTGACCGAAACCGGCCCGGACGCAGGTGCAGGCAGTCTACTCACCCTTCGCATGATGCCCGCCGATGCGGTTGCCCGGGTTGGTGCCACTTATGAACCAGCTATGAATCGCTGTTTGGCCTGTTCAGCGCCGGCGGGTAACCGACCGTCACGAAACATAGCGAAGTCACAGGTGTGCCGCGTGAAGCTTGCCCGCGGGACAGCCGATACTGAAATGGTGAGTCGACCATCCCCGCCCATGCTGACCATTTGGCACGACGGGTCGCAACATACGTTCACCGCGGGCCATGACGTGGTCGTCGGACGCGACGCGGACGCCGATATCCGTATCATCGATCCGCGGATTTCCCGCGCCCATCTGATCCTGCGCTTCGAACAGGGCAAGTGGTTGGCAATCGACAACGGCTCGGTGAACGGGACGTTCGTCAACGGCTACCGCAGGCCGGTCATCGACATTCATGACGGCCAGAGCATCAACATCGGCAATGCCGGCGGCCCGCAGCTCAGCTTCGAGGTCGGACAGCATCACGGCAGAGCAGACAGGACGCCGGGGGCCGACGCACCACGTAACGCTGAGCAGTCCACCATGTCGTGGTCGACGCCGCCGCCCCCGCCCGCACCCCCGTCCCGTTCCCACCCACCGGGCCAGGGCGGCGGCTCGAGACGGGCCGGCCCCAGGTCGTCGCGCCCGCCTGTGCCGCGAGAGCGCCCGGCTCCATACTCGGCCAACGCGCCGCGGCAGCCGACACGAGATCATCCGACCGACGTGCACGTGCCGCCGCCACCGCCGAGTCCGCCGTCTGCCGACATCACGGTGGTCAACGCGGGCAGGGCGTCCGCGTCGGAAACCGTGGCACCCGCCGAGGTGACCGTCGTCGGAGCGCGGTCCGGCGACGTGTCGAACCTCGCGACGAGGTTTGTGAAGTTCCTTTCGCAGCGATCGTCGGCGCCCGCGAAGATGGCCGGGTCGGTCACCATCGGTCGTGCCGCCGACAACGACATCGTCGTTGACGACGTGCTGGCCTCCCGCCACCACGCGACGTTGCTTCTGACCCCGCTGGGCACCGAGATCCAGGACCGCAGCAGCAATGGGACGTTCGTCAACGGCACCCGGGTCGGCTCGGCGATCTTGACCGAGGGTGACGTCGTCACCATCGGGAATGTCGACTTGGTCGTCGGCGGTGGCATGCTGATTCCCCGCAGCGAAACCGAGGCCGCGGCGCGCACCGGCGGTCTGGAGGTACGCGGCGTCGAGTATGTGGTCGACAACGGCAAACAATTGCTGGACAACATCTCGCTGATCGCGCGTCCCGGAACGCTGACCGCGGTGATCGGTGGGTCGGGTGCCGGCAAGAGCACGCTGGCCAGGCTGATCGCCGGCTACACCACACCGAGCTCTGGCTCGGTCACCTTCGAGGGCCATGATGTGCACGCCGAATACGCCTCGCTGCGCAGCAGAATCGGCATGGTCCCCCAAGACGACGTCGTGCACCGCCAGTTGACAGTGAACCAGGCGCTGGGCTACGCCGCCGAACTGCGGCTGCCGCCTGACACCACCAAAGCCGACCGCGCCAGGGTCGTCGCCGACGTGCTCAAAGAACTCGACCTGACCAAGCACGCCGATACCCGCGTGGACAAGCTGTCGGGCGGTCAGCGCAAACGGGCTTCGGTGGCACTCGAGCTGCTCACCGGGCCCTCGCTGTTGATCCTTGACGAGCCGACGTCGGGTCTGGATCCGGCGCTGGACCACCAGGTCATGACGATGCTGCGCCAACTGGCCGACGCGGGCCGGGTAGTGATCGTGGTGACGCACATGTTGTCCTACCTCGACACTTGCGACCAGCTACTGTTGGTCGCCCCGGGCGGCAAGACGGCGTACTACGGTCCGCCTGACCAGATCGGTGATGCCATGGGCACCACCAACTGGGCCAAGATCTTCAGCCAGGTGGGCGCCGATCCCGAGGAGGCCAACCGCCGATTCCGTGAGCGAGACCAAGGCCCGCCACCGGCAGCGACGGACCAGCCGGCCGACCTCGGCAAACCGGTTCACACCAGCGTGCGGCGCCAAATCTCGACGATCGCCCGCCGGCAGGTCCGGCTGGTCGTCGCCGACCGCGCCTACTTCGTCTTCTTGGCCGTGCTGCCGTTCATCCTGGGTGCGCTGTCACTGACCGTTCCCGGCTCCAACGGATTCCACCTGCCCGGGCTGCACGCGGACACACCCGACGAGTCGGCGCAGATACTGGCCCTGTTGCTGCCCGCCGCCGCCTTCATGGGCACCGCGCTGACCATCCGCGACCTGGTTGGGGAGCGCGCCATCTTCCAGCGCGAACAAGCGGTCGGCCTGTCGACGACGGCCTACCTGCTCGCCAAGACCGTGGTGTTCTGCGGGTTCGCGGTTCTGCAGTCGGCGATCGTTACCGCGATCGTGGTGGTCGGCAAGAGCGCGCCGACCCGGGGCGCGGTGCTACTTGGCAACGGCACATTCGAGTTGTTCACGACCGTCGCCGCAACGTGCGTCGCTTCGGCGATCCTCGGCCTGGCCATCTCGTCGCTGGTTCGATCCAGCGAGCAGATCATGCCGCTGTTTGTGGTGGCGGTGATGGCGCAGCTGGTGCTGTGCGGCGGGATGGTCCCGGTCACCGGCCGGCTCGGGCTCGACCAGCTGTCCTGGCTGATGCCCGCCCGCTGGGGGTATGCCGCGGCCTCGTCAACGGTCGACGTACGGCATCTGGTGCCGGCTTCGCTGCTTCCCCAAGACCGGTTCTGGCAACACACCCGAAAGGTCTGGCTGTTCGACATGGGGATGCTGGCCGCGCTGGCAGCCTTCTATGCCGGCTTTGTGCGCTGGAAGATCCGGCTCCGCCGTTGATCCCGGTCAGGTGACGTCATCCATCCACCCAAACACGAGACGTTCGACGTGGACGCCCGCACCAATACCGATCCCAAAGGCATGGTGCGGGCGGTCGATGAATACACCGTGCAGCCGTGGGGCCTATATCTGGCCCGTCCCACGCCCGGCCGCGTCCAGTTCCACTACCTGGAGTCCTGGTTGCTGCCGTCGCTGGGTTTGCGGGCAACGCTTTTCCATTTTAACGCCGGCCATGAACGCGACCACGACTATTACCTCGACGTCGGCGAATACACCCCCGGCCCGACGGTGTGGCGTTCCGAAGACCATTACCTCGATCTCGAGGTTCGCACCGGCCGCGGCGTGGACTTAGCCGACGTCGACGAGCTGCTGGAGGCGGTCCGGCACGGCCTGCTGACCCCCGAGGTCGGCGAACAGGCGATGCGGCGCGCGGTCGCCGCTGTCGACGGCCTGTCCCGGCATGGCTACGACCTACAGCGTTGGCTCCTCGCCGAGGGCATGAATCTGACCTGGCGCTGACGAAGAAGCCTGCAGTGCAACGGATTCAGACGGCGAGCAAGCGTTCGAAGAATTCGCGGTAGTGCATCAGAGCGAGGCGCAGGTCTTCGGTGGAGGCTTCCTCGCCGCGAGACCACTGCTCCTCCAGATGCGAACGCGCCTGGGCAAATCCAGTCGTGAGCTGCTCGACCAGGTCGGAGACCAGGGCATCCGCCTTCTGGACGCAATCCTTGGGATCATCGACGAAGGCAGCCTGAACGCCGGCCCACCGCGAGCGCAAGTCCGCGAGGTCGTCACCGGCGAAAAGTGCTTCCACCGCTGACGATTCATGCTCCGCGTCCGGCCGCGCCGCGGCGGGCTCGGTGCTGGTTGCCACTGCGTCGGCGGTGGGCGGCGTCTCGGGCGCCACGGGCGTGTCCTCGTCGTTCACCGGCGCCGCTGCTTCCGAGACAGGGATCGCTGACTCATCAGACGACTCGGTCATTGTTGGTTGTTCATGCGTGGTCATGCGCTTGCCTCCTGTGGTTTGTCTGCTCCGCCCCCATCGGTCGTGGTCTCCACCAATTTCTCGAATAGGGCCCGGTAGTGCACGAATGCCTCTCGCTGCTGCTCGGTGTCGGCGTGCTGCTGCGAGGTGTGGATACCGTGGGCGGCGCGGTAGTTCTCGACGATCTGCGGGTGGTCTACCGAGATGTCCGCGGCTCGCTGGTCGAAATCGTCGACGGGATAACCACGTTGGCGCATCACCTCGGTGACCAGACGGTCGGCGACACCGACGGCAGTTGCCGGGTTGTCGACAAACCCGGCCTGTACCTCTTGCCAGCGGGCGGTGAATTCCGAAAGCGCCGAAGGCGTGAGCGGAACGATGTCGAGCTTGTCGTGCTTACGTTCTCGCGTGGTGAGTTCCCGCACGGCACCTTTCTCGCCTCCCTTTTCGGAGACCAGGCGCTCGTACTCACTGCCGTAGTGCTGTTTAAGCCGCTTCGTTCGTACCCGAAAGCTCACCATGCTTGTCGCGACAATCACCGCAACGACCGCCACCACAACGGCGATCGCGATCAAAATCCATAGCCAAATGGGCATCACAGACTCCTCTCCTACATACGTCTAATAACCCGACTGGCCCCGGCGCAAACGTCACTTTGTGATGCGCGACACAACGCCGCGACGTGGAACGGACATGGGTCTGGTTGCCCAGAACCGTCAGAAGTAGTGCCGACGGCCGCCGATCGCGCGTCCGGTGCTGCCCAGAACCGCAAGGATCGCGCCGGCGACGAGCACAACGATTCCCACGGTCCACAGAATGGAGATCTTGAGCAGAAATCCCGCAATCAGCAGGACGATGCCGAGAATGATCATGATAGAGCCTTCCCTCGGATGATGGTTGACGGCTGATCGGGTCGGCCGGCCCAATAATCAGTCGACCACCCCAATAGGGGGTAGCGGCACACCCCTAGGGAGGTAATCTGCCCGGCATGCCGCCAACACCTCGCCCGCCAATCACCGTTGCGCTGGTCGACGACTACGACGTCGTCGTCAAAGGTGTGGCCAACATGCTGGAGCCATATCGCGATCGCGTTGTGATCGCGGAACTCGACTCCACCATGTCCGTCAAAGACGCGGTCGACATCGTGCTGTACGACTCATTCGCCCAACCCGAATCCGATCACGAAGAGATCGGGGTCTTGGTGGCTAACCCTCGAGCACATCGAGTGGTGGTCTACACCTGGAACTTTCAGCCTGAACTCGTCGAAAGTGCGCGACGGCATGGTGCCCAGGGGTATCTGTCAAAGACCCTGCCCGCGCGTGAGCTGGTGGCGGCCCTGGAAGCCGTGCACGCCGGCGAAGTAGTCGTCACCGAGGTGCGATCGCGGGCGCGCAGCGCGCCGGGACTGGACTGGCCCGGCCGCGGTGAAGGGCTCAGCGAACGCGAGGCGGAGATTCTGGCGCTGATCACCCAGGGCATGAGCAACGCCGACGTCGCCAGGCTGACGTACCTCAGCCCCAACACCGTGAAGTCGTACATCCGTACGATCTATCGCAAGCTCGGCACGGGCAGCCGCACCCAAGCCGTGCTCTGGGGAGTCAAACACGGGTTCACTCCCGACCACCACCGTATTGAGCACTGGCGCGGCGGTCCCTAGCGTTTCCCGGCGCCGAATCGGGTAACCCCGGGGGATGCCTTTAAGCGAGTATCGACGCAAGCGCCGGTCGGGCCGCAGTCCCGAGCCGCCCGGACGGCGGCGCCGCCGCAAATCCGATCCGGGGCCACGCTTCGTCATTCAGCATCATGCAGCGCGCAGCGACCACTACGACTTTCGCCTTGAGATTGACGGCGTACTGGTGTCCTGGGCGATCCCGAAGGGGCCCTCGACCAACCCGAAGGACAGACGGATGGCGCGCCGCACCGAGGACCACCCGTTGGAATACCAAGAGTTCGAGGGCGTGATCCCGGATAGCGAGTACGGCGCCGGGCGCGTCATCGTCTGGGACCACGGCACGTACGCCAACCGGACCGATCATGAGATGAGCACCTGCCTCGGCCGTGGTCACCTGTCTTTCCGGTTGGACGGCGACAAGCTGCGCGGCGGCTACGCGCTGACCCGAATCCGCGAGGGCAGGGAAGAGACGTGGCTGCTGATGAAGCGCAGAGATGAGGACGCCGACGCCCGGCGCAATCCGGTGCGAAGCGAACCAGAGTCGGTGCTGTCCGGCCGCACGCTCGACGAGTTGCCGTGACCGACCTCGCGGCGGGCTCGGTGTGCGGGTGTTATCAGAAGCGATGATCTCGAATCAGTTTGGTGATCCAGCGGTTTGGCGTTCACCATGGGGGTGGTGGTCGAGCCAGTGGTACGCAGCAAGCTTGACCCTGTCATTGAAAAGGAACCACATCACCGCGTAGGCCCAGACCAGACTGGCCCAGCGCCACCCCAGTGGGGTCATCGCCACCCCGTAGACGGCGATCAAGGTGGCGATACTTTGCGCGGTGATGACAGCGCCCAGCAGCAGTGGCGCGGGTGCGGGCCGGGACCAGAAGGGTCCACGGGTGCGGGTGAGGAGGATGGTCAGCTGGCCGGCGACCGACAATTTCAGGTAGATCATGGTCCGGATGAAGTCGTGGCTGAGGCCAAAGACCTTGTCGGCGAGGAAGAACAGCGCGAAGCTCGCAACGACGCCGACGACGCCCAGCACGGTGGCCACGGTCAGCACTGTGCGCATGTCCCACTTGACCGGTTTGGGTGAACCGCGGACATGATCGTAGGCGATGGACAGGATCGCGCCGTCGTTGAGCAGCGCCAAAAACACAATCATCACGGCGGTGACCGGGAAGAAGTTCATCAGCACAATCGCCAGGGTGATCAGCAGCAGCACTCGGATGGTCTCGGCGATGCGGTAGGTGGCGTAACTGGTCAGCCGGGCGAAGATCTCGCGGGCCTGCCCGATCGCGGCCACAATCACCGACAACCCTGGTGACATCAGCACCACGTCGGCGGCCGCGCGGGCCGCGTCGGTGGCACCGTCGACTGCGATGCCGGCGTCGGCCTGTTTGAGCGCCGGGGCATCGTTGACGCCGTCGCCGGTCATCCCGACGATGTGCCCGCGGGACTGCAACAACCGCACGATGCGGTATTTGTGTTCGGGAAACACCTGCGCGAAGCCATCGGTGGCTTCCACTCGGGCGCCTAAACCGTCGTCGTCAGCGCCGTCGAGAGTGGCGGCGTCGAGAATATGCTCGCCCAGGCCAACCTGGCGGGCGATCTCGCGGCCGATGGCGACCTGGTCACCGGTGACCATCTTGACCTGGATGCCGAGTTCCTTCGCGGCGGCGACGGTGGCCGCGGAGTCGTCGCGAGGCGGATCGGCCAATCCCAGCACACCCATCAGCCGCCAGGAACCGTCACCGTCGGTTTTGGCCACGCCGAGGGAACGGTGCCCGCGGGTGGCGAACCGTCCGACCACCACATCGACCTCGGTGACCGCGCCATCACCGTCGCATAAGGCGGCGATTACCTGCGGTGCGCCCTTGCTGACCCGAAAGGTTTGACCGTCCGAATCGCGCACTCGTGCTTCGGTACGTTTGCTGACCGGATCAAACGGTATGAACTGGTCCACCGCTACCGCCGCTCGTTGATCCGCGGCGGCCAGCACCGCCAGGTCGATGACGTCGTTGTCCTCGGCGCGCGACGCCATCGCGGCGACCATGAGCAGCTCGTCCTCGGAGATGCCCTGGGCGGTCCAGCGGGCGGCGACCGCGAGCCGGTTCTGGGTCAGCGTGCCGGTTTTGTCCGAACACAACAGGTCGATGCCGCCCAGTTCCTCGACCGCGGGCAGATGGCTGACCACGGCCTGCTGACGGGCCAACTGGCGCGCACCGATCGCCATGGTCACCGACAGCACCGCGGGCAACGCCACCGGGATCGAGGCGATCGTCACCACCAAAGCAAACTCGAGGGTCTGCAGCACTGGATTACCCCGGGCCAGCGAGACCACGACCGTCAACGTCACCAACGCGACCGCAATCAGAATCAGGTAGTTGGCGATACGCAGCACCGCGCGCTGGAAGTGGCTGACGGTGCCCGCGCTTTCCACCAGCGCGGTGGTCTTGCCCATATACGACGACGCGCCCGTGATACACACCAGCGTGTCCGCCTCGCCGCGCACCAGAACCGAACCGGAATACAAACTCTCGCCCTGCCCGCGGCTCACAGCCAGCGATTCGCCGGTCAGCGCGGACTGATCCACCTCGAGCGTCACGTCGTCGAGCACCCGCAGATCGGCGGGCACCACATCACCGAGGCGTACCCGCACCACGTCGCCGGGCACCAGTTCGCGTGCCGCCACCGTCACCCAGACGCCGTCGCGCAACACCCGCGCCTCCGAAGCCAGCCGCTGTTTGAGCGCTGCGATTGCGTTCGCCGCCTGATGTTCCTCGAAGAAAGCCACCAGCCCGTTCATCGCCAGCAACACCCCGATGATCGCGGCGTCGGTCCAATGCCGAGCCGCCAGCGACAACACCAGCGCGACCTCGATCATCCACGGAATCGGCGCCCAGAAATACCCCAGGAACTCCAGCACAGGGTTGCGATGGCGCTCAGCGATCTCGTTGGGACCGTAGTGCTGCAATCGTTGCAGGGCCTCAGCTGCCGTCAAGCCGGCTACCGAGCTGTCCAATTCGGCCATCAGCTGCGGCACCGAGAGCTCGGTCTGTGTGTCGATGGCCTCCGTCACCCTCGGTCTCCCCCCTCGCGGTGTGGTAATGGTCACCGAGCAGCGACATTGAACGCCCGGCTGTATCACATGTCGATTTCACACTGCCAGTCTCGTCGAGTACCGAATAGGGCCGAAGGCCCCAATCCGATTCGACGCTGTCGGCGGCAGACCCGAACACTCGCAACGCCTCTCGGCCGCCGAATTTCGCCGCGCACCAGATTAATCGCTGGACTTGCCAACGCAGACCGGCAACGCATTCCAAGCAAACGCGGTGCCGGCCGATCCGCACCAAGGCGGCATGCAAGTGCCGATCCGATGAACGGCGTATGGCCTGCAGGACAACGCTTCCGCTCCGCAGGCCTACGGCCGCCAGCCCGAGCTGTCGGCCCAGTCCCACGCCCGGCGGTACGCCTCGAGAAACCATGGCTCCTTGACGGCGAGATAACGCTCGGTGTCCCCGTCCGGGGATGCCGCCTGCTCGGCTTCGCGTTTGACGGACAGATACTCGTCGCGCACATCGGGATTGGCCTTCAGCCAGTCGACGAACAGCAGGGCGAATTGCTGATTGGGCCAGCCGTCCGCCCGCAGATGGACGAATGTCGGGCGACCGGGATCCGCCGACGCGTGCAGCCGCTTTCGCCACAAAGCGGGATCATCGCTATGGTCGAAAGCTTCGGCGGTGCTGCGGGCGCCGCGCTTGACGACGTCGCTGATGACGTCGTCAATTCGCGGATACCCCGCGGATCGTAATGCTGCTGTCAGTTCATCTGCCGCAGTGAGCGATTCGACGGTGACCTGGACATCGATCGCATCCTTCGCGTCCAGCCCGGGAACCGCGGTGGAGCCGATGTGGTCGACGCGCAACGCGTCTGCCCCGCACGCCGTCTTGAGGCGGGCGACGATGCGCGCAGCCTGATCGGCCCAGGCCGGATCGGCAGGAACCAGTCGGACGGGCGGGCGAACAACGCGTCCTGCGCTGAGATTGGCGGCGAACGGCATGATGCGGTGGTCCCACACCTCGCGAGCACGCTCGGCCAGCGCCTCGGGGGTGCTCGAATTGTCAAGCCAGACATCGGCGACAGCGCGGCGCTGCTCGTCGTCGGCCTGCGCGGCGATGCGGGCGCGCGCGTCGTCCTCGGCCATACCGCGCTGTTCGACCAGCCGCGCCAGCCGCACTCCGGCGTCGGCGTACACCACGACGACCAGCGGGAACAATGGCGCCATGCCAGACTCCACCAGCAGTGGAATGTCTTCCACCACAACAGAATCTTCCG
>Ga0335075_10003408_pt1 | contig 25223 bp, 15 predicted proteins | sample Lox_Sample_24_FD_206723 | JGI IMG/M metagenome (GOLD analysis project Ga0335075, IMG submission 206723) | Soil microbial communities from Loxahatchee National Wildlife Refuge, Florida, United States - Lox_Sample_2.4 | ecosystem: Environmental > Terrestrial > Soil > Wetlands | place: USA...
TTTTCAGGCGCAAATGCCGGTGGTGATCCGCTTCAACCGAACCACTTTGACCAAGGCCGCAGAGGTTGCAGGCTGGGCAGCGCTTGTCGGGGTTCCTGCTGCCACGGTTGTGGTGTACGACGCGTCTCTGAAGCCGCAGCGCGCGCGGGTGGCCCTGCTATTGATGGCCGAAGCAGGCTACGACCCGTGGCAGGCTCCGGAAGCGTGGCGCCTCGTCGGGCCTTTCAAGCTGCCAAAAGACATCGGCAAGCTGAAGTATCCGGCACAAAGCGATCAGGATTTCGAGATCTTGCACCTCATATACGGGAGGCCCGCCGCAACCGACGCGACAGAAGCCAGTTCAATGGCTCGCGGCAGCGCGAACGAAAAGCCGTAATCCCGCTCCTGTCGCATGGAGCTTCGAGGGCGCAGCCGGGGTGCGGCCCTTATCACCGTCAAACCGAAAACCGCACCGCCGCCGGATGTTGACCAGCTCGCCTTTCGCACAAAGCGCCGGGATGGGGCGCCCGCTTCCATAGCGATTCATGCACCTGGGCTTTGGGCCAAACCCACCCTGGCGGCAAATACAAAAACGCCGCGAGGGTGGGGCACCCGTTTTTGTGCAGATTGATGCAGATGGGATGTGGACGGGGAGGAGTCACGAACAGGGCCGGGGTTTGCCGCAACCGCGAAATCTGTCAAGATAGATGTGTTATGACCGTCTCTGCTCCTTCACAAGTCTTTGCCGACCGCATTGGCCGGATCGAGGTTTCCGCAACCATGGCCGTCGCCGCCGAAGCGGCCAAGCTGCGCGCCCAGGGCGCCAATCTGGTGGACTTCGGGGCCGGCGAGCCCCACTTCCCCACCCCGCGCCATATCAAGGACGCCGCCATCGCGGCCATCGAGGGGAACTTCACCCGCTACACCGTCGTGCCCGGCATCCCCGACGTGCGCAAGGCCATCGTCGAGCGCCACGCCTGCGACTTCGGCTCCGACTACGCCGTCGACGAGGCCATCTTCACCACCGGCGGCAAACACGCCCTCTTCAACGCCATCCAGGTCCTCGTCGACCACGGCGACGAGGTGATCCTGCCCGTTCCCTACTGGGTGAGCTTCAAGGACATCGTCCAGTACGCCGGCGGCACCGTCGTCTACCTCGAAACCAGCGAGGCGGAGAGCTTCCGCATCACCGCCAACGCCATCGAGCACGCCATCACCCCGCGCACCAAGGCGATCATCCTCAACTCGCCCTCGAACCCGGCCGGCAGCGTGGTCTCGGCCGAGGACCTGGAGCGGATCGTGCGCCTGGCCCACGAGCGCGGCATCTACCTGCTCCTCGACGAGTGCTACGTCTACCTCAACTATGCCGGCAAGCCGGTCTCCGGCGGCTCCTTCACCTGGGCCAAGGACCACCTGGTCATCCTCGGCTCGCTCTCCAAGACCTACTCCATGACCGGCTGGCGGGCGGGCTACGCGCTCGCCTCCAGGCCCGTCGTGGCCAACCTGAGCAAGCTGCAGTCGCAGCAGACCTCGAACGCAACCAGCATCGTGCAGAAGGCCGCCATTGCCGCGCTAAGCAGCTCGCAGCAGTGCGTGGAGGAGTTCCGCGCCGAGTTCATCGGCCTGCGCGACCACATGCTGGCGCGGCTCGCGGAGATTCCGCACCTGACCTGCACCCGGCCCGAAGGCGCGTTCTACGTTTACCCGAACCTCTCGGCCTACCTGGGCAAAGGCGGCATCCGCACCGCCACCGAGCTGGCCACGCGCCTGCTCCACGAAGCCCACGTCGTGACCGTCCCCGGCGAAGCCTTCGGAACCGGCGAGCACGTGCGCATCTCCTACCCGGTCACCCGCCAGAACATCGACGAAGGCGTCCGCCGGATGAAGGAGTTCCTGACCGCCCTGGCATAACCCTCCTCGGCGATGCGCCGCGGGCTGCCCGCTCCCGCGCATCCGCTACGGCGCCACCGGAGCCCCGCCGGCCATCGCTGCCGGGCCCGGGCTCGCGTGGGCGCCGGCCGCCGCCCACGCGCCAATCGGGAACCGTGTCTGGCAATCTCCGCACGTCGTCTGCGAGTGCTGCACGCCGCAATGAGGGCAGCGCGACCAGGTTTCAAAGGTGTCGAAGGCCTTGCGGCAGGCCGAGCAGGTCCATCGTGGACCGAGCGGAGGCCTGGCTCCGCAGCCGGGGCAGGCAAAGCCCTCCCGGCGCGGCATCTTCTCAATCTGCATCAGCAGCCGGGCGCCTTTGAACCCGCGCCAGCAGTTGATGAGCATGTAGCCCGTGATCACGAACAGCCAGACCGAGTGCTGCCAGAACGCGAGCGCCACAAACCCGATCGCGCCCACGAATCCCAGCACCGTGGTCACCGCCAGGCTGCGCGCGCGCCCCAGAAAGAACCAGAGAAGCGAGCGCAGAATCTGGCCGCCGTCGAGCGGAAAGATGGGCAGCAGATTGAAGACCAGCAGCGCGACGTCGATGTAAAGGACTGAATCGATCCAGACAGCGGCGTTGGGCATCGTATGCGCCCATCCCGCCAGATGCGCCACGAACGAGCCCCCGATCAGGGGCGGCAGCAGCGCCACGTTCACCAGCGGCCCCGCCGCCAGGCTCCACAGCATCGCGCCGGGGCGCTGCGGCGGATTGACGTAGGCCACCCCGCCCAGCGGCCACAGCATGATCTCTTCGGCCGTGCCGCCCACCTGCCGGCAGGCAAAGGCGTGCCCGAACTCGTGCAGCAGCACGATCAGGAACAGGGTCAGGTACTCGAGCACACTCCACACAATCGACGTGTACCGGTTCCGCATGTAACCGATTTCTACCGCGGCCACCGCGAACCACGTCCAGTGGAGAAACAGGTCGATTCCGGCGACCCGCGTTAGATGGATGGAACCCTGACGTTGAGCTGGCATTTGTGTTAGCTTACCCCATTCCACCTTCCGCGCCGCGGGCCCAACGGGGGAAATTCGCAGCCGGAAACCGGCGATCGTCGATCCAGCGCAGGTAGCGGCGCTGGCCCAGTTCGCCTCGGGATATAAACCGGGGCAAGGCTGTTAAGTTGCTTTTACATCAGGAAAAAGCCCCCTTGAAATACGCCGGAAGTGTTACATCGTTCGTGGAGAACCCCCTTGCAGGCCGGCAGAATCGGCTACGGCATCTTCGCTTCAGGGGTTGGCCGAACCAGCCCTGCCGATGCGGCCATGTCCATCAGCGAAGCCAAAATGCTCTCGCTGTCGCTCTTGCTCCTGTGCAAACCATGCGCCGGTCGGGTACGATGATTCTTCAATGCCGAACGCGATCGATTTTCGACCCGTAATTCTGGCCGGCGGCAGTGGCACGCGCTTCTGGCCGCGCTCGCGTCGCGCCCGCGCCAAGCAGGTGCTGGCCCTCGACGGCGAGCGCTCCATGATCCAGCAGACCGTCGAGCGGCTGAAGCCGCTCGCCTCCCTGCCCAAAATCTGGGTCATCACCAACGAGTTCCTGGCCGGCGAGATCGCCGACCAGCTTCCATCAGTCCCCGACGCGCAGATCATCCGTGAGCCCGTGGCCCGCAACACCGCCCCCGCCTGCGGGCTGGCTGCCTTCCTGATCGAGCGCGAAAATCCCGGCGCTGTCCTGGGCGTCTTCCCCTCCGATCACGTCATCGCCGACGAGCCGCGGTTCCTCAAGGCCCTGCAAAAGGCCATCGCGGTGGCCGCCGCCGGCGACAACATCGTGGTGATGGGCATCGAGCCCTCCCGCGCCGAGACCGGCTACGGCTACATCGAGACCGGCGACTACACCGCCGACGAGTCGGCCCTGCACGTGCGCCGCTTCACCGAGAAGCCCAACCAGAACCGGGCCGAAGAGTTTGTGTCCGCGGGCAACTACTACTGGAACTCGGGGATGTTCGTCTGGTCCGCGCGCACCCTCGCCAACGCCGTGCGCGAGCACCTTCCGGAGACCGCGCCCCTCCTTGAGGCCATCGCCGCCGCCTACGGCACCCCCCAGTTCGACGAGGTCTTCCGCGCCCTCTACGGCAAGTGCGAAAACATCTCCGTCGACTACGCCGTCCTCGAGCCCCGCTCCGCCAAAGGCGAGCACACCTCGAACCTCTACTGCCTGCCCGCGGAGTTCAGTTGGAACGACCTCGGCTCCTGGGCCTCGCTCTACGAGTACCAGCTTGAAAACCGCATGCGCGGCGACGGCGAGGGCAACGTATCGGAGACCGAGGGCCACCTGGCCCTCGATGCGGTGAATAACTATATCTACAGCCCGCGCAAGTTCGTAGCCCTGGTGGGCGTCGAAAACCTCGTCGTCGTGGACACCGAGGACGCTCTGTTGATCGCACACCGCGACCACTCCCAGGACGTGGGCAAAATCGTGAAAGAGCTGGGCCTGACCGGAAAGACCGAGCTGATCTGAGCCGCCGCCCCACCCCGAAACACCCGCGCGTGCTCAAAGCGAACATCCGTCTTTTCATGCCGCCCGCACCGCGCCCCATCGCCAATCATGCCCTCGGAGCCCTCCCGCCCAGCCGCCCATAACACACCACGCAGTCGTAGCGGATCGTCACCGCCCCACCCGCCTGATGCTCCGCAAACAGCCGCTTCACTCCCGCCCGCATCTCCTCAAACCGCGCGTCCCCCTCCCGCGGAATGTATGAAGACGAAAGAATCCTTCCTTCGAGCGCCTCCTCGTCGAGCGCCTGCGCATTCTCAAACGTCGCCGTCCCCATCGGGGCCGGTGCAAAGAACTCCGCCAGCCGCCTCCGCCCCACGTGCTGTTCCTTCACCTTCAGATAATCGCTTCCAAACTCCCGCAGAAACTCCTCGTACGCCTCGTGAAACGCGTCCCCGCCCGGCCGCCGGTTGTTGTAGAGCACCGCGCACCACCCCTCCGGTCGCAGAATCCGCGCAAACTCCCGCCGCGTCCGCTCCAGGTCGAACCAGTGCATCGCCTGCGCCACCGTGATCAGCTCCACCGATTCATCCGCCAGCCCCGTCTCTTCCGCCGTGCCCGCCGTCACCTGCAATCCTGGATACTCCCGCTGCAGCTCCACGCACGCCGCCCGCATCTCCGCATTCGGCTCCACCGCAATCACAGAAAATCCGCCCCGCAGCAGCATCTCTGTCGAGAGTCCCGTCCCCGCCGCCACATCCGCCACCACGGCCCCGTCCTCCAGCCCGCACTCCCGCCGCAGCAGCCCGGCAATCTCCGCCGGATACCCCGGCCGGAACCGCCGGTAGCTCTCCACCCGCCCCGTAAACCGCCCCGCCGGATTCGCCAGCATCACCATCCCTCATCCTCAACGACGAACAGCTCTCCAGCAAAAGACCCGGCTCCGCCAGCCCAAGCCAAGAACCCGAAAGCTTTATGCTGAGGGCTGAAACCTGAAAGCTGCGGGCTGAGAGCTGCCCTTCACATCGCCTCCGGACTCTCGATCCCCAGCCAGCTCAGCGCCACCGTCAGCTCCCGCAGCGCCACCGCCGCCGTCGCCAGCAGAAAGCTCTTCCGCGCCGGGTCTTCCTCGGTCAGAATGTGGTGCCGGTGATAGAAGTTATTAAACTCCTGCGCCAGTTGAAACGCATGTTTCGCCAGGTGCGCCGGCTCCGAAGTCGCAATGCACTGCTCCAGCACCTGCGTCCTCCGCGAAGCCCGCAGCCAGAGCGCCCAGATGTCTTCGTTCTCTTCGCCGCCAAGATAATCCAGGACCCCGCCGCCCGCAGCGCCTGACTCGCTAACTCGCTGCTTCCCCTGCTCCGCCAGCCCCGCTAACTCCGCTAGCCCCGCTAACTCCGCAAACTCCGCCAGCACAGCTTCGCTCGTTGTATTCCCCTTGCGAAAGATATTCCTGATCCGCACCACCGCGTACTGGATATACGGCCCCGTCTCGCCCTCGAAGCTCAGCGCATCCTTGAAGTCGAACGCGATCACCGAACTCCGCGTGTACTTCAGCATGAAGTACCGGAGCGCCCCAATCGCAATCTGATCGGCGATCTTCTGCCGCTCCGTCTCGTCCCGCCCCGTCTTCCGCGCGTCCACCTCGGCCCGCGTCGCGGCAATCAGCTTATCGATCAGGTCATCGGCCTTTACGCCGAATCCCTTCCGTCCGCTCACCTCGATATACGGCCTTCCCTTGTCTTCCTCTGCAACGGTGTAGCCCAGTTCCTCGGCGCACCGCGGCGTCAGCGCCACCATCTCGTAGCTCAGGTGCGTATACCGGTCGGCCTCGGCCTCGTGGCCCATCCCCCGCAGCGCCTGCTTCACATTCGCCTGCGGGTCCGCCTGCCGCGAGTCGATCACGTTATAGATCGCCTGCGCCCCGCCAAACTGCGGATGCGGCTCAACTCCCTCGGCCGCTGAGATCCAGCACTCATGCCTCGGATAAGTGAAGAACGGCCTGTACCCAAAGTCCCTTCCCAGCAGCCCGAACTTCCACAGGTGATAGGCGATGTCCTTGCCCACGTAAGTCACCGTGCCGTTCGAGCGCACAATCACCTTCGCGTCCTCGTCAATCTCCTTCTCGCCTTCCTCGTTCTCCGCTGGTTGCGACGCCAACCCCGGCCGCGTCATCACCCAGCAACCCTTGTTCTTCCCCTCGTTCTCGAAGTAGAGCACCCCCGTCCGCTTCAACAGCTCGAAGGCCGCATCCCAGAACTTCAAATGCAGAATCTCGCTCTCCCGCGGCAGAAAATCGTACTCGATCCCCAGCCGCTGCATGGTTTCGAGATGCCGCCTGAGCACCGCCGTCGAGATCAGCTCCGCAATCTCCGCCGTCTCGTTGCCGCCGCGTTCAATCTCGTGCAGCGTCGCATACCGCACCTTCTTCCGCGCTGCATTCTCTTCGGCCGTTCCCGCCTCGTACCACTGCGAGGTCCGCGCATACAGCTCCCAGCAGTAGTAATCGATCCGCTCGCCTGCCTGCTTGAGTTCTTCCAGCAGCTTTCGCACATCGGCGAGCGTCCTGCCCTCAAGATGAATGAACCCCACCACCACATCCGCCACCTGCACCCCGGTGTTGTCGATGTAGTTCTGCACGTCCACCCTGTGCCCTGCCGCCCGCAACAGCAGCACAAACGTGTCGCCCAGGATGGCGTTGCGCAGGTGCCCCACGTGCGCCGCCTTGTTGGGATTGATGCTGGTGTGCTCCACCAGCACATGGCGCCGCTGCAGCAGCTCCTCGGGCGAGATCAGGCAGCAATGCGGGCTCGCGATCCCCCGCACCGCCGCCGCCCGATCCAGACGCGCATTGATATACCCCGCGCCCGCTACCTCAAACCCCGCAAACCCTTCCACCGCGCCGATCCCCGCCACAATCTCCTGGGCGATCGTCTTCGGCGCCTTGCGCAGCTTCCGCGCCAGCTCAAACGCCACCGGCGTCGCCATCTCGCCCAGCTTCAAATCCGGCGGAATCTCCAGCGGAATGTTCTCGACCTCAACTCCGTACTGGCTCTGGAGCACCGCGCGAATCCGCGCCCCCAGCCTCTGCTGCAATGCAAAATACACTTCGGCAGGCCTCTAAAATTCATCGATTTTCAACGGTGATTCTAACAGAGCGCCAACTCCGCTCCCGCTGACTCGCCAAAAAGAAACAAGCCGCGAACTTGCGAACCCGCCATCTCCGCGCAGCGGACGCCAACTCGCGAAATGACGCAAACATTGCGTTTAATCTGTCCGCGACTCCGCTACGCCGCCGCCTCGCTACCTTGCTGACTCGCTGACTCGCTAACTTGCTAACTTGCTAACTCGCTGCCCTTACCGCCCGCACAGCCGCTTCGCCCACCCCCGCACCGCTTCCGTCGTAATCCGCCCCCCCTCCGCCTTGCTCGCCGCCAGTTGCACCGCCAGGCTCCCCACCGTCGATCCCTCCGTCTGCCCAATCTCCACCGGCAGCCCCGTGCGCTGCTCCGTCAGCCCCACCAGCAGCTTGTTCCGCGTCGCCCCGCCCATCATGTGGATCCCCGTCAGCCGCCGTCCCGACATCTTCTCCAGATTCGCCAGCGCCGACGCATACCGGATCGCCAGGCTCTCGAAGATCGTCCGCGCAAACACCGGCTCGTTCCCCGCCACATCCGGAATCGCCTCGAACCCCTGCCGCACCAGCTCGCCGTTGATCCGCTCCGGCATTCCGCAGTCCAGCATCAGCGGCTCGGCGTCCATATCCAGCACGCCCGTCGTCGTGCAATCTCCCGCCGCCCGCACCAGCTCTTCGATCGCCCACGGCCGCCCCTCCGCGGCCCAGCAGTCCATGCACTGCTTCAGCACCCACATGCTGTTGATCAGCGAGTGAAACAGCAATCCCCCCGTCGCCGCGCCCAGGTTCGTATACCCCGCGTCGAAGGCGTGACGCGTCGTCACCGGCTCCGTAATAATCGTCCCCACCAGCGACCACGTCCCCGAGCTGATGTACGCCGCGCTCGTCAGGTCTCCGGCAATCCCCGCAATCGCCGAAGCCGTGTCATGGCACGCCGGCGCAATCAATTCCGTCTCCCGGTACGCATCCAGCTCGGCCAGCGGCCCCGCCAGCCGCCCCACCACGTCGCCTGCATGCACAATCCCCGGCGCGGCCTCGAGCGGCAGCCCCAGCTCCTTGAAAACCTCCGCGCACCAGTCCCCCGTCTTCAGATCCACCAGCCCCGTATGCGTCGCGTGCGTATACTCCGAGGTCCGGCTGCCGCCCAGCCAGTACAGGATGTAATCCGGAAACGTAATCCACGGCGCCCCCGCGTCGACCCCCGCCGCCGGATCGGCCATCAACTGGTACACCGTATTCAGCCGCAGCGGAAACGCCCCCGTCCGCTGGTACAGCTCGAAGGGCGGAATGATCCTGTCTGCTGCCTCCTTGGTCGCCACCGTGCGTTCATCCCGGTAGCAGAACGGATCGCCCAGCGGCTTGCCGTCCCCGCCCAGCCGCACATAGTCCACGCCCCAGCTATCCACTGCAACCGACCGAATTCCCTCGGGCGCCATCGCCGCGGCCCTGCGCAATCCCTCTTCCAGGCCCGCCAGGATCGTCCCCAGCGGCCAGCGCAGCGACGCCCCGCTGTGCACCGGCCCGTTCGGAATCCGGTGTACTACTTCAATCTCAGCTTTCGAATCTTTCCAGCGAAGCAGCGAGACGCGGCAGCTCTCCGCGCCTAAATCGATGGCAACACGGGCGGGTTCCTGCATGATAGCGGAGTCGTCTCCCCAAAATTCAGCGTAAAAATGCGTCCGCCAGCCCGCCGTCCACCGGAATCAAATGCCCTGTAGTACAGCGCGAGCGCGGGCTTGCCAAAAATAGAATCGCCTCCGCGCAATCGGACGGCTCAATCGTCTTCAGCGTCAGCGTGCGCTCGGCATAGTACGCGGCCAGGCGGCTGCGCAGCTCCTCGTCGCTGAACGACTCCTGGAACGGAATATTGTACTTGGTCAGCGACGCCCGCATCCGCTCCCGCGGAAACATCGTCGAGCCCCTCACCACCGTCGCCGGGCTGATGCCGTTCACGCGCACATTCGGAGCCATGCTTACCGCCAGCTCCCGGATCAGGTGCGACAGCGCCGCCTTGCTCACGTCGTACGCTTCGCTGCCCCGCTTGGCCACCACCGCGTTCGCCGAGCTTGTGAACACGATCGTCCCGTGCAGCCCCTGCTCCTGGAAGATCTTGTTCACCTCATCCGCCAGCAGGTAATTGGCCGTCACGTTCACGTCCAGCGTCTTCGCCCACGCCTCGTCGGGAATCACCGCCTCCGGCGTCGACGGAAAGATCGCCGCCGTATTCACCAGGATGTCCACGCCGCCAAACGCCGCAACCGTCGCCTTGATCGCCTCCGCAACCGACTCCCGGCTGCTGATGTTCACGCCCGTCGAGCCCAGCAGCTCCGCCGGCGCCACCGACTTCAGGTCCGCCGCGAGCTGCGCCGCTCCCTCCGCGTCCAGGTCGGCCACCATCACGTGCGCGCCTCGCGCCGCCGCCATCCGCGCCACCTCGCGCCCAATCCCGCCCGCGGCGCCGACAATCAGCGCCACCCTCCGGCTCAGCTCCTTCTCCGGCGGCTGCCTGCGCAGCTTCGCCTCTTCAAGGGCCCAGTACTCGATCCGGAACGCCTCCACCGCCGGCAGCGCCACGTAGTTGGCAAAAACCTTGAAGCTCGCCGGCTCCATCCCTTCGCCGCACTGCGGAACCCGCTTGGGCGCCGGCCCCGAGACCAGCAGGCTCGCCCCCTCCATCACGTGAATCGCGTTCGTATAGAACTCGCCCGTAATCCGCGCCTCGGTCCTGTTCTTGCCGAAGCTGAACATCCCCAGCCCCGGGATCAGCACCACCGTCGGGCTCGCGTCCCGTATCGCCGGCGACTGCCGGGTCGCAAATGTCCGGTAGTAGGTCCGGTACTGGTTGCGATAGTCCGCCAGCGACGCATCGATCTGCCCCTTCAGCCCTGCCAGGCTCCCGTCCCCATCCCACGGCACAAACAGCGGCCGGATCTTGGTCCGGATAAAGTGATCCGGGCAGCTCGTTCCCATAAAGGCCAGCTCCCCGGCATACGCCGAGTTCACAAACGCCAGCACGTCCGGCCCGTCGCTGAAGCTCGAAATCCACCGCCGCTGCGCGCTGATCCGCCCCCGCAAAAACGGCGCGATCGCCACCGCCAGCTCTTTGCGGTCCGCCCGCGCCCGCACCACCTCGCCGCCAAACCGCACCGGCCCCTTGGCCGCCGCGTGCCGGTCGATAAACTGCCCGATCTGGTCGATCACGGTGATCGTGTTCAGGTAGCACTCGCGCTGCGTCTGGCCCCAGGTAAACAATCCGTGTCCGCCCAGCACGATCCCGTCGCACTCCGGGTTCTCCGCCACCGCGCGCTTCATCATCATCGCCAGCTCAAATCCCGGCCGCTGCCACGGCAGCCAAACCAGCCGGTGCCCGAACTCGCGGTTGAACTCCTCCATCTTCTCCTTGCCGTTGGCCGAGGCCGCCAGCGCAATCGCCCAGTCCGGGTGCAGGTGGTCCACGTGCTTGAAGGGCAAGAACCCATGCAGCGGCGTGTCGATCGATGCCGCCACCGGATTGCCGCGGAAGGCGCACAGCGGATACATCTCCGCCATCTCGTCCTCGTGCTCCACGCCCTTGTAAAGGCTTTCAAGCGCCAGCAGCTTGTCCAGGTACAGCACCGCGAACCCCGACCGCTGGATGCTGCCCAGGTCCCCGCCCGACCCCTTCACCCACAGCGTCTCCACCGCCCTGCCCGTCAGCGGATCCACGTCGGCGATCTTCGAGCTGGTGTTGCCGCCGGCAAAGTTCGTGATGCGCAGGTCCGCCCCCAGCAGGTTCGACCGGTAGCGCAGCAGCTCCGCCTCGTCCAGACTGGACGCGACGCCGGCATCCCAGCGGTCTTCAAGAAACTTCAGCCCTTGGTCAACAGGAGTAGCCAATGTCATATACACCACGATGTGAGAAGTAGGAGAAGCCTCAATCAAAATCATACGCCTCTGCCGTGGCCGCACGCCCGCGCGCAGGCCAGTCTGAGGGGTACGGGCATGATTCCGAAGGCTGCGGACTTTGGCTCGAAGGTTTCGAACTGCACAGGCTGCGAAAAAACCCAACCGGAGGGGCTTGTATCAGGGCACGACTTCAGTCGTGCCGCAACCGCGATCAAACAAAGGTTGGGCTTTAGCCCCTGAGGGAAGCAACGGCCCAAACCCGCTCCAGGCTCTCCCTTGTTCCGCAGCCCGTTCCGCGCGTCCACCCAACCGCGCCCTCTGAACGCCGCATCGGCCGCCGAAGCGTCTCTGCAAACCCGCCCGCCCAACGCTTCACCGCGGCCTTAGTCGTCCCCCTCCGCCCCCAGCGTCTCCGGCGTCACCACCCGATGCCGCACATAGTTGTACGGAGGCACCGTATACCCCCGCAGCAGCGCAATCCCAAGCTGGATCAGCCGTGGCCCGTAGCTCTCCGCCTCGTGCGAAATCGACCCCACAATCGCGCTCGTCCCGCCGCGCATCTCTTCCAGAACTTCGGGAATGCAATCCTGCCCCACGATCGCAAAATCCGCCTCGCGCCCCGCCTCCCGGATCGCGTCCAGCACCCCCAGCGCGCTCGAGTCCGTCGCCGCCGCCACCAGCACCCGCTGCCGCTTCGCCTGCCCTGCCAGAAACGCGGCCATCGCCTTCTGGCTCGGCTGCCGCATCCCCCGCCCCTCGATCTGCACATACCGGTCGGCCGCAATCTCCTGCAGCCGCTCCCGCACCCCGTCGAACGCCCCCGCGATGCGGCTCTGCACAAAGCTTCCCGCCTCGGAGAAGCCCACCCCCACCACCCAGTCCGCCGTCCCCTTCCACTTGCGCAGCGCGTGCTGCGCCAGCAGGCACCCTGCCTCGTATCCCACCTCGAAGTTATCCACGCCGAAGTAAGTGGCATTCGGATGCGGCACGTCGATCGCCACCAGCGGAATATCCGCCTTCTTGAAGATGTGCGCCACCCGCGGCGCCACCGCCTCTTCCACCTGGAACTCCAGCACCAGGTCCACCCGCTTGGCCACAAACTCGTCCGCGTTCTGGATCGCCACATCGGGATCGTAGCGGTTGTCCAGCACCAGCAGCTCCACGCCCGATGCCGCGGCCGCCGTCGTCACGCTCTGCGACACCGCGATCGAGAACGGCATCTCCCCGCTCGAGGTCGCAAATCCGAACCGCAGCCGCCGCGGCCGCGACACCAGCCGGTACTGCCCGCTCTGCGTCTGCGCCACATACCCGCGGTGCACCAGCGTCTTCAATATCCGGTACACGCTGGTCTTCGAGATGTGCGTCTTCTGGTACACATCCTCCAGCGTCGCCGGGGCGTTGTTCTGCTCGAGCAGCTCCAACACGTCGAGCGCCTTCGAAAGAATGGGAATCAGGTAGAGCCGTTTGATCTTTGTCTTGGGCACGCGGTCTTCTTGGCGACCTCCGGCGGGCTTATTGCAATTTAGCAAACATCATAACCGATTCATCGCCCGTCACTTGCCTGCTCATTGCGCGCCGCCCCGCCCATCCCCGTTTCCCGATTATTCATGCCGGCCGTCTCCGGCCCGGTGCTATCCTGGGTCCCCCGTCCAACGGGGCTTTCGCAACCCGGCGAACAAGGAGGAAACCATGCACTTCGCCCATTGCAAAAAGCTGGGCCTTCTCGTCGCCTGCGCGCTGCTACCTGGAATCGCTCGCGCGCAGGCCCCCTTCCAACTCCACAGCACCACCTTCCAGGACGACGGCACTCCGCCGCTCTCCATGATCCTCAACAACACCGTCAACGGCGTCAACGCCTGCACCGCCAGCGGCGCGGCCGGCCTCGATGAGTCGCCCCAGCTCTCCTGGACCGGCGCACCCCGCGGCACCCGCTCCTTCGTCGTCGTCCTCTACGACACCACCGCCGCCTTCACCCACTGGGGCATGTACAACATCGCGCCCAGCGTCGCCTCGCTCCCGCAGAACGCCGGCGTCGCCAACAGCACCTTTGGCCCCGAGATCATGAACGACTTCTACTACGGCCAGCAGTACGACGGGCCCTGCCCCCCCGCTGGCTACGCGCCCGAGGTCCACATCTACCTATTCACCGTCTACGCCCTCAGCACCACTCTCAATCTCACCAGCTCCGCCAACTTCCCCGCCAACGCCGAAACCCTCTACCATGCCCTGATCAAGGCCGGCGCCAACGGCCAGATCCTCGGCCACGCCAGTCTTGTGGCGCCCTATTCTTCCACCCCCGGCACCTCCCACACCGACTGACGCAACCCCATTTGCAGCCGTCTGCGTTGTCAGACGGCCTCCCGCCCCAACAGGAGGCCGTCATCGAACTCCAGAGAGGACACAACTCCCCGTGCACGGCAGGAAGACACCCGCCCTGCTGACTCGCTGGCTGGCAAGCCACCCCGCTCCTTCAGGTCGTCAGCACAAAGCCCATCAGCGCCTCAGCGTCGTACTGGCTTTGCCGGCCATTGCCGTTAGTCATGGTGGCGGCCACATACAACTCCGCCGCAAACCCCGCGGTCGGGCACTTATCCAGCAGGGCGCTCACCGTCGGCGCCGGCGACACCGGTGAATCCCCGGGAGCCGCCGTCACCGGACCGCTCGGCAGCGGCACCCCCACCGCCGTTACACCCCGAACCAGCTCCATCGAAAAGTTTGCATAGTTCGCCGGCTGGCTCGCCGTAAACGCCAGTGAGACCGTGGTGGTCTCGCTCATGCCGTAGTGCAGCACACCGCAGCTATCGGCGCTCGTTGTCGTCGGCGAGGTGTTCAGCACCGGCGCCACAAGCACAGCCACGCACGGCTGATTGTTCACTTCGACGACCACCGCCTCGCTCACCAGGTTCGGCGTCAGCTTGTTCCCCGCCCCGTCCAGGAACTGCAGCTCGATCGTATGCTGCCCATTCGAGAGCGCCGTACTGTCCAGTTCATAGCCCAGCGCCGGCGGCTGATAGTTAAACAGGTCCGCCACCGCGTGCACCGGGTAGCAGCCCGTCGCACCGCCGACGGTTGCCGGCGCCACCGTGTTCAATTGATTGGTCGTGCCGTTCCACCAATAGACCGTCCAGCTCCCGGTCTGCGTCGCCGTGTCCACCTGCACCTGGTAGTAGCGGGCGCCCGCGTTATAGGCCGCCTCAAAGTTCACCATGATGGGCAGCGTCCCGCCGAACGGCGCGCCGGTCACTTGATACGGCGAGCCCGCCGGCGTGGTCGCCAGCCCCGTCAGGTGGTTGATGTAATTGGCGGGGATCTGCCCAATGCCCATCAGCAGCGGTGCGGTGCTCGTGATGCCCCCAAAGACCACTTCCTCGATCACGCTGTCGCAACAAACCAGAAGCTGTCCCGAGTAGGGCACGGTTACGCTCGAAGGACGGAACGGCACTCCCGTCACCACCGTGTTGACCGCCCCGCTGGTCACGTTCACGGTGACAATGGAGTTCGAAGGATCGCGCTGCGGAACGTAGAGCGAATCCTGCGCCGCGTCCGCCCACGTCAGGAAGAAAGGATTCGTCAATCCCGAGGCGATCGCGATCACCGCCCCGCTGCTGATCTGCACCTCGTTGATATGCCCCGCCTGGTCGCTGACATAGGCATACTGCAGATCCGCGCTCAGCACCACGCCAATCGGGTACGTCAGCGCCCCCGTGATCGCCGTCTTCGCCCCGCTGGTCAAATTGATCTTCAGCAGCCTTCCCGGCGAGGCGTACTCCACCACGTAGGCGGCGTTATGCGCCTCATCCAGAAACATCTGCTGCGGTGAGTTCATTCCCGTGGCCACCACGGTCGCCGCGCTCCGGTTCGCACTGCTCAGCGCCACCTTCACCAGGTCGCCGCTCCGTTCGGTCACGTAGGCATGAACCCCGTCCGTGCTCAACTTCACGTCTTCCGGGGTGGTGTAGCCCGTCCCCAGCACCTTGTATGCGGGAGTGGCGGGGGCAACTGTAAGCGACGACAGTTTGCCGCCGTATTCGACAAAGACAAGCTGCTTTTGCGTTGCGTTGAACGCGCTCCCGATCGCTCCCCCGAGTCCGGCCTGGAGCTGGGTTTGCGTAGGCGCCGGCATCGGCGCAGGAATGGGCACCGGTATCGGTATCGGTATCGGCTTAGGTTCCAGTGTTGGCATGCGAATTCTCCTTTTACCCTGACTTTTCCCGGGTTCCGGCTCAGAGCGCCGTAACAGGCAGCCACCGGCTCGGCAAGATGAGCCCGCGACTCCAATGTCTATTTGTGCATTTGGGGGATGCGGCGTATCTTTGGGCCGGCCGTCCCCGATGAATTACCCTGGGCCCGGGCAGACCTGGAAACCGGATGGAATGGAAACCGTGCCACTATCAGGCGCCCGAAATCCGCCCTTGTCAAGCGAATTTTCCGGCAATCGCCGCCCCGCCTTCAGGAGACAGAGAATTCGCTCTCCAACCCTTCAAGCGCCTCACGCGAAAAAGGATGTTAAGCGAAAAAAGATGCATCCGCCCAGAACCCGGCCCCATCTATCCCACTTGAGCGGAACACCCCGCGAACCTGCGAACTGGCCAGCTCCACGAAGTGGAGGCCAACCTGCGAAACAGCCCACAAGCGCTTCATCCCGCCCGCGCCCCGCAGCACCGATAAGGAACCAACTCGCTAACCCGCCGACTCGCTAAGCATAGCTGCTCACCACCGAGCTCCTGCTCCCCCTCCGCCACCCCCGGCACGCCCCACACCGACTGACGCGCCTTCCGCCGCTTCGGTCCGCCCGTCATCCTCGCGGCGTGGTTGCCTTCGCCGCGAGGGCTGGGCAGCCCCTGCCCACGCACGCACAACTTCTCCCAAGCCGGCCCCATAATGCCCCAGCTTTACGCCATAATCTCCCGGCGTCGCAAACGGAAGGTTGGGTCGCCCCAAAATACTCTCACAATCGATAGCGGACCAGCCCCGGGCTGGATAACTGAACGCGTAGCTCCGGCTTCGAATTCTTGCGCTCCGGAAGATCATCCCTGTAATCAACTTCGTCTGCAACGCCGTCTAAACTAACGCACCTCCCCTGTGTAACTCGGCTGCGTACCCAGCAGTATGCGGCTTAGCCGCGACGCCGATGGCGTGCGCGGGCCTGGTTTTTGGGATCACTCTGCCGGAACGGATGGGGCCGTCGGGATTGAGTCGTTCTGGACGGTGGGGAATCGGGAGCATCGCGGGCAACCATAAATGCTTCTCGAACATCGAATTTTCAATCACTCTATCGCATCTAGGGCCCTGGGCCACTTGCCAACTGGCACCGGACATGTCCGGAATCGGAGCGGAAAACGAATATAGCTACACTGGGGACGACTTTCAGCCTCCTGAGGGTCGTGTGTGGCTGGTCGAGTATCAAGTGACAAGACAATCTGAGATCGGCGTAAGTGAGGGATGCACGATTAAGTCAGGCATCTCTTCCACGGCCGGGAGCCAGTTAGCTGGTAAACGGGCCGGGATGGTCGTCTTTTCCCGGTTTCCCGCGGATCCGCGCCCTCGGCGCGCGGCGGAAGCCCTTCTGAGCCAGGGAATGCGACTGGATTTGATATGTGAGCACGACGTCACAAAACCAAATCGAGAGGTGCGGGAAAACTTTGAGATCTTACGCATCCCTATTGAGCATCGTCGCAGTCACCCTCTATCCTATGCTTATCAATACGCAGCCTTCACTCTGTACTCGGCAATCGTTCTCGCCTGGCGTTCATTGCGGCAACCCTATGACCTGATCTATGTACATAACATGCCCGACGTCCTCGTACTGTGCGCGCTGATTCCCAAACTATTGGGCGCAAAGGTAATCCTGGACCAGCATGATCCTATGCCTGAGCTGCTATCAACAATCTATAACTTGGATCAAAGCAGCTTTGCTCACCATCTGATTCGGTATCTGGAGAAGTGGAGCATCAAGCGCGCGGATCTCGTTATCACCGTCAGTGAAACGTTTAAGAAAGTATTTGCAGCGCGAAGTTGCGGCCCGGAAAAGATCCAGGTGATCATAAACGCTCCCGATGCAAATCTCTTCCCCTTTCGTCCAGCCCGCTCCTATCCACGCCGCACTCCTGGTCAGCCTTTGATCCTCATGTACCACGGCTTATTGGAGAACCGTAATGGCCTCCACGTTGCAGTAGATGCTCTCTCCCTGCTGCGCGGAAGACTCCCCGTCGCAGAGCTCCGGATTTACGGAAAAAGTACGCCATATCTTGAACGGGTCATGGCCAATGTGAAGGCGCTCGGCCTGAGCGAAAAAATTCATTACCTCGGACCCAAAGACTTAGAGGAACTTGCCAACGAGATTGAAAATTGCGATGTGGGAATTGTTCCCAGTCCAAGCAACGCGTTCACCCAGATCAATACTCCAACCCGGATCCTTGAATATCTGGCATTAGGAAAGCCCGTCATCGCTCCCAGTACGCAAGGTGTCCGAGATTACTTCACCGGGGACTCTTTATTCTTCTTTGAGGCCGGCAATGCCCAGGAGTTAGCCGAACAGATCGAGCATGTTGCATTTCATTCTGCCGACGCTGTAGCAACTGCCGAACGGGGCCAGGAACTCTATTGCGCTTATGCATGGGAACTGGAGAAGCAGAGGCTCGTGAGCTTGGTAGCTCAGCTAATTGGATCGAACGGCCGATCGCCCGCTTTGCAATAAAGAACTAACTCTGCTAACTCATCTAACTCAGCTAGGCCTTTGACTACATGATTTTGTACCGGCCTGGTGGCCCAGGTCTAGATTTTGGGACCCGGGATTGACAAGCGTAGGGTTCTAATTCACACCGTCAAAGACCTGACTCCGCTCAAGCATAGCTGCTCACCACCGAGCTCCTGCTCCCCCGCTCCGCCGCCGCCCGCTCCACATACCCGCTCGCCCGCAGCGCCGCCAGCGGCTCCGCCGGCAGCCCGCGCTCTTCGCGCCACGCCCGCACCAGCGGCCGCACATCCCGCCAGAACGCCCCGCGGAACAGCTCCTCGGCCCCCACCAGGTCGCACTTCTGCTGCAGCTCCGCCAGCCGCTCCCGGTCCACCAGCGCCGCCTTCAGATACAGCTCCTGCGCCGTGGCCACCGTCTGCACCATCGCCTCGATCTTGCCCTTCAAATTATGGCTCTGGTCCACCATGTAGGCGATGTCCAGCTTCAGCCCGTCCGCCGCCGCCGCATGAATCTCATGGAAGATCCTGAAGATCTGGTAGGGATCGATCGATCCCAGCGTCAGATCGTCGTCCGCGTACCGCCGGTCGTTGAAGTGGAACCCGCCCAGCATCCCCGTGTGCAGCAGCCACGCCACAATCTGCTCGATGTTCTGCGCCGTGTAATGATGGCCCGTATCCACCAGCACCCGCGCCTGCGGCCCCGCAAATCTCGAAAGATGCGCCGACATCCCCCAGTCCGCGATGTCCGTGTGATAGAACGCCGGCTCAAAGGGCTTGTACTCCACCAGCAGCCGCTGATCCGGCGCCATGTGCTCGTGGCACACACGCAGCTCCCTCTCCAGCCACCCAATCCGCTTCCGGATGCTCTGCGTCCCCGGATAATTCGACCCGTCCGACAGCCACAGCGAGATGTCCCTCGATCCCAGCGCCTTGCCGATCTCGATCGACTCCAGCACATGCTTCAGCGCATGTTCCCGAACCGCCTCCGAAGGGTTGCATAGCGACCCGTACTTGTACTCCTGGTCCTGGAAAAGATTGGGATTGATCGAGCCCGCCCGCACCCCATGCCGCCGCTCCAGATTCTTCACCTCCGGCGCGTCCGCCAGCCCGTTCGGCAGGTCCCACAGCACATGCAGCGCCAGCGTCGGCGTTACCCCCGTCAGCCGGTTCACCTCTGCAGCATCGGCAAACTTCTCCTCGATCGTGGTCGCCGCCGCCGCCTGCACAAACTTCCCAAAGCGCGTGCCCGTGTTGGCGAATCCCCATGAGGGAATCTCGATCTCGAAATCGTCCAGCGCCCTGCAAGCAGGCTCAAACGTCGCGGAATCCGGCTCTTTCATCGCTTCTCACCTCGTGCCGGCAGCCTCTCTTCAAGCGCCGGCTGTCAATTTGAATTCCCTTCCCTGCCCTCGTCGCGCACCACGATCACGTGCAAAAAACGCGGCCCGTGTACGCCCTTGATGCGCGTCATCTCGATGTCCGCCGTCGCGCTCGGCCCCGAGATCCACGTCACAACCTGCGGCGCCTCTTCGCACCGCGCAAAATACTCCGGCAGCGTCTCCACCACCTGGCTCGCGCCCAGTACGCACAGGTGCCAGTCCGGCAGCAGCGTCAGCACCCGCCGCCCCTCCGCCGGCCCATGATGCAGCACGATCGTCCCCGATTCGGCCACTCCGCCAAACGCCGCCGTCACCACGCCCTCGGCCTCCTCGATCGCGCTCGCCGGTAAGTCGTTGTCAACCATCCACTCGAACCCCGGCGCCATCCACCGTGCCGGCAGCCCCGCCGGCGCCACAAATTTTCGCTTGCCGCTGGCCGCCAACTGCGCCGCAATCGCCTCCGCAACCTCGCCCGGCGCGCACTCCACCACCTCGGCGTCGTACTCCCGCAGCCGCTCGATCATCAGCGCGACGTGCGCCTCCGCGCCCATCGCGCCCCTGCGTCTGTACTCCCGCGGCAGCTCCGCATACGCCTCGGCCAACTGGGCCGCCGCCGGCGCTGCCGCTTGCGTCGCTGCCCCCACGCGCTCCAGGATCTGCTGCCGGCTCGATCTGTTCCTGTTCATCGCGCCTCCTTCTGCCTGGCAGCCCACCACTCGTGAAAGGTCTGCTTCGGCAGCCCGCGCAAATCCCGCGTCTGCGTCCACTCCGCCCCCACGCTCGGCAGCGCGTGAATCCATCCATCCTTGCGCGTAAACAGCCCCAGCCCCATCCGTCCCAGCCTCTGCGCCAGGTGGAACAGCCACGCCCGCGCAAAGATCACGTTCGCAATCCGCAGCCCGATGTACATCGGATCGAAGATCCGTCCCGCCTGCTTCCGCTCCTGGTCCACCACCTGCGCCCGCAGCTCCAGCAGCACCTCGGGGATGTTGATCTTCACCGGGCAAACCTCGTAGCAGGCCCCGCACAGGCTCGATGCATACGGCAGCGACTGCGCGTGCCGCATCTCCTCGAGCTGCGGCGTCAATATCGCCCCGATCGGCCCCGGATACACCGACCCATATGCGTGACCGCCCGTCTGCCGGTACACCGGGCACGCGTTCATGCACGCCGCGCACCGGATGCACCTCAGCGTCTGCCGCTCCGTATGCCGCGCCAGGATCCGCGACCGTCCGTTGTCCAAGAGCACCACGTGGAACCGCTCCGGCCCATCCCCCGCCTTCACACCCGTCCACAGCGACGTGTACGGGTTCATCCGCTCGCCCGTCGCCGACCGCGCCAGCACCTGCAGCATCACCTCCAGATCGGCAAATCGCGGCAGCACCTTCTCGATCCCCGCCAGCGTGATCAGCGTCCGCGGCAGCGTCAGGCACATCCGCCCGTTGCCCTCTGACTCCACCACCGCCACCCCGCCCGTCTCCGCGATCAGGAAGTTCGCTCCCCCGATCGCCGTCGGAATCGTCAGAAACTTCCTGCGCAGATACGAGCGCGCCGCCGCCGTCAGCGCCTTCGGGTCGTCGGAAAGCTCCGGCAATCCCATCTTCCGCGCAAAGATCTCCCGCACCTGGCTCCGGTTCACGTGCAGCGCCGGCACCACGATGTGCGAGGGCTCTCCCTCGCCCAGTTGCAGGATGATCTCCGCCAGGTCCGTCTCGAAGACCCCCACCCCGGCCGCTTCCAGAAACGGATTAAGCTGAATCTCCGCCGAGGTCATCGTCTTGATCTTGATGACCTCCCGCGCCTGCTCCGCCCGCAGGATGTCCAGGATGATCGCCCGCGCCTCGCCCGCGTCCGCCGCCCAGTGCACCTGACCGCCCGCCGCTGTGCACTTCGCCTCGAACTCTTCGAGATATGCCCCCAGGTTCTCGAGCACATGATCCTTCATCGCCGCCCCGGCCGCGCGCAGCGCCTGCCAGTCGTCCTTCTCGGCCACCAGCCGCGCCCGCTTCCCCTGGATCACGTCGATCGCGTGCGTCACGTTCTTCCGTAGCTGCGGATTCCTCAATACCGGCAGCGCCGCCTGAGGAAACGGGGGCGCCAGCGCCGGATCAAGCACAGGGCGTTCGCCGGCCAAATTCGCGGTCTCGCTCATCGCGTCCCCTCCGCCTGCTCCCGCTCCGTGCTCGCCAATATCTCCGCCAGGTGAATCGTCTTCATCCCCGCAAACTGCCGGTGCATGGCCCCGCCCAGGTGCATCAGGCAACTGTTGTCTACTCCCGTGCAGTACTCCGCCGCGGTGGCCGTCACATCCTGCAGCTTCGCCGCCAGCATCGCCGACGAAACCTCCCCGTTCTTCACGGAAAACGTGCCGCCGAACCCGCAGCACCGGTCCATATTCTGGAGCGGCGCCAGCTCCAGCCCCCGCACCTTGCCCAGCAGCCGCAGCGGCCGGTCGCCCAGGTGCAAACTCCGCAATCCGTGGCAGCTCGCGTGGTAGGTCACCCGGTGGGGAAAGTACGCCCCCACGTCCTCCACGCCCAGCCGGTCTACCAGGAACTCGCTCAGCTCGTACACCCGCGGCAGCAGCGCGGCAAACTCGCTTCTGAGCCCTGCCGTCCCCAGCTCCTCGAACAGCCCCGGGTACTGGTCCCGCATCATCGCCACGCACGACGACGACGGAATCACCACCGCCTCGGCGTCGCCGTAAAGCCGCACCAGCCGCCTGGCCTGCGCAAAGGCCTCGCCCCGAAACCCCGTATTGGCATGCATCTGTCCGCAACAGGTCTGCCCTGGGTTAAACTCCGGTTCCACTCCCAGCCGCTCCAGCAACCGCACCACCGCCCGCCCGGTCTCTGGATACAGCGTGTCGTTGTAACAGGTGATAAATATCGATGCGCGCATGACTCTTACCAGCTTACCGATACCCCACCAGGAAAACGTATGATATTTGATGAGAAAACAATTGTCTATTGCAATCTTACGCCGTGCCTCTCTTCACATCGCTCCCCGCACCCCACAACCCTTTTCCACAGTTTTCCGTCTATTCTGGTGACCTTTGAGGCGGCTTCTCCTCGCGGCTGTTCCGCCGTCTCTCCATCCGTAGCCACGCACAACCTGTCCCGCGCACCTGTTCACGCAGGACCCTCGAACGACATTCCCCCCGGGAACCTCCCATGCCATTCGCCAACCACTCACCCGAACGTTATGATGGCTCTTACATCCAGGCAGCCGGCGACGCTCCGCTCTGCGGCCCTCGCCCCGGCATCCTTTGATCGGCAAGACAACTTTTCGCCCCCATGCGTGTTGTCTCCAACGAAAGGTCCAGGACCCTCATCATGGCAAAGCTGTGCTCGCTCCCCCTCCGTGCAGTGGTAGGCGCTCTTCTGTGTTCAACTGCCGTCTTCGCTCAGCAGTTGACCATCCATGCGGCGCCCTCGGTCCGCATCACCAGCCCCATCGACGAGTCCAGTCTCGTCACCCTCCACGGCACGGTCAGTCCGCTCGCCAGCGCCGCCAACGACCGCGGCGCCGCCCCGGACAACATGCCCCTCGAACGCCTCCACCTGGTCCTCGAGCGCAGCCCCAGCCAGCAGTCCGCCCTCCGCGAGCTCATCCAGGAGCAGAACGTCCCCGGCTCGCCCTACTACCACAAGTGGCTCACCCCCGCCCAGTTCGGCGCCGAGTTCGGCGCCTCCGACCAGGACATCTCCACCGTCGAAAACTGGCTCGCCAGCCACGGCTTCAACGTCACCAAGGTCGACCCCGGCAAGCAGACCCTCGAAGTCTCCGGCACCGTCTCCCAGCTCCGCTCTGCCTTCCACACCCAGATCCACAAGTACATGGTCAACGGCGAGATGCACTACGCCAATGCCAGTCCCGTCCAGATTCCCGCCGCTCTCTCCTCGGTCGTCGGCGGCTTCGTCTCCCTCAACAACTTCCGCCCCAGGAGCTACGCCGAAAAGCTCGGCGAAGCCTCCTACAACCCCTCCACCGGCCGCGCCAAACCCTCTTGGACGATAGGCTCCGGCACGTTTGATTACCAGAACTACAACTTTGTTCTCTCCCCCGCCGACTACGCCGTCCAGTACGACCTCGCCCCCCTCTACAGCGCCGGCTACATGGGCCAGGGCCAGACCATCGCCATCATCAACGACTCCAACATCAACATCGACCTCGTCAACGCCTTCCGCACCCTCTTCAACCTCCCTGCCAACCCGCCCCAGGTCATCATTGACGGCAACGACCCCGGCGTCGACGGCATCAACAACCCCGACGGCCCCAACTACGACTCCGTCGAAGCCTACCTCGACGTCGAATGGTCCGGCGCCGTCGCCCCCGACGCCACCGTCGACCTCGTCATCGCCGGCGACACCGCCCTCGAAGACGGCCTCTATCTCGCCATGGAGCACGCCGTCTACGGCGATGTCGCCCCCGTCCTCAGCCTCAGCTTCGGCTACTGCGAGCAGGGCCTCGGCACCACCAACGCCTTCTTCAACTCCCTCTGGGAGCAGGCCGCAGCCCAGGGACAGACCGTCATGGTCTCCACCGGCGACTCCGGCTCTGCCGGCTGCGACAACGACAACTCCCAGTACTACGCTGTCGACGGCCAGACCGTGAACGGCTTCGCCTCCACTCCCTATGACGTCGCCGTCGGCGGCACCGACTTCTACTACAGCTCCTATAACGGCGGCGACTCCGCCATCAACTCCCAGCTCGGGATCTACTGGAACACCACCGCCAGCAACACCACCCCCACCGAAACCCTCAAGACCCCCATCCCCGAGCAGCCCTGGAACAACAGCCAGTTCGGCCTCAATCTCTTCAGCTACTACACCGACAGCGGCAACACCGCCACCACCATCGCCGGCGGCAGCGGCGGCGCCAGCAACTGCGCCACCGGCACCGGAACCTCCTCCAGCGGTGGCTGGTCCGCCTGCACCGCCGGCTATGCCAAGCCCGCCTGGCAGTCCGGCACGGGCGTACCCTCCGACGGCGTCCGCGACCTCCCCGACGTCTCCCTCTTCGCCGCCAACGGCTATAACGACAGCTACTATCCCATCTGCGCCACCGACGGCGACTGCACCCAGGTCAACAACGGCTTCACCCAGATCTTCGGCGTCGGCGGCACCTCCGCCTCGGCCCCCTCTTTCGCCGGCATCATGGCCCTCATCAACCAGAAGTACGGCCCCCAGGGCCAGGCCGACGCCATCCTCTACCCGCTCGCCAAACAGTACCCCGCCGCCTTCCACGACGTCGCCAACGGTTCCAACTCCGTGCCCTGCGCTCTGGGTTCCACAGACTGCATCACGGCGCCCTCCGGACTCGGATACACGGGCATCGATGACCCTACCTACGGCACCGCCAACGAGGGTGAAATCGGCACCGGCACCACCCCCGAGTACAACGCCGTCGCCGGCTACGACCTCGCCTCCGGCCTCGGCACCGTCGACGCCGACAAGCTATTCACCTACTGGGGCAGCGTCCAACTGCCCCAGGCCACCGTCACCCTCAACGCCTCGCCCACCAGCATCACTCACGGCCAATCCGTCACCGTCAATGGCACCGTCACCGGCGCCGGCACGCCCACCGGCAACGTCGCCATCGTCACCGACAGCACCGAGCCCGCCCAGCAGGGCCAGACCGCCTTCACCCTCTCCGGCGGCTCTTACTCCGGCTCCATCTCCACCCTCCCCGGCGGCAGCTACAACATCTGGGCCTCCTACGGCGGCGACACCGCCAACGGCGCCAACGTCTCCTCCAAGACGCT
>Ga0335075_10003409_pt1 | contig 25222 bp, 17 predicted proteins | sample Lox_Sample_24_FD_206723 | JGI IMG/M metagenome (GOLD analysis project Ga0335075, IMG submission 206723) | Soil microbial communities from Loxahatchee National Wildlife Refuge, Florida, United States - Lox_Sample_2.4 | ecosystem: Environmental > Terrestrial > Soil > Wetlands | place: USA...
GTCAACCCACCAGTGCAGGCGTGGGCCGCGCTGGAGGTGTTCGCCGTCGACGGCGGGCGCGACCTGCACTTCCTGAGCCGGGTCTTCGACAAGCTGCTGGTGAACTTCACCTGGTGGGTGAACCGGGAGGACGCTGAGGGAAACAACCTGTTCGAGGGCGGATTCCTCGGCCTGGACAATATCGGCCCGATCGACAGGTCCCATCTTCCGGTCGGCGGAATTCTCGAGCAGGCCGATGCCACTGGCTGGATGGCGTTCTACGCGCTGGCAATGGCAACGATGGCGGAGATCCTGCACCGCACCGGCCAGCGGCCTGGCACCGACCTGGTCCTTAAGTTCGTCGAGCATTTCGCCGCGATCAAACAGGCACTCGACGACCGGGGGCTCTGGGACGAGGCGGACGGGCTGTACTACGACCGGCTCATCACCTCCTCCGGCGATGAGGTGCCGCTGAAGGTCCGGTCCATCGTCGCGATCCTGCCGACGCTGGCGATGACCGCAGTCGACCAGGAGACCATAGATCTGGCCATGGTGGTCGGCAAGCGCTTCGCGGCGCTGCTAGCCGAGCAGCAGATCAACGACCTGGCGACGATGGCCGACAACGGCCTGCTTCGCGGTGCTCCCGGAAACCAGCGGCTACTGCTTAGCCTGGCCGGTCCGGACCGGCTCCGACGGCTGCTGAGCGTCCTGCTCGACGAGGCAGAGTTCCTGTCCCCGCACGGCCTTCGCGCGCTGTCAGCCTGGCATCGCGAGCATCCCTACACCATCGACGTGGAGGGCTACCAGGCCAGCATTGATTACGAGCCGGCGGAGTCCACCACGCCGCTGTTCGGAGGCAACTCGAACTGGCGCGGCCCGGTCTGGTTTCCGGTCAACTACCTGCTGGTCAGCGTGCTCGAGCGCTACCACCTCTTCTTCGGCGACGAGTTCACCATCGAGTATCCGACCGGATCGGGACAGCAGCGCACGCTAGGGGAGGTAGCGGCTGACATTCAAGACCGCCTCATCGCGATCTTCATCCCTGATGCGCAGGGTCACCGGCCGTGCTTCGGCGAGGTTGCCCTTATGCGCGACGATCCGGCCTGGAAAGACAACGTGATCTTCAACGAGTACTTCCACGGCGACACCGGCGCGGGCCTCGGAGCTTCGCACCAGACCGGCTGGACCGGCCTCGTCGCTGACATGATCCGGCGCCGTCACGGCGTGGTGCCGTCGCTCGGTACCGCCATGATCGCTCTCTTCGAGCGGGCATAGAGTGCTGCGCATGAGTCTTGACGGCGAATACGAGCCAAGCGCGGCACAGTGGGTCCGCGATCAGGTCGCAGAGTACGAAGCATCCGGCGGCCAGCGAGCAAACACGCTCCGCGACACCGGGCTCCCCGTGGTGATCGTGACCACCCGGGGCAACAAAAGCGGGAAGATCCGCAAGATGGCGCTGATGCGCGTCGAGCACGACGGCCAGTACGCCCTCGTCGCCTCGATGGGCGGAGCGCCGAAGAACCCGGTCTGGTATTACAACCTCAAGGCGGACCCGAATGCGGTGATGTTGCAGGACGGTCCCGCGCCATTCGAGGTCGAAGTCCGCGAGCTGGACGGCGACGAGCGCACACGGTGGTGGGACCGCGCTGTCGCCGCCTATCCCCCGTACGCGGAGTACCAGCAAAAGACATCGCGCAAGATCCCGGTCCTGCTCGCCACCCGCCGCGGCTGACGACTAGCTGTGCCGGCTGTGCTGTCTGCAAGCCCGGCTGTGCTGTCTACAAGCTGTGCGAGCCGCCGGCGATCTCGAACGACCAGAGCTCGCTGCTAACTGCCACCGGCTTGGGCGACTCCCCACCGCCGGCATGCCCGTGAGCTTCGCGTCGCCCCTGCGTGTGGCCGTGCTCGAACGCGGGTGAGTTCCGCCAGGCATCGAACGCCTCGTCATCCCGCCACCGCGTGACAACCAGCCAGGTAGTCCGCCCGTCGGTCGGCTGCAGCAACTCGAACCCTTCGAAGCCCTCCTGATTGTCGACGGCCCCGGCGCGAGCCGCGAACCGGCGCGCCAGTTCGTCACCGCTGTCAGGCGGCACCGTTATCGCGTTGATCTTCACGACGCTCATGCAACGATCATCCCACCGCCTCGCCTCCGCGCCTGGTGCCGGCCCTCAGCGATGCGCTCGTCGCTTCAGGCACGCCAGCGCCAATCATGCGTGGGATCGGTTTGTCAAACTACCTTAAAACTGACTATTCATCGCTTCATCTAAGCTAAACCGGAGGGTAGCCTCCGATAACGCCGCAAGCGGAGTTACTGTGGAGTAGTGCGGGTGTCGTGGTGGGGAGTCGCTTCTTCGGTACTGGCGCCGGTGCTCCTGGTCGGTGGCTGGACCGCGGCGGCTGATTTGCAGCCTGAGCCGTTCGATGCGGTTGCGCGGTCCATTAGCGCACTGGCGGCGCAGGGAATGCCTTACCGCTGGCTGATCACTTCAGCACTGCTGGGAGTTGGCATCTGCAACTTCGTCACCGGGCTGGCCCTGCGGCCGGCGGCTGAGGCTGGGCGGATCCTGCTCCTGCTCGGCGGCGTCTGCAGCATGCTCATCGCCGCCTATCCGCAGCACAGCCACAGCGGATCGCCGGCGCACGAGGCTTTCTCGGTCGCGGGCGTCGTGCTCATGACAATCTGGCCGGTCGCGGCGATCCGCCGGGAAGCGGATGCGCCGTACTGCCTGCGGCCACGAGTAACTTACGTCGCCGTTATGGTCAACCTCGGGCTGCTGGCATGGTTCACCGTCGAGCTATTCAACGGCCCGCTACTCGGCCTGGCCGAGCGGGCGGTCACGGTGGACCAGGCAACATGGCCGCTCGCAGTCGTGCTGAGCGTGTACGCGGCTGGCGCGCGCGTCGCGCAGCCAGCCGAGCTAGAGGCTGCGGTCAAGAACGGGTGAGGCCGGCGAAGATCCCGGCAATCTCCTCGGGCGTGAACTCGAGTGTGGCGTCGCCCACCGACAACTCCAGACGCTGCATGCCGGGATCGACAGTGGCCATCGGCTCAGGCGTCGTCCAGATGCCGCTGTCCTCGGCCAGTCGCCAGGCTGCCTTGGCGTAATCGTCGCGGTCCGCCGCCAGCAGCAGGTGCATCATCGGGACCTGCGGCGGATCGGGGATCACCGTGACGCCGGGTACCGCGGCCAGCGCGGCGGCAATAGCACGAGCGTGCTCAAGGTAGGCAGGGAACTTCGGCAACCGCTCGGCGAGGCAGCTGAGCGCCGACGCCGCACCTGGCCACAGGCCGTACAGTGTGCCGCCCATCCTCCGGCGCCACTCCCGGACCTGCGCGATCACGTCTTCCGGCCCGGCGGCGCAGCAGCCAGCAAGCGCTCCGATGCCTTTGTAGAACGACACATACACCGTGTCGAACAGCGCGGCGATCTCGGCTGGCGGCATTTCGTACCCCGCCGCCGACTCCCACAGCCGCGCGCCGTCGAGATGGGCGGCGGCACCGCGCTCACGGGCCCAGTCAACCTGGGCCACCAGGTCATCGAAGGCCGGCTGCTGGCCGCCAAGGTCACGCTGCGGCAGTTCCAGCAGCAGCGCGGCGGGAGGCTCAGCGATGGCGGTCAGATCGCCCAGCGCAATCAGCCGGTCCCGGCCGCCGACCGGCCGCCCGATCAGCCCGTGCAGCCGCTGATAAGCCTGCTCCTCTTTCTGCTCCAGATGGCACATCGGGTGGAAGAGGACAGTCCGGCGCTGCCGGGCATCGGCGTGCACGCGCAGCACGGCTTGCTGTGCCATCGTTCCGGACGGCAGGAACACCGCCGCCGGCTTGCCAAGCAAGCGGGCGATCTCGGCCTCCAGATCGACGACTACGCCGCCCTCGCCGTAAGTGTCCAGCGCCGTTCCGAGCGGAATCGTCGCGAGCATCGACGCAGCGGTCGCCCGGCCGTGCCCGTGAAAGAACCGGGTACACCGGTCCCGCAACGCGGCAATCTCCGCCTGGTCAGTCATCAACCGCCCCCCTTACTAGTGGCTGCCGGGCGCGGTGACGAAGTCGATCAGTTCCTCAACCCGGCCCAGGAAGGCCGGCTCCAGATCCGCGTAAGTCCGGACTCCTGCCAGTATGCGCCGCCAGCCGGCCGCGGTATCAGGCGGCCAGCCGATCGCGGCGAGAACGCCTTCCTTCCATGGCGTCCCGCGGGGCACGTCGGGCCAGCGGCCAATGCCGAGAACCGATGGCTTAACCGCGGCCCAGACATCGACATACGGATGCCCGACGATGAGGACTTCCGGAGAGCTCACCTGAGCCGCGATGCGACTCTCCTTCGAGCCGTCGACCAGGTGATCGACGAGCACGCCGAGCCGCCGCCTTGCGTCCGGGCCAAACTCCGCCACGATCGCTGGCAGGTCGTCGATGCCGCCGAGGAACTCGACCACCACACCGACGTCGCGCAGGTCATCTCCCCAGATCTTCTCCACCAGTTCCGCGTCGTGCTTTCCCTCGACGTAGATCCGGCTGGCCTTTGCCACCTTTGCCCGGCTGACCGGAGCGGCGACGGAGCCGGAGGCGGTGCGCGCCGGCCCGCCAGCGTGGCTCTGGGCCGGGCGGACCAGCGTGACCCGCTCGCCTTCGAGCAGAAACGTGCCGGTCAGCGGGAAAACCCGGCGCCTGCCGCGCCGGTCCTCCAGAGTGACCGCGTCCTTCTCGCACGCGACCACAGCGCCGCAGAAGTCGCCAGCGCTGTCCTCGACGACCAGCCCGGGCTCGGCCGCGACCCGGGGCGGCGTCGCCGGCCGCCGGGACGGAGCCGCGAGCACGTCCTCGCTGTACTGCCTGCTGCGCATCAGATCCGCCCTGACTTGACTGCCCCGGTCAGTATCGGCCAAGACGAGCCGAACGCCCGGATGACGCGCCATGATCTCAGGTAGATCAAGATGTGACTAACCACACTCGCAAGAAGAATTGCGCCGCTAGGGTCCCGTCAGGATGGGTTTGGCTCGCATCATGACAGGAGGCCCCGAGATGCCTCGCCGCCCCGCACGCATGTTCTCGGTGGCCGCCTCGCGGCGAGCCGGCCGACGCCGTTACTGGATCGGCTCCGCGATCACCGCGGTCGCACTCGCCATCTCGCTCGCCAGCCTCAGCCCGGCAGCGGCAGCTCCCGCGACTGGTGGCATCACGATCCTGTCGGCCGGACCCGACAGCAGCGGCGACCCGTACAACCTCACCGTCACCGCAAGCGACACCAACGCCGGTGGTACGCAGATTACGTCGATGACCGCGCACGTCATCAGCGCGAGCAATCAGGACGTAGCCGATCCGGTTATGAGCTACAGCGGCGGCCCGGACGACGACCAAGTCTGGGTCGCGTCACCGCCCATCGCCGAGTCGGCGCTGCCCGCCGGGACCTACACGGTCACGGTGGACGCCGCAGACGGCACCGAGACCGACACAGGGCTGGTGCCGCTAACGCAGTCGCTGTCTTTTAGCTACACGACCGACAGCCTGACCGCGACGGCCGCTCCCCCTGCTGTCACCCAGGGCTCACAAAGCGTCACGTTCTCCGGAACGCTGACCGGAACGGCGCCTGGCGGCACGCCCGTCGGCATTGCCAACGCGCCGGTAGATCTCAGCGGCGCCGCGACCAACCCAGTGGCAACAACCGACTCGAACGGCAACTACAGCTATCAGGCCACTGGCGTCACACCGGGTACGTATGCCTTCAGCGTCGCCGCCGGCGCCAACAACACTTTCCCAGCCGCGAACGCGAGTGCAACGGTCTCCGCGCAGCAATCCGCTACGTCGATAAGTGTCGCCGCGACCCCCGCGACAGTCACCGTAGGCGACCAGGCCGTCACATTCAGCGGGTCCGTCAGCGTGACTCCGCCAGCGCCGGCGACTCAGACCCCGGTAGGCATCGGCAGCGGCATCCCTATCTACCTGAACGGGTCAAGCAGCCCGGTGACGGAGACGACCGACGCGAACGGTGACTTCAGTTACACCCCCACCACCAACGTTCAGCCAGGGACGTACACCTTCAGCGTGAACCAGAGCACGGAGGGCCTCTACAGCGGCGCGTCCGCGACCGCATCGGTCGGTGCACAGGTAGCGCCGACCACGATCGCGGTCACGCCCAGTCCGGCAGTCCTCACGTTCGGCTCGCAGAACGTTTCGTTCACCGGCACCGTGAGCGCGCTACCGCAGGGCGCCACGACTCCAGTACCCGTGCAGGGAGCACAGGTTGACGTCAGCATCGGCGGCGCTGCTCCGGTCCCGATCGGCAGCGCGACCAACGCGAGCGGGCAGTTCACGTACCCGGCCAGCGGTATCACCGCCGACACCGACTACAACTTCACCGTGGCTGCGAGCAGCATCTACTCAGCCGCATCGGACGACGTCCCAGTCAACGTCGATCCGGGTACGACGTCTGTCGCGGTGACGGCCACCCCGACTGACATCAACCTGGCCGCCTCGACCGTCGTTTTCAGCGGAACGGTGAGCGTTACTCCGTTCGGCAGCACCACGGCCACCGGGATAGGTGCGGGCGTCCCGGTGTACCTAACCGTCAACGGTTCCACGAGCCTTGTGACGCAAACCACAGATGCGAGCGGCGACTTCACTTACAAAGCACAAAACGTCAAGGCGGCTGCCGACTACGAATTCGGCGTGGACAGCTCGACCTGGTACACCGCCGGATCGGAAAGTGTTCCGATCGGGCAGAACCAGGTCCAGTCGACGCTGACCGTCACCGCGAGTCCAGCGAGTGTCACCGAGGGGGCCGAGACCATAACGTTCTCGGGCACGCTGACGGGAGTGTCCCCCGGCGGGTCAACGCCAGTGGCCATCCAGAACGCTCCGGTGGACGTCGCCGTGAATAGCGGCTTGCCGCCGAAGCAGATCGAGACAACCGACGTGAACGGCGATTTCACCTACACGGTCAAGGGCATCTCGCAGAAGACTGCCTACGCCTTCAGCGTCGGCAGCACGACGACATACACCCAGGCGACCGGCGATGTGACGGTCGGCGTCAGCCAGGCACAAACCCGGATCACCGGAGTGAAGGTAACGCCCGCGCACCTGAAGTACGGCCAGACCGCGACGCTCAAGGGCACTGTTCAGTACCTGAGCGGCACGACCTGGACGGCGCTGCCAAAAGTCCCGGTGTCCCTGGCCGAGGGCAAGGTAGGCCTGCCTAAGGTCACCAGCGGAAGCGGCGGCGCATTCACGGCCAAGCTCCCGTCGACACACGGCCCCGGCTGGACCGCGACCGTCAGCCAGGGCGGCCTTACCCTCGAGACGTCGGTCATGGGTAATCTGAGCATCGCACTGCCGCTCACGACGAAGTCGTTCTCAGCCAGCCTGGCGACGGACGACAAAGTCAGCGCCGCGGGATGCGTGGAGGTGACGGCACCGACGGGACCCGCACCGCAAACTTCGATCGACATCCAGTACTCGGCCCGCGACCACGGCCCATGGAAGCGGCTGGGAACTCTTCCGTTGCGCAGTCAGTCGCAAAAGTTCCGGTCCTGTCCCGGCGCAGACGAGTCGTACTTCACCGGCGCCCTGAAAGCCAAGCTAGCCAACGCCTACTACCGGGCAGTCTTCCCGGCCACCTACAGCTTCCAGGCGACGGCCAGCAAGGTCGTGCACGCATGGAAGTACCAGACCAGGATCATCTCGTACAGCATTAGTCCGCGCCGGGAGTCTTACACCACCGCGGTGACGATCAAGGGCCGGCTCCAGGTCCTCGGCAAGTCCTGGCGGGCCTTCCCCGGCCAGAGGGTCTACCTCGTCTACAACCAAAAGGGAACGTCGTACTGGATAACGCTAACGAGTGGAAAAACGAACTCGAAAGGCAGCTTCGATTTCCGGGTGAAGGGCGCACCGGATGCCTACGTCGCCATTACCTATGTGGTCTATCGCGGAAATGCCAAGCACCTCGCCTGTTCGAGCGCCGGCATCGCCGTCGACCAGACCGGGAAATCGGTGGCCGGCAACAACCAGAGCTCGGCGGCGCTGGCGCCGCTGAACCTGTCTGAGGTGGCTAACCTCACCGATACTCCAGCCCTGCCTGTGCCGCTGGCAACGGGATTTCAGCCCGCCGGTGCATTTCTGCTGAGCGATCTGTCCAAGTCGGCTACCGCCGGTTAACTAGCGCTTGCGCTTGACCACAACCTGATCAGCTGACCCTCTGTCAACTAACGATCTGATCAGAGGTAATAACGGCGTCCAGCATCGTCGCCCACTGGGCCACGATGCGGTCCCTGCGCCTGGAGTCGTCGGCCAGCGTGTCGGCCAGGCCAAGCCCGCGAGCCAGGTCAAGCGTCGCCTGCACCGCCTCGTGCACGCCAGGCAGGGATTCATCCGCCTGGAGCAATTCGATCGCCGTCTTGTGCGCCTCCCGGCCCAGCCGGGCCTCGAGCGGCAGCACGAGATCGCGCAGCGGGTCGCTGGTCGCGGCAGCCGCCCAGATCTGCAGCGCGGCGCGGAACAACGGCCCGGTGTACAGCCGGACCAGGAGCCCGACCACGTCCCTGGTGCGCTGCTCCCCGGCCGGCAGCAGCGCCGCCTCGCGCCGGATCTCCGCGACTCGCACATCGGCCATGTGCGCCAGCGCCGCAGTCAGCAGATCCTCCCTAGTGCGGAAATAGTGCTGCGTGGCACCTCGGGACACCCCTGCCCGGGAGGCGATGAGGGCGACGGTGGCTCCGCTCCAGCCAAGCTCGGCAACGCAGCTGACCGCCGACTCGAGCAGCCGGGCGCGGGTGGCCCAGCCCCGGTCCTGCCGCGGCTCCCGCGTCCCTGAGCTACTCGTCATCGGAGCTACTCAGCCGCGAACGACGGCCGCCTTTTCTCCAGGAACGCCGCCATTCCCTCCGCGGCCTCCGCCGAGCCGAACAGTCGTGCCGACAACTCAGCGAGCGCTGCGGCCTTAGTGTCGAAACCCTCCAGCACGGCCGCCGTCAGGAGCGGCTTCGTTTCCCGCAGACCCTGCGGCGACGCGGCGCGCAGCAAGTCGAGTACGGCCGCCGTACCGGCATCGATGTCGGCCACAGCGTCCGTAATGAGACCGATCCGGGCTGCGGTCGCCGCGTCGAACGTTTCGCCGGTCAGGTAATAGCGGCTCGCCGCCCGCGACTCCATTTTCGGCAGCGTGGTGAGCGAGATCATCGCGGCCGCCAGGCCAAGCTTCACCTCAGTGAACGCGAACGTGGACTTAGGCCCGGCCAGCACGATGTCGCACGCTCCGACCAGGCCAAGGCCGCCCGCCCTGACGTGCCCGTCGATGCTGCCGACCACGGGCTTGCGCAGGCTGACAATCAGCTTCAGCAGCGTCATGACCCGCTCGGCGCCGGCTTTCATGCCGCCCTGACTAGCCTCGCTCAGGTCCGCGCCAGCGCAGAACGTGGACCCGGTGTGCGTCAGCTCGACCGCCCGCACGTCCTCCTGCGTTCCGGCAGTGTCCAGCGCGCGGGTGAGCTGCTCCACCAGGGCGGCGGACAGCGCGTTCCGGTTACGCGGCGAGTCCAGCGCGATCCGGGCGATGCCGCGGTCTACTGAGTACTGCACAAGCTGAGCGGCTGCTGTCGCAGCCGGCCCGGCCGCAGCTGGCCCGGTCGCAGCCGGCCCGGTCGCAGCTGGCCCGGTCGCAGCTGGCACTGTCTCACCAGTCACTGGGTGCCTCCTTAGTAGGACTTCGGCAGGCCGAGGGAGTGCTGCGCCACGAAGTTCAGGATCATCTCCCGGCTGACCGGCGCGATCCTGGTGGTCCGCACGTTAGCCAGCATCGCGGCGAGCCCGAATTCGCTGGTCATCGAGCTGCCGCCCAGCGACTGGATGGCCTGATCCACAGTCCGCACGCTGGCCTCGGCCGCCGCGTACTTGGCCATGTTCGCCGCCTCGCCCGCGGCCATGTCGTCGCCGGCGTCGTACAGCACGGCTGCCTTCTGCATCATCAGCCTGGCCAGCTCGAGCTCGATCTTGACCTGCGCGAGCGGATGGGCGAGACCTTGGTGCGCGCCGATCGGCACGCTCCACACGGTCCGCTCCTTGACATACGAGACCGCCCTGTCCAGCGCGTACCTGGCGGAGCCGACCGCCATCGCCGAGGCCATGATCCGCTCGGGGTTAAGCCCGGCGAAGAGCTGCAGCAGCGCCGCGTCCTCCTGGCCGACAAGCGCGTCAGCCGGCAACCTGACCTCGTCGAGGAAGAGCAGGTACTGCTTCTCCGGCGTGACGATGTCCATGTCTATCGGCTGGAAGCTGAAGCCAGGAGCATCGGTCGGCACGGCGAACAGGGCCGGCCGGAGCTTGCCGGTCTTGGTGTCCGCGGTCCGGCCGACGATCAGCACCGCCTCGGCCTCGTCGACGCCCGAGATGAAGATCTTGCGGCCGGACAGCACCCAGGTATCGCCATCGCGCGTCGCGACTGTGGTCAGCTTGTGCGAGTTCGATCCGGCGTCCGGCTCGGTGATGCCGAAGGCCATGATGGCCGACCCGCTGGCGATCCTCGGCAGCCAGCGCTGCTTCTGCTCGGGCGTGCCGAACCTGGCAAGGATGGTCCCGCAGATCGCAGGCGACACGACCATCATCAGCAGGCCGCACCCGGCCGCGGCAAGCTCTTCGAGCACGATGGACAGCTCGTACAGGCCAGCGCCGCCACCGCCGTACTCGACGGGCAGGTTCACGCCGATGAAGCCCAGCTTCCCGGCCTCCTGCCACAACTCGGTCAGCCGGCCTCCGCTGCGCGCCTGCCTGGTGAAGTAGGCGTACCCGTACTTGCGCCCGAGGTCTGCCACCGCAGCCCGGAGCGCAACCTGCTCGTCGGTCTCGGTGAAATTCACTGTGCTTGCTCCACTTTCACTGTGCTTGCTCAAATTCGCTGTGCTTGCTCAAATTCACCGTGCTTGCTCAAATTCACTGTGCTTGATCGACGTCACGGGTCCTGCTGTGGCTTGACGACAGCGAGCACAGTGCCCACCTCAACTTGCTGGCCTGCCGATACCGGCAGCTCAGCGACAATGCCTGCGACCGGAGCCGCGATCACGTGCTCCATCTTCATGGCCTCCAGCCAGAGCAGCGGCTCGCCCGCCGCAACCTGGTCGCCTGCCGCCACGCCGACCCTGGCCACAACTCCGGGCATCGGCGCCAGCAGCGACCCTGCGATCGCCTGCGCAGCCGGGTCGGCGAACCGGCTGACCGCCTGCAGCGCAACTGGCCCGAGCACTGAGTCAACGCAGATCAGCCCTGGATAGTGCGAGATCTCGAACCGGTGCAGCACGCCGGCCACGTCAAGCTCCACCTGCTCGGGCGCCATCGAGATCAGCCGCACGTCATCACGCCCGTCGACGATAAGGCCGCCGCGTTCTAGCCGGTAGCGGGCTTCGTACTGGCTAGCCGGCTGACCTTGACGGCCGGCCAGCACGTATTCCTTGCGCTGGAACGCGGACGGCACGTTGCGCCAGCCGGACGGCAAACCGCTAAGCACCCGGGCCACTGCCTGGCGGCTCGCAGCATCGGCGAGCGCTGCCGCCAGCGCTGACAATTCCGTGCCCTGCTCATCCGCCAGCGGCGCGGCAAGACTAGCGAGGCCGTGCCGGTCCAGGAACCCGGTATCGGTCTGCCCGGCCAGGAACGCCGGATGGCGCAGCACGCGCACCAGCAGGTCCCGGTTCGTGGTCAGGCCGTGAACGCGGGCTCGTGCCAGCGCGCCCGCGAGCACCGCAGCTGCCTGGTCCCGGTCCGGCGCCCAGGAGATCACCTTGGCGAGCATGGGGTCGTAGCGGGTCCCGACGTCGCTGCCGTCGACAACCCCGGAGTCCAGCCGCAATCCGTGCCGTCTTGGCCTGCACTGGCGACGCCAATCTTGCGCCGGCGCCTCGAACTCGCTGACCACTCCGGGCACCTCGAACCGGTGCAGCGTGCCACTTTGCGGCTGCCAGCCGGCCGCCGGATCCTCGGCGTACAAGCGAACTTCAATCGCGTGGCCGGTGGCTTCTGGCGGCGTGGCAGGCAGCCGCTGGCCGGCTGCCACCTGCAACTGAAGCGCGACTAGGTCCAGCCCGGTCGTGCATTCGGTGACGGGGTGCTCGACCTGAAGCCGGGTGTTCATCTCCAGGAAGTAGAACTGGCCTGAGTCACTGGCGAGAAACTCGGCCGTTCCCGCATTGATGTAGCCGACGGCACAAGCCGCCGCGCGCGCTGCGTCCAGGAGTCGCTCGCGCATGCCGGTAATGCGCTGCGCCAGCGGCGATGGCGCCTCCTCGATGATCTTCTGGTGCCTGCGCTGGATCGAGCACTCGCGCTCGCCGATGGTCCAGACGGTGCCAGCGGTATCTGCCAGAATCTGAACCTCGAGGTGCCGGCCGGCCTCCAGGTACGGTTCGCAGAACACCGTCGGGTCGCCGAATGCGGCAGCGGCCTCGGATCGCGCGGCTGCGAGCCCGGCGGGCAGCTCAGCCATCGCAGCGACCACGCGCATGCCCCGGCCACCGCCGCCTGCCGACGCCTTGATCAGCACCGGCAAATCGGCCTCGGTCAGCGCGTCAGGCGAGAGCTCCGGCAGGACCGGAACACCCGCCGCCGCCATCAGCCGCTTGGACTCGATCTTGCTGCCCATCGCCTCGATCGCCGCTGGCGGCGGTCCGACCCAGGTCAGCCCGGCCTGCTCTACCGCGCGGGCGAAGGTAGCGTTCTCCGACAGGAATCCGTACCCGGGATGAACCGCGTCCGCGCCTGACCGCAGCGCTGCGTCAACCACGAGGCCGGCGCGAAGGTAGGTGTCGGCGGCCGCCTCGCCCGGCAACCTGACGGCAAGGTCGGCTTCGGCCACGTGCGGCGAGCCTTTGTCAGAGTCTGAATAGACCGCGACCGTCGACAGCCCGAGGTCGCGGCAGCTCCGGAATACCCGGCGGGCAATCTCGCCCCGGTTGGCTACCAGCACCCGCGTGATCATGGCCGTCACATCCTGAAGACGCCGTAGCTGGAGGTGCCGCTCACCGGTGCCCCGTGGATGACTGACAAGCACAACCCAAGCACCGTCCGGGTGTCGCGCGGATCGATGATGCCGTCGTCGTAGATCCGGCCGGACAGGAACATCGGCAGCGACTCGGCCTCGATCTGCGCCGCCACCATCTCTTTCATGGCCGCGTCGGCATCCTCGTCAAACGGCCGCCCGGCTGCTTGCGCCGCGGCCCTGGACACTATCGACAGCACGCCCGCTAGCTGCGCAGGGCCCATCACCGCCGACTTGGCACTCGGCCACGCGAACAGGAACCGCGGATCGTAAGCACGACCGCACATGCCGTAGTGCCCGGCGCCGTAGGACGCGCCCATCAGTACCGAGATGTGCGGGACCGCGGAGTTCGACACCGCGTTGATCATCATCGCGCCGTGCTTGATGATGCCAGCCTGTTCGTACTGGCTGCCGACCATGTAGCCGGTGGTGTTGTGCAGGAAGATCAGGGGTGTGTCGACCTGGTTGGCCAGCTGGATGAACTGGGCCGCCTTCTGTGACTCGGCGCTGAACAGCACGCCCTGAGCGTTTGCCAGGATGCCTACCGGGTAGCCGTGCACGTTCGCCCAGCCGGTGACCAGGCTAGTGCCGTAGGCGGGCTTGAACTCGTCGAAATCCGAGCCGTCCACGACGCGCGCGATCACCTCGTGCGGATCGAACGGGATGCGCAGGTCCGGCGGCACAATGCCGACAAGTTGCTCCTCGTCGTACCGCGGCGGCACTGGCGCGGCGGCTGGCCCCGGCCCCTGCTTGCGCCAGTTCAGCCTGGCGACGATCCGGCGGCCGATCCGGATGGCGTCCTGCTCATCGGCGGCCAGGTAGTCGGCGAGGCCGGAGGTCCGGGCATGCATGTGGGCGCCGCCGAGCGACTCGTCGTCGGACTCCTCGCCAGTTGCCATCTTGACCAGCGGCGGGCCGCCGAGGAACACCTTCGAGCGCTCGCTGATCATCACCACGTGGTCCGACATGCCGGGAAGGTAGGCGCCGCCAGCGGTGGAGTTGCCGAAGACGATCGCGATCGTCGGGATACCCGCCGCCGACAGCCGGGTGAGGTCACGGAACGTCCGGCCGCCAGGGATGAAGATCTCCTTCTGCGTCGGCAGGTCGGCGCCGCCGGACTCGACCAGGGAAATGACCGGCAGCCGGTTGGCCAGCGCGATGTCATGGGCCCGGAAGCTCTTGCGCACCGTCCACGGATTGCTTGTGCCACCGCGCACGGTCGGGTCGTTCGCCGAGATCAGGCACTCGGTTCCGGCAACCACCCCGATCCCGGTGACGACGCTGCCGCCGACCGCGAACTCAGTTCCCCACGCGGCGAGCGGCGACAATTCCAGGAACGGGCTGTCGCTGTCCAGCAGCAGTTCGATCCGCTCGCGGGCGAGCAGCTTGCCGCGGCTGCGGTGCCGGTCGGTGTACTTTGGACCGCCTCCTGCGATCGCCTTAGCCTGCTCGGCTGCGATCTCGGCCAGCTTCGCGAGCATCGCTTCGGCGTTCGCGGCGTAGGCGGCGGACTTGTCGTCAAGCGCCGATCGCAGGAGTGTCACAGCAACTCCGCGGGGATCTCGAGGTAGCGCGCCCGCAACCACTCGCCGACTGCCTTCGCCTGCGGGTCGAACCGGGCTGCGGCGGCGACGCCCTCGCCGAGCAGGCCCTCGATCACGAAGTTGACCGCGCGCAGGTTGGGCAGCAGATACCTGGTGACGGGCATCCCGGCAGCCTCGGGCAGGAGTTCGCGCAGCTTGCCGACGGTCAGCGTGCTGGCCAGCCACGGCCAGGCTGCTTCGTCCCTGGCCCAGACACCGACGTTGGCGTCGCCGCCCTTGTCGCCGCTGCGCGCCCCGGCCACGGCGCCGAGCGGGGCTCGGCGTACCGGTCCGCCACCCGTCCACGAGGGCACGGCGGCAGGCTCGGCCGGCGCTATTGGGCCCGTGGTGGCTGCCACGGTGGTGGCTGCCACAGGGGTGGCTGGCACGGTGGTGGCGGCGGGCACAGGCGTGGCTGGCACGGTGGTGGCGGCGGGCACAGGCGTGGCGAGCTCTGGCACGTCGACCTGCTCGCCGCCCGGCAGCACCGCGACCTGACGCACCTGCGACCGGTCGATGTACCCGGCGGTGAACACGCCGTACGGCTGAGCCTCACCCGGCGGCCCGGTCAGATGAAAGCCCGGGTAACTCGCCAGTGCGAGTTCGACGGCTGCTCCGGAGAAGGCCCGGCCGATGGCCTTCGGGTCGCCGCCGCGGGCCACGCAGCGCAACGTCGCGCTTGCTTCTTCCTCGGTCGCGGCGTCAGGGCTATCGGTGCGAGCAAGCTCCCACTTCACCTCGGGCGGCAGGGCGGCAGCGAGCTGGTCCTTCACCAGCTGCGCCTTCGCGTCGATGTCCAGCCCGGTCAGCACGAACTCGACTTGGTTGCGGTATCCGCCGAGCGCGTTGAGCGACACCTTGAGGGTCGGGGGCGGCGGCTCGCCGCGCACGCCGCTGATCGCGACCCGGTCCGGGCCCTGCCCGGTTAGCTGCACGCTGTCCAGCCGCAGCGTCGCGTCCGGGCCGAGGTACCGGGGGGCGGCTACCTCGTACAACAGCTGCGCGGTCACGGTGCCAACCGTCACCGCGCCGCCAGTCCCCGGATGCTTGGTGATGACGCTGGAGCCGTCGGCGAAGACTTCGGCGATCGGGAAGCCAGGGTGACGCAAGTCAGGGATCTGCGTGAAGAACGCGTAGTTGCCGCCGGTGGCTTGCGCCCCGCACTCGATGACATGCCCGGCGGCCATCGCTCCGGCGATCGCATCGAAGTCATCCAGCGCCCAGCCGAAGTGCGCGGCAGCAGGCCCGACTACCAGCGACGCATCGGTAACCCGGCCAGTGACGACCACGTCCGCCCCGGCGCCCAGGCAGCGCGCGATCCCCCAGCCGCCGAGGTAGGCATTCGCAGCGACCGGTTCGCCATAGCCCAGTTCTGCGGCGCGCGGCAGCAGGTCGTCGCCGTGCACATGGCCGATCTTCGGAGCCAGGCCAAGCCGGGCTGCCAGGTCCCCGATGGCGGCGGCCAGGCCTGCCGGGTTCAATCCGCCTGCGTTCGTGACGATCGCGACCCCGTTATCGAGCGCGAGTCCCAGGCAGTCTTCAAGCTGGCGGAGAAAGGTACGGGCGTAGCCCAGGCTCGGATCCCTGAGGCGGTCCCGGCCAAGGATGAGCATTGTCAGCTCGGCCAGATAGTCGCCGGTCAGAATGTCTAGTTTGCCACCCTCGAGCATCTCCCGCATCGCGGCAAACCTGTCGCCGTAGAAGCCGGACGCGTTGCCAATCCGGATGGGCGCCCGGGTGCCAGGCTGCTGCGGGCCGGTGGCCGAACTGTGCTGGCTGGCCGAACTGTGCTGGCTGACCGAACTGGGCTGGCTGACCGAATTAGGCTCGCTTGCCGGTCGGGTTAGTGGCACGACGATCACCTTTCAGGCTCAGCCAGAACCAAGCATACGTGATTGTTTTTCGGCATGCGGTTGATACCCGTCGCGCAGTGGGCGAGGCGGCCAAGCCGGAGTTATCGTCAGGAACATGCGGGTCGATGTCAGCCCTGCGGCGGCGGACTACATTGCCAGCCGCGGCGGCCGGGTCTGGGTGTGGGCAAGCTATCCGCGGATGTGCTGTGCGGGAGCGCCGGCCTGGATGCACGCCGCGCTCGCCGCCCCGGACGGGCTGACTGGCTTCAGCCAGCTCTCCGCCGATGCCGCGCCCGGCCTGACGATCTACTTCCGCACCTCCGCCGGCCGGCAGCCGGACGTGCTCGAGCTCGGCATTGAAGGCAGGCGCCACCCGAAAGTTGCTGCGTACTGGGACGGCTGCCTGATGGCGATGACGGGCTAAACCACCGCCGCGACGCCGGCCGGTGGCGCACGCAGCTTGCCAACGGTGACGCCACGTCATCCCGCCAGCCCAGGGCTAAGCCGGCCTAACCTCGTCGCGGCACTTCTGTCGGCGCCGGGAAAATTGACTGGCAGGCCGGCCTGGGGCTGCCGGTAAGCTGCCGGCGTGCATCGCTCGGCTCTGCCTGGTCCGCTGACGATCCGGCAGTTCCGGCTGCTGTGGCTGGCGGCGACCACGTCCGCTCTGGGCTCGGCGTTCGTGCCGGTTGCGATGGCCTTCGCGGTGCTCCGCAGCGGCGGCAGCGCGACGTCGCTTGGCATAGTGCTGCTGGTCGGCAGTGCCGCGGGCCTGGCCTCCTATCAGGTCGCCGGGGTATGGGCCGACCGGCTGTCACGGCGGAACCTGATGCTCGTTGCTGACCTTGTGCGGCTGGCGGTAGAGGCCGCGATCGCTGCCCTGCTGCTGACCGGGCACGCCAGGATCTGGGAACTAGCGGTGGCCAGCGCCGTCGTCGCGATCGGGACTGCTTTCGAAGGCCCGGCGTCGACCAGCCTGGTGCCGGAGGTCGTGCCGACAGACAAACTGCAGCAGGCCAATTCACTGTTGTCGATGAGTGTGAGCGGCTCGTCCGTCCTCGGGCCGGCCGTGTCCGGCATTATGGTCGCCGCTTTCGGCCCGGGCTGGGCGTTCGCGCTGGACGCTGCCTCATTCGCGGGCAGCGCCGCGTTCCTGCTCGCGATGGCACCGGCCGGACGGCCGCAGGCCGAGCACCAGCATTTCCTCGCTGACCTCGCCGCCGGGTGGCGTGAGGTGGCCTCGCGCAGCTGGGCCTGGTCAACGCTGATCGGCAATGCCGTGTCGAACATGGCGTTCGCCGTGTTCGAGGTGCTCGGTCCGGTGCTGGCGTTGCGCCGGCTGGGCGGTGCGACTGGCTGGGGCGTGGTGTCCAGCGGCATGACGGCTGGCGCCTTGCTCGCTGGCCTGGTCACGATGTGGTACCGGGCGCGGCGCCCGGTTTCGTTCGGCATGGCGACGTCGGTGCTGTTGGCAGCGCCGGTCCTGGCACTAGCGGCCCGGATGCCGCTGGCAGTGGTGACTGCGGGCGCGGTTGTGGGCGTCTGCGGCGGAATGATACTCAACAACAACTGGGACACTGCTATTCAGCAGCTCGTTCCGAACGAGCTACTCGCCCGGTTCCGCAGCTACGACTATATGCTCGCGTTCGTCGCGATACCGGTCGGCTATGCCGTCGCAGGGCCGCTGCAGTCCGCGTTCGGCGCCGACCGGGTGCTGGCAGGCGCCGGGGCAGCGATCGTGGTAGCGAACTTCGTCCCGGCCGTGCTGCCCGCGGTACGCGCTGTTGTCCGGCACGAGGACGGCACGATCACCGGGCCGGCGCCCGGTCGCAGGGCTGCAGCGGCGCCGGGGCCGACGCCGGAAGCTTCAGCCGTCAGCGACTAACAGCCGCGGCAACGGCCGGCGATTGACCGGAAGCACCACTGGCGTGCAGTCGCCCGGAGAACTTGCCAATCGGCTCGTCTCAGGCGCGTGCGACCAGGCAGTCCAGCGGGCGCGGAACCAGGCCCGGATCAAGCGCTGTTGTCAGCAGCCTCGCGTACTGGCCCTTGCGGCCTGACCGGGTGCCCATGAACCGGTGAAGCTGCACGGCAGTGCCGCGCCGCCGCTGTGCAGGTTGCTGCTGGAAGATGCGGAAGGACCGCAGTTCGCCCTGCGCCTGAATGATCTGCTCCACCGCCGCGATCCCGGCCGCGCGGATCAATTCGTCTTCCAGGTCGGCGGTGCATACGTAGAACCCCAGCGCCTCCGCCTCGGGGCGCGATGACGCGGAACCGAGTCCGCCCTGCTCCAGCGCCCATCGCACGTAGCCCTCCTGCCCTGCGTCACACAACCCAGCGAGCCTGGCGTTGATCCCGTGCGGGCCAAGCAGCGCAAGGAAGTGGCCGATGCTGGTGGCACCCCCCATGGCCACTACATGGATGCCATCGCCGCCGAGAACCTTGCCGCGCCGCCTTGCCAGGACTTCGACCGCCGCCTTGTCGCTCTCGCCCTCAACGAGGATGACTTCCTGAGCCCGGCTGATGGCGGCCAGGTTGACGCTTACGCCAGCAACATCCATGACGTCAGCACTATCGTCCATCCCGCTGGCCGCCTCCCGTCGTCAGCGGCTCACCCGGTACCGGTACGGGATCGCCGCAAGTTCGTCAGCGGTGAGATCGTCGTACGGCGGAACACCGTAGACGCTCATCAGGTCGTCAACGTACAGCTTGCCGCTCACCACGGTTCCGGGTGCTGCGGACGGCTTGATGGTCACGTCGATCACGCCAGTCTTGCCCGGACCGACGAGCACCGGGATGTAGAACTCCGATGGGTTGACGGCGGTTTCCCAGAAGTCGCCACTCGACGGTGCCATGGCCGGGTCGAACGCCTTTGCCCGCGCGGTCATGGACATGGTGGCCGTGCCGGTCGCTGCGCCACCCGCAGGGTACGGACCGCACTCGGCTGGAGCCCCGCCCCAGTCGCCAGCGGTGACGCTGCCGCCAGGCGGAGCGTAGTCTACGGACGCCGAGTCAGCGCACAGCGAGGTGGACGGACTGGACAGTCCTGGCGAGCTGGCCAGATCAGGATCGCCGGCCTGCGTACTGACGTTGAACATGGCCGGCACGCTCGAGGTCTGTGCCATCGACACGCTCGAGGTTTCCGCCGGGACAAGCCAGGACGGGTAGCCGACCGTCAGCGGCAGCGCGACAGTGTCCGAGGTAGCCGGAAGCGGGGCCAGCGACAGCGACCGCGTCACGTTGAGCCTGGCGTCGAGGAAGAAGTCCTCTGGCGCCGCGCCGGTATTCGTGATCTTCACTGGGACGGTTACTGCCTTGCCCGCTTTCAGTTCACGGGCACGGCTGTCCGGCAGCCTGGGGGCGCTAACCCGCACGCGGTTGAACGCGATGGTCCCGGTATAACGCTGGGACAGTTCATTCCCGGCCGCCGGCTCGGCGAAGTCGATGATCAGCGTCCAGATCCCTGGCTCCGGGTCGAGTGCGTAAGCAGTCAGCGGGAGCTCACCGGTGTTGTTGAAGTAGTTCTGCCCGTAGCCACCGGTGTCGCCGTCCGGGCTGACCAGGTACGCGCCGACTTGGTCGGTCCGGTCATTTGTCAGCGAGACGTTGGCAGTGATGCTTCGCACGCCGTCGCCGACCTCGAATTGGTAGAAGTTCTCCTGCCCCTCGCCCGGCGGCCGCCCGTTACCGCCGGTCAGCACGCCGCTGAAGGCACCGCCCGACGCGACATTGACCAGAGTGCGCAAGACGACCGGGATCGACGTGCTTTCCCGGCCGAGATAGCTGTCGACTCCGCCCTCGGAAGAGGTCAGCACGATCGAGCCCGCCGCGTCGCCGGGCCGGGCCGGGGTCCGAGCAGCGACGGTGACCGTCCTGCTCTGGCCGGGCGCCAGCACAACCCGGCTCGGGACCACGGAGCCGAATGCCGCGAACCGCTGCGTGTCGACCTGCCATCGCACTGTGCCGGTCGTCCCGCCGTCGCCAGCCACGTCACCGAAGACCACCCCGGTCCAGGTCCCCGCGCGCGGATACCGGACGTCGACGCTGCCGTAGTTGCCTGGCCCCTGCGGGAAGGAATGGGCGGCGAAGCGGCCGCGCGGATCGACGAGGATCAGCCGCACGCGCGCGTTGAGTCCGTCTTCACAGTTGTAGAGCAGGCACGCGGTGGTGTCGCCTGGCCATGCGATAGCCGCGAACAGGCGGTCCTGGCCGGCCCTGACGCGGAAGTGGAAGACCCGGTAGTTGTCGCGTAGCCCCTCGAAGTCCGTGAACTTCGGGCTAGCACTGGTGAGCTTGACGCTACCGCTCTGGACGTACCGGGCCGGCCCGAGCGTCCGGCCGTGCAGGCGGACCACTTGCCTGCGGGCGCCAGCGTTGGTGATGGTTACCGGCCAGGTCCGGCGACTGTGGACGGTCCCGGCGGCCTTCAGCTGAGTTGCGCTGGTCAGCAGCGTCTCGCCGACTGGGGCTGGCGAGCCGGCGCTGGTGCTGATCGATTCGGCCAGCTCGACTGCTTTGTAGGAGTTCAGCAAGCCCGCGCCCTGCTCGGTCGCCGGCGCGCCCAGGTCGGTCGCGGTGCTGACCAGTATCTGCTTGACCAGGGCAGGGGACGGCGTGCTGCCACCATGGGCTTGCCGGTAGGCCTGGATGACCAGGGCCGCAGCGCCGGCCACAAACGGCGAGGACTCGCTCGTTCCGCCGCTCTCCTCGACGTCGGAAGCATGGCCAGCGAAGTTCACGCACTCGGTGTAGATGGCGACGTTGGTGCTGCATGAGGCAAAGCTCAGATCGCCCGGCGCCACCATGTCCACTGTGCCGTCCGCCTCGTCGGTGCCGCCGGAACTGATGGAGCTGACGTTGTCATCCAGCCAGCCCGTGGTTGCGAAGTAGCGAGCAGCGGCGTAGTTGGTCTGCGCGTAGAACCGGAAGTCAGTCGACGCCCCGACCGAGATCACGCTCGGGTCGCTGGCCGGTGAGCCGATGGTGTTCGTCGCGCCCGAGTCACCGCTTGAACATGTCACCACGACCCCGGCGGCGACGGCCGCGTCGTTGAACTCCTTAGTCACGTCAAGCGCGGTGAGGTCGGGGAAGGGGTTGCTGCCGAAAGACTCGTTGATGACGTTCACGTGGTCGGTCTCGACCGCATAGTTGAGCGCCTGGAGGAGGCCGGACTCGGTAACGTCCTCATAGCTGCCGTACACGTCCAGGCCCACCAGGCTCGCGCCGGGAGCTACGCCCTCGATCTTGATGTTGCAGGCGGACGGGTCGGCCTGCGCGCTGAAGCGGCGGACGTTGTAGACGTGGATTCCCTGGCCGGCGATCGTGTTCGCGTCCAGGAACGCCTCGTCCCCGCCGGTGATACTGCCCGGCCCGTCGCCGCTGAAGTCCTGGTAGTCACCGCCGGTGGCCGGGTCGAAGACAGACGTGCCACTCGGACGGATGAAGTTGATGTTCTGCGGATCCAGGCCGTCCGCGATCCACGCGACTTTGACGCCGGCCCCGGTGATACCTAGCGACCGGGCAGTGTGCTGCTGGGGGTTCTGTGACGCCGTGTTCGTCAGCGCGAGGCCCTCCGGGTCGAGTTGCGCCTGGCCGTTGCGACCGCAGGCGCCAGGAATCACGTGCGCCTTTACCGCTGCGCTGTCCCCGGCCGACCGCGCCGGCGAGACTGGGCTCCGGACCGCCGGGAGAGCCGGAAGTGCGCCGGTGATAGTGACATCCGGAACTACTTCGGCAACCGCAGGATTGGCTCGGAGTCTGGCCTCCTCCCCCGCAGAGATGGTGGCCGCGAACGAGTTGACCAGCTGGTACGTCTTGACATGCGTGGCGTGCACCGCGCTCAGCTGTGCCAGCAGGGGCGCCTGACTCCGGGACACAGCCGCGGCCCGCGCTGCAGCAGCACGAGTACCGGCCCGCGCCTCAGCCGGCTGGCCTTTCATGATCACGATTACGGACTGGTTGACGTTTCGTGACAGCTCTGCCGCCTGCGCGCTGGTCAGCGGAGCCTGGCTCGTGCTAACGGCGGCGTCACCCAGCGTGTGCCCGGCTAAGGTCTGGCCGGCACCGGTCTGGGTAGCGGCGACGGCCTGACTCGCGGCAAGGGCGGGTACGACCGCGGCCGCGGCTGCCAGCGCCAAGGTCCGTCGTCTTAGCCCCAGCCGGACCTGTCGCCTGCCGCGTGCCGTGGCGCTTCGCATGCTCTCCCCCATTCCGGCACGGCCGGGCAGGCCGCAGCCTTGTCAGCTTCGCACGTGGATCAGCACGCACTTTGCTGTCTGACGCCCACCGCGGACGCTAACAGCGGCCGCGCGACAGCCGCGTTTAAGAATGCGTAACTTTTAAATAACAGCGCCAACCGCACGGATCTGGCCGGTTCCCGCCGCGTTGAGGACGAACGCGTGGACCTCGGCTTCGTACCGCAGGTGTTCGTACCGCCCGGACGGGCCGGTATGCGCTCCCGAGCCAAGTTCCACCCGGAACAGCACCCGGCTGGCTGAGGTATCGGTCTCTCGCAGCCGCGCCACCCACTTGGCGGGTTCGTGCACCAGCACCCGCGGATCATTCACCGCACCGGTAACAAGCAAGTCCGGCCGCGGGCCTGGCGGCGGGTTGTCGTACGGCGAATACGAGCGCAGGCACGCGAAGTCGCCGGGATCACGCGGGTCGCCCCACTCGTCCCACTCGGTAATGGTCAGCGGAATGCCAGGATCGAGCATCGTCGTCACGCAGTCCACGAACGGAACCTCGGCCACTACGGCGCACCAGCGGCCGGGCGCACGTGAGTAGACGGCACCCTGAAGAAGGCCTCCGGCGGACAGGCCGCGCGACACTATCCGGCTGCCGTCTATGAGCGGCACCGAGCCGGCCGCGTCGCCCGCCAGCCAGTCCGCCGTCTCAGTGAAGTCGCTGAAGGTCGTCGGTTTGGCCCGCAGCCGGCCCTGCTGCCACCAATCGCGGCCGCCCTCACCACCGCCGCGGACGTGCGCGATCGCGTACACGACGCCCCGGTCCAGCACCGACACCAGGCTCGCATCGAACTCGGGGTCGGAGCATGCCTCGTAGGCGCCATACCCGTAGAGCAGGCACGCAGCCGTACCGTCCAGCGGAGTGTCAGCCTGGTAAGCCAGGGTAACGGGCACGTGCGTGCCATCGGCCGCCTGCGCGCTGATCCGCTCGGTGCGGTAGCGCCTCGCGTCGTAGTTCGGCACCTCCGCGCGCTTCAGCTCGTTGCGCTCGCCCGTTGTCACGTCGAGTGCCGACCAGCGAGGCGGTTCGACCAGGGACTGCTCGACGATGACTACGAAGCCGGCCCGGTAGTCGACTGCGTGCTGCACAGCGATCGTGCCGGCATTCCTTCCCGAGCGGATCTCAGTCACGTCGCGCCACGGCTGGTCATCACTGCCCGGGCTGGCGATCACCAGCAGCGGGTCACCGCTCCGGCGCAGTGTCAGCAGCAGATGACCGGCCAGCACGTCGCACCGGAGCAGCCGGGTGTCCGCGCGAGCCGGTGCTGTGGCGGGGCAGTTGGCCGGAATCCAGTTGGCTCGTGCCGGTGCCGCCACCGGCGCGCGCATCAGGGTGAACTCGTCAGCCGAAAGGTTGGTGACGATCCATAGTTCGCCGTAACCTCCTGCCGGATCGGCCGCGTGGTCGACCCGGTACTCGACGCCCCGCTGGCGGGGCTCGACCAGGACCGGCATGCTGAGCGGCCGGCTTGCCGGGATGAGCCAGACCTCTGTGGTGTCCCTGGAGGCGACCGTGATGATGATGAGCTCGCCGCTGCGCGAAGTCTCGAGGGTGAGGTCGAAGCGCTCGTCTTCCTCTTCGTAGACCAGTGCGTCGGCCTCGGCAGTTGCGCCGACGGTGTGGCGCCAGACCTGGTAAGGCCGGTTGAGCTCATCCGGCACCAGATAGAAGAAGTGCGCGGAGCCGGCTGCCCAGGCACCGCCGGGGTAACTGCGTGCGATCAGGTCCGGCAGGACTTCGCCGGTGTCCATCTCGGTGAAGCGGAGCTGGTAGACCTCATTGCCCGAGGTGTCAGCCGACCAGGCGATGAGCCGGTCATCCGGACTCGGCTCACTGGTGCCTACGTCCACGTAGCCGGAGTCGGCCGCGACGACGTTCTCGTCGACCAGCAGCTGCTCATCGGCCGGCGCGGCGAGCGGGGCGCGCATAAGCTGGCGGTTCTCGGCGCCCGCGGGCGTCCGGTGCCAGTAGCGGTAGCCGCGAAGGGTCCAGCCCACCGAGTCGTCCGCAGCGGTTTTTGTCCGGCCGACTGCCTCGCTGTAAAGCTCACTGGTCAGCGCGCCCAGGGCCTGCGTCTCCGCGTCGTAATACGCCCGCTCGTCGGCCAGGTACTCCGCCAGCCCTGCCGGGTCATGGCGCATCCATGCGTATTCATCCACGTCACGGTGGCCGTGCAAATCCCGGATTGAGGTAACGCGCGCCGCTCGAGGCGGTTCCCGGTCGTCCACTCAGCCTCCTGCCTTCTCCGCACCGTTCATGGGTTAGGCGACCCTATAACGCACATAACAGGCGGGGAAACACCCGGCTATCCCGTGCCTGTCCTGCGCGAACGGGGGCCGCTGCAGCGCGGCCTGGAGTTCCGCGTGTCCGGCCGCGTGGCGTACATCGTCGGCACGCCAGCTCGCAGCGATGCTGGCAAGCGTTATCGCATCACCATCACCGCCAGCAACGGCATTGGTCACAAGGCAACCAGGACAGTGACGATCCGGATCCGGTGAGGCGCCTGCGTAGCGGCCGCATCGGGAGTCTGAGTCGCGCACTTGCCAGGCTG
>Ga0335075_10003410_pt1 | contig 25221 bp, 24 predicted proteins | sample Lox_Sample_24_FD_206723 | JGI IMG/M metagenome (GOLD analysis project Ga0335075, IMG submission 206723) | Soil microbial communities from Loxahatchee National Wildlife Refuge, Florida, United States - Lox_Sample_2.4 | ecosystem: Environmental > Terrestrial > Soil > Wetlands | place: USA...
CGAAGTACGCGTTCACCACCAGCGGCAGCGCCCCCACGCAGCAGAGGTCGTTGACGATCGCCGCGACCGTGTCGTAGGCGACGTCGGCGAAGCGGTCGATGCCCTGCTGCTCGAGCACGTGGCGGGCGATGATCGTCTTCGTGCCCAGGCCCTCCACGACCAGCGCGAGCGCCTGCCCTGCGTGCTCGAACACGAACGCCGGCTCGCCCCTGGAGGCGTCCACGGCGCGCGCGCCCCTGGCCGCCAGCAGCGAGGAGGTGGACAGCGCCTTGGCCATCGCCAGGCGCTTGGCGGCGTCCAGGGCGTCGTAGTCGACGCCCGCCGCCCGGTAGCTCGCGCCCGCTCCGGAGGCGCCCGCCCGGGCACCGTGACTGCCTTCGGCTGTGGCCATCCGCGATGATCCTAGTGTCGTCAGTCAAAAGTTGGGCGGGCGTTTGCGTCGCCGCGCGAGCGACCACCGTGCCCGCGCCGCCACCTAGGGAGGACAGGATGGACTTCGAGCCGAGCGAGCGCTGCACCGAGTTCAAGGAGCGCCTGACGGCGTTCATGGACGAGCACGTGTATCCGGCCGAGGAGGTGTACGCGCGCCAGCTGGCCGAGTCGGGCGACCCGCACCACCACGCCCCGGTCATGGAGGAATTGAAGTCTCGCGCGCGCGAGGCGGGGCTGTGGAACATGTTCCTGCCCGACGAGGAGCACGGCGCGGGGCTGTCCAACGCCGACTACGCGCCGCTGGCGGAGATCCTCGGGCGCTCGCCGATCGCCTCCGAGGCGTGCAACTGCTCGGCGCCGGACACGGGCAACATGGAGGTGCTGCACCAGTTCGGCTCCGAGGAGCAGAAGCAGCGTTGGCTTGCGCCGCTGTTGGATGGAGAGATAAGGAGCGCGTTCGCGATGACCGAGCCGGGCGTGGCCAGCTCAGACGCGACCAACGTCGCGCTGAGCATCGAGCGCGACGGCGACGAGTACGTCTTGAACGGGCGCAAGTGGTGGATCACGAACGTGTTCCACCCCAACTGCCGGATCCTGATCGTGATGGGCAAGACCAACCCGGACGCGCCGACGTACACCCAGCAGAGCCAGATCCTGGTGCCGCTGGACACGCCGGGGGTGACGGTGGTGCGCAACCTGACGGTTTTCGGCTATGTCGACCAGGACGGGCACGGGGAAATCGACTTCGAGAACGTGCGCGTGCCGGTGACGAACGTGATCTCCAAGGAGGGCGACGGCTTCATGATCGCCCAGGCGCGCCTGGGCCCCGGACGCATCCACCACTGCATGCGCGCGATCGGCGCGGCCGAGCGGGCGCTCGAGCAGATGTGCAGGCGCGCGGTCTCGCGGGTGACGTTCGGACAGCCGCTGGCGATGCGCGGCAACATCCAGGACTGGATCGCCGAGTCGCGGATCGAGATCGAGATGGCGCGCCTGCTGACGCTGAAGGCGGCGTGGATGATGGACACGGTCGGCAACCGCCACGCGCGCACGGAGATCGCCGCGATCAAGGTCGCCGCGCCGAACGTCGCGCTGAAGGTGCTCGACCGCGCGATCCAGGTGCACGGCGGCGGCGGCGTGTCCGAGGACTTCGGCCTCGCCAGCGCGTACGCGCACCTGCGCACGCTGCGCTTGGCCGACGGCCCCGACGAGGTGCACAAGCTGTCGATCGCGCGTCGCGAGCTGGCGCCGTACATCCCGCGCGAGGAGGGCGCGACGCGGGCGTGAGCGAGCTGGTCCCGCAGCGGCTGCGCCCGCCCGATGCGCCGGGCCTGGCGGAAGCGCAGAGCGCGTGAGCGAACTCGTCTTCCACGAGCGCCCGGCGACCGGCGAGCCGCAGGGGCTGCTCGTGCTGCACCACGGCCGCGGCACCGACGAGCGCGACCTGCTGGCGCTGGGCGAAGTCCTCGACCCCGACCGCCGCCTGCTGATCGTGCTGCCGCGCGCGCCGCTGGCGCTTGCCGACTCGCCCGGGCGCCACTGGTATCTGGTGCCCCGCGTCGGCTACCCGGACCCGGACACGTTCGCGGCCGCGCGCGAGGCGCTCGCCGAGCTGCACGACGAGCTGTGGCGACGGACGGGCATCGAGCCCGCGCGCACCGTGCTCGGCGGCTTCTCGATGGGCGCGGTGATGAGCTACGCGCTCGGCCTTGACGCCTCGCGTCCCGCGCCCGCCGGGATCCTCGCGTTCTCCGGCTTCATCCCCACGGTCGAGGGCTGGGCTCCGGACCTCGACGCGCGCAAGCGGCTGCCGGTGTTCGTCGCGCACGGGCGGCGCGACCAGGTGATCGCGGTGGAGTTCGCGCGCGAGGCCGTCCAGCGCATGCGCGAGGCTGGGCTGGACGTCGACTACCACGAGTCCGAGGCGGCGCACCGCATCGACCCGCGCGAGATTCCCGCCGCGGGAGCGTGGCTGCGTGCGAGGTTGGCGCCGAACGCATGACGCGGGCGTGCGGCTGCCGGGCGGCGCGGACTGCGAAGGCATAAGGTTGACCTGAGCAGGTCTCGGAGCACAGGAGGAGGAGTCGCATGTCTCTCGCAGCGGGGCGCCAGCACTCACCCTCGAGCCGGCCGCCGGAGGTCGTGATCGTGGGGGCCGGCTTCGGCGGGATCGCCGCGGCGATCGAGCTGCGCCGGCACGGGATCACGGACGTGACGATCCTCGAGAAGGCCCCCGACCTGGGCGGCACGTGGTTCTACAACAGCTATCCGGGGGCGGCGTGCGACGTCCCCAGCCACCTGTACTCGTTCTCCTACGCCCAGCGGCGCGACTGGTCGCGGCTGTGCTCGCCGCAGGCGGAGATCCACGCCTATCTGCACGACGTCGCGCGCGCGCACGGGGTCGACCGCCTGGTGCATACCGGCACGGAGGTGAGCGCGTGCGCGTGGGACGCGGAGCGCTGCCGCTGGAGCGTGAGCACCGCGCAGGGCGCCGTGCACGAGGCCGACGTGCTGATCCTCGCCACCGGCCAGCTGCACCAGCCGCGCGTCCCGGCGATCGAGGGAGCGGACACGTTCGCCGGTCACAGCTTCCACTCGGCCGCGTGGGATCACTCCCACCAGCTCGCGGGCAAGCGCGTGGGCGTCGTCGGCACGGGCGCGAGCGCGGTGCAGTTCGTGCCGCAGATCGCGCCGCAGGCGCAGCGCCTGAGCGTGTTCCAGCGCACCGGCAACTGGTTCCTGCCGCGCGTCAACCGCCGCTACCCCGCCGCCTTCAAGGCCGCCCTGCAGCTGGTCCCCGGCCTGCAGCGCGCGCGGCGCGAGTTCGTGTTCCAGTACACCGAGTCGCTGACGCTCGCCATCCGCCACCCGCGCACGGTCGGGCGGGCGCTGGCGGCGCGCTCGGCGTCGTTCATGCGCTCCCAGCTTCCAGACCCGCAGCTGCGCGCGAAGGTCTGGCCGGACTACACGTTCGGCTGCAAGCGCATCCTCTTCAGCTCCGACTTCCTGCCCGCGCTGGAACGCCCCAACGTGGAACTCGTCACCGACGCGATCGAGCGCATCACGCCCGCCGGCGTGCTCACCGCCGACGGTCGCGAGCACGCGCTCGACTGCCTGATCTGGGCGACCGGCTTCAAGACCAACGACTTCATGCTGCCGATGCGCGTGACGGGCAGCGACGGGGCGGAGCTGCACGAGCGGTGGGCGTCGGGCGCGCACGCGCACCTGGGGATGTGCGTGCCGGGCTTCCCCAACATGTTCATCCTGTACGGGCCCAACACCAACACGTCGGGCGGCTCGATCATCGTGTACCTGGAGGCGCAGGTGGCCTATGTGCGCCAGGCGCTCGAGCAGCTGCGCGCGCGCGGCGCGCGCGCGATCGAGGTGCGCGCCGAGGTGGAGGCGGCCAGCGACCGCGAATTGCAGTCGCGCTTCGCGGGAACCGCGTGGACGCAGTGCGACTCCTGGTATCGCAACGAGCGCGGGCGGATTGTCGCCAACTGGCCCGGCTACATGCGCGAGTACGTGCAGCGCACCCGGCGGCTCGACGCCGGCGAGTACCGGTTCGCGCCCCTGCCCGCGCCGCTCGCCGCCGTGAGCGCCTAGGGTGCGCCGGGGGGCACGCCGCCTGTGAGCCCGTCCATAAACTTCCACCGCGAGGGCGAAGGCCCGCCGCTGGTGCTGCTGCACGGCGTCGGGCACCACTGGCAGGCGTGGCAGCCGGTGATCGCGCTGCTGGCCGACGAGTTCGACGTGATCGCCTGCGACGTGCCCGGCTTCGGGCGCTCGGCCGCGCTCGCCGCGTCGTTGGAGCCGACGGTCGCCGCGTACGTGGACGCCTTCGAGTGGTTCTTCGCGGAGCTGGGGCTCGAACGGCCCCACGTGGCGGGCAGCTCGATGGGCGGCGCGATCGGGCTGGAGCTGGCGCGCGACCGCTCGGTGGGCTCCGTCAGCGCGTTCTCGCCGATCGGCTTCTGGACGCGCGCCGAGCGGCGCTACTGCCAGCTATCGCTGGGCGCGATCGCGCGAATCCCGGCAGCCGCGCGGCCGGCGCTGGAGGCGGCCGTGCGCTCGCCGCGCGGGCGCAGCGCAGTGTTCTGGCAGCTGTGCGGCCACCCCGCGCGCGTTCCCGCCGAGGAGGCCGTGGCGGCGTTGCGCGACGCGCTGTCCGCCCCGGCCTTCAAGGCCACGCTCGACGCTTTCAGCCACTACCGCCTGACCTCCGCCGAGCATCTGCGCAGCACCCCCGTGACGATCGCGTGGGGCCGGCGCGACCTGCTGCTCCCGTGCCGGCTGCAGGCGCCGCGCGCCCGCGCGCTGCTGCCGTGGGCCACGCACGTGACGCTCGACACCGGGCACCTGCCGTTCCACGACGATCCCGCGGCCGTCGCCGGGGTGATCCGCGCGCGGGCGCGCTCCGCGAGCGACGTGGACGCGCGCGCCTCGCGCGGCGCCGGCGCCTGAGCGGCTCGCAGCCGCGCCGGCTTCTCCCGTAACGCCGCGCGCGCTCGGCGGACTGAACGGTTGCATGCCCATCCCCGACTCCAGGAGGACCCGATGAAAGCCATCACTCGTCTCAGCGCGGCCGCGGCCGCGGCCGCCACCGCGCTCGTGCTCGCCGCCGGCGCGGTGCCGGCGCTGGCAGGCGGCGTCAGCCACGCCGTGTTCGTGCAGACCGACAACGTGTCCGGCAACCAGGTCGTGGCCTATGCGCGCACCAGCGCGGGAACGCTCGTGCAGGCGGGCGTTTACGACACCGGAGGGCTCGGCGGCGAACTCGAAGGCTCGGTGGTCGACCACCTCGCCTCGCAGGGCTCGCTCGCCTACGACCGCGCGGACGGCCTGCTGTACGCGGTCAACGCGGGCAGCAACACGATCTCCGTGTTCGCCGTGCTCGGCGACCGCCTCGCCCTGCGCCAGGTGATCGGCTCGGGCGGCACGTTCCCGGTGAGCGTCGCCGTGCACGGCGGCGTCGTGTACGTGCTCAACGCGCTGGAAGGCGGATCGCTGCAGGGCTTCACCGTGTCCGCCGGCCGTCTGGTCGCGCTGCCCGGATCGAGCCGCGCGCTCGGTCTGAGCACGACGGCCACGCCGGCGTTCACGCACACGCCCGGCACCGTCGTGTTCTCCCCCGGCGGCTCGCAGCTGATCGTCACCACCAAGGCAAACGGCGAAGACGTGGACGTGTTCTCCGTGGCGCCCGGCGGCCTGCTGTCCGCCTCGCCCGTCGTCAACCCGCTGCCCGGGACCGTCCCGTTCGCGATCACGTTCGACAAGCAGGGGCATCTGATCCTCGCCGAGAGCGCCGGCGCGCTCGGCGACTTCCAGCTGCAGGAAGATGGCACGATCGCGCAGCTCGACGTGGTGCCCTCAGAACAGGTCGCCACCTGCTGGGTGGAAGAAGCCAAAGGCCACTTCTACACCTCCAACCCCGGCAGCTCCTCGCTGAGCACGTTCTCATCGAGCGTGAAAGGGCAGCTGTTGACGCTGCTCGGCGACACGCCCACCAACGGCGGCACGGTCGACGCGAGCGCGACGCCCAACGGGCAGTTCCTGTACGTGCAGACCGGCGCGGAAGGGATCGTGGACGAGTTCGCGGTGGGCACCCAGGGCGCGCTCAGCGAGGTCGGCACGGTCACCGTTCCCGGCGCGGTCGGCGGCGAGGGCATCGTCGCCGGCTAGAGACGCTTCGCCTTGCGGGTTGCGGCGCCCACGCGGGCGCCGTAGCCTGCGCGGCGAGCGATGAACCGCATGCGCCGTGCGCCCCAGCCTCCCCCACGCTCCCCGACGCCGGCGTGTGGCTGATCCCCGCGATCGTGCTGCCGCGGCGCGGGCGGCGCGAGCGCGTGCACGGCGACGAGGACGGCGAGCTGCTGGCGCGGCTGCGGGCGGGCGACGAGCGGGCGTTCACGGCGCTCGTCGCGCGCCACAACGCTTCGATGATGCGCCTTGCGTGCTCGTTCGTGTCCAGCCGCGCGGTCGCAGAGGAGGTCGTGCAGGACACGTGGCTGGGGGTGCTGCGCGGGCTGGACGGCTTCGCCGAGCGCGCCGCGTTCAGGACGTGGCTGCTGCGCATCCTCGTCAACCGCGCCAGGAGCACGGGCGTGCGTGAGCGGCGCAGCGTGGCTATCGGCGACGCCGGCCCGGTGGTCGACCAGGCCCGCTTCGACTCCTCCGGCGCGTGGATGTCCCCGCCCGAGCACTGGGTCGAGGACAGCGACGACCGCCTGCTCGCGCAGGGGCTCACGACCGAGCTGCACGCCGCGCTCGAGGGCCTGCCCGCGCGCCAGCGCGAGGTCGTGATGCTGCGCGACGTGGACGGGCTCAGCGGCCTGGAGGTGTGCGAGGTGCTCGAGATCAGCGAGGCCAACCAGCGCGTGCTGCTGCACCGCGGGCGCAGCCACCTGCGCCAGGTCCTCGAAGACGAGCTGGGGGGTGTGTGAGCGTGTTCTTCAGCCGCGATCCGCTGGTCTGCCAGGAGGTTGTGGAGCTGGTCACCGACTACCTCGAGGGCGCGCTGTCGCGCTCGCAGCGCCGGCGCCTTGAGGCGCACCTGGCGGGCTGCGAGCACTGCACCGAGTACCTCGAGCAGATGCGCGCCACGATCCGCCTGACCGGCCGGCTGCGCGTGGAGGACCTGACCGCGGAGATGCAGCAGGAGCTGACCGCGATCTACCGCCGCTGGCGCGCGGAAGAAGAGCAGTAGGCGAGCAGGGGCGGGAAGCGGAGCGCCGGTGCGCCCGCCCGGGCGAGGGGCCTCGTGCCGTGCCGCCGCCGGAGCGGCGCTCGTGCGCCTGGCGCTGCGCTAGCGTCTCGGTCCTGTGGCGAGCGTCGGACGGCCAGTAGCGGCGGGGCACCGGTCTCGAGGCGCGCGCTGGGCCGCCCTGGGCGCGCTCGTGCTGGTGCTGGTCGCGGCGGCGCTGGCGCGTCGGGTGACCAGCGAGCCCACGCCGCCGCTTCTCGTGCGCCGCACCCTCGCCGCGTACGTGCGCGTCCCCGGGAGCGCGCCGGCGCTGGCGTGGCCGCGCGAAGGCCAGGCGGCCGTGGAAGTCGAGGGGGTCGGCAGCTTCGGCGCCGTTGGCGGCTCCCGCCCGCTGCCGATCGCGAGCGTCGCCAAGGTGATGACCGCCTACCTGACGCTGCGCGAACACCCGCTCGCGGCGGGCGCACAGGGATTCACGATCACGATCACGCCCGCGGAGGTCGTCGAACAGGGCGAGCGCGTGGCCCTCGGCGAGTCCACGCTGCCGGTCAGGGTGGGCGAGCGCCTGAGCGAGCGCCAGGCGCTACAGGCGCTGCTGCTGCCGTCCGCCAACAACGTCGCCGCGCTGCTCGCCGTCCACGACGCGGGCAGCGTGGGCGCGTTCGTGGCGCGCATGAACGCGACCGCCCGCTCGCTCGGCATGAGCGCCACCACGTACACCGACCCCAGCGGCTTCGACACCACCACCGTGTCCACCGCCGCCGACCAGCTGAAGCTCGCCCGCGTCGCCATGCGCGTCCCCGCGTTCGCGCAGATCGTCGCCGAGCCCGCGACCGTGCTGCCGGTCGCCGGCCGCGTCGTCAACTTCAACGCGCTCGTCGGCAGCGCCGGCTACGTGGGGGTGAAGACGGGCTCGGACAGCGCCGCGGGTGGCTGTCTGGTGTTCGCCAAGCGCACGGCCGTCGGCGGCCGGCGCGTGACGGTGCTCGGCGTGGTGCTCGGCCAGCGCGCAGGCGCGCTGGTGGAAGCGGCGCTCGCCAGCGCGCAGCGGCTCGGCGACTCGGCAGCGGCGGCGCTGCGCGTGGAGACGGTGCTGCCGGCCGGCACGAGCGTGCTGCGCGCGAGCAACGTGGACGGGCGGCGCACGACGGGCGCGACCGCGAGCGCGCTGCGCGAGATCGGCTGGCCGGGGCTCGAGCTGCCGGTGCAGGTGAGCTTGCGCCCGGCGGTCGAGCGGCTGCACGCCGGCGAGCGCATGGCGAGCGTTCGCGTCGAGGGCACGAGCCCCGCGGCCGGCGCGGGGACCGCGGCGGGCACGGGGACCACGGCGGGCGCGGGGACCACGGCGGCGGGCGCGGGCGGCGCCACCACCGCCGCGCTTGCGACACGCGCGCTAGGCGGCCCTTCGCTCGGCTGGCGCATGGAACACCTGCTGTGAGCGGCTCACGCCGCGCCCGCCGCCTCGCTGAGCCGTGGCGGCTCGCCGCACAGCTCGCGCGCGAGCCGCCCGAGCAGGGCCGCCACCTCGGGGTTGCGGTCGGCGCTGTCGTCGGCGAGCGCCTCGCTCAACAGCTCGCGCCTGGCGCCGATGAGGCGGGCGGTGTGCTCCTGGCCGGCGGCCGTCAGCGCGCGCGCCGGCGGCTCGCCAGCGACGAGCCCGCGGTCGGCCAGCTCCTGCGTCACCTCCGCGATCCGCTGCGCCGGCACGCCGTCCTGTTCGGCCAGTGCGCGTGCCGCGTCGGCGCCGTGCTCGTGGATGCGCACCAACGCCCAGGTGGCGCCGGGGCTGAGCTCGACACCGGCGCGCTGCGCGACACGTTCGCGAAAGCGCGTGCGCTCCTCGACGCTCGTCACGCGCGTCAGCGCGCGCTCGATCTCCGCCAGCGAGTCCGGCGAGCGGGGCGCCGCCAGGCTGTCGTCCAGCCCCGTGCTGGTCGCGGCGGCGCTGCGCAGCGGGCGCTCCTGCAGGGCCCAGCTGAGCAGGAAGCCGAGCGCGGCCACCCCTGCGGCGGCCGCGAACACGGGGCTGAGCGCGTGCGCGTACGCGCTCTGGTAGACGCTTCGCTCCTCAGCGGGCAGGCGCGCGACCTGAACGCCGGTCAGCCTCACGCCGCGGCTGACTTCCGCGGCGAGGGTGCCATGCAGCGCGCCGCGCAGGCGGCTGGTGAGCTGGGTCGTGAAGATCGTCCCGAACACCGCCGTGCCGAGCGACCCGCCGATGCCGCGCAGCATCGTCACGCCGGACGTCGCCGCCCCGAGCACCGAGTAGTCGACCGCGTTCTGCACGGCCAGCACGAGCACCTGCATGACCGCGCCCAGCCCCAGGCCGAGCACCAGCAGGTACAGGTCGGAGGTCGCCGTGGCGGTGCCGACGTGCAGGCGCGAGAGCAGCGCCAGGCCGACGCTCATCAGCAGCGTCCCCGCGATCGGGAACGCCCTGTAGCGCCCCACCCGCGAGATCAGCTGACCGGACAGGATCGACGTCACCAGCAGACCCGCCATCATCGGCACCAGGTGCAGTCCCGCGGCGCTCGGCGAGGCCTCGTCGACGGTCTGGAAGTACAGCGGCAGGAACGTGACCGCCCCGAACAGCGCGAAGCCGACGATCAGCGACAGCCCGCCACCGACCGCGAATATGCGGTTGCGCATCAGCGACGGCGGCAGCACCGGCTCGGCCGCGCGGCGCTCGACGAGCACGAACGCGCCGATCAGCGCTAGGCCGAGCGCGCCCACCGCGACGACCTGCGCCGAGCCCCAAGCCCACGTGGTGCCGCCGAGGCTCGTGACGAGCACGATCGCGCTCAGCCCGCCCGCCAGCAGCGCTGCCCCGAGATAGTCGATCGAGGGACGCCCCCGCGCTGCGGTGGCGGGCAGCGTGGAGCCGACGACCGCCAGCGCCACCAGCCCGACGGGCAGGTTCACGTAGAAGATCCAGTGCCAGGAGACCTGCTGCACGATTACCCCGCCCAGCAGCGGCCCGCCCACGCTCGCCACGCCGAACACGGCGCCGAACAGCCCCTGGTAGCGCCCGCGTTCGCGGGGCGGGACGATGTCGCCGATGACCGCCTGCGTGAGCACGATCAGGCCGCCGGCGCCGAGACCCTGGACAGCGCGGAAGGCGATCAGCGCGGTCATGCTGGACGCCTGGCCGCACAGCACGGAGCCCGCGAGGAACAGCAGCACGGCGCTCTGCAGCACGCGCTTGCGGCCGTACAGGTCGCCGAGCTTGCCGTACAGGGGCACCACCGCCGTCTGCCCGAGCAGGAACGCGCTGGTCACCCACGACAGGCGGTCGAGACCGCCCAGGTCGCCGACGATCGTGGGCAGGGCGGTCGCGACGATCGTCTGGTCGAGCGCGGCCAGCAGCACGACCAGCATCAGCCCAGCGAAGATCACACGCACGCGCGGGCGGGCGACCGGGACCGACGCCATGGCGGCAGCCGCGACGGACATCAGCGCTCGACTTCTGCGGGCACGAGCGTGAACGGTAGCTGTCACGCACACGGGCGCGCGGCTTCGACGGCCGTGCTCAGCTCGACCATCGTCACGTCCAGCGCGCGTGCGAGCCGGCACACGGTGTCCCAGCCAGGCACCGTGTGAGCAAGCTCGATCCGCGCGAGCGCGCTGGCGGTGACGCCGGCGCGAAAGGCGAGCGCTTCGCGGGTGATCCCGCGCTGCTCGCGCATCCGCCGCAGCGTGGCGGCCAGCGCCGCGTCGGGCGTGGAGGTGCGGGTCACGCCAGGCTCGCGCTCACGATCCCGTGTGGGGCGAGGGCCGGCGCTCCTGCGGCACCGACAGTCCGGCCACCAGCTCGTCGATTCCCACCCCGAGACCCTCGGCGAGGATCATCAGCGTGGTCAGTCGCGGCTCGACCGTGCCCTGCTCGATTTTGCCAATCTCCGTGCGGTGCAGGCCGGTCTCATGCGACAGCCGTTCCTGGGAGTAGTGCGGGCTCTTGGCGAGACGCACGCGACGAACGTTCTCGCCGAACCCTGCGAGGAAGCTGGCAAGCTCGGCCTTGTACGCATTCATGGTGCTCATCGCCCCACTCTTCCTGCCGCCGCTGAGGAATGCGACTGATGTCCAAGTGGCACTCGCCCGACCGCCGGACGTGCGTCTGCCACTCGCGCCGCAGGCGGACAGGCGAGTTCCACCCGCTTGACCGGCAGCCATATGTCTGCCACTCGCGCGGCTGGCGGACGTTCGTCGGCATGCGCGCGCTGCGACACCGGCACGCAAGCACCGGATGTCGAAGAGCACATGTCCATACGAACATATGTTCGCATATCGGCGCCCGCGCCGCGCTGCCGTCAGGCGCCTGCTGCGGCTGGCGGCGAGGAGCGGGAATGACGCCGTGCGCGTCCTGTTGAGCGTCGACTTCGAGGACTGGCACCAGCTGGTCCGCAGGCGCGTGGGAGCGGCCGGCTGGAGCCGGCCGGGACCGGCGCTCGAGCGCCAGACGGCAGCGCTGCTCGCGCTGCTGGACGAGCTGGGCGCGCGCGCGACGTTCTTCGTGCTCGGGATGGCGGCGCGTTCGCACCCGGCGCTCGTGGAGGCGATCGCCGCGCGCGGGCACGAGATCGCCTGCCACGGCGACCAGCACCTGCCGGTGCATAGCCAGACGCCCGGGCAGTTCGCCGAGGACCTGCGCGCGGCGAGGGCGACGATCGAGCGCCTGACGGGGTCGCGGCCGCTGGGCTACCGCGCCCCGGCGTTCTCGATCGGCGAGGCGTCGCGATGGGCGCACGACGTGCTGGCCGCGGAGGGTTTCGCGTACGACGCCAGCATGCACGACTCCCCGCGCATCCGCGGGCGCATCCCCGCGACGGGCGCCAGGCCGCACGCGCTGCAGCTCGAGCGCGGCGGGAGCCTGTGGGAGCTGCCGGTGGCCGTGTGGCGCGTGGGGTCCGCCCGCATCCCGGTGGGCGGCGCGTCGTACTGGAGCGTCCTTCCCACCGCGCTTGTGCTGCGCGGGCTGGCGAGCGCGGGGCCGATGGCCGGCCTGTATCTGCACCCGCACGAGCTGGACCCACTGCCCCTGAACGCGAGCGTGGGCTCGGACGCGGCGGTGGCCACCCGCGTGCACGCGAGGCTGCGCGCGCTCCAGCGCAACGCGGCGCGGCGGCGCGCCCCGAGCGTGCTGCGCGCGATCGCGGGGCGCTACCGGACGATCACATATGGTGAGGCGTATGCCCAGCTCAGCGCCGGCGGCGACACGCGTTCGTAATCGCTTCCGCGCCAAGGCGCAGGCGTTCGACGACCTGTACGAGGACGAGCGCCCGCTCGCGCGCCTGCTGCGCCCGGGCCTGTTCCGCCGCCGGGAGCTGGCGGCGGACACCGTCCGCGCGTACGACTCGCCGCGGGTGCTCGACGTGGGCTGCGGGTCGGGCCGGATCGGCGAGTTCGCGCTGCAGGCCGGTGCCGTCCGATATCTGGGCGTGGACTTCTCCGAGCCGATGGTGCAGCTGGCGCGCGCGAGGCTCCAGCGCTTCGAGGATCGCGCGGAGGTCCTGCTCGGCGACTTCCTTGCCGCGGCGATCGACGGCCCCTTCGAGGTGGTGCTGGCGCTCGGGCTGTTCGACTACCTGTCCGCGCCGCACAGCTTCACGCGCCGCATGTTCGAGCTGTGCGCGCCCGGCGGCTGCCTGGTGGGCTCCTTTCCGAGCTGGTCGCTGGTCAAGGGGCCGGTCCGCAAGGTGCGCTACGAATGGATCGGCGACTGCCCGATCTTCAACTACAGCCGCCGCGAGCTGGAGCTGCTGCTGGGCGCGAGCGGGTTCGACCGCGTCGAGATCGACAGCCCCGGGCGCAGCGGCTTCCTGGTGCGCGCGTGGCGAGGCTGAGGGCGCTGGAGGCCTCGTCCTCGTACATTCGTCCAGAAAAAGGCGCGAGCGCGGGTTTTCCTTCCATCGCGGGAACACAACCCGCACACTCCGCCTCCGATCAACCAGTCTGAAAGGGCAAACCCGTCGCGAGACGGGGGCGCAAAGTCAGGGGTCTCGCCGAGACAGCCCGGCCGCCAGCCAAAGCAAGGAGGCCGCCGTGATGCTGACGCAGTCGAACCCGTCGAACCCCGAAAGCGCCGCGGGCGCAGCGCGGCGGGGGCCGTCCGTGCGCGCCCGCCTGGCGCGACGCGCGAGCGCCGGCGACGGGTTCACGCTGGTCGAAGTGCTGGTCGTGGTGCTGATCGTGGGCATCCTGTCGGCGATCGCGATCACGACGCTGCTCGGGGCCGCCACGAAGGCGGAAGACGTGCAAGCCAAGTCGCTGCTGAGCAGCGCGCAGACGGCGGCGGAGGCGATCGGAGCCGAGCAGGGGAGCTACTCCACCGTCACGCCCGCGGCGCTGGCGGCGGAGGAACCGACGATCCCGATCGCGGCGAGCGACGAGCACGCGTACCTGAGCAAGACGATCCCCAGCGAAAACGAATACACGCTCACCGCCACGGCCACCGACGGCGATGAACTGACGATCGCCAGGAGCGCCACCGGCGTGATCACGCGCACGTGCCACAGCCCGATCCTGAAAACAGGCTGCGACGGAGGCGAAGACTCCACCTGGTGAGCGGAGGCTTGGGGGAGACAAGCTCGGCGCCGCGGGAGGACAGCGAGCGCCGAAGGAAAGGCGGCGCAAGGACGCACGCCGCCACGGGGCACAGCGCCAGGGATGGCGAGCCGCCCCCGGGGGAACGCCGGATCCCGCAGGCCTGGAGGGGGCCTGCGGGAGCCGCGCGATCGTGAGCGCGCATCCGCAGAGGCTGTAACGCGAGCGGCGGAGGCGGAAAATAACTGTGTGTGAGCGATGAGCGCGCCGACTTCGAGCGGCTGTTCAGGGATAACTACGATGCGGTGTTCCGCTTCGTCGCGCGGCGGGTCGCGCCGGATGCGGCTCAGGACGTGGTCGCGGAGACGTTCCTGGCTGCCTGGCGGCGCCACGGGGAGCTTCGTGGAGATGCGTTGCCGTGGCTGCTCGGCGTCGCCCGGCGGGTGAGCGCGAACCATCTTCGCGGCGACGCACGACGCCGCGCGCTGGGCGACCTCCTGAACGCACAGCGTCCCGAGCGCTCGTGCGGCGGCGCGGACACGCCGTCTGGCGTCGCGCTCGCGCTGTCGAGGCTGAGCGAGCGCGACCGGGAAGCGCTGATGCTGGTCGCGTGGGACGGGCTCGAGCACCGCGCGGCCGCGACGGTGATGGGCTGCAGCACGACGGCGTTCACCGTGCGGGTGCACCGGGCCAGGCGCAGGCTCAAGGCGGCTTTGGCGGCAGACGCACACACCACGATCACCATCGAGGAGCAAGCGAGGTCAATGTCATGAGAAACGACCGATCACACGCGATGGCCACCCTGGCGGCGGCCGATCCGGCCGCCGACACGGTCCCCGACGCGGCGGTGCGCGAGGAGGTCTGGCGGATCGTCTCGAGCGCGATGGCAGATGCGAGCGCAGCGCGGGCGCCGCACCTGCGTGCGCGACTCGCGCTCCGCGTGAGCGCGGTCGCGCTGGCGGGCCTGCTGTTGATCGTCGGCGCGGCATTCGCGAGCGGGCTGATCACGATCGGCTCGCCGGCGAAGAAAGTCGAAAGCTTCCAGATCGCCGATTCTGGTCTCGGCGCGGTGACCCCGGGGTCGGCGAGGGTGCTCGCCTTGCGGGTCTCCGACCCGCAAGGCGGCCCGCCGTGGGGGCTTCGCGTGTTCACGACGACACGCGGCGCCGGCTGCATCCAGGTCGGCCGCGTGGTCGACGGGCAGCTCGGGGTGCTCGGCGCCGACGGGGCGTACGGCGACGACGGGCGGCTGCACCCGCTGCCGGTGGCGAGCACCGACCAGCTGGCGTGCTCGGCGCAGGACGCGAACGGAGCGATCTTCGACAACGTGAGCAAAGGAGACGAGCTGGCGAACGGCCTGGTCGGTCCGGAAGCGGTGCCGAGCCGCGAAGCGCCGGAAGCACACGACCTCTGCGCGGCCGCTGCGTCGACGCCGGCGGAACAGGGCGCGGCGCAGGGCCGCATCTGCCCGCAGTCGGAGGAGCGCGACCTCTACTACGGGCTGCTCGGCCCGCAGGCCGAGAGCGTCACCTACCTCGAAGACGGGAGCCCGGTGACGGTGCCCACGAGCGGCACGGAAGGCGCGTACCTGATCGTCCAGGACGCGCCGTCGAAGTGGCAGCCAAACGACGCCTACGGGGTGGGAGAGACGGGACCGGTGCCCGTGTACGGGCCGATCACCGAAATCCACTACGCCTCCGGCGCCGTTTGCCATCCCGCCAACCCGAGCGAACCGGCGTGCGCGCCAAACGGCATACCCGCCGGATACGTGGCGGCCGAGCCGACGCCCGTCGCCTCTCAGGCGGCGGCCTCGGTCTCGAGCCGTGTGGTGACGGGCGCGGACGGCCACTACGAAGCGCTGGTCGCGTTCAACGCCCCGCTCGCGATCTCGAGCGTACGCGACCAGTACAAGCTGCAGTGGCAGAGGCAGCCGGGCGGCAGCGCTCCCGAAGAAAGCGTCAGCGCCGGAGAAGGCGACGTGACGGCCGGACAGGAGCTGACGATCCGCACAGGACCGCTGCCCGCGGGCACCACGCAACTGCACGTGGTGCTGCAACACGCGAGCGGTCCGGAGCTGTTCGAAGGCCCGGGCACCACAGACGTCCCGGTCGGCAGCACGAGCGTGGAAGTCCCCTGAGGGGCGTGGCGAGGACGGAAGGGGGACGGGCGCGGACGTCGAATCGTGCAGTGGTGGTTGAGCGATGGGTCTCGGTGGCTTGGATCCACGGATCGTGAAGCCCCTCCCCCCTGGACCGGGACGACGGCGCGCAAGGCGAGACGGTTGACGTCCACCCTGCTGCCGTGTCCCGAGTAGACAAGCGCCCGGACGCGCCACGCGCCGCGACGGCGGCGAGCGACGCCGACCCGACGACGAGCGCGTCGCTGCAACAGAGCGACACGATGATCGCGCGGCTGCCGTTCATCGAAGGCGTCCGCGGCTTCGCGGCGATGGTCGTGGTGCTAGGGCATTTCGCGCACGCCGGCCATCGGCTGCTGGGTCACGAAAGCTTCTTTCACGTGCTGTGGAGCGAGCGGCTGGTGTGGCCGGCATGGCCGGGAACGGAAATGGTCTACCTGTTCCTCATGGTCAGCGGCTTCTCTCTGTTCTACAGCGAGGACGTCCGCCGGCTCACCCGCGGTCCCACGAGGCTCGGCCTGTACGCCCGACGGCGAGCCTGGCGGATAATCCCCACCTATTACGTCGCGTTCGCGTTCGGCGTGGCCGTGCTGGCGATCGTTCCCGCCCATTTCATTCGCGGCGTGCCCGTGCTCACAGCCGAACCGGTGACCGTGAGTGGTGTGATCGCCCACCTGGGCCTGTTTCACAACCTCGAGCGCGCATGGATCTACCAGGGCAACGGCCCGCTGTGGTCGATGGCCTACGAGGCACAGTTGTACCTGCTGTTCCCGCTCCTGTACTGGGCCTGCAAGCGCTTCCCCGCAACGCTCGTGTGCGGCGCGGCAATCGTGTTCGACCTCGCGGTCAACCACGGCCGCGCCGCCGAAGAATCGCTGCCGTTCGGGTTGCTGCGCTGGTTCGCGCTCGGGATCCTCGTGGCATCCATCTACCGCGACCCCAGGCTCCGTCGCATTCCCGCGCGCGCGCTCGTCGCGGCGGGTCTAGCGTTGCTGGCGCTCGGCTACGCGCGCGTCGCCGCGGTCGGGGTGGGGGTCAAGCACGACATCGTCTGGGGTGCCGCATACACGCTCCTGCTGCTGGCGATGACCCGCGCGCCCGAGTCGCTCTCGAACCCAATGAACGCGCGTCCCATGCGCTGGCTCGGCCTGCGCTCCTACAGCCTCTACGCATTTCACTTCCCCGTGCTGTGGGGTGTGTTTGCAGCGCTGGCGGCGCTTGGCGCGGGGACGCACGGGCTGCGGTTGGCGCTGCTGTTCGCCGTCGGCGTGCCGCTTTCACTCGCCGTCGCGCAGCTGGCGTTCAAGCTGGTGGAGCAGCCGTCGCTGCGCCGCATCCGCGCGCTCCGGTGATCGCCGGGATCGGTTGGGGCGAATGTCGGCGGCCAGGGGACGGCACCCGCCGGCCGGCCAGGCGAGCGGCGGCGCCACAGTAGTAGGGTTGCCGCGTGGGGTTGGAGCAGAGCCCGTCGATTACCTGGCCCGCCGAGCTGCATGGAGTGTTCGAGCGCGCGATCACCTGCGAGTACGCCAGCCTGACCCGTGCGGGCGCGCCCGTGACCGTGCCCGCCACGCCGTATGTAGGCCCACGAGGCACGATCGACGTCTCGACTGGGCTCAGCTACCCCGCGAAAGCGGAGCGCGCGAGGCGCAACCCGAAGGTCGCGCTGCTGTTCGCCGACACGATCGGCGCCGACGAGGCGCCTGTGGTCCTCCTCCAAGGTCACGCCGCGGTGCGCGACGCGGACCTCCAAGCCAACACGGACCGCTACACGCGCGTCTCGCTGGCGAAGCTGCCCGGAGCCGTCGAGGGCCAGCCCAAGGCGTTGCTCAGACGCCTCGCGTTCTACTACGCGCGGATCTGGATCGAGGTCACGCCCGTGCGCATCACGTCATGGGCGGACCGCACGCTCTCGGACGAGCCGCGAGTCTGGCAGGCAGACCCCGCTGGGACGCTGCCGGAGTCCGATCCGGCGCCGCGAGGCGCCCAGCCGCCGCCGTGGCTGGATCCCCCGGCGCGGTGGCAGGAGGTGGTGGCACGCGCATTGACCGCGCTGCCATTCGCGGACCTGACCGTCGTCGGCGACGACGGCTTCCCGATCTGTGTGCCGGTGGCGACGGGACCGATGATCGGCGAGGATCTGCCGCTGCGAGTCGGTCCCGGCGCCCCCGACCTGCCTGCGGGGTCGGCGTGCCTGACCCTCCACGGCCACGACGAGCGCTTCACCACCCAGGAGAACCACACGCTGATCGGCGCTCTGTCGCGCGATGGGGAGGGGCTGAGCCTACGTGTCGAGCGGGTGCTCGCCGACTGGAGCCTCACCGGCAACCGCCTCCAGCGCTCCGTCGGCTTTCTGCGCAAGGGCCGCCGTCTCGCTCCCCGCCTGAAGGCCGAGGCCGCGCGACGCGGTCAGCGCGTCCCGACGGTCAACCTGCCCTGAGCGGCCGGCTGTGGTGCCGACCTAGCACGCCGAGGACGGCAGTGCTGGTGGCTCGCGCGCGTGCTGTCCTGAGGCCGTTGAAGTACCTCTGCCCACCGCACCGCGACGATGGCCCGGCGTGCTCGCCGCCGAGGACGAGAACGAGGAGGCACCCAAATCGCTCGACTCGCGATCGTTCCCTCCGTTCCCGCCGCAAAACCAACGATTTGCAGCCAAAACAAGGATTCAGTGGAGACGGGGGGAATCGAATCCGCGCAACGTTCCCGGCGTGAGGGGCATTGAGGCTCTGCTTGCGGACAACCGCGGCACGGCGTGCGAGAATGACGGTATGACGAAGACCGAGCTGCACGAGCTGGTGGACGGTCTGCCCGACGACTCGCTCGACGGGGCGGCGGTGCTGCTGCGCAGTCTCGCCGAGCGCAGGATCGACCCAGACCAGGCGTGGTTTTGGACGCTGGACTGGCTTTCTGGCGAGCTTGAAGCCGACCGCGAGGCGCGGAGCGACGACCCTGGCGTCGTGTACCAGGACGCCGAGTCCTTCAAGGCCGCGCTACAAGCCGCACGCAGCGAGTAGTGCCGACCTATCAGCCGCGGCCGAGGTTCCTGCGCGACTTCAAGGGTCTGACCGCCGAGCAGGTCGCCGCCTGGGAGAAAGCGCTCGACGGGTTCATCGCGTGCCTACGCAGCGGGCGCTTCGAGCCGAGCCTACGTGTCAAGCGCGTGCAGGGGTATCCCGGCGTGTGGGAGATGACGTGGGCCGGTGATGGCCGCGCGACGTTCGAGTACGGCCAGGAGATACATCCCGGCGAGCCGCACATCATCTGGCGGCGTATCGGCACGCACAACATCTTCCGCCAGCCGTGAGCATCCTTCTGGGGTCCGCACGATAAGGCCGTGCGGACCCCAAGATGTGACTAGATGTCCAGTGTGGCGGCGATGGCAGCACGCAGATTGCGAGCTGTTGGATGCTTTGCGTAGCGCACCCATGCGAGTGCGGCTAGGCCGAGCATCAGCCAAGCCCAGAGCTGGCTCATCGGCTCCTCCTTTCTTCGTCATAGACCATTCATCGCCTCGGATGGAAGCAAGAGTCGCCTATGCTGCTACCGGGGTTTCGCGGTCCCCTGATCCACGATGATCACTTCCGAGGTAGCCAAGAGCCTGTCGTTGCCAGAATTGCTTGCTGCTCTGGAGGCACAGGACTGTCCAGCGTCGGAAAGGCTGCTCAAGCGTTATCGCAGCGAGGGCCTGCTGAACTGCCTAGGGCAAACACACCCTGTCGGGGCGCGAGGCTCCTCAAGTCGCTACCCGCCATCGGCGGTCGATCAGGTTGTGTTGGTCAAGAAATTGGGCTTCGTGGATCGGCGTTACGACCAGCGTCGCATCCTGGTTGCCTGGAACGATGGGTGGGTTGAGCCCGCGGCACTGCGTGCATCGCTCGAACAGGTGCTCGATCGGTTCTCCCGGAACGTACGCGACGCGATCGAGGGTATCGACGAGCCGTGGACTGCTGCCGAACTACTCATGCGGCAGGAGCGCGAGGATGCATCGCCCGCATCAACCAAGCTCCTGCGGCAGCGGCTCGGTGGAAGCTGGCAACGACTACAGAGCGTGATGCTCGGCTTCGCCGTTCTCTCGCTGGGAGGCGAGATCGACTGGAAGGACCACGATCCGGCGTCGACTGAGGAATCTCTTGAACATCTCATCGACCGCGCTACTGCCGCTAGTCGGATACGTACCGAACCGCTTATCAATGGTCGCGCGCTCATCCCAGACGCCGACGACGCGAGGCAGGTCATCACCGACCTCGTAACTGCCGGCATGTTTGATGTGCGGGACCTCGCAAGTTCCTTCCGATATGCCGATGACGGGGTAGTCGCTCAGGGATTCCGCGATGCACACACGCTATCCGACTTCTCGTTGTTCGCCGAGGCGGTCGAAGCCGACCGCGGCCCAGACGCTGGCGGTCTCGGCGGAACTCGACTGTTCGCGGCCGATGCGCTGGACGCGTTCAGTATCGCGCTGCTCGTTCGCGCCACGCTCATCTTCAGAAAATCCGTGCCCGATGCAGCCTTCTCTGAGACCGCATCTGCGCTGGACGCCGCTCGTGGGCCGCTAAGCGCCTTCCTTGAGCTACGTCGCGCGCTACCCGCCCACGCCAATGCAATCGGGCTCGACTATCAAGACCGACTTGCTCAGCTACCGAACGAGCAAGCTCGACGGGTTGAAGTCGACGTCAAGGCGCTACTTGACTCCCGACCAGACATCATGGCGATGCTCCAACGCTCGGACGCTTGATGCACACACTCCGCACGTCCAGCAAGGAGCGGCGACGCGCCGAAACGAAGTCACCCGCGCCAGTCAAGCCGCCAGCCGCTTCCGATCTCGGCAGCAACCTCAGAGTGGCTCATGCCAAGGTCAAGCATGAGATTTGCGTAGAGGATTACCTCGACACGGGCGACAAGCAGACTCAGCCCAGCTCCGTCGTCCCTCGTAGCTTTCCCGCGCTTTCCCCAGTGATTGAGCCAGTTTCGGGTGTCCTTGACTTCCCTCGTGAAGGTATCAACGTCGAGGTTCCATGCATCCAGGACGCTGAGGCACCGACGTGTAAGCTCGTCCACACGCTGTGCTTGGGTTTGTGAGTTGGCATGCGCCAGCGCCTCGCGGAGGACGCTCCGAGTCGTCGGATCAACGACCGCGCCGAGCGCCACCTTCTTCCCTCGCTGGCCTGCTTGGTTGTAAGCGGCGGTTGGTCGTGAAGAGCGCGGTGATAGCCCTCGGCGAATGCAACGAGATTCTGGAAGCGGTTCTCAAGGAGACCATCAACACGTTGCAGGGTGGAGAAGAATATTTGCCAGACCGGGCCGATTCGCCGGTGTAGAGCGAACCATGCCTGCAAGGTCTCCTGGGGCACCGGTAGATGCGCGAGGTCAACGCGAGAGAGTAGACATCGCGCTCCGAACGAGAGTCGGGCTTGGGTACGGAGTTCGTACCACATGCAATGCCTCGATACCCTCTCGAGACGCAGGCAACCGCAACGACTGCACATAGCAGGCTCTGCGGGTCGCGAACGCGACAAGATCACATAGCGGTTCCAGGTACTTATGCTCCATCTCAGCGAGGGCCATAGGCTCTTGCAGTACGAGGTGAGCAGCCGCGAACGCCTCCTTGTGCTCGCGCACGCGGCGCGCTGCAAGCCGTGCAGTTCAAGCACTTCGACCACCAGCGCCGCCGCCTGACGATCTTCACGAAGGGCCAGAAGGTGCGCGAGCTGCCTATCCCCCACCGCGCGTTCTGGCACGACCTCGAACACCACATCCTCGACACCGAGACCCAGCCCTCCCACTACCTGCTCTGCACCCAGCGCACGATCCCGCGCGTCGGCGTGCGCCGCTACCCCGAGAAGCCGATGAGCGGCCACGCCGCGCACGACTGGTGGTATCGCTGCCTCGCCACCGCCGGCATCGTGTCGCCCGGCACGACCAGCGGCGAGCGCATGCACAAGAGCCGCCACACCGCCGGCCAACGAGTGCTCGATGCCACCGGCAACCTCAAGGCCGTCCAAAAGCTCCTCGGCCACGCCTCCATCCAGACGACCGGCGACATCTACGCCGACTGGGACATCGACCAGCTCGCCGCGACGATGGCCGACGTGCTCGCCACAGACGACGAGGACGAGAACCCGCCCGAAGCGCCCGATTCGCAATCGTTCCCCCCGTCCCCGCCGCAAAACCAACGATTTGCAGCGGAAACGAGAGATCAGTGGAGACGGCGGGAATCGAACCCGCGTCCGTAATCGCGTGAAGATGGCTTCTACGAGCGTAGCCGGCGCTCTGATCTCGTCCCCCGCGCGCCACGCCGGCGGGGTTGCGGGGGACCAGCCCCCTGAGGTGTCCCCGGCTCGGCGGAGGCGGACCTCACCGGGTTGAGCCTGCTTTCTGATCCCGGCCTTCCCCGCCGCAGGCGAGCGGGGCCCGAGACCTCACGGCTTAGCTATCGACTAAGCGGCGAGGGCGTATTCGTGAGAATCCGCACTTATTGTTTTCCCGGGTGTTTTACGAGGCCGCCCGGGACCTCGACTCGCCACCATCCCCACGAACCGACCACGTCGAAGCCTGTCGTCCCCGGGAATGCTTGTGCTGCTCCAGTGTACCGCTGCGCGCAACCCGGCCCGGGCCACCGCGCACAAGCCCGACCCCAGCTCACCGGCGACCCCGGGCGGCTAGGTCTTCTTCCGCGGGCGGGACTTCTGCTTGGTCAAGCGCACGCTCGCGGCGCGCGCCTGGGTCGGCGCGGGCGAGGACTTGACGAGCAGCAGGCGCGCGCTCAGCCGTCCGTGATCCGCCGTCAGCAGCGTGCGCCCGCTCCCGTTGAGCTTGACCTTCACCGCCACGTTCTTGCCGGGCTCGATCGAGAAGCGCGCGGTGCCGATGACGATCGTCCTGTACTTCCTCTTCCTGTTGCCCTTCTTCGCGACCTTGCGCCTGACGGAGAGCTGGAGCTTTCCAGCGCACTTGGCGCTGCCGCTGCCGCGCAACTTGAACAGCGCGAGGCTGTGGGGCTGCACGGCGATCTTGTTGCTCAGCAGCGACACCGTGCATGTGCTGGTGGGAACCGGCCCAAACGCCAGCACGGCGCCGGCCGACAACGCACCGGTGACGCTGGTGCCTGTGCCGCCAGCTTCCGGGGTGGTGTTGCCGCCGGCCCCGCTGGAGCCAGTGCCGCCGCCCGATCCACCACCACCGCCGCCGCCTCCGCCGCCTCCGCCGCCGGATTCCCCGGACATGCCCACGTACTTGAACAGGTCCACTTTGCTGCGCGAGCTTGTGCCGATCGGGGTTTCGACGGTGATGTCGACGGTGCCGATCCCCCGCGGCGCGGTCGCCATGATGATTTCTTCCCCGTCTTCGTTGTCCTTTTCCACGGTGAAGCTGGTGGCTTCGTTGGAGCCGAAGCGCACGGCGGTGGCTGCGTCGATGTGCGCGCCTTTGATTTCGACGACCGTGCCGGCGGACCCCTTTTCCGGCGAGATTCCGATCACCGACGGATACGGGCCGAACGCCCATGCCGCTCCGGCCTTTTCCTCCACAGGGCCGCCCGCGACCATCGTTTCCCCGTCCAGCGATATCGCGACGCTGGTCCCGAACAGGCCGCTGTGATACTCGGAGCTGCCGCCGGTGAGCCGCGCGTGCGCCGAGCCCCAGCCTTCCCCCGTGTTCTCGAACAGCAGCGCGTCGCCGCGCTTGCCGATCGCGCCGGGCGCCCCGACGAGCGCGTGCGTTCCATCGGCGGACAGCGCCACGCCGTGCCCGAATTCTTCGCCCGCCGTCTTGCCGCCGCTCGGCAACGAGGACGGTTCGCTCCAGCCCGACCCCGAGTTGGTGAACACCCATGCGGCTCCCAACCCGCCTTCGTCGGCAGGCACGCCGACGAGCGCGGTGCTGCCTTCACGCGACAGCGCCACGCTGTAGCCAAAGCCGACTTCAACGGCATCGCCGCCGGTCAGGGGCACGCCTCTTCCGCTCCAGCCTCCTTCCGCGGTGCTGAACACCCACGCCGCCCCCCGGGGCTGCCCGGCTTCCTGGCCTTGGACGCACGAGCCCGACTGCCCGCCGCCGGGGGCGCCGATCAGGGCAGTGCTGCCGTTGGCCGAGAGCGCGACACTGCGCCCGAACGAGCCTTCGCATTCCGACCCACCCCCCACCAGCGGGCCCGCCGGTTCCCAGTTCGAGCCCCCGCGCGTGAAAACCCACGCCTCGCCGCCCGTCCTGCCCGGCGCCTGCGGCGCGCCGACGAGCACGGTTTCACCGTTGCCCGATAGCGCGACGCTTCGCCCGAATGCTCCTTTGCCGGCTCCGGGGCTGAGCAGTTCCGAGGGTTCACCCCACGTGGAGCCCGAGAGCTGATAGATCCACACGCCGCCCGCGTCAAGATGCGCGCGCGGTGCGCCGATCGCCACCATGTCGCCCTTTTCGTCGATAGCGACCGCGCGCCCGAAGCGGCAATGGGCGGCTTGGGAGAACCCCTTTTCTTCGATAGAGCCTTCTTCGACTTCTTCTGCGGTTTCGTCGCCGCATTCGCCGGGCCTGCTCACGTTTTCGGGCATCTGCAGCATCCCCGTCTGTTCCCATCCCTTGGGACCGCGCTTGAACACCCACGCGGCGCCCGTGCCGCCATTCATGGGGGCGCCCACCACCGCGGTGCTGCCGTCACCCGACACAGCCACGCTCATTCCGAAGTGGGCATGTTCCTCCTCGCCTGCGGACGTGAGCTTCGTTTCTGGCTTCTTTTCGATCATCGGGTCGATCGCCACCGGGAAGCGCGCCCCGCGCACGGCCACGTGCAGCACCAGCTGCCGGCCGGCGTGCGTCAGCCAGGCAGGCAGCGCTCGCCCGCGGGCGTCGGTCGCGCTCACGTCCCCGTAACGCAACGCGCCCGCGCCATCGGTCGCGATCGTGACGCCCTCGCCGCCGGCGCCCAACGCGAGGCGCGCGTCGCCGGAGATCGTCATCGCCAGCGTCAACGGGCCGGCGACATGTGCGCTGGGGGCGCGCGCGATGGTGAATCCCTGCTCGAGGCCGAGCGGCCCGTTCGCATACCACTCGCTCAAGCCATCGTATGAGTATGTGACACGATTCTCGCTGGCGGTTAGCCTCACCGCACCGACCGATCGCAGACGATCCCCGTAGCCGACGGCGCTGAGGCTGATCCCCAAGCCGAGCGCGTGCGATGTCAACAGCACCTTCGAGGCGCCGAACGCGACGCTCAGGCGCTGGGCGGGGTTGGCCGCACGAAAGCCCTCCGGCGCCGCGAGAGCACGATAGGCGCCGTCGTCAGCCCCCAGCGCGGAGGAGATCGACGCGCGCGCGCCCGGCGACAGGCTCGACAGGCCCTCGCGCGAGCGGGCGCCCGCGCCGGCGGCGGAACTGTGCGAGCCCCCGCCTGCTGGCAGCAGCCCCGCGGAGAGCG
>Ga0335075_10003411_pt1 | contig 25219 bp, 28 predicted proteins | sample Lox_Sample_24_FD_206723 | JGI IMG/M metagenome (GOLD analysis project Ga0335075, IMG submission 206723) | Soil microbial communities from Loxahatchee National Wildlife Refuge, Florida, United States - Lox_Sample_2.4 | ecosystem: Environmental > Terrestrial > Soil > Wetlands | place: USA...
GATCGAACCCACTCACTCAGCGAGCACTTCGAAATCCGGATCGTGAAGCGATCCGGATTCCTTGTTCCCGCATAGGACGTCCCCGGGCACCGCTCGCCCACCGTCCCACATGCAGAAGGGCCGCCCCACCAGGGGCGGCCTTGTCGACATTCCGGCTATCAGCCAGGCCGGCCTAGATGGCTCTGAAGCAGCCGATTACCTTTCCGATCACCTGAGCATCGGTCGAGATGATGGGTTCGAACTCGTCGTTTTCCGGCTGGAGCCGCATGTGATCGGTTTCCTTGAAGAGGCGCTTGACGGTCGCCTCCTCCTCGTCGAGCATCGCGACGACGATCTCGCCGTTGCGGGCTTCCGGAGTCGGGTGGACGATCACGTAGTCACCGTCCATGATCCCGGCGTTCTTCATCGATTCGCCGCGCACTTCGAGCACGTAGTCGCCATCCTGCCCGCCGATCACGGCCGGCACTTCGACGTAGTCCTCGATGTTCTCCTCGGCGAGCATGCCGGTACCGGCGGAGATCCGTCCGAGCAGGGGCAGGCCGGGACCATTGCCGGGCAGCGCGTTCTCGACCGCGTCCACGGTCGCGTCCCGCGCGCTCTTGGCCTTCTCCACCAGGATCTCGAGCGCCCGGGGCTTGCTCGGATCCCGGCGCAGGACCCCGGCCTTCTCCAGGTTGGCGAGATGCACATGCACGGTCGAAGACGAATGAAGGCCGACCGCCTTGCCGATCTCCCTGACCGTGGGTGGGTATCCCATCTTGTCGGCGTACTTGCCGATGTAGTCAAAGATTTCGCGTTGCCGCTTGGTCAGATCAACCACGTCTCTCCTTAGTCGGCCACTCGGGCCTGGATCGGAATGAAAACTCTGGTTCGGAGCAGCGAACCTATGTTCGTACACTAACCGGCCCTGCGGACGCCTGCCGCGAAAGCGGCCGAAACGAAACTCCGCGCCCACGACGACACCGCCCCACCACCCCCGCTTCGCCTAATATCCCTCGCCCCTCATGCGGCTGTGGCGGAATTGGTAGACGCGCAAGCTTGAGGGGCTTGTGTCCGAAAGGACGTGGAGGTTCGACTCCTCTCAGCCGCATCAGACTCATGACCAAGGCCTCCATGCCCCCGCGGCAAGGGGGCCTTCGTTCATCCGGGAACACCGTGGCATCCGAGCGGCCGGACTTCGCTTCACCCGAGCGACTGGATCCACTGGACCAGAAATCCGCCGAAGAGCAGGACCGAGGCGAGGGCCATGCGCCAGTCGAAGGCGGGCGGACGGGGCAGGGATTGGTTCGTCTGGACCATCACCGAGATCAGACCGACCGCGCCCATCAGGTTGACGGCCAGCAGCCATAGGCCCGCCGCCATGACCGCGAACATGACGACCGAGCCGAGCGCCCACCACCCGTCGGGCCCGATGACGGCACCGACCACGACCACCACCACGATCGCCGGAAGCACATGGCGGCCGAAGCCGGGTGCCCCATATCGCTCGGCCCGGCCCGCCCAGCGGTTCGCCCGATCCACCCCGAGCCGCTGGAACCACGGGACCATCTTGATCATCGCCGTGAAGATCCCCGACCGTTCGAGCAGTGCCGGACTGGCCAGGAAACCCGAGACGATGATGGCCGCCAGCGCGAGCGACTCGGCCAGGTGATCCGACTTGGCGATCGAGAAGAACAGGAACGCGGCACCGAGGCCGACCGCCACGGCCGTGGACGCGTCCCGGATGCGCTTCCGGCCCTCGGCCCGCGTGATCCGGTTCTTTCGTTCCCGCTTCGTCCGCTTTTTCCGCCGCTTCTGCCTTCCTGACATCTGCATTCCTTCGGCCACGGCGGGAAATCTCCTCGAATCACCGGCCGCATCAGGACGTTCAGGAAAAGGATGTGGGCCGCCCGAAAGCAAGAGGCGGAGATGAGCAAAAACAAGAAGTTTCTCGCCGCAGCCACCGTCCTGACGATCGCCGTGTTCGCGGCTGGATGCGGCGGAGAATCCAAGGAAGAGAAACAGGCGAACGAGCAGGCGGCCCAGGCCGAGCGGCAGGCGACCGAAGCCAAGCGGCAGGCGAAGAAGGAAGCCGAGAAGGTTCAGGCGATGAGCGCCGAGGAGAAGAAGCAGGCGCAGGCCGCCGCCACCGCCGAGGCGAACGAGAAGGACGCGGAGGCCCAGGCCAGCGAGAGCGCCACCGAGGCGGCGAACGCCGAGGCGGCCGCGAAGGCGGCGGCAGCGAAGAAATCGAACTCGGGTGGATCCGGAGGCGGGACGGCCAGCGCCGGCGGCAACCAGAACTGCGGCAGCGGCATCGAGGTGAACGCGGTCACCTCCTGCGCCTTCGCGAAGAACGTGGTCGCGGCCTGGAAGAAGAACGAAGGCACCTCGGTTTCGGCCTACAGCCCGGACACCGGCAAGACCTACACGATGACCTGCACCGGTAGCCAGATGCTGACCACCTGTGCCGGCGGGATCGGCGCGAAGGTCACCTTCACCCCCTGACGCCGGCCTCCGGGACCTTGCTTCCCGGACAGCTCGTCCATACCGAGGGGCCGGGTCTCACGACTCGGCCCTTTTCGGTGGATCAGGCGGCCGCGGCCATCCAGCGGTTGATCAGGGCGACGATCTCCGACTGCCTCGCCTCGGCGTCCGCGGTGTCCTCGATCGTCAGGACTCCCCGCTCGGGCGTGGCCCACTCGATCAGCCCCGTCTCGTCGTCGAAGGCGAAAGCCTCACCATCCCCGGCGGGCTTCACACCCCGGTGGAAGATCAGTTGGAACCGGTCCCCGGGCTTCAGCCTGAAGGTGACCCGGTCCTTACCATCGAAACGGAAGTTGGGCGCGTTCCACTTGATCGATTCGGTGATGCGCTCGTCTGAGGCCAGGATCTTCTCCCTCAGGTAGGCGATGCCCTCCCGGTCCGGGTGAACCAGTTCGGCCAGATATTCGTCCACGGAGGGATTTCGATTCGCCATGTCCGGCTTATACAGCGAACCTGGACAGAACGGTGTGCGGTACGGCTAGGATCAGGGCAGGATCAGGGGGTTCGACTTCGCGGTCGATCCATCAACTGTCCCGGACGGGACCGAGCGGATACGCGGGGAGCTCGGAGCCGGTCCGGATGAATAGCCAACCGAATCGTCCACCCAGAGAGGAACTCGAACTTCATGACATCACGTCAACACTCAAGCACGAGAATACGCGGGACGCTGGTCGCGTCCGCCCTGGGAGCCCTGTTGCTGTGGCTCTCACTCCCGAACACCGCGACCGCCGCCCAGAACCGGATCTACGCCTGCGTCAACGCGGACTTCAGCACGCTTTCGCTCACCTCGAAACGAGCCGGATGCCCGAAGGGCGAACAGAAGATCTCTTGGCGGATCCGCGGACCCCGCGGTCCCAAGGGAGCCCGCGGCGCCAAGGGTGCCCCGGGGCGGGACGGGCAGACCGGCTCGGCCGGCGCCAACGGTGCGAACGGGCTCAACGGGCGAGACGGCCGTGACGGCACCAACGGGGCCAACGGGGCCAACGGCGAGAACGGCCAGGACGGCGCCCAAGGCAACGCGGGTGCAACCGGTTCCGCTGGAGCCACCGGGTCCGTCGGGGCCACCGGGTCCGCCGGCGCGACCGGCGCGACCGGCCTCATCGGTGTGACCGGACCGGAGGGACCGATCGGCCCCACCGGCGTGACCGGCGCGGCCGGCGATGACGGCACCACGGGAGCGCAGGGTGCCACTGGCGCGACCGGTGCCAGCGGCGCGACCGGTGCGAGCGGCGCGACGGGTGCGAGCGGCGCCACCGGCGCAACCGGTGCTCCCGGCACGGACGGCGGGGCCGCGGTATTGACCGGAAACGGCCCCATGGTCCCGACGACCCTGATCGGAGGATTGCCGGGCCAGATCGGGCTGCTGCCTCTGTCCGGGACCTTGGATCAGTCCCAGTCGACAAACACACCAATCGCCTTCAACCAGGTCAAGGGTGTTACCCAGGCCATTCCGAGGGACGGCGTGGTCACGTCTATATCGGGCTGGTTCTACAACGATGTCGCTCTCTCGCTGATCGGCACCACGGTCGAGCTCACGGGCAGCATGTACGTGAGCTCCGACGCCTTCTCGTCCCCGACCGAGATGCCGGGAACCAGGTGCACGGCCGCACCGGGCCTGACCGGCCTCATCACCGTCGGCACGATCTCTTACTTCACCTGCACGGGCCTCAGCCTGCCGGTGACTTCGGGATCGATCGGTTTCTTCGGACTAGAGGCCAAAGCACTCGGACTGCCGTTGGCAGCCACGATTCCGGTCACGGGCTCGATCTCGGTCGGACTCAACTGAGACGGAGCGGACCAGGTCCGCTCCGCATCATCCGAATCAACGAGGGGCCGGTCAAGCGACCGGCCCCTCGTTCTTCCCGCCGGGCGATCCGCTCACCGGCCGGCCCCGTAGTTCAGGATGTGACCATGAGCCCCGACTCAGACGGGCCGGACCGGCCGGCGATCATGTGGTTCCGGCGGGATCTGCGAACCCATGACCTGCCGGCCCTGGCGGAGGCGGCGACGGCGCCCGCGATCCTGCCCTGCTTCGTCTTCGACGACCGGCTGCTCGCCCAGGGACACTTCCCCTCCCCGGTCCGCACCGAGTTCATGCTCGGCTGTCTGCGGGATCTGCGTGACTCGCTTCGCGACCTGGGAGCGGACCTGATCCTCCGGCGGGGACGCCCGGAGGAGATCCTGCCGCGGCTCGCGGCCGAGATCGGCGCCGGAGCCGTCCACTGGACCGCCGACCTCTCACCCTGGGCGAAGCGGCGAGATGCGGCGGTCGGCGCCGCACTGGCCGCGGCGGGCATGGCCTCCCACCCACGGGCCGGCGCCTACATCGTCGACGAGCCGGGCGCGATCCGTTCCGGCAAGGACCGCCCCTACACGGTGTATTCACCCTTCGTGAAAGCTTGGCGGGAGGTGGAGAGGCGAGAGCCGGAGAACCCGCCGGAGCGGCTGTCACTCGCGGGCGACCTCGATCCCGGTGACCTCCCCACACTCGAGGATCTAGGCTTCGAGCTGCCACCGGAACGGACCTCGTTCGAGCCCGGCGAGACCGCCGCCCGCGAGACCGCGCGACGCTTCCGGAACGACGGGGTGGCAGCGTACGGTGAGCGGCGCAACACCCCCTCCGGTGGCTCCTCCCGTCTCTCGCCGTATCTGCGCTGGGGCTGCCTCTCCCCGCTCGAGCTCGAACGGAAGCTCGGCATCGGATCGGGCGAGGGACCGCGGGTCTTCCGGGCCGAGCTCGCCTGGCGGGAGTTCTACGCCGCGGTGATCGACAATTTCCCCGAGGTGACCCGCCAGGAGTTCCAGGAGCGCTACCGCGGCACCCTGAATTGGCAGAGCGACGACGAGCTGCTCGAAGCATGGAAGGCGGGACGGACCGGCTATCCGCTGGTCGATGCCGGCATGCGCGAGCTGCTCACCGACGGCTGGATGCACAACCGCGTGCGCATGGTGGTCGCCTCGTTCCTCACCAAGGACCTTCATCTCGATTGGCGCGAGGGCGAGCACTGGTTCATGGAGCGGCTGATCGACGGGGATGTCGCGTCGAACAACGGCGGCTGGCAGTGGGTGGCCTCGGTCGGCACCGATCCCGCTCCTTACTTTCAGCGCATGTTCAACCCGATGACCCAGCAGGAGCGCTTCGATCCGGACGGGACCTATGTGCGGCGGTGGCTGCCGGAGCTCGGGAAGGTGCCGGCCGGGCACCTGGTCCGGCCCTGGCTGATGAACGAAGACGAGCAGCGGCGCAGCGGATGCCGGATCGGGACCGAGTATCCCGCCCCGGTGGTCGAGCACGCCGAGGAACGGCGCTTCGCGATCGAGCGCTACCGGGCCGCGGTCGAGTGAGATGCCCGCTCAATAGGCTGCGCCCATGAGCAAGAGCCCCCTCGCCCCATCGACGTTCGACCAGGAGATCATCCGCTGCTCCGAGCCGGAGATCATCTCCGAGCTCTCCGATCCGGAGCGCCTCGCGAAGATCCGAAACGAGTTCGCCGAGGGGTTCGCGCTGCTCGAGGATGTCGGCCCGGCGGTCTGCGTGTTCGGCTCGGCCCGCACCGCGGAGGGGCATCCGGAATACGAACTCGCCCGCGAGGTCGGCGCTTCGATCGGCGACGCCGGCTACGCGGTGATCACCGGAGGCGGCCCCGGCACGATGGAGGCCGCCAATCGCGGTGCCAGGTCGGCCGGCGCGACCTCGGTCGGACTCAACATCGAGCTGCCGCACGAGCAGTCGATCAATCCGTACGTCGACATCGGCAAGGAGTTCCACTACTTCTTCGCCCGCAAGCTGATGTTCGTGCGCTACTCGTGGTCTTTCGTGGTCTTTCCCGGCGGACTGGGCACGCTCGACGAGCTGTTCGAAGTGCTGACCCTGATCCAGACCGACAAGGCCCGGCCCCACCCGGTGGTGCTGGTCGGTTCCGAGTACTGGCTGGGACTGCTCGAGTGGATGAAGAAGAACCTGCTCGAGCAGGGACGCGTCAGCCCCGAGGACTTCGAGCTGTTCACGGTCGCCGACGATCTCGACTCGATCGTCGCCAAGGCGACCAGGGGCCTGCCTTCCCTGCCGCACGGCCTCGCCTAGGAGTTCACTCTGGCCGAAAGCCGTGCAGGGTGTAGTAGCCGACCAGGTATAGGTTCTCGCCGTCGGAGATCATCGGTGTGTACCCGGGTGAGTCGTAGGAGAAGGTCTGTTTCCGGCTGTGGATGTCGATCCCGATCGATTTGGCGGTCTTGAAACTGGAGGTGTAGACGGTCCTGCCGACCACGGTCGCGGTGCCGGGAACCGGGCCGCCCACGTCGAAATCCCACTCCTTGCGGCCATTGCTCGCGTTCAGCGCGTAGAGGCGGGAGTCATAGGAGCCGATGTAGACGGTCAGGGGCGTTCCCGGCACTTCGGCCACGGCGGGCGATCCGTAGATGTCCCCCGCGGTCTGGAAGAACCAGGACTGCCGGCCGGTCTTCCGGTCGAAGGCGTACACGATGCCGTCGTCGCGGCCGGCGTAGACCTTGCCTCCCGCGATCGCCGGAGATGAGTAGAAGCCACCGTCCCCGCCGGGTCTGGTGTTCGTCGTGTCGGTCCTCCATTTCAGCTTTCCGCGCCTGGCGTCGAGCGCGAAGATCGAGCCGGAGTAGTCGCCGAAGTAGACCGTGCCGGAATCGACGCTGGGACTCGTCTTGATCGGCGTCGGCGCCTTGTAGGTCCAGATGGTGCGGCCGTTGCGGGCATCGAGTGCGAACAGGATCGCCTTTTCGGATCCCAGGTAGAGCCTGCCGTCGATCACGATCGGCGACGACTGCAGCCCGGTCTGCATGTTGCGCTTCCACTCGATCCGGCCCGTGCCGGCATCAAGGGAGACGAGCGTTCCGCCCTGGAAGGCGACGTAGACGTGACCGTCCGCGTATGCGGGCGCGGTGGTGTCGGTCGGCGGTCCGACGTCACGATGATCCTTCTGAATGTCCCAGAGAACCTTCTGGTCGGAGAGGCGAAGGGCACGGACGTCGCCGTACTTGTCGGCCAGGTATGCCACCCCCTGGTGGAGTGCGGGCGGGAACTCGATCAGAACCCGGTCACTGAAACTCCATTCCTGTTTCAGCGGCGGGTTGAGCCTGTCCGGTGCCGCGAGGAAGTGGGTCCGCTGCGATTCACGGCCGAAGTGCGGCCAGTTGTCCGGGCCGGTCTCGATCTCGGCCTGTCCGGTGCCCTGACCGTCCGGTTCCGGCGAGCCGTCCCCTCCGCAGGCGCCGAGGATCAATGCCGGGATGGCCAGGCAGAGCAGGGCCATCCGCCGGAGAGCATGGGACGGGATCATCTGGTTCCGAGACTACCCGTAGTGGTCTACTCGCCGGGGTGCAGGCGCTCGGCCCGTTCGATCGCTTCGTGCGTATCGCCGGCGAGGTCGGGCGAAGCGAGATCCAGCCCGGGCGGCAGCTCGACGTGGAGATCCGAGAAGAGCGCCGCCCTCACCGTGGCGGAATCGATCTCGACGCCGAGTACGTGTCCGCCCCGTTTCCGGGCGTCGTCGACGAAATGGAGGTGGTAGCCGGAGATCTCTATCCCCTCGCTGTAGATCGGGAAACGGAAGCCGACCAGCGAACCGGAACACGCCTCGATCTCGAACACGTTCTGGGCGGCGACCACCTCGTCCAGGTGCCGGTACGGCGGGAACTGTTTCGGCACCGACCGGGCCGTCACCGAGCGGAAGCTTCCGTCGATCCGGATCGCCGCCGCCGGGCTTTCCTCGGGCAGCTTCTCGTCGAGGATCGCCTGCAGATCGTCGAATCCGGGGACCGGACCGATCGTGAACTCGATCGTCGGCTTGAACTCGGTCACCACCGCGAACGGGGTGAAGGCGTTGGGTGCGATCTCGGTCACGTCGCCGTTGACATCGGCCCGGAGGAAGGTTCCGTCGAGCGCGATCATCTCGCCGTCGAGGCCGTTGAGGGTGCCGAGCCCGGTGTCCCCGTGGCGGGACAGCTCGGCGAAGCTGAGATCACCGTCGTAGGCGCCGTCGAGCAGTGCCGAAACGGTCGATGCCTGGAACAGCAGATGCGGATCGTGGCCCGCGTGAAGCTCCCCGGCCCTCATCGACTGGACATGGAGTGAACGCAGCATCATCTCTTCGAACACAGCCGGAGTCTCTCAGACCTCGAAGGAAACTATTCCGGAGGACGAATCTCTGCCAGAAGCAGCTCGCAGTTCCGCTCCAGGATGTCCAGAACCTCTTCGAAACCGTCTTCGCCGCCGAAGTAGGGGTCGGGCACGTCGGGGTCCGGATCTCCCGCGTAGGAGCGCAGCAGCCGGACCTTCGACTCATCGCCGCCGGCCAGCGCGACCAGGTCGTCCCGGTTGCTCCGGTCCATCGCCACGATCAGATCGAAATCTTCGAAATCCGCGGTACTCACCTGGCGGGCCCGGCTGGTCATCTCGTAGCCACGGGTCGCCGCGGCCCGGATCGCGCGTGGATCGGAGCTCTTGCCGACATGCCAGTCGCCGGTCCCGGCCGAGTCGATCTCGATCTCGCCGGCGAGACCCTCACGTTCGATCAGGTCGCGCATCACGGCCTCGGCGGTGGGTGACCGGCAGATGTTGCCGAGACAGACGAACAGGACGCGCATGGAGGAGCGGGCGAGCGGTCAGCCGCCGCCGATCGCCTCATCGAGGTTCAGCCGGTTGTAGAGGCGGTTGATCTTCTTGCCCTGATTCGAGACCTGCTGGTTGGTCTTGTTGATGCGGTTGTTCAGCTTGTTGAAGTCGCTCTGCTGATCGTTTTCCAGCTGCGTGAGTTCGGTGTCGAGCTCACCGTCCCTGCTTGACAGGGTGTTCAGCCGCTTCCTGAAGGTCCGGTTCTGCTTCTTCATCTTCTTGATCGACTTGGAGTTGCCGTTGATCTTCTTGACCAGGGACTTCTCCGCGGTCGAGAGCTGATCGACCAGCTTCTCCGCCCCGGACACCTGAGCCGCCTCTTTCGCGTCCTGTTTGGCCTGGGCATCGGCGAACTCCTGCTGGACCTGGGCCGCTACGTCCTCGTTGTCCTTGGCGGCGTTCTTCGCGTTGTACGCGGTGATCGCCCCGAAGATGCCGATCACGAGCCCGAGGGCACCGAGAGTGATCGCGAGAACCTGTTTCGTGTTCGAGCTCATGGCTCGTGACCCTAGCTGGATTCTCGGGTGGCGGGGCCGATTCGCCCCACCTGAATCACAACTTGAGCAGCAGGATCGTATTCAGGAAGAAAAGCACGCCGGTGACGACCGTGGCGCGGGAGAGGTTGCGCTCGACCATCGAGCCGCCTCCGACCGAACTGCCACCGCCGCCGATGCCGAAAGCACCGGAGAGACCCGCGTCCTTGCCCGAGTGCAGGAGCACCAGGAAGACGAGAAGAACGGCGATACCAACTTGGATGACGGCCATGATCGTGTACATGCGACGTCGAAGTCTAGCTGTCCCCGGACTTCGGGGACGAGTCGCCTGGATCCGGGGCCGGATCATCCGATTCGCCGGGAGCTTCTCCGGCCTCCTCACGGGCGGCGTCGAGATCCTTCAGGATCGCCACCGCGTCCCTTCGCAGATCGGCGTTCACCTGATCGAAGTCCTCCTGGGAGAGCTTGCCCGAAGCCAGGTCCGCCTCGGCATCGCGGATCTCCCGGTACTTCGATTCACGGGCCGCCTCGAGACCGGCCAGGGCGGGATCCTCGACCGTGCTGGCCTCGCTCCTGCCCCAGAACGGATACGAGACGAAGGCGGCGACGGCCGCCCCCAGGATCAGTACGTAGACGATTTCCATCAGGTCCTTCCCCGGCGCCGGAAGGTGCCGCTCGGCCAGACCGCGAAGAGCGCGCCCAGGATCGAGATGATCGCGCCGATCCAGATCCAGGTCACCATCGGACTGACGATTATTCGGAAGGTCACCGGAACGGACTGTTCGGGGTTCGTGTAGTCCTTCAGGATCTCGTCGGTCGCCAGGTTCTGCACCTTGATCAGCTGCGCGGTCAGCTCCTCGGTCTGTGACGGATCCTCCTGGATCACCGGCAGGACCTTCTCGCGCATGTACGCGCCGAACCGGCGGTCGGCGGATTTCGCCCGGTCCTGGATGACACCGGTGTCGGGCTCGACCGCGACCCAGAAATCGGAGAACAGGCCGGCCTTCAGACCGACCTCGGAGGTGGCCTCACCCTCGAAGTAGCTGCTGATCGTGCGGGTTCCGGACGTGTTCAGGTGGTACTGGCGGGTCGGGTAGACGCGTGTGAACTTCTCACCGTCGCGGTCCACCTGAAGCTCGGCCCCGAAGACCAGCGCCTGGTTCTTCCGTTCGACGGTCGGCTTGACGTAGGTGACGTCGAAGCCGTGAACGGTCGCGGTCTCACCGGGCGCCAGCTTCTCGTCGACCTTGGTTTCGAAACTGGAGGAGGCAGCGACCCCGACCAGCAGCGTGACCAGGCCGAGATGCACGATGTAGCCGCCGTAGCGCCGCCGGTTGCGAACCGCGACCGCCCCGATCGAGCCCAGCACCGAACCACCGGCGCTGGAGCGTCTCGCTTTCGCTCCCCGCCAGGTGTCCTGGAAGAGCGCGACCACGGTGAACGCGGCCAGGGTGAAGACCAGCAGCGCCCAGATGCTGTTGGGCGCGTCGGTGAAGACGATCAGGACCACCAGGGCGATCGCGGCGGCGATCAGCGGCGCGGTGAAGACGCGTTTCGCTCCCTCCCACGAGAGCTTTCGCCAGGCGAGCAGGGGACCGATGCCGGTGAAAAGCACGAGCAGCACGGCCAGCGGCGTGGTGTAGCGATCAAACCAGGGTGCGGCCAGGGTCGACTTGGTGCCGGTGATCAGCTCGGAGATCAGCGGGAAGAAGGTGCCCCAGAAGACGACCGCGCAGAGGGCGACCAGCAGCAGATTGTTGATCAGGAAGATCGCCTCGCGCGAGGCGAGCGAATCGATTCGCCGCTCCGATCTGAGGATGTCGAGCCGCGAGATGATCAGCCAGGTCGAGCCGACCAGGACCACCCCGATCAGACCCAGGAAGTATGGGCCGACGGTCGAGTCGCCGAAAGCATGGATCGATTGGAGCACGCCGGAGCGGACCAGGAAGGTGCCGAGCAGCGCGAGCGTGAAGCTGGCGACGATCAGGCTGACGTTCCAGACCTTCAGCATGCCGCGCTTCTCCTGGACCATGATCGAGTGGATGTAGGCGGTCGCGATCAGCCAGGGCATGATCGAGGCGTTCTCGACCGGATCCCAGGCCCAGTAGCCGCCCCAGCCGAGCTCGGTGTAGGACCAGCGAGAGCCGAGGATGATCCCGATCGTGAGGAAGGTCCAGGCGATCAGAGCGAAGGCACGGGTCGACTTGGCCCAGGCGGCGTCCACCCTTCTCGCGATCAGGGCGCCGATCGCGAAGGCGAAGGGCACGGTCAGCGAGACGTAGCCGGTGTAGAGCATCGGCGGATGGATGATCATCGACGGATGCTGGAGCAGCGGGTTGAGGCCGGTGCCGTCGGGCGGGACTTCGCTCAGCGTCCCGAACGGGTTGACGTCACCGGCGAACAGCATGATCCCGGTGAAGAAGAGGAAGACCCCAAGCATGATCGCGGTCGCGTACGGCACCAGATCGCGGAGCTTGTGCCGGGTGATGAAGAGCGAAATCGAGGCGACCACCGAGAGCAGCGACGCCCAGAGCAGCAGCGATCCTTCCTGGCTCGACCACATCGCCGTGAACTTGTAGAAGTTCGGCGTCTCGATCGAGGAATGGTTGGCGACGACGCTCAGCGTGAAGTCATCGGTGAGGAAGGCGTACTCGATGGCGAATACGCAGATCAGCATCAGCCCCGCGAGGGCGTAGGTGGAGCGGCGGGAAACGTCGATCCAGCGCCGATCTCCGCGCGAGCCGATCAGAGCCGAGGCGGCTCCGAATGCAGCGGTCAGAAAGGCAAGCCAGAGCGCCGCGTTGCCGAGGCTACTGATACTTCTTCTCCGAGAACTTCGATGGGCACTTGGTCACGAGTGTGTCCCTGTCCCCCACGAAGACCCCGTTTTCATCCACGCTTCCCTGCAGCACGATCTCACGGCCATCGCGGAACGGGTCCGGGATGACACCTTCGTAGGTGACGTCGATCGAGCCTTCTCCGTCACGGTCGCTGACCTGGAAGTCGGCGCCCTCGTCGGTCTTGGTGATCGTTCCGGGGATGACCTTGCCGGTCATCTCATAGCTCTTTCCGGGCACGGCGTCCTGCAGTTCGGAAGGCTCACGCGCCTCGCTCGAGGCGTTGAATGAGACGTAGATAAGTCCGGTTGCGAGGGCCAGGGCGATGCCGAGTGCCACGAAGAGCCGGATCTGTCGCTTGCGGGGAAGATCCATAGGCAAGGCGCATTATCGCAAGATGGGCGATCCGGTGCCTTCGTCGTGCCAGAATCGGTTCATGAGCGAACCAGAGAAGGTCCTCCTGATCACCGGCGCGAGCAGCGGGATCGGCGCCGCGACGGCCCGTCTCCTGTCCGGAGAATTCCGTCTGGTGCTGGCCGGCCGACGACGTGAACCGCTGGATGAGCTCGCGACGGAGCTGGGTGGTCCGGAGCGCGCGATCGTGACCGTCTGTGATGTCGGCGAGTGGGATCAGGTCCAGGCGATGGCCGCCGCCGCGATCGAGGCGTTCGGGCGGATCGACGTCGTTTTCGCCAACGCGGGCTTCGGCGCGACCCGTGGTTTCCTGGAGGAGACACCGGAGCATTGGCGCTCGATGGTCCTGACCAACGTGCTCGGTCCGGCGCTGACTATCCGGGCTACTCTGCCCCATCTGCTGGAGCGCGGCGAGGGCCACTTCCTGGTCACCAGTTCGATCGCCGGGCGGCGGGTGCTGCCGGGTTCGATGTACTCGGCGACCAAACACGCGGCGACCGCGATCGGTGAGGCCCTGCGGCAGGAGCTGCGTGGCCTGGAGGACGGCAACCGGATCAAGATGACCCTGATCGAGCCCGGCATGGTCGACACGCCGTTCTTCGACAACCGTCCCGGCGACAGCGCCCTGGCCGACGAGGACATCGCCAAGGCGGTCGCCTACGCGCTGAGCCAGCCCGACTCGGTCGACGTGAACGAGATCCTGATCCGGCCGATAACCCAGCCGACCTGAGCGACGGCAAAGACCGAGCCGGAAGACCGAAGCCACAGCCGACCAGAGCGCCGGCGAGTTCGGGTGGAGACGATTTCCTCCCCCTGGGGGAGGAAATCGTCTCCACCCTTGGGTTTTCAGGGCAGCAGGGCCTTGACTGCTCGCCAGTAGAGCCTGAGTGCCGTGCGGATCGCCCGGCCGCGCACCATCTCCGGCAGGAACGGTGAATCGAGATCCGGGGTGAGGATCCCGGCGAACTCCCCGGCCGAAATCGACCGGACCGATTGGAGGCGGCGGCGCTCGGCGATCAGGCGGGGCAGCCAGCGAATCGTCGCCCACCAGGCGCGGACCTTCTGCGGCAGCCAGCCACCAGACGAGGCCGCGACCACGAGCGCGAGCTCGGTCGCCAGCAGTGCCGGGGCGAGCAGCAGCAGGAGCGCCGCCGGATAGTTCCGGATGATCATCGCCCAGCGATTGCGCTCCAGCCAGAACCACTTCGAGCCGCCGCCGTCGAACTCGTACTGGTGATCGACGACCGCACCGGGGACCAGTCCGACACCTTCGCCGATCGACCGGAGCCGCAGCGAAAGGTCGGTGTCCTCCTGGTAGAGAAAGAACTCCTCCGGAAACCCGCCGAGGCGCTTCCAGGTGTCCCGCGGGACCGCGAGGCTCGCGCCGGACGCGGTCGGCACCGCCCTGGTCTCCCCCGCGTCGGTGGCCGGCAGCCCATGCCCCCCCGCCCAGGAGATGCCGGTGAAGTGGACCGGGTTGCCGGCCGAGTTGATCAGCTCGCGGCCGTCCTCCCGGTAGATCACGAGACCCATCCAGGCGGACCAATCGGGATGGGCCAGCAGCGGTTCGCGGATCGCGGTGCCGAAGCCGGGCTCGGGCCGGGCATCCGGGTTGAGGATCAGCAACAGGTCCCCCGAGGCCAGCTCGGCGCCCCGGTTGACCGCCGCGGCGAAACCGGCGTTGGCGCCCATCGCCAGCACCACGGCCGCCGGCAGGGCCTCCGCGATCACCCCGGCCAGGTCGTCGCCCGAGTCGTTGTCGACCACGATCACCTCATCACCGGGACGCAGCTCCGAGGCCACCGCCGGAAGCGTCCGGGCCAGGTCCCCGGCCGAATCATGAGCGACGATGACAACCGAAAGGGTGGCTTCCAAAAGCGGACGACGGGGATCGAACCCGCGACCTCGAGCTTGGGAAGCTCGCGCTCTACCAACTGAGCTACGTCCGCGCCGAGCGCATACTACGCGAGCGTCGAGCGTCTCTCTTTCGTACTCTGGTTGTCTTGAATCTGCGCACCTCAGTTGTGATCCTCGGCGTCGCCGGCCTGCTTGCCTTCCTCACATGGGGGCTGATCAGTGCCGGGGACAGCGGCCTGACGGTCGGCGATCCGGTCCCGGTCGCCACCCTCCCCACCCTTCCCGAGGGAGGTGAGGCGTCGCTCGCGGACTTCAAGGGCGACTGGGTTCTGCTCAACGTGTGGGCCTCCTGGTGCGGCCCGTGCCGATTCGAGTCCCCGGCACTCGAGCAGTTCGAACGGGAGAACCGCGACCGGCTGAAGGTCCTCGGGGTCGACACCCGCGACCTGAGCGAGGACGCGATGAAGTTCATCCGGGAGTACGACATCACCTACGCCCAGATCCGCGACGGCAACGGTGACTACGCCGACGACCTGAAGACGACCGGGGTGCCGGAGTCCTTCCTGGTCGATCCGGACGGCAATCTGGTCGCCCACTACCCGGGTGCCTTCAACGACATCGAGTCGATCGAGAAGTTCGCGGCCCCGGCGCTCGAAGCGACCGCGGCCGCCGGGGACGAGGCGAAGTGAAACGCCTGCCGGGCCTGCTCGCCCTTCTCGCCGTCGCGCTGGTCGCGCTGACGTTCCCGGCGACGTCCTCGGCGGCCGAACCCCAGGCCAGCCTGCCCCAGCTGGAGGACGAGGTGATGTGCCCGATCTGCGGCACCCTGCTCGGCCTGTCCCGCTCCCCCGCCGCCGAGCGCCAGCGCGTCTTCATCCGCGCGATGATCAGGGACGGCGCGGACGAGGAAGAGATCAAGGACGCCCTGGTCGCCGAGTACGGTCCCCAGGTGCTCGCCCTTCCCGATGATGAGGGAATCAACCTGTACGCCTACCTGGTGCCGATCCTCGGTTTCATCCTGGGCGGACTCGCGGTCGTCTGGGCGGTGGTCCGCATGAGACGAAACCGCAAAAAGGACCCTCCGGCCGGAAAGCCAGGCCCCGGCCCACCATCGAGCGAGTCGGAACGCCTAGACGCCGACCTCGCCCGCTACGACCTCTAGCCCCACCAAGGAGCATTCTGGGTCGAATCCGACGGCTATCTCGTGGCCTATTCGACCCAGAACGGATTTGCGGCTACATCCGGTCCGGTGCGGAGATTCCGAGCAGGCCCAGTGATGCCTTGATGGTCTGGCCCGTGACCTCGCACAGGTTGAGGCGCGCGGCCTCGACTCCCTCACCCTCGGCTCCGATCACCTGACAGTCCCGGTAGAAGGCGTGGTAGGCGGCGGCCACCTGGCTCGCGTACGTGGCGATCCGGTGGGGGGCCCGGCGCTCGGCGGCCTCGTGGACCTCGGCCGGATAGGCGAGCAGCTTGGCGATCAGCGCCTTCTCTGCCGGCTCCACCGGCGCGGTCGCGTCGGCGGCACCGTCGCGGGAGCTGCCCTGTTCCTCGGCCTTGCGCAGGATGCTCTGGATCCGGGCATGCGCGTACTGGACGTAGTAGACCGGGTTGTCCGAGGACTGCGAACGGGCCAGGTCGAGATCGAGATCCATGGTGCTGTCGTGGCTGCGCTGCAGCATGAAGAAACGGGCGGCATCGGTGCCGATGTCGCCGACCAGCTCGTCGAGGGTGACGATGTCACCGGCCCGCTTCGACATCTTGGTGCGCTGCCCGCCCTCGACCAGATGGATCATCTGCAGGATCTGGGCCTCGAAATCGACCGGGCGCTCGAAGCACTGGATCGCCGCGGACATGCGGGCCACGTAGCCGTGATGGTCGGCGCCGAGCACGTCGATCAGGCGCGAATAGCCGCGTTCCACCTTGTCGGCGTGGTAGGCGACGTCGGCCCCGAAGTAGGTCGGTTCACCGCCGGAGCGGACCAGGACCCGGTCCTTGTCGTCACCGAAGTCGGTGGTCCTCAGCCAGAGGGCCTGGTCGGCCTCGAAGGTGTGACCGGTCTCCCGCAGGCGGTCGAGACCCCGTTCGACCAGACCGTCGGCATAGAGCGAACGCTCGGAGAAGAAGTCATCCATCTCGACACCGAACTGGACGAGTGAGGCACGGATGCTGTCCACCATCCACTCGACCCCGGTCAGGGCGAGCCGCTCCAGCTCGGTCGGCTCGATCCGCTCTTCCCGGGCCCGCTCGGCCAGATCGTTGACGTAATCGCCCTTGTAGCCGTTCTCCGGCGGTTCCTCGCCGACCATGCGGGCCGCGATCGAGGCGGCGAAGTTCTCCACCTGGGTGCCGCCGTCATTGACGTAGTACTCGCCGTCGACGGTATGCCCGACCGCCTTCAGCAGCCGGATCAGCGCGTCACCGAACGCGGCGTGCCTGCCCGAGGCGGCAGTCAGCGGGCCGGTCGGATTGGCCGAGACGAACTCGACCAGGACATGCTCGGGGTCGGCCAGCTGCGGGATGGCGGCGGTGCCCGTTCCGGTCATGTTCCCGACCGCGTCGCGGTACCAGCCGTCAGCCAGGAAGAAGTTGATGAATCCGGGGCCGGCGATCTCGATCTTCTCGACCGAATCGCCCAGCTCACGCGCCAGTTCCTCCGACAGCTCGGCCGCGATCTCGCGTGGCGGGCGGCCGAGCGGCTTCGCCATCATCATCGCCGCGTTGCTGCTGTAGTCACCCATCTCGGGCTTCGGCGAGACATCGAGCCCGGGGCTCAGGCTCTCGTCACCGCTGAACGTTCTCGCGGTGGCGGTCAGGACTTCGTGCAGGCGGGTGACGGGGTCGGTCTGGTTCACGGTCACCCATCCTAGGGGGAGGCGGCCGAACTCAGAGGTGGTAGCTCTCCCCGGCGAGGATCTTCGAGGCCCGGAAGATCTGCTCGAGCAGAACGATGCGAGCCAGCTGATGGGCGAGAGTCTGCTTGCCGAGCGACACCCGCTCGTCCACCCGGGATCGCACGGCGGGCGGTAGTCCGGTCGGCCCGCCGATCAGGAATGTGATCTTCCGTCCTTCGTGGCGCCGCCGGTCCAGCCAGTCCGCCCAGCCCTCCGAGCTCATCTGGGGACCATCGAAATCGAGGGCGACCAGGTGGCTGTTCTCGTCGATCCGCCGGCTCAGGGCTTCGTCGTCCTTGACCTCGACCACCTCGACCGATTGCTTGGTCCGCAGCATCTTCGTGTAGTGGGCTTCGGCGTCCGCGAACGGATCGCGGATACGGCCGACGGCGAGCACGGTGATCTTCATTTCGGCTCCTCGCCGGATCGGGCGGCCTCGGCGGCCGCGATTCTCTCGAGAACGGTCGGGTGGGTGCCGAAAACGTACTGGTAGAGCCCCGGCGGATCGGGGTCGGTGAGGTTCGATTGGCCGAGCTCGCGCTGCAGACCGACCATTGCCGCGGGGTCTCCGGTGAGCTCGATCGCGAAGGTGTCGGCATGGGATTCGATGTTGCGGGAGAGCACGTTTCCGGGCACCGACAGGGCCAGGGTGGCGACCGCGATCATCAATGCCAGCGGGGGAATGATCCCGGGACCGGCCTCGTCGTCCCCGCGACGGCGGACCAGCACCGTGGTTCCGATCTGCACGAAGACGACCCCGAAGGGGATCACCAGAATCGCGAATCCGAGTCCGCGATAGAGGTCGTGCGATTCGACGTGGCCGAGTTCGTGTGCGATCAGGGCCGAGAGCTCGGCGTCCGAGAGCCGATCGATCGCGTTGTCGTAGAGCACCACCCGCTTCGACGAGCCGATGCCGTCCACCGAGGCGTTGAGGGTCGAGGAGCGGCGGCTGGCGTCGACCTCGTACACCTCGCCGACGTCCACTCCCGCGCGGTCCGCCAGGCGCATCACCTCGGACCGGACCGGACCGTCGGGCAATGGCTCGTAATCGTTGAAGAGCGGTGAGACGACGACGGGCCATAGCCAGACGAACAGCACCGCGTAGCCGATCACCAGGACCGAGCCGGCCATCCAGAAGCGCCGCTTGAACCTCCGCCACATCCAGATCGCGACCAGAGCGCCGATCGCCGCCAGCAGACAGGTGATCAGGGTGGAGATCAGCACGTCCGCGAGCCATCCCGCGAGACTCTGGGTGATCAGCCCGTAGTCCCGCCCCAGCTCGAACGCGGCCAGCCCGAACGGCAGCTGAAACAGAGCCAGCAGAAAGGCGATGCCGGCACCGGCCAGTGCCGAACCGACGAACGGCCGGCGTTCGAGCCGGCGGATCACGCGCTCGACCACCGGGCCGCGGTAGAAGGCCAGAAAGCCGAGCAGCGCGAACTCGATCGCCATCGAGCCGAGCCCGATCAGCCGTCTTTCCGAGCGGAACTCCCGGGCCCGGTCGATCAGTCCGGAATCGAAGAAACGGGCGGCGTCGACCGGCGATCCGTGAAAGTTCGGGCCCGGACTGAGCAGCCAGACCAGGAGGTAGGCGAAGGCAAGGGCCGCCAGGCCGACCCAGAGCAGGGAAGACGCTTTCAACAGGTCCCGGCGCTTCCGGTCGGCACTCATCGGTCTCTACGATAGACCGAGCGAGCCGTTCGATCCCCCACCATCCCGGGCTCGCCCACCCTCGATGAACGTAGCCGTGATTTCGGACATACACGCCAACCTTCCCGCGCTGACCACGGTGATGGGCGCGATCGACGAGGCCGGCATGGACGAGGTCTGGTGCCTGGGTGACGCGGTCGGCTACGGAGCCAGTCCGGCGGAGTGCCTGGAGATCCTCTTCGATCGCTGCAGCGTGTTCCTCGTCGGCAATCACGATCTCGCCGCCCTGGGCGAGATCGACATCTCGACTTTCAGTCCCAGTGCCGCCCAGGCCGCGCTCTGGACCCGTGAGAATCTCGGCCGCGCCGAGCTCGACCGGCTGGCCGGACTCGACGGCTCGTCCGCGGTCCGGGAGGGGATCGGGCTCTATCACGCGTCCCCCCGCGATCCGGTCTGGGAATACGTGATCGAAACGGACCGTGCCGAGGAGAACCTCAACGCCCAGCCCGAACGGATCGCGATGATCGGCCATTCCCACATCTCGCTCTACTTCACCCGGCTCGACGAGATGTCGCGGACCTCGTCGGTGATCGCCGGAGACGGCACCGAGATCGCGATGGGCCGCGGCGAGTGGCTGGTGAATCCCGGAAGCGTCGGCCAGCCCCGTGACGGTGACCCCCGGGCGGCCTGGCTCTCCCTCGACACGGAGTCCCAGAAAGCCACATTCCACCGGATCGAGTACCCCGTCGAGGAGGCGGCCACCGCGATCAGGAAGGCCGGACTGCCGGCCCATCTGGCCGACCGGCTCGCGCAGGGACATTAATGGCCGTTAAAGCTCACAGTCCCTCCCTTCGGTTTCTCTAGACTCGCCAAGGTGCTTCGTGCGGCAAAAATCGCCCTTTCCCTGGTTCTCGTCTCCGGCGCGGCGATCGTGATCACCGCATGCGGCGAGGACCGTGGCAATCTGCTGCCGGGCAAGGACGTCCAGGAGATATCGGCCAACATCGATACGGTTCAACAGCTGGTGGACGAAGGCCGGTGCTTCGACGCCCTGAACGCGGCCAATGCGGTCCAGAGCCAGGTGGAGGCGCTGCCGAAGTCGGTGGACGCCAAGCTGAAACGCTCGCTGATCGACGGTGTAGTCACCCTCACGATCCAGGTCGGCAGGCAGTGCGAGGACGATCCTTCACTCGGCACGACCGGCACGACCGACGTGATCGAGCCCGACACCGAGGTGACACCCACCGGCGATACCGGAGTCACCCCGAGTGACGAAGAGACCGGAACCACCGGCACCACCGGCAAGACGAACAGCCAGCCGGAGGAAGAACCGACCAAACCGAAGCCGACACCCAAACCGACCCCCCCCCCCCAACCCGCCCCCCCCCCCCCCCCCCCCCCGGGGGACCCACCCCCCCCCCCCCCGGGCCCCGGTTCCGGCGGCATCTCCCCGAATCAGTAAAGCTGACACCCACGCAATGACCAACACAACCGTTCTAGGCGACCGCTACGAGCTTCACGACAAGCTCGGTTCCGGAGGCATGTCGAATGTCTACCGGGCGACCGACCGGATCCTCGAGCGCATCGTCGCGGTCAAGGTGCTGGCCGAGCATCTCTCCGACGACGACCGGTTCGTCGCCCGCTTCCGCCGGGAGGCCCTGGCGGTCGCCAAGCTGATCCACCCGAACATCGTCCAGGTCTATGACACCGGTGTCGACAGCGGACGCCATTTCATCGTCATGGAATGCGTCGAGGGCCGCTCGGGCGCCCAGCTCCTGAAGAGCAGCGGTGTGCTCGATCCGGAGACCACGGTGGAGATCGGGGTCCAGGCCTGCGCGGGGCTCGAGTACGCCCACCGGCACGGGATCATCCACCGCGACGTGAAGCCGGGCAATCTGATGATCACCGGGGGTCCCGCCGGTGGCGGTGACATGACCTGCAAGCTGACCGACTTCGGCATCGCCCGCGCCGCCGAGCAGACGAGGATCACCCAGGTCGGCTCGGTGGTCGGCACCGCGGCCTACCTCGCGCCCGAGCAGGTACGGGGTGAGGAAGCCACCCCCGCCACCGATGTCTACGCGCTCGGCGTCGTGCTCTACCAGTTCCTCACCGGCCGCCTTCCGTACGAGGGCTCGTCGCTGGCCGAGCTCGCGATCCGCCAGCAGAACGAGAAGCCGCTGCCGCCGCGGACCTACAACGCCGATGTGCCGGAGACGGTGAGCGGATCGGTGATGCGGGCGCTCGAGGGTGACAAGAACCTGCGTTTCCACACGGCGGGCGCGCTGTCCGATGGTCTCGAAAGGGGCCTGCGCGGTGAGGATGTGACCATCCAGATGGATGACGACGGCCCCCGCACCCCCGAGCATTTCCCGATGGCCGAGACGGCCACCCGTCCGCTGGAGCGAACCGCCCGCACCGCCCACCGTCCGGCCCCGCCGCCGCCCCGCTATCAGGGCCCGCCGCCCCGCCCCACGCTGAAGAAGCGCTCGTTCTTCTCCCGCGCGATGCGGTTCGTCATGGGCATGCTGGCGCTGATCCTGATCGCCGGCGCGGTCGCCGGGATCGTGATCTCACTGACCGATCAGGCGGCGAAGGTGAAGGTGCGTGAGTGGACCTCGAAGACGGTCGACAACACGACCAAGGACCTCAAGGACTTCCTGAAGGAAAACACGCAGTAGGCGAAACGATCGTATTCGCACAGCGAAGCGAACTGAATCCGATCGTTTGTTCCGTTACTTCACGTCGCTGCGCAGGAAACGCAGCGCGCCCAGAGCGAGCAGGCCGATCAGCCAGGCGGCTACGATCAGCACGTCCGACGCGTGAGCCGCGTCGACGTTCTCGCCGAACGCTCCGACGTCCGATCCGCGCAGGCTGCTGCTGACCTTCTCCAGGGCCGGGCCCATCGCCACGTTCTCGATCTTGGGTACGATCGAGACCACGGTGTCGATCACGAAGATGAACACGAGCGCCATCGTGACCCCGCCGGCCATGCTGGCGGTGATCAGCGCGAAGGCGAAGCCGACGATCGAGTAGGCGAAGTTGGACATCAGATCGGCCAGGGCGGCGTCCTTCACCGCCGAGGCCGACACCGAGTGGTCGTGGCCCTGTGAGGCCAGGTCATAGATCGGCAGGGCCAGCAGGTGGAGCACCGCGGTGACGAGCACGACCAGGAGCAGCATCACCGCGAGCTTGTCGAACACCAGGCGGAGCCGTCTCGGATCGGCGGTGAGTGTGCGTCGCAGCGTGTTCTGTCCGTACTCCACCCCGACCATCCAGACGCCGAACACGATCGAGGCGATCAGGGTCGGGATTCCGACGGCGATGTCGACCACCTCGGAATCCGCGCCGGGCCCCCAGAGGACCGTGCCGACGATGCCGAGCACGAAGCAGATGACGACCGCGATCAGGCACCACATCGGGGTCGGCATCGACCTGACCTTCAGCAGTTCAGCCCGCATCGCTCATCCCCCCTTCGGTGTCGGGACCGCCGGTGAGCGTCATGAAGACGCTCTCGAGGTCGGGGTTGTCGCGGCGCAGCTCGGAAAGGTAGATGCCGGAGCCCGCCAGCACGCAGCTGATCTGCGAGCCGTCCTCAATCGGCCCGGAGACCGATAGCTCCCCACTTCCGAGATCGGCCACGTCCAGGCCGATCCCGCCGAGAGTGGAGATCGCCGGCGCTGCCTCCTGCGGGGCGACCCGGACCCGGTAGGCGCCTTCGATCCCCGCCTGGCCGAGGATCTCGTCCATCGTCCCGTCGGCCACGAGCGATCCGCGGTTGATGATCGTCGCCCGGTCGCACATCAGCTGCACCTCGGCGAGCAGATGCGAGGAGACCAGTACGGACACCCCGGATTCGGGCAGGCGCTTGATCAGCTCGCGGATCTCGACGATCCCGGCCGGGTCGAGCCCGTTGGTGGGCTCGTCGAGGATCACCAGACGCGGGCTGCCGACCAGCGCGATCGCCAGTCCGAGCCGCTGTTTCATGCCCATCGAGAAGTTCTTCGCGTTGGTCTCGGCCCGCGCGCTCAGGCCGACCATCTCCAGCAGGCGCTCGATCTCCGGTTTCGGGTTGTGGATGCCCCGGGCGGCCGCCTGGATCTCCATGTTCTGCCGGGCGCTGGCCCGTCCGTAGAGCGCCGGGCCCTCGATCAGGGCTCCGGACATCTTCACCGCCTCGTGGAAGCCGCTGGCGCCGGTCTCGACCCCGAGCAGTGAGGCGCGCCCGGCGTTGGCGCGGCTCAGGCCGAGCAGGACCCTGATCGCGGTCGTCTTGCCGGAGCCGTTGGGGCCGAGCAGCCCGCAGACCGAGCCTTCTACCACTTCGAGCGAGAGTTCGTTCAGGGCGACGGTGCTGCCGAAACGGCGGGTCACCCCGTCCAGTGACGCGAGCGAGGAGACGAGCGCGCTTTCGCTCACGCCGCGTCCCAGGGGGCGGTGCCGACCAGGATCCGGGCGCTGTACTCCGAGAAGCGGCCGTCGGCGATCGCGGCCCGGGCACCGGCCATCAGGCGTTCCATGTAGGTCAGGTTGTGCTCCACCAGCAGTCTCACCGCGGTCAGCTCCTCCGAGCGCGAAATGTAGTTGATGTAGTCGCGATCGTAGTCCTCGCAGGAGACACAAGAACAGCCTTCGACCATCGGCCGGTGATCGCCGGCCATGCCGCCCTTGCGCATGTCGATGCGGAAGCGCTTCTCGGGGTCGGGCGCGAGGGCCATGCCGTGACGGGCCAGCCGGGTCGGTACGGCGCAGTCGAACACGTCGAGCCCCAGCGCGATGCCGTGCATGAGGTCGTCGACCTCGCCGATGCCCAGCAGGTGCTTGGGAGCTTCCACCGGGAGGGCCGGCACGGTGAAGCCGAGCACCTCGGCCATCTCGTCCTTGTCGCGTCCGAGCGTGCCGCCGATCGCGATGCCGTCGACCTCGGCTTCACCGACGTACTGGCAGGACTCCCGGCGCAGATCCTCGTAGGTGCCGCCCTGGATGATCCCGAACACCGCCTGGCCCGCGGGCGCGTTGTCCTGATGCCATTTCAGGCTGCGGTCGAGCCAGCGATGGGTGCGTTCGGTCGACCTGGCCGTGTATTCACGGTCGGCGTGGAAGGGGGTGCATTCGTCGAAGACGAGAGCGATGTCCGAGGCCAGCGCGGCCTGGACCGACATCGAGGCTTCGGGTGAGAGCATCAGTTCGGACCCGTCCTTGTATGAGCGGAAGCGAACCCCTTCCTCCTCGATCCCGAGCGTCTTCGCCAGGCCCTGCATCTTGCGCCCGGTGCCCTTGATCTCCTCGGCGACACCGCCGTGGGCCAGTGAGAAGACCTGGAATCCGCCCGAGTCGGTGATGATCGCCCTGTCCCAGCCCATGAACTTGTGCAGCCCGCCGGCTTCGATCATCCGCTCCGGTCCGGGCGCGACCAGCAGGTGGTAGGTGTTGCCGAGAACCATCTCGTAGCCGAACCCCGCGACCTCGCGGGAGGACATGCCACGGACGCTGCCCTTGGTCGCGAGGGGAATGAAGGCGGGAGTTTCCACCGGCCCGTGCGGGGTCTGGAGAGTGCCGCGACGGGCCATCCCGTCGCGATCATGAATCTCAAATGTCAGGCGGTCCGGGTCGTGGCGCAAGACCGCAGAGTATCCGGCCTCCCCAAGCCCCGTTGTTTGCCCATACGGGTAGCTGCGAATAGACCAGCGTTCCGGCGTACTCACCATCCGAGCCGGTTCTACAAACGTTTCCGCGTCTCAGACTCCTTCGGAGATACCGGGTCGGATGCCTTGTTCCTGCGAATAGACCAGCGTTCCGGCGTACTCACCATCCGAGCCGGTTCTACAAACGTTTCCGCGTCTCAGACTCCTTCGGAGATACCGGGTCGGATGCCTTGTTCCTGCGAATAGACCAGCGTTCCGG